>Ga0066662_10001048_pt1 | contig 12445 bp, 10 predicted proteins | sample GraSoiAngelo_111_FD_133939 | JGI IMG/M metagenome (GOLD analysis project Ga0066662, IMG submission 133939) | Grasslands soil microbial communities from the Angelo Coastal Reserve, California, USA - 14_0903_12_40cm | ecosystem: Environmental > Terrestrial > Soil > Grasslands | place: USA... | reverse complement strand
TGGGACGGCTTTCGCTGTCTGGCGTTCCGCGACGGCGCCGACGTGGCGCTCCAGTCGAAGGCGGGCCAGCCGCTGGGCCGGTATTTTCCCGAGATCGTCGCAGCGCTCGCGGCGCTGAAGGCGCAGCGCTTCGTGCTCGACGGCGAGCTGGTCGTGCCGCTCGAGGGCGCGTTCTCGTTCGACACGCTGCAGCAGCGCATCCACCCAGCCGCGTCGCGCGTCACGATGCTGTCGAAGACCACGCCCGCGTGGTACCTCGTCTTCGATCTGCTCGCCGAGGACGGCCGGGATCTCGTGGAGCGTCCGCTATCGGAGCGCCGCGCGCGGCTCGAGACGTTCGCGGATGCGTTCGACGGCACGACGCTCCGCCTGTCGCCGGCGACGCGCGACCGCAGCGTGGTGGACGACTGGTTCGCGCGCGTGGGCGGCGCGCTCGACGGCGTGATCGCCAAGCGCGCCGACGCGCCCTATGCGAGCGGCTCGCGCGACGCGGCGGTCAAAGTGAAGCGGTCGCGCACCGCGGACTGCGTGATCGGCGGGTTCCGCTACGCGAAGGGTTCCACGACGCAGGTCGGGTCGCTGCTGCTGGGCCTGTACGACGACGACGGCCTGTTGGACTACATCGGCTTCTGCAGCGCGTTCCCGGCCGAGGAGAAGAAGGCGCTGATCGGCCGTCTGCGACCGCACATCGGCGAGCCCGGCTTCACCGGCGGCGCGCCCGACACCGCGCCGAGCCGCTGGGACCGCGACCCCGGCCGCGACAAGAGCTACGTGAAGCTCGCGCACGACCTCGTGCTCGAAGTAGCGTTCGACCAAGTCACGTCGGGCCGCATCCGCCACGGCACCAAGCCCGTGCGGTGGCGCATCGACAAGGCGCCGCGCCAATGCACGGCCGATCAGCTCGCGACACCCGGCCGGGCGCTCGCACTGCTGGACTGAAGCGCTGGGCTACAGCTAGGCCGCGATGGGCCGGACGCTGATCGTCGTCAGCTCGAACGCGAGGTCGATCTCGATCTGGCAATCGAGGCAGCGGATGCGAAGCCCGAGCGTCGCGACGCCGGGCTCTTGGTGCTGGTGGCCGCAGTCGGGGCACAAGTAGCGCGTCTCCATGGGCCGACAGTACGAGCCCGGAGTGCCCACTGGATGGCACTGTCCGAAAGCCCCGCCGCTAGGGAGCGGCGGTCGCCGCGCCGATACCACGTAGGAATGCCGGTTGAGCGTCGTTTCGAGCGTGTTCTCGAGATCACGCGGGACATCTTACGCCTCCGCGAGCTCGACCTCGCCTTGGAGTCGATCGCGCGCGGGGTTTCCGACCTCTTCGGCTTCAAGTACGTGACAATCGTCCTGGCCGACGGCAACCAGTCGGGCGAGATGACCCGGCGGGTGATGCTCGGCTACGACGAGGCTGCCGTCGGCGAGCGCAAGAACGAGCGCGTGTCCAAGGCCGAGATCCTCGCGGTGCTGTCGCCCAACTACGAAGTGTTCGAGAACGCGTTCTACATCCCGGCGGAACGCGAGTTCCACTGGGAGCAGGCGATCTTCGCGAGCGAAACCGACCGCGACTCGCCGCGCACCACGCCCGACTCGTGGCACGAGCGCGACTCGCTGTGCGTGGTGCTGCGCGATACGGAGGGCGAGATGATCGGCTATCTCAGCCCCGACGGCCCGAGCGACGGAAAGATCCCCAGCCGCGAAACGCTGCGCGGCCTTCAGCTCTTCGTCAACCTGATGGGCCTCGCGCTGGCGAACGCGCAGGCCCACCGCGCCGAGGTCGAACGGCGGCGGCTGCTGGAGGCGAACCAGGCGCGGCTGCGCCACGAAGCGACGCACGACGCGCTGACCGGCCTGCCCAACCGCACGTTCTTCCAAGAACGCCTCGCCGCGACGCTCCAGCACGCGCGCGCGAACCCCGACAGCGTGTACGCCGTGCTGTTCGTGGATCTCGACGAGTTCAAGTCGATCAACGACTCGCTCGGCCACATGGCCGGCGACGCGCTGCTCATGACGATCGGTGAGCGCATGCGCGCGACGATCGGCGAGGACGACCTCATCGCGCGCATCGGCGGCGACGAGTTCGCGCTGCTGCTGATGCACCGCCACGATCTGGGCCAAGTGGAAGACTGCGTCGAAGCGATCCAGGACGCGCTCGTCGCGCCGATGCTGGTCGAAAGCCGCGCGGTCTACACCACCGCCTCGATCGGGATCGCGGTGATCGAGCCGACCGAGGAGCGCATCGAAGAGGTGCTGCGCAACGCCGACACGGCGATGTACCACGCGAAGGCGCTGGGCCGCGGCCGCCACGCGTTCTTCGACCACCACATGCACTACGAGGCCGCGCGCCGGCTCGCGCTCACGAGCGATCTGCGCGCCGCGATCGAGAACGAAGAGTTCAGCGTCGACTATCAGCCGATCGTGCGCCTGGACAACGGCCGCCTGACCGGCTTCGAAGCGCTGGTGCGCTGGCGCAACCCGGCGACGGGCGAGATCCTCCCCGGCGAGTTCATCCCGCTCGCCGAAGAGGTGGGGCTCGTTGTCCCGATCGGCCGCTTCGTGTTCGTCGACGCGTGCAGCCGGCTGGCGGAATGGCGCCGCCGCGCGCCGCTGCTGGACCTTCGCATGCACGTGAACCTGTCGGTGCAGGAAGTGCTCGAACCCGACCTGGACGCCTTCGTCGCGCGCAACCTGCGCCGCTTCGGCTTGTCGTCGGACGACATCGTGCTGGAGATCACCGAAGGTGCGGTGATCCGCTCGAACACGCTCTCGCTCGGGTCGCTCGCGCGCCTGCGCGACGGGCGTGCACCTGTGCATCGACGACTTCGGCACCGGCTACTCATCCCTGCGCTACCTGCACCAGCTGCCGTTCGACGCGATGAAGATCGACCGCTCGTTCGTGGAGAGCACGCACGGCGGCGTCGGCAGCACGCCCATCGTGCGCATGCTGATCCAGCTCGCTCGCTCGTACGACATCGACATCGTGGCCGAAGGCGTCGAAACGGAGCGCCAAGCCGAAGAGCTGATCGCGCTCGACTGCGAGTTCGCGCAAGGCTTCCACTTCTATCGCCCGATGAGCCCCGAAGCGGTGGGCGCGCTCCTCGACTCGACGCTAGCGGCCGCCGCGAGCTAGCTGCCGCCCATCGTGACTCGCAAAGGCTGGCTCGTGCGCGCACTGACCGTGATGCTGAGCTGCGGATACGGGAGACGCGCCGCCGCCGATCAGGTCATCGCGGTTCCCGCCGACGACGCCCGTATGAACGCGGCGATCGCGAAAGCTCGCGCAACGGTCGGCACCTTCGTGACGGCACTGCGAGCCCCGACAGCGTCCCAGTCGAGCTTCTCGATCAAGATCCCGATCTCGAACGGTGACGATCGGGAGCATTTCTGGCTCAGTGACGTGCGGTACGACGGTACCGTGTTCTCGGGAAAGATCGACAACGAGCCGGCAACGGTCACCACCGTGAAGATCGGGCAGGCGATCTCCGCACGCCTAGCCGAGATTTCCGACTGGATGTACGTCGACCACGGTAAGCTCGTCGGCGGCTATACGCTCCGCGTGCTTCGTGATGGGCTCTCGCCGGCCGAGCGAGCGGAATTCGACCGCAGCATCCCGTTCAAAATCGACTCCTGATCGGACGAATCCGCAACGCCACCCCCGCCTCCGTCGTATATGGAGGGTAAGCGCGGGAGTGGCCGCGCGGGAGCGGACATGATTGGTCAATGCGTGCAAGCGGCAGTACTCGCGGTGAGCATCGTCCTCGGCGCGGCGATGCCGCATACCGACGCGGAGGCGCTCAGCGGAAAAAAGATCGTGCTGCCGGACGCGGTGAACGGCCGCCCGACGATCGTCGTGATAGGCTTCACGAAGCGCTCGCAGTCGCAAACAAGCGCTTGGAGCGCGCAACTGACGAAAGACTACGCAAACGAACCGCGCCTCCAGCGCTACTCGATCGCAGTCCTCGACGACGTCCCGAGCCTAATCCGCGGCATGGTAACGTCGAGCATCAGCCGCAGAGTCCCAAAAGACCAACAAGACACCTTCATCGTGCTGACGCACGACGCAAAACCGTGGCGAGACCTCGCATCGATCACGAACGCCGACGACGCGTACGTAATCCTCTTCGACGACACGGCCCACGTCGTAGCCCAAACCCACGGCTCAGTAGAAGAAGCCTACGCCCCACTCCAAAAAGAAATCCAAGCCTTACTAAAACAACCGTAACGCGGCCCCCAGATCACGCCCATGTCGCGGGAGCGGCTACACCGCGATGACGGGGTCTGTGAGCGAGCGGAGCGCAGGATGCGCGAGAGCGATGCGAAGACGAAGCGGCCCTCGCACAGGATGTACGAGGGCCGCGTCCCCGTCATTGCGGTGTAGCCGCTCCCGCGACTACGACCAGGTTTCTTCAGTGAACGAGAAACCCAACCAACAGAAGCGCAACGATGTTGAGCACCTTGATCATCGGATTGATTGCCGGCCCGGCCGTATCTTTGTACGGATCCCCAACGGTATCACCGGTAACGGCAGCCTGATGCGCCAGCGAACCTTTGCCGCCGTAGTTCCCGTCCTCGATGTATTTCTTGGCGTTGTCCCAAGCGCCGCCGCCCGACGTCATCGAGATGGCAACGAAGATCCCGGTGACGATCGCGCCGACGAGCACGCCGCCCATCATCTGCGCGCCCGCCGTGCCCGGCAGAATCCCGGTCGCCGATAGGATGACGATGAGGATCGGCACGCCGATCGGGATCATCGCGGGCACGATCATCTCGCGCAGCGCGGCCTTCGTGACGATGTCCACGGTCGTTCCGTAGTTCGGCTTCTGCGTGCCGTCCATGATACCGGGAAGCTCGCGGAACTGGCGCCGCACTTCTTCGACGACGGCCCCGCCGGCGCGTCCGACCGACTCCATCGCGAGCGACGCGAACAGGAACGGCAGCAGGCCGCCGACGAGCAGGCCGGTCAGCACGTACGGATCGCCGATGCTGAAAAGCGAGTTGAACAGCTTGACGTCCGCGACGTTGCAGAGTGCCGTCGCGGTCTCGTGGCATTTGTTGCTGAGCTCTTGCAGGAACGAAGCGAAGAGCACGACCGCGGCGAGCCCGGCCGAACCGATCGCGTAGCCCTTGGTGACGGCCTTGGTGGTGTTTCCGACCGCGTCGAGCGGATCGGTGACGCCGCGCACGCTCTCCGGCATGTCGGACATCTCCGCGATGCCGCCGGCATTGTCGGTGATGGGTCCGAACGAGTCGATCGCGACGATGATCCCGGCCATCGAGAGCATCGCCATCACGGCGATGCCGACGCCGTAGAGACCGCCGAACGCGAACGACACGAGGATGCCGACGACGATGACGAGCGCCGGCAGCGCCGTCGACTGCATCGACACGGCGAGACCCGCGATCATGTTCGTCGCATGCCCGGTAAGCGACGCCTTCGCGATGCGCTTGACCGGGCCGTACTGCGTGCCGGTGTAGAACTCGGTGATGAACGTGATGAGGCCCGTGACGATCAAGCCGACGAGCGCGCAGATGAAGATCTGGTTCGTCCCGATGACCTGACCGTTCGGCAGCGCGACGCCGCCGTGGCCGAACTGCGCCTGCGCGGCGAAGTAGAAGGCGATCGCCGAGAGCACGCTGGCGATGATGAGTCCCTTGTACATCGCGCCCATGATCTTGCCGGGCGACGGCACGTCGTTGGCCGACATGCGCACGAACAGCGTGCCGATGATGGTCGCGATGATGGACACCGCGCCGAGCACCAGCGGGAACGTCACGGCGCCCGCCAGCTTCGTGCCGAACAGCAGGTGTCCGAGCAGCATCGCCGCGATCGTCGTGACCGCGTACGTCTCGAACAAGTCCGCCGCCATGCCGGCGCAGTCGCCCACGTTGTCGCCGACGTTGTCGGCGATCACGGCCGGGTTGCGCGGATCGTCCTCGGGGATGCCGGCTTCGACCTTGCCGACGAGGTCGGCGCCGACGTCGGCCGCTTTGGTGAAGATGCCGCCGCCGAGCCGCGCGAACACGGAGATCAGCGAGCAGCCGAATGCGAGCCCGACCAGCGCCGCGAGGCTGTCGGATTCAGGCGAAACGTGTCCCGCATTGATCGTGCTGACGATCCAGTAGTAGCCGCTCACCGCGAACAAGCCGAGCCCGACGACGAGCAATCCCGTCACCGACCCGCCCTTGAACGCAAGGTCCAGCGCCGGCGCGACGCCGCCGCGCGCGGCTTCGGCGGTGCGAACGTTCGCGCGCACCGAGACGATCATGCCGATGAACCCGGCCGCGCCCGACAGGATCGCGCCGATCAAGAAGCCGACGGCGGCTTCCCAGCCCAGCGGGGCCGGCAGCACCAAGATGATCACGAACAGGATGACGGCGACGACGGCGACGGTCCGGTACTGGCGCCGCAAGAACGCCATCGCGCCTTCCTGGATGGCCGCCGCGATCGCCTGCATCGCCGCGTTACCGGCCGGCTGCTTGATGACCCAGTTGGCTAAGTAGGCACCGTACAGAATCGCGATGAGGCCGGCGATGAGGCCGAGCTCGATCCCGAGTTTTTGCGTCAAACCGATGGTCACGTTGGTCCTTTATACGACAACACAAAGAAAGTGCCCGATTCCGGGCGCTTCGAACCGTGCAGGTTTAGCCAGCTAAGGTTGGTGTCCTCCGCCCCGAACGGGCCTTGCCGGACCGGCCGCGAAGGTGGCGCCCGGCATGGAGTCGACCGAGTTTCTCGTCGTGGGCTGCGGACCGGCGGGCGGCACGGCCGCTCGCGAAGCGGCTCGCCGAGGCGTCGCGACGGTCGTCTTGGAGCGCGATCCGGTGGTTGGCGCCAAGCGCGTGTGCGCCGCGGGGCTGCGGCCCGGGTTCTGCGAGGAGTTCGGCGTGCCGCGCTCGATCGTGCACCTGGATCCCGCGATCATTACGCTCTCGACGGTGAAGCAGACGTACGCGTTCGACGTCGGTCCCGCGCACACGACGACGCGCGAGGAGCTGGACGGGACCATCGGCGACCTCGCCCGAGCCGAAGGCGCGGAGATCCGCACGAGCGCGCTGTTTCGCGGGCTCACGCGCGAACGCGACGGCATCGTCGTGGAGTACGCCGACACGCAAGCGGGTGCGCGCAAGACGATTCGCGCGCGCAGCGTGTTCCTCGCGCAAGGCTCGACCGCGCGGCTCGACGACGTGGACCCGCGCTTCCGGCACGCGGGCTGGAGCGCCGGGCTGATCACGTGCTTCCAGTACCGCGTGTATCCCGAGCGGCCCGCGGCGCCGGAAGCGTACGGCGTGCTCGAGATGCACTATTACGTCAGCCCGCTTTCCGGGCGCAACGTGATCGCATGGATGTTTCCGAAGCGCGACCACCTCTCGATCGGCCTGGGCATCCAGGCGAAGGTGGCCGGTGCCGCGTTGCGCGCCGAGCTCGACGCGTTTCTCGCGACGGTGGAGCAGCGGCTGTTCGCCGGCATCCCGTACACGGTGCGCGAGGAGGGGAACCTGCTGTACGGCGGGCTCCCGCGCGCGTCCATCGGCGCCGATGGTGTGATGGTGGGCGGAACGGCGGCCGGCCTCGTCGACGCGACGACCGGCGAAGGCATTCACGAGGCGGCGACGACCGGGCGGTTCGCGGCCGAAGCGGTCGGCGCCGTGCGCACGGGCCGCGTGCGCGACGCGGCACCGGGGTACCAGCGCGCCGTCCAGCGTGCCTTTTACGGAAGGTTGCGGCACCGGCATCACCTGATGACGTTTCTCGAGCGCAAGCCCGCGCGGTTCGACGTGCTGTTCCGCCAGCTCGCCGAGAACCCGCGCTTCTCCGCGCTGCTGCAGCGCGACCGCAACGACTTCAGCCCCTGGGAGTGGCTGTATCTCTACGCGCAGGCGGCGCGGTTCTCGCTCGCCGCCGTGCGCGCCTGACGCAGCGTGCTGCGCTTCGTGGTCGACCGTATCGTGCGGCTCGTGCTCGTGCTGCTGGCGATCACCGTGTTGAGCTTTGCGTTCGTGCATGCGATCCCGGGCGATCCGATCGCGCTGCGCCTGGGCGAGCACGCGAGCCCGCAAGAGATCGCGCACTTGCGCTCGTCGCTCGGGCTCGACCGGCCCGTGTGGGTGCAGCTCGCGCTCTATCTCGGCGCCGTCGCGCACGGTGACCTCGGGCAATCGGTGTTCGACTCGCAGCCGGTGGTGCAGAAGCTCGCGCAGTATTTTCCGGCGACGCTCGAGCTCGCGCTGAGCGCGATGCTGTTCGCGATCGCCGTCGGCATCCCGGCGGGCGTGATCGCCGCCGTGCGCCACCGCAGCGCGGTCGATGCGCTGACGATGAGCGCCGCGATTCTGGGCGTGTCGATCCCGGTGTTCTGGCTGGGCTGGATCCTCGTGTACCTGCTGGCCGTGCTGCCGTCGCACGCGGGGCTCAACCTATTCCCGATCTCCGGCCGTCTCGCGACCGCGTACCTCTATACCGTCCCCGCGCGCACGCATCTGGTGTTCGTCGACGCGCTGCTGGCCGGCAACGGGCGCGCCGCGCTCGACGCGCTGTGGCACCTCGTGCTGCCGGCGGTGACGCTCGGGACGATCCCGCTCGCGATCGTCGCGAAGATCACGCGCAGCGGCATGCTCGACGTGCTGTCGTCGGACTACATTCGCACCGCGCGGGCGAAAGGGCTCGCGCTGCGGGCGGTGGTGATCAAGCACGCGCTGCGCAACGCGCTCATCCCGATCATCACGATCCTGGGCTTGCAGACCGGTCTGCTGCTGGGCGGCGCCGTGCTGACCGAGTCGGTGTTCGCGTGGCCGGGCGTGGGCCGGCTCGCGTTCGAAGCGATCTCGAACCGCGACATGCCGCTGATCAACGGCTGCATCCTGCTGTTCGCGACGGCGTTCGTCATCGTAAACATGCTCGTGGACCTGCTCTACGCCGCGGTCAACCCGCGCATACGGTATTCATAGCGAACGTGCTGGACATCTCCGACGGCGAGTTCGTCGCGCTGCGCGACCTCATTCGCGACCGGTTCGGCATCTGGTACGACGACCAGAAGCGCTTTCTGCTGCTGAGCCGGCTTTCGACGCGGCTCGCCAAGCGCGGCTTCGAGACGTACGACGCATACGTGCGGTTCCTGCGCTACGACACCCACCGCGAGGACGAGTGGAGCGACCTCGCGTCGGTGCTGTCGAACAACGAGACGTACTTCTTCCGCGAGCGCGCGCAGCTCAAGGCGCTCGCCGACAAGATCGCCGACGAGCTGCTCGCGCGCTCGCCGCGGCTGCGGCTGTGGTCGGCGGCGTGCTCGTCGGGCGAAGAGCCGTACTCGCTGGCGATGACGCTGCTGGAGACGCGCAAGGTCGCCGACGCGCTGCTCTCGATCCGCGCGACCGACATCTCGCCGCGCGTGCTGGAGCTGGCGCACAAAGGCTTCTACCGCGCGCTTTCGTTTCGCGCGACCGAGCCCGCGATGATCGAGAAGTGGTTCCAGCCGCAAGGCGACGGCTTCGTGGTCGCCGACCGCGTGAAACGCCTCGTGTCGTTCGGCCGTCTCAACTTGCTGGAAGGTCCGCGCGTCGCGGCCGAGGGGCCGTTCGACGCGATCTTCTGCCGCAACGTGCTGATCTATTTCGACAAGGCCACGCAGAAGCGCGTCGTCGAGTCGTTCGCGCGGGCGCTGCGGCCCGGAGGCTACCTGTTCTTGGGCCACGCGGAGTCGTTGTTCCACCTGACCGATCTGTACGAGCCAATCGTCGGCCCGGAGGCGATCGTCTATCGTTTGAAAGCGGCGGTGCCCGCGTGAATCCCCGCGTGATAACGGTCGTCGTCACCGACGACTCCGCGTTCATGCGGCGCGCCATTCAGAAGATGCTGGAGAAGGAGCCGGAGATTCGCGTCGTCGGGACGGCGGCGTCGGGCGAAGAGGGCATCGCGATGGTCGAGCGCCTGCGGCCCGACGTCGTGACGATGGACGTCGAAATGCCGGGGATCGGCGGGCTCGAAGCGGCGCGCGCGATCGTCGAGCGGCGCGGCCCGCCGATCATCATGGTGAGCGCGCTGACGCGCGACGGCGCCGAGACGACGCTGCGCGCGCTCGAGGCCGGCGCGGTGGACTTCATCCCCAAGCCCGACTCGGCGCTGATCGACATCGTCAACGTGCAGCGCGAGCTGGTGGAGAAAGTGAAGCACTTCGGCTCGCGCGGCGCGTACCTGCGCGCGATGCGCGAGACGATGCGCATTCAGCGCGACGCGTTCTCGGCGGCGCGGCCGCCCGCGCCGCCGCCGCAACCGCCGCCGCGGCCGCCGTCGACCGCGCGCGGCGGCGGGTTCGCGTGCGTTGCCATCGGCACGTCGACTGGCGGGCCGGTCGCGCTGTCGCAGATTTTGCCGAAGCTGCCGGCCGGGTTCCCCATCCCCATCGTCGTCGTGCAGCACATGCCGCCCGGGTTCACGCGGCCGCTGGCCGAGCGGCTGGCCGCGACGAGCCGCATCGACGTGGTGGAGGGCGCCGACGGGATGGCGCTCGCGCCCGGCACGGCGATCATCGCGCCCGCCGGCAAGCAGCTGCGGCTGGTCCGCGCGCGAGGGGCGGTGCACGTCACGCTGGGCGACGACGCGCAGAAGTCGCTCCACGTGCCCAGCGTCGACGCGATGACGGCATCGGTCGGAGAAACGTATGGTTCCGGTGCGCTCGGCGTGATCCTGACCGGGATGGGGCACGATGGGGTCCAGGGATTGCGAGTGCTCAAAGAACGCGGCGGTTATGTGGTCGGCCAAGACGAGGCCACCAGCGTGGTCTACGGGATGCCGCGGGCCGCTGCCGTCGCGGGGCTTGTCGACCGCGTCGTCGCGCTCAACGCCGTGGGGCGGACGCTCTGCGAGCTCACCGGGACGGTGTATGCGCCGGTCTAGCTACGTGCTCCGGTTCGACCTGCCGAAAACACAAAGAAGCGTGCGGGCGAGGGGAGGTCCCCCCGCCTTGCGTGAACGTCCCGAAAAACCGGGACGGGTGGCCCGTCATGGGAGCAAGCCGTGAAAGCACTCCGGGCTAGCGCGCACTACGTCATCGGCGGAGTCGAGCTCAGCCGCGAAGAGATCGTCCACAAGTATCTGCACCTGGTCAAGTACGTGGCCGGGCGGATTTCGATCAACTTGCCTCCCAACGTCGAGATCAACGATCTGATCAACGACGGTATCCTCGGCCTCATCGACGCGATCGAGAAATACGACGACGCGCGCGGGGTCAAGTTCGAGACGTACGCGATCACGCGCATCAACGGCGCGATCCTCGACGCGCTGCGCGCGCTGGACTGGGTGCCGCGCGCCGTGCGCCAGCGCGCGCGCGAGCTCGAGCGCGTGTACCAGGCGCTCGAGATCGAGTACGGCCGCGCGGCGACCGAAGAAGAAGTCGCCGAGAAGATGGGGATGACGCTCAAAGAGCTCGACGTCCTCATGCAAAAGATTCGCGGCACCTCGGTGCTGTCGCTCGAAGAGTTTTTGCCGAACGAGCGCGGCTACGAGATCCCGCTGCTCGACACGCTGCGCGACGACGGCACCGAGGTCACCAACGCGGTCGAGGCGCGCGAGATCAAAGCCGCGCTGGTGCGCGCGGTGGACGACCTGCCGCCGCAAGAGCGCACCGTCATCTCGCTGTACTACTTCGAAGGCCTCACGCTCAAGGAGATCAAGGGCGCGCTCAACGTGTCCGAGTCGCGCGTCTCGCAGATCCACGCCCAAGCCGTGATCCATTTGCGCACGAAGCTCAAAGCGCTCAAGTCCGACCTCGGCTACCGCGACGGCGACCCGAACGTGAAGCAGAAGTACACGCGCCGCCCGCCGGCCGTCGCGCCGGGTGAACCTGCGACGAGCTCGGGACCGACGAGCTCGGGGCAGACCGGGGCCGCGGGCTAGGTCGCGGGAGCGCGCGGTGGCGATCCGTCCGTCCGACTTTCAATCCGCGATCTCGCAGGCGTCGCTGATCGCGCCGCTCGCGCAGCGCGCCGAAGAGGCGCCGCGCGTCGCGCAGCAGGCAGCGCAAGCCGCGTTCGCCGCGAACGTCGAGACGCGCGAGGAACGCATCGACGAGACGGCCGAGGGGCTCGGCAACCGCGTCGACACCAACGCGGAACGCGACGGGCGCGGCGACGAGTACGAGCCGCGCGAACGGCGCGCGCGCGGTTCGTTCGAGGCAGCCGACGCCGCGGGGCTCGACGAGCCGCCGCATTTGATCGACTTCACGGCGTGAGATGAGCGGCGTCGATCCGCTCGCCGCATTCGTCGCCGCCGGTGGCGACGTCGCCGCGCTGATCGACAACGAGCTGGCGCAACTCGCCGCCGACGCGAAGGCGCTCGCCGGGCTGCTGGTCGAGGGCATCGTCGTGAACGCGCGCGTGCTGCCGTCGAACGGGCTCACCGATCTGCTGGAGATCGCCGGCCGCCGGGTCGCCGCGTCGCTGCCGCCCACGGTGCGGC
>Ga0066662_10001045_pt1 | contig 12469 bp, 14 predicted proteins | sample GraSoiAngelo_111_FD_133939 | JGI IMG/M metagenome (GOLD analysis project Ga0066662, IMG submission 133939) | Grasslands soil microbial communities from the Angelo Coastal Reserve, California, USA - 14_0903_12_40cm | ecosystem: Environmental > Terrestrial > Soil > Grasslands | place: USA... | reverse complement strand
GAGAAGCGTTGGAGGCTGCGCAGCTCGCGGTGGGCGATGAGATCGATCGTCTCTTGCATGGCCCTCTCCCTTCGGGGCGGACGGCGGACGAACCCGGCGATTCGGAGAACAGCCCGGTATGGACCGTCGCGTGTTCCCGCTCGCCCTGCTCGCCCTGCTGGCGGCTGCTCCCGCCGCCGCGCGCGCCGACGACCTCGCCACGGTTCGCACCAAGGTCGGCGCCGCGATGCAGTCGGCCAAGTCGTTCGTCGTCACGACGACCGCGTCGACGGGCTTCACCGTGACGATGACGTTCGCGGCCCCGGACCGGTACCACAGCAGCCTGATCTACAACGGCGCGAGTCGCGACGTCGTCCTCGTGGGCCCGGTGGCGTACATCAGCAGCGACGGGCAGCCGTACCGCAAGACCGACGCGCCGCCCGAGGTGATCGCGGCGCAGGCGCAGCTCCGCGACATCCCGGTCGACCAGGTGCTCCCGGACAAGACCGCCGGCGGCAAGAGCTGGGGCCAGTTCGCGACGACGTCGGCCGGGCCGCAGAAGGACCAGCACCTGGTCTGCACCTACGACAAGAAGACGTACCGCGTCAACGACTGCTCGAACGAAGGGCTGAGCATCACGTTCTCGCGCTACGACGACCCGCAGAACGTCGTGACGATCCCGACGAACGTGCTCGCGCCCGTGCGGGCCGGCCACTGATGCGCGCCGTGTCCGCGTTCGCCGCACTCTGCGCTGCGCTCGCCGTGGCCACGGGCCCGGCGCTGGCCGCCGACCCGTCACCCAGCCCGCGCCCGGCGGCGACGCCCGGGGCGCGGGCCGCCGCGACGCCGACGCCCAGCGCCGCCAGTGCAATGCTGTCCGCGAAGGTGGACGCGGCGATCGCCAACGCGACGTCCTACCGGGTCGCGGTCCGCGGCCCGGGCGGGCTCGCGCTCGACATCCACGAGTTCGGACCCGACCGCGTGCGCATCGCCTCGAACGGGCCGAGCGGCGCGTCGGAGTCGATCGTGGTGGGAACGGCGATGTACTACCGCCAGGCCGGCGGCGCGTGGCGCGCCTACCCGGTTCCGGCGATCAGGCGCGTGCGCCTGAACCGGCTGTACATGGGCGCGCCCGACACGCTGCTGGAGCCGCTGCCGGACCGCACCGACGCGACGGGCGCGACGGTCGGTGCCTTCCGCGCGAGCGCGGTCGGGAACGGGCAGGTCCCCGGCGCGATGGAGTGCCTGTACGACAAGGACACCTACCGGCCGCGGACCTGCAGCGTCACGCTGCAAGGCCTCTCCGCGCCGCTGCAGGTGACGTACGCGGGCTGGGACGATCCCGCCAACGCCGTCGAGCCGCCCGCCGGGATCGCACCGCCGCCGGTGCCCACGCCCGCACCTTCGCCCGGCCCGCGGGCGACGCCGTAGTGTCGCGCGCGGCGATCGGCGTCGACCTGGGCGGTTCGCACGTCGCGGCCGCGGTCGTCGAGGAGACCGGCGAGATCCACGAGCAGTTCGAGCACGACATCGACGACCGCGCGCCGAGCGCGGTGCTCGCCGCGCTCACCGGCGTGGTGAAGAGCGCGATCGGCTCGACGAAGCACGACGTTGTCGGGATCGGGATCGGCTCGCCGGGGAACATCGACCCGGCCAGCGGCACGATCCGCTACTCGCCGAACTTCGGCTGGACCAACGTCCCGCTCGGCGCGCACGTGCGCGAGGCGTTCCCCAAGCACCGCGTCTTCGTCGGCAACGACGCGCGCTGCGCGACGCTGGGCGAGTACGTCCACGGCGTCGGCCAGGGGACGCAGGACTTCGCGCTGCTGACGCTCGGGACGGGGATCGGCGGCGGGTTCGTCGCGCGCGGCGTCCTGGCCGTCGGGCACCAGATGGGCGCCGGCGAGTTCGGGCACCACACGATCCGGCCCGACGGCGGCTTCATCTGCGCCTGCGGCAAGACCGGCTGCTTCGAGGCGCAGGCGTCGGGGACGGGCCTGCTGCGCCACGCGTTCCGCCTGGCGCCCTCGTTCCCGCGCAGCACGCTGCTCGACCCGCAGCCCAACGGCAAGGACAAGGACAAGGACGCGGACGACGGCCGCACCTGGCGCGAGCGGCTCGGCTCGAAGAAGATCCGCAAGGCCGCCCAGGCCGGCGACCGGCACGCGCTGGCGGCCTGGAACGCGTTCTGCGACGACCTCGCCCTCGGCATCTCGAACGTGATCGCCTTCATGAACCCCGAGGTGATCGCGCTGGGCGGCGGCGTCTCGAGCGCCGGCGACTTCATGCTCGACCGGGTCCGGCCGCTGGTCGAGGCCCGCACCACCATGGTCCCGCGCGGCACGACCCGGATCGTGCGGGCGACGCTCGGGAACGACGCCGGCGCGGTCGGCGCTGCGACGGCCGCGCTGCGCGGCGGGCTGATCGCGCAAGTCCCGCCGGCGGTGCCCGCGTAAGCGCTTCGTAAGCGCTCGTAAGAGCCTCGAAATGCGGCCGTGACACGCTGGGCGGGTGAACGAGCGCGACTACCCGGCGTTGTTGCCGCCCATTTGCGACGACTGCGGTCACCGGGCCTCACTCCACCATCTCGACGGCTGCCGGGCTCTGTTGCTCGGCCGTGGATCGCCGTCGCGCACCTGCGGCTGCGAGACCACGCTGCGGCAGATTTTGGGGGCACGATACCCCCGCCCCCCGGCGGAGCTCTTGGAGCGTCGCCAGGCGATCTAGACTAGACCCGCTCGTCTACGGTGCGTGCTGCGGCGCGTCGAGGGCGAGCGCGGTCATCATGCGGACGCCGGTCTGCAGCGCCGCTTCGTCGATGTCGAAGCGCGCGTGGTGGTGGGGCCACGCGCTGTTCGGGCCTCCGTTGCTGCCGATGGTGAAGAAACACGCCGGGACGCGCTCGGCGAAGAACGAGAAGTCCTCCGCACCCATCAGCTTCGGGACGTCGGCGACGCGCTCGTCTCCGGCGACGCGCTGCGCGAGCGCTCGCGCGTAACGCGTCTGCTCGGGGTCGTTCGACGTCACCGGATAGCGCCAGAGATACTCGAATCGATAGGTCGCGCCCGAGCTCTCGCAGATGCCGCGCAGCACGCGCTCGATGCGCTCGGCCATCTTCGCGCGGACGCCGGCGTCGAACGCGCGCACCGTGCCGAGCAGCTTCACGCGGCTCGGGATCACGTTGTGCGTCGTGCCGCCGTGGAAAGCGCCGATGGTGACGACGGCCGGCTCGATCGGATCGATGTTGCGCGCGACGATCTGCTGCACCGCGACCACGAACTGCGAGGCGGCGTAGACCGGGTCGACGGACAGGTGCGGCGACGCGCCGTGCCCGCCTTTGCCTTCGACCGTGATCTCGATGGAATCGCTCGACGCGTAGAACGGGCCTTCGCGGAAACCGACCTGTCCGCACGGATGCGCCGACGCGAGGTGCAATCCGTACGCGCGCTCGATCCCGAAGCGCTCGAGCACGCCGTTCTCGACCATCGCCTTCGCACCGCCTTTGCCTTCCTCGGCGGGCTGGAACAAGAAGCACACCGTGCCGGCGACCTCGTCGCGCCGCGACATGACGATGCGCGCCGCGCCGAGCAGCATCGCGACGTGCCCGTCGTGCCCGCAGGCGTGCATGTGCGTCGCCGTCTGCGAGCGGTACGGGACCTCGTTCTCCTCGTCGATCGGCAGCCCGTCCATGTCGGCGCGCAGCATGATCGTCTTGCCGGGGCGCGCGCCGCGCAGCACGCCGACGACGCCGGTCCGGCCGATCCCGGTGTGCACCTCGAAGCCGAGCTCGGGGTGCCGGTGCAGGTCGCGCCGGGTCGCGACGACTTCGTCGGCGACGTCCGCGGGGACGTCGACGGTCAGCGCCGGCGGCACGGATCAGCCTGCGGCGGGGATCGTCCGCCGGCCGGTGATCGCGATCTGCGCGATCAGCTCCGCGATGCGGCGCGACGAGCCGCGCGGCGCGATCGAGCTCTGCTGCGAGCGCATCTTCGCCAGCCGCTCTTGATTGTGCACGATCCGCGCCACCGACGAGATCACCTCGGCCGTCGACAGCGCGACGACGCCGATCCCATTGGTCCGCACGTAGTCGAGGTTGCCGCGCTCCTGGCCCGGCACGTAGTCGTACACGACGACCGGCACCTCGGCGACGGACGCCTCGGCGATCGCGCCCGGCCCGGCCTTCGTGACCAGCAGATCGGCCGCGCGCATCAGCTCGGGGACGTCGTGGCGGAAGCCGAGGACGGTCATCGGCGTCGGCAGTGACGGCGCGAGCTCCTCGAGCTTCGCCTTCAGCGCCGCGTTACGGCCGGTGACGACGACCAGGTGGAAGTCGAGGCCGGCCTTCGCGAGCCCGAGCGTCGTGGGCAGCAGCTTGCCGCCGCCCTCGCCGCCGGCCATCAGCAGCGCGATCGTCGCGCCTTCCGGCAGGCCGAGCTTCTTGCGGTGCTCGGCCTTGGAGCCCGAGACGTCCTCGAAGCGCGGGTGGATCGGGTGACCGAGCAGCCGCAGCCGCTCGGGCGGGACGCCGCGCTCGATCGCGCGCTGGTAGACCTCGCGCGCCGGCACGACGGTGAGGTCGGCTTCGGGCAGCAGCCAGCCTTCGTGCACGCGGCCGAGGTCGGTGATGACCGTGACGATGGGGACGTGCTGCATCCCGGCGTCGGTGCGCGCGCGCAGCGCGGCGTGGTTCAGCAGCGGGTGGACCGAAACGATCGCGTCCGGCTGGTACTGCGTGAACACGTCTCGCAGCCGCTCGCGGTACAGCGGCTCGCAGAAGCGGACGATCGTCTTGTAGCGGCGGCGGCCGTTGGTCGCGTGGTACAGCGCGCCGTAGATCGGCGGGGCAAAGCGAAGGGCCGCGCTATAGGCCGGCCCCAGTTTCGAGAGCGGAAACGTGCAATGGGTCGCGATGTCGTCGATGCGCCACTCGAAGCGGGTCGCGCCTTCGATCTCGTCGAGCGCCGCCCCGACGGCTTGCGCCCCGGCGCGATGCCCACCGCCGGTATCGGAGATCAGAAAGAGGACGCGTTTGGTCATCCCACCTCAGCTGGTCTGCTTGACCATCTTGCGCCGCTTCATCGCGGCGGCAGCCTCACGGCGGCGCGCGATCGCCGCGCGCCGAAGGGCGGCGGCTCTGCGCTTCGGATCGAGGTTCCGGCAGAACGCGATCGTCGCGCGCGCCGGAGCGTCGTAGAAGCGGAAGATGTCGCCGAACTCGATCTCGGGGTTCCGGTGATGACCGTCATGATCCTCGGGCAGGACGATCTGCAGCGCGCGGGCCAGCTTCAGGCCCCACGGCGGCGTGCGCCAGCCCAGTTCGGTCGTATGCCGCCACCAGACGTGGATCTGCCCGAGTACCAAGCCGGCGAGCGCTCCCACGACCGAGATCGGGGCGCACAGGATGGCGATGGCGATGTACGGGACGGCGCCCAGGAAGCCGTCGAGGAGGACCGCCGGATCGCGCGAGAGCACCGCGTGATCCCAGTAGGACCGGCGGCGGTCGTGGTGCGTGCGCAGGTGCAGTTTGCCCCACACGTGCTGCGGCACGTGGTAGAAGAACGTCGAGGCGAAGTCCCCGGCGACCAAGACGATGAGCAGCGCGGCGATCACAGAGATCACCGGCGAGCCCAACGAGATCGTGTTCACGCTGATCCTTGTGCTTCTTGAAGAGGGCTAACGGCGGATTGGTTCCGACTCCTGGAAACCCTCTCGCCGCCGTGTTCGTGGCGGCCGCCCTGACCGTCGCTCCGGTCCGGATCGACGGCCTGCGGGATGCCGCGCTGTCGTGGCATATACCCCCACCGGTCGGCGTTATGCGAGGGTTGCGGCTGTGCATGGACGCCGGGCGCTCGGCGCCTCCCGCGATGAAAATCGCGCGCGAGGTCATGCGCACCAACCCGCGCATCGGCGCGGTCGACGCGCTGCTGCTCGCCACCGACGTGGTCGAAACGGCGCGCGAGCACGACCTGCCGCCGCCGTTCCTCGCCGCGACGCTGCTGCAGGAGTCGGCGTTCGATCCGGCCGCGGTGTCGGCCGCCGGCGCGGTCGGGATCGCGCAGTTCACCGTGCCGACCGCCGCGGAGTACGGCGTCGATCCGTGGCAGCCGCGCTCCGCGATCGGAGGCGCGGCGCGCGTGCTCTCGGCCTACCTCGGCGAGTACGGCGCGCGCACCGACGAGGACCCGTACGCGCTCGCGCTCGCGGCGTACAACGCCGGACCGGCGGCGGTGGCGAAGTACGACGGCGTCCCGCCGTACGCGGAGACGCGCGAGTACATCGTGGACGTTCAGGACCGCTGGTCGCGCATCGTCGGCAGGTGAGTGCCCCGGCCGCGCCGCGTGCCGGGCGGCTTGCGGCTATAGGGCTCGCCAGCGGTCGAGCGGCCACACGGCCTGCCGAGGTGCAAACCGGTCCGGTGGCTGCGGGTTAGGCGTCCCACATGCCGTCCCCGACCGCGGCCGCGTTCTCGAGCCGCTTCGCGCTCCACCGCGACCCGCATCCCGCGCGCGTCGCAACGTTCGCCGAGGACGTGCGCGCGGGTCTCGGGACGCGGCCGCTGAGCCTCTCGCCGAAGTACTTCTACGACGACCTCGGCTCGGCGCTGTTCGAGGCGATCACGCGCCTCCCCGAATACTACCTGACCCGGGTGGAGCGCGATCTGCTGGCGACCTACGGCCGCGAGATCGCCGGTTCGCTGGACGGGCCGCTCGAGCTGGTCGAGCTCGGCAGCGGCAGCGCGGTGAAGACGCGGCTCCTGATCGACGCGATCCTCGAGCGCCAGCCGGCGCTCACCTACCACCCGATCGACATCTCGGCGGACGCCGTCACCGAGTCGTCGCTGGCGCTCGCCGGCGCGTACGAGCGGCTGCGGATCGTCGCGTACGCGAGCGACTACTTTCCGGCGCTGCGCGAGAAGCGGCTGGTGACGCAGGGCCGCGTCCTCGCCCTGTTCCTGGGCTCGAACATCGGCAACTTCGAGCCCGCCGAAGCGCGTGAGCTCCTGCGGCTCCTGGCGGCGGCCCGCCATCCCGGCGACGGCTTGCTGATCGGCTACGATCTCAAGAAAGACCCGTCGATCCTCGAGCTGGCGTACGACGATCCGACCGGCGTCACCGCGGCGTTCAACAAGAACCTGCTCGCGCGCATGAACCGCGAGCTGGGCGCCGATTTCGATCTCGCGGCGTTTCGCTTCCGCGCGCGCTGGAACGAAGCGTGCGGCGCCGTCGAGTCGTTCCTGGTCAGCGAGCGGGAGCAGCAGGTGCGCATCCCGGGCGCCGAGCTCACCGTCGACTTCGCCGCCGGCGACGCGGTCCACACCGAGTCGTCGTACAAGTTCACCCGCGAAGAGATCGTCGCGCTCGCGCATGCCTGCGGCTTCACCGAAAAAACGACGTACTCCGACACCGCGGCCCGCTACGCGCTGAGCCTGTTCACCGTCGTTTAATAGCCTTCGGCGTCTCGGCGCAGGCCGCGCATGAGCGGGCCGAACCGTTCGATCGCTTCTTCGACCTCGGCGTCACGGATCAGCGCGAGGCGGTCGTCGTCGACCGGCACCGCTCCCGTGTCGTCGCTGCAAAGGTACGTCACCGCTTCGACCGGGCCGCTCATGCTGTTGACGAGGACGTCGGCGCGGCGGTACTTCGGGACTTCTTCCCAGCGGTCGGCGATGCGCCAGCCGAGCTCGTCCAGCTCGACCAGCACGCCGCTGACCAAGCCGACGTCGAAGAGCGTCTCGCGCAGCGAGAGGTAGCCCGACGCGCACGCGATGCGCCGGTAGCCGCGCAGCGTCGCGGGCCGTTCGGGATAGCTCGCGCCGAGGATCGCGTCGCGCCATGCCGTGCGGCGAAACGTGCCGTAGCCGAACAGCGGCTTCAGCGCAGGCAAAGGTTGAGCAGCGCGGTGCGAACGTCAGCGGTCTCGGGCTGCGAGCGGCGGTGGCTGTACGCCGCGGCGACGGCGTTGCGCGCGTCGACCGCGATGACCGCGAAGCCCGTGTAGCGCTCCGCGTCGGTGGCGCCGCGGTCGTCGGCGTAGTCGGCGTACCAGCCGTCCTGCGTGCCGTTGCAGATGCGGATCGCGTGGCCGCCCGGCGGGAAGTCCGGCGTGCCGCTGAACGCCTGCAGCGTCCGGCCCTTCGCGGGCTCGCTGCGCAGCACGACGATCTCGCCCTCACGGCTCTCGGGCGCGACGATCAGCGCCTTGATCCCCGCTTCGAACGTGCCGCCGGTGACACGCCAGCCGGCCGGGAGCTGCAGGCCGATGCCGAGCGCGCGGATCGAGTCTTCGAGCTTCGCGGCCGGCGTCGCGCGCGGCGCCGGCGACTGCGCGCGAACCGACGCCGCGGCGAGCGCGCAGAGCGCGAGAGCGAACGGGACGGCGAGGTGTGCTTTCATGTTCGAACGGCTCGTTCGGCCCCGCGCAGCAGCAGGTCCGCGGCGATCGCGAGCGCGGCGGCCGCGAGCGCCCCGGCGAAGATCTTCTCCGGGTTGTCGGTGCTGATCCCCTCGAACAGCAGCACGCCGAGCCCGCCGGCGTTGATCCACGCGGCGACGGTCGCCAGCGCGACCAGCGAGACGGTCGCGACGCGCACGCCGCCGAGCACGACGGGCAGCGCGGCCGGGAACTCGACCCGCAGCAGCGTCTGGCGTGCGGTGAAGCCGAGCCCGCGCGCCGCGTCGACCAGCGCGGCGTCGACGCCGCGCAGCCCCGCGACGACGCCGCGCAGCAGGATCATCTGCGCGTAGATCACCAGCGCGACGACCGCGGTCGGCTGGCCGAGGCCGAGCACCGCGACCAGCAGCGCGAGCAGCGCGAGGCTCGGCACGGTGTAGAGCACGCCGGCCAGCGCGAGGATCGCACCGCCGAACCGCTCGCTGCGCGCGGCCGCGACCCCCAGCGGCAGCGCGATCGCAAGCGCGATCGCCAGCGAGACCAGCACGAGCACGACGTGCTGGCCGAGCAGCTCGCCGACGCGCGCGGCGTGGGTCGCGAGATAGGTCATCGCTCGACCAGCGGTCGCTCGAGCACGAGCCGCCGCGTCTCGGGATCGACGCCGACCAGGTGCCGCACGAAGTCGCCGGCCGGATGCTCGAGCACGTCGCGCGGCGAGCCCGTCTGCACGACGCGGCCGGCGTTCATCACCACGATGCGGTCGGCCAGGCGCAGCGCCTCGTCGACGTCGTGCGTGACGAACACGACGGTCGTGCGCAGCTCGCGGTGGACGCGCGCGATCTCCTCCTGCAGCGAGGCGCGCACGATCGCGTCGACGGCGGCGAACGGCTCGTCCATCAGCAGCACGCGCGGCTGCGCCGCGAGCGCCCGCGCGACGCCGACCCGCTGCGCCTCGCCGCCGGAGAGCTGGCGCGGCTTGCGCGCGCGGTACTGCGCGGGATCGAGCCGGATCAGCTTCAGCAGATCGTCCACGCGCGCATCCGTGCGCGCGCGGTCCCAGCCGAGCAGGTTCGGCACGACCGCGACGTTCTCGGCGACCGTGTAGTGCGGAAACAGCCCGACCGCTTGGATCACGTAGCCGATCCCGCGGCGCAGCTCGACCGGGTCGCGCGCGCGCACGTTGGCGCCGTCGATCAGCACCGTCCCGGCCGTCGGCTCGACGAGCCGGTTGATCGTGCGCACCAGCGTGCTCTTCCCGCAGCCCGACGGGCCCAGCAGCACCGCGAACTCGCCGGCCTCGATCACGAGGTCGACCCCGTTCACCGCGGCGAGCGCGCCGCCGGGATAGCGGACGGAGACGCCGCGCAGCTCGACGCGCGCGCCGCCGCCGGTACCGTCAGCCGAGGCCGTGCTGCTTGAGGAAGTCACGCGCCACGTCGGCCGGCTCGCGCTTCTGCGGCCCGTCGACCTGCAGGTTCAGGTTCTGCATCACCTCGTCGGTCAGCAGCGGCGCCAGCGCGTTCAGCGGTTTGGCGAGTTGCGGCTTCGCGTCGAGCGCCGCCTTGCGCACCACCGGCGCGACCGCGTACGACGGAAAGAGGTGCTTGTCGTCCTCGAGCGCGATCAGGCTGTTCGCCTTGAGCTGGCCTTCGGTCGAGAACGCGATGATGACGTCGACGTCACCGTGCTCCAGCGCCTGGTACTTCAGCCCGTTGTCGACGATCTTCGTCTGCTTGAAGCGGAAGCCGCCGTAGCGCTTGCGCAGACCCGGCAGACCGTCCGCGCGGGTCAGGAACTCCGGCACGGCGCCGAGCCGCAGATCGCCGGACTTCGCCGCCAGATCGCTCAGCTTGCCGAGCGCGTACCGTCCCGCGACGGCCTGCGTGGTCGCGAGCGCCTGGGTGTCGTTCATCGGCGCCGGGTTCAGCCAGACCAGATCGAACTGCTTCGCGTACGCGCTCTTCACCGTGCGGTACGAGCGCCCGGGATCGCTTTCCGGCGGCAAGTGCAGCACGTTGAGCAGCGCGGTCCCGGTGTACTCGGGATAGAGGTCGATCTCGCCGCGCCGCAGCGCCGCCATCGCGATGTCGGTCGTGCCGAGGTTGAGCTTGCGCGTGACCGCGAGCCCCGCGTGCTCCAGGCTTTGCGCGTAGAGCTCGCCCAGGATGAGCTCCTCGGTGAAGTTCTTCGAGCCGGTTTTGACCGTGTCGCCGCGCGCGCACGAGACGGCGAGCGGAGCGGCGGTGAGAAGCGCGAGCGCGCGAGCGCGTGAGAGCTGCATGAACCTCTCGTTCATACCGCGAGCCGGCGCTGCGCGTAGCCCAGCGCGGCGTCGGCGAGGACGGCGAGCACCGCGACGCTGACCGCGCCGAGGACGAGCTCGGGGAAGTTGCCGGTCTGCAGCCCGCCGACGATGTAGTCGCCGAGGCCGCCGGCGCCGATGAACGCGGCCAGCGTCGCCGAGGCGATCACCTCGACCGCGGCGGTGCGCACGCCGACCGCGACGACCGGCAGCGCGAGCGGCCAGCGCACGCGTAGGCCGATCTGGCGCTCCGTCATCCCCGTGCCGCGCGCGGCCTCGAGCGTCGCGCGCGGGACCGCGCGCAGCCCGACGTCCGTGTTCACCAGGATCGGCGGCAGCGCGAGGACCACGAGCGCCAGGACGGCCGGTCGGAACCCTAGCCCGAGCAGCGGCAGCGCGAGGGTGAGGATCGCCAGCGACGGCACGACCCGGAACGCGCCGGCCAGCGCCAGCAGCGCGCCGCGGGCCGCGGCGCGGTCGGCCGCCAAGCCCGCCAGCGGGATCCCGACCACGAGCGCGAGCGCCAGCGCCGAGGCCGCCAGCGCGACGTGCGCGCCGAGGTGGGCGATGAAGTCCGCGCTCACGCGCCGAACCGCTCGGGGATCATGCTCTCCGGTTCGCAGGTCGGCTCCGAGCTCCGCCCGCCTCTCGCCCCGCCGCCTGCGCCGGTCGCGCTCGACGATCCCTCGCTCTACATCAACCGCGAGACGTCGTGGCTCGAGTTCAACGACCGCGTGCTGGAAGAGGCGCTCGACGAGCACAACCCGCTGCTCGAGCGGCTGAAGTTCGTCGCCATCTACGGCACCAACCTCGACGAGTTCTTCATGATCCGCATCGCCGGCCTGATGCAGCAGCTCGCCGCGGAGGTGCACAAGCGCTCCGACGACGGCCGCACGCCGGAGGAGCAGCTCGAGCTCGTCAGCCAGCGGCTGCGCCGCTCGCTGGCCGTCATGACCGACTGCCTGCAGAACCAGCTCTTCCCGGCGCTGGAGCGGCACGGGCTCCGCATCCTCGGCTACGACCAGCTCGACGCCGACACCGCGCGCGGCATGCGCCGCTACTTCGAGGAGCGCGTGTTCCCGGTGCTGACGCCGCTGGCGATCGACAAGGGCCACCCGTTCCCGTACATCTCGAACCTGTCGATCTCGCTCGCGGTCGAGCTCGAGGAGACGACGCCCGACGGGCCGATCCGCTACGTCGCGCGGGTGAAGGTGCCGCCGTCGCTGCCGCGCTTCGTTTCGGTCGAATCGGCGCCGCGCGGCCAGCGCTGGTACGTGCTGCTCGAGGACGTCATCGCGAACAACCTGGAGGCGCTCTTCCCGGGGCTGCGCGTGACCGCGTCGTACCTTTTCCGCGTCACCCGCGACGCCGACCTCGACTTGCAGGAAGACGAGGCCGACGATCTGCTGCGCGCGATCGAGTCGGAGCTGCGGCGGCGGCGCTTCGGCGAGCCGGTGCGGCTCGAGATCGAGCCCGACATGCCGGTGCACCTGCGCGACATGGTCTTGGAAGCGCTCGAGCTCGACCCCGGCGACTGCTACGAGGTCGACGGGATGATGGGCACCGCCGACCTGTGGACGCTGGTGAACCTGGACTATCCCGAGCTGCACGACCCGGCGTTCACGCCCGCGATCCCGAAGCGGCTGCACGGCCAGATCGACCTCTTCGCCGCGATCCGCGAAGCCGATCTGCTGCTGCACCACCCGTACGAGTCGTTCGACCCGGTGGTGCAGTTCGTGCAGCAGGCCGCCAAAGACCCGGACGTGCTGGCGATCAAGCAGACCTTGTACCGCACCT
>Ga0066662_10001044_pt1 | contig 12470 bp, 10 predicted proteins | sample GraSoiAngelo_111_FD_133939 | JGI IMG/M metagenome (GOLD analysis project Ga0066662, IMG submission 133939) | Grasslands soil microbial communities from the Angelo Coastal Reserve, California, USA - 14_0903_12_40cm | ecosystem: Environmental > Terrestrial > Soil > Grasslands | place: USA... | reverse complement strand
GCGGACAGAAAGAACACGAACACTAAGACACGGATGTCTCGCAGAAGTCTACGTGAAACCCCTGGCTTTCCCACCTGTCTTTCAAAATAGTACTGATGTCCAGAGGACTCACGGAGTCGGCAAATTATCCTCAAGACCATAAAGGCCAGACGATCTACTAGCAGGCTCCAGATGAGAAGCGGGACGCCTATGTACACTACTACGACTGTGACGAACCAGCCTGTGCCCTTGGCGACGCCCGTAGCGAGAAGAGGCAGAAGGGCCAGGAAGCCAAGAGTGTATTCTGTCCTGTAGGTCAAGGCTCCATCTGAGAAGACTTTCCTGTCCCGACTATGAGTCTTCTAGAACTAACAGACTCAACCTCTAGGCATTGTTTGACGGTTGCTGTTCGCTCTTCTTATCGAATCTGACTCTTCTCAACCGATTAGGACCCCACCAGGCCCTAGGGCCGAGCAATGACATGATTGCTGGCACAAGATAGGTCCGCACAACCATTGCATCTAGGACCACGGCCAGGGCAATCGCGAAGCCAAAGCCTTCGAGAAGACGATTAGAAGAAAGCAACAATGAGCCTAGTGCTCCCGCAAGAATTAGCGCTAGGGCTGTTATGATCCCGCCTGTTCTGTCGACAGCGTCGACTACTGCCTGGCGGGTCTCCTTGCCCTTCTGAGCTTCCTCTCTGATCCGGGTTAGAATGAAGATGTTGTAGTCCATCCCGATTCCATAGAGAAGCAGAAAGAGCACGAGGGGGATGATGAAAAGGACACCTGATTGGAGTACGTTGTTGAAGAAGAGCAGAGTAGCCGCATAGGCCCAAATTATGCTCAAACCAATGGACAGTATCCCGGTTATTGCTAACGGATAGGAGCCGAGCACTACTAGTAAAACGACGAATATCGCTGCGACTGTCAATACTCTGATCGTGTTGAATTGGTTGACAGTCTCATTGGCGAAATCCAACGTGGAGGCGGACGCACCTCCTACCAGTATCGTGTCTTGAGCTAACGAGGGGTCAGAACTCTGAAGATTCGTGACGAGGTTCCGTATCTGCGTGACTGTGTTCAGAGAGTTTTGCGTGAATGGCTCGTCAGCAAATAGGACGGTCAGCATCGCAGTCCGGTAGTCCTTTCCTATACTCCCCAGGATCGTCTGCCTCTCTTCCGGGGTAACGCTGGACGTGTTGGTCGCGTTAACCGGGATCCCGTTGGGGCGAGTCGGCCCCGTTACCTCTTTCACGTTGGACAACTTGATAATGTTCTGGCTCAGCTTCTCCAAGCTTGCCTGTGCACTTGCCGTGAGGTTCCCGTTTACGAGAATAGGCACTGGGAATTGTACGAGGACTTGTGTGGGACCTATCTGCCCGGCGCCGAAGCTCTGTTCCAAGGCTGTGATGCCTTTGACACTCTCCGCCTGTGGGAGGCCGGCTGCAAAATCGTAGGAGGTGGACCCGGCCAGTGAAATGTAGATTGCGGGAATGGATATGACCAGAGCCAATCCTAAGACTAGTATCGGTCGTCTGACGCTGAAGCTTGCAGCTCGACGGAAATATCCAGGCCTTTCCGCTCTTCTTTTCCGGGCTCTAGCCGCGTACGCCTCGAACCTCTTGCCAGATGTCGGCCAGAATATCCTGTCCCCCGCGATTAGGATGAGCGATGGAATCAGTGTTAGACTGACTAGAAGAGCAATTAGAACGCCGAAGCCGAGACCCACGCCAATAGAACGGAGAAGTGTGAAGCTGGTTAACGTCATTGCGCCGAACGCGATTATGACAGTGGTCGCGCTAGTGGCTATGCTTTCTCCTGACCAGGTGATGGAGGTCTGGACCGCTTGGGCCTTGTCGTGGCCTTCGACTCGTTCTTCACGGTAACGGGCCATTAGGAAGATGGCATAATCAGTGCCGACTCCAAGCATTATGGTGAACAGGAATGTCGTGGTAGTGTCTTGGATTGGGATGATGTATTTCCCAATGAGGTAGAGTCCCCCCTCAGCCATCAGCAACGCCATTCCGACAGTGACCAGAGGAATGAAAGGAGTGACCACTGCAAAGAAAAACAGTCCGGCAAGAATCAGGATCGCGCCAATCGTGACGGGCTCGATGCGACTGAGGTCAGCTGTGCTTCCCAAAGAAGAGTCGGCGGTGGTTGCTAGGTCACCGGTAACGTATGTCTGTAGGGGTTCGGGGTCTCTGGCTTTGAGTTGGGAGATGATGTTCCGCATCGTCACTACGTTCTTCAATATTGGGTCGGAATCCGCTGATCCAAATGAGCCGGGAGACTGGGAGAAGGTTACTAGAATGATCATTCCTTTCTTGTCTGGACTGATGAAATTCTGAAGAATCGCAGACGGGATCAGTTTTGGATATTGGGAGAGAATTTCGGGCAGCGTATCGGCCCATAGAGTTTGGTTGGCGCTTGACTGCGCCGCAGTGAAGTTGTAGCCTTGTTGCAAGTACGCTCCTATGAGCGCTATCCTAGCAATGCTGTAGATTGTGGTGACGTTCTCAAGGCTGTTGAGGACTCCCGGTGCCTGAAGGCGTTGTTCTAGGCGAAGAGTGAATATTTTGGTCTCGTTATCGGTAACATTGTTTCCTTGGAGAAGAATTATTGCACTTGCATTGGCCCGTGGATGGGGGAACTCTTGAGCCATAAGATTCTGGGCTAGCGCAGACTGAGAGCTGCTTGACTGGCCGCCACTAGTGCTTGAAGTAGTGACCTGGGAGAGTTGTTGAGATAAGGGAAAACTTGCCGCAAAAAGCAGAATCCAAAAGACGATTATGATCTTGTATCTTCTTCCTACGAAGGAGCCGATTCTTGCGAACGTTGGGACAGAGGGTGCTGTGGTCTTCGGGACTCCAAGCCTCCTGGAGACTACGTATGCTGCTCCACCTGCGACTATGAGAAGGCCGATCGCAAATACAATTATTGTGCCAAGATTGTCTGAGACGTATTGGCGGAGGTACCGGTTGTTCTGGTAGTCAAGGATCAGAGCACTGAACTCAGCGAGCGATACAATGAGAACTAAGACGAAGATTCCAACAAGTTGGGCCTGGGACGAACCGGTCCTGGTCGTCATGGACCCACGACGCCATACTCAAGATGAGTCCAAAGTGAATAGGAAGTCAAAAGAGGATAGCCGGATACGATCTGCTAGACTATTTACGCGTGATTTCGCTGAAGTGAGAATCCGTCGAGTGTAGTTCAGATTATCATCGCTCGCAGATGTTCTGCTCCTCTGTTGTTTCTCTAACCCCTGTAAACAAGATTTCCGAGAGTATCTAGGAATTTGAATTAGTTGTAGGTCCGAACGAGTTTCCTAGATTTCCTACTTATTCGTTAGTCGGAGAAGCGCTGGCACAAGTTGCAGACTCCACGGTAGTCGTGATCCCGATGATCTTCAAAGTTCGCTTTGCCATGCCTGTCACCCAACTGCTCGTGTTCCCCATGTCCACCATGGGAAGGGTGCGCGAAGAATTCTGTCATTGGTGTCGCGTTACTATCGTTACTGGTCAGTGGCGGCAGCTTCCAGACAGTCTCCAGAGTCTTCAAAAATGAATAGTGGTTGTACTGGTTGGTCGATTGGAAGTTGGTCTTGACAACGGGCCCGGCCCAGACTGAGTACACGCAATCCAGTGAGCTGCCATTGATAGGACAGTATCCGTTGCCCTCGTCGAACGTGATGAACAACGCTGCCTTTTGGTGCGTGAAGAGACTGCTGTTCAAGATGTTTGGAACAACCTTGGAGAGATAGGTGTCCCCGGTGGAAATAGGACAATCGTGTATGTCGTTACAGAGATTGGGTGTTAGCCACATGAAGTTTGATGAGGTAGAGGGCGAGGCCAGGTCTGACAGAAAGAGGTCGTCCGGGCCGCCTCTTCCTCCAGAGTTAGCGGGGACGATTCTGGAGCATCGGGCCGTGCTGTTGACTATGTCGTCGAAATAGACGAAGGGATCATGTCGAGCTGCGTACTGCCCAGTTCCAGTATCGCCTAGGAAGCAGTTTCCAGGAGAGCAATAGGACCCGCAGTTGGAGGGATAGTCTTCCATGTACGCCTTCCAGGATAATCCTCGGTTCTCCAAGCTGTCAACAATGTTGGAGGCGTTTCCGGCCCCACATCCGGGACTTGGGTTACAGTCGGCCTTGCTCCAGGATGCAAAATCCTGCCCCGAGACAAGCGACAGGTAGTTTGGTAGACTAGGATGATTGACTGCGGTATAGTTGGTGGCAAGGGCGTATGACGAAGCTAACTGGTTCATGAAAGGAGCAGAGGGATTGTTAATGACGTCCCCAAATCCCTGGTTTTCCATGACGATGACCACTACATAGTTGAACGGGTGATTCGCTTGATTATGCAATCCCGGTGTTGTGGAGCCCAGAGAATTCGAGAAGGCTAAAGCCAGGACTAGAACTGTTAGAAGCTCCATAGGCTTGCCTCCGAAGGCGATGCCCATTGTGATTTTGCTCATGAAGGTTTCGTATTGTGAGCAGGTGAGAGCCTTCCCCGGATTGCCAAGGCTATTGATGTATAGCTTTCAACATAAGCGAATGCGAATCGCTAGATGACCAACATCCCGGTCCAGCGCCGGGTTTTCCGATACATAAGCAGGGTCCCTCCAAATGTCCATTGTAGCTTCTCGGTTACAGCAGTGAGGAAATTGTCGCTTACCTAAGGGGAATATGCCCGAGGCGAACTTGGCGACGTTATTTGGGCTCGCAGAAAGTGTGTAGTCGACTTCAGTATTTCACTATTTGACTAGAGGCCAAGCGGACCTCCGAGTATTGGAACACTCACGTTTACAGTCATCGAAGCAGTAGTAGTCTGACCGTTAGCATCCGTGACGGTCAGGGTTACGGTGTAAGTCCCGGGGAGCAGGTACGAATGGCTGACGGTGGCCCCTGTTGCAGTCCACCCATCGCCAAAGTTCCAGCTGTAGCTGTAGGGTTGACTCCCGCCCGCCGCGTTTGCTGTAAATTGTACAGGCAGGAGGGGTAGGGGACTTGACGGCGAATAGCTGAAGCTGGCGGAGAGGGGCGGATTGACTGTTATCGTCTGCGATGCTTTTGCAACTACACCGTTTGCATCAGTGATAGCCAGAACTGCTGTATAGATGCCGCTCGACTGGTATGTGTGAGTCGCCGAGCTTCCTGATCCGGTTCCTGAGTCGCCGAAGTTCCAGGAATAACTGTAAGGCCGGACGCCTCCGTTAGCGGATCCTGTGAAGTAGACAGTCTGTCCAGCGTCGGGTTGCGACGGGGCATAAGTAAGGCTGGCAGTTACAGCGGGAACCACGGTCAAGATATGACTGGACGTTACCGAGACTCTGTTAGAGTCGACGGCCGTGACTGACACTGTGAAGGAGCCCGACAGAGTGTAGACGTGCGTCGCAGGATTTGTCGTTACGCTACTTCCGTCTCCAAACGTCCAGGTGAAAGTCACACTTCCTAATCCGCCAGTCGATGTTGCTGTGAAAGAAACACCCTGTCCCACCTCTGGCGTGGCAGGACTCTCCGCGATGCTTACCGTAAGAGCGCGCGCTGTCGTGATCGTCTGGCTGGAACTAGCCACCGCTCCATCCGCATCCGTTACAGTCACTATCACATTGAAGCTTCCGGCCGTAGAGTAGGTGTGCGACACCGGGTTCGCTTTTGAGGTCCCGCCATCTCCGAAGGCCCAGCTGAAGGCGGACGGTCCCGCGCCGCCAGTTGTGCTGGCGGTGAAAGTTATGGGTGAATTAGCCTCGGGGGAGGAGGGACCGTAGGTGAAGCTTACAGTCGGCGATGCGGCCACGGTTACGACTTGGCTGTGATTGGCGGCAGCGCCATTCGCATCGCTGACAGTGATTGTGACTGTGAATGAGCCTGTTGACGAGTAAGCGTGTGAAGAAGGATTGACCGTTGCACTTATGCCGTCACCGAAGTTCCAGCTGAAGATGTAGGGACTCGTTCCTCCCGAGGCGGATGCCGTGAATATGACTTGTTGATCGGTCTGAGGCGATGATGGGCTGAAACTCAAACTGGCGGTCAGGGTTGGAGGAGTGCTACTGACTGTTACTGTCTGGGTCGCGCTAGTCGTCTGGCCGCTGGAATCTTTCACATTGAGCACTACGGAATAATCTCCGGCGGTTTGATAGGAGTGAGTGGTCGAGCTACCAGTTCCTGTCGATGAGTCACCGAAACTCCAAGAGTAGAAGTAAGGCAAGGTTCCTCCAGACGCAGAACCTGTGAAGGTGATAGTCTGTCCCGCCTGAGGACTTGTAGGACTATGACTAAAGCTGGCTGTTGGAGGGGACGTTGTTGCATTGTTTGTGAAGAATTCTGTCATGGGAGTGGCTGAAGCATCATTCGATGTGAGGCTCGGTAGGTTCCAATTCGCCTCTACCGTACGGAGGAAGGAGTAGTGATTGTACAAGTTGCTGGATACAAATGAGCTCTTGGTCTCTGGACCGGCCCAGACAGCGTATACGCAATCCTCATGGGCGCCGTTAAGTGGACAATAGTTGGTTCCTTCGTCGAAGACGACGAAGAGGGCAGATCTCTGTGTTGTGAATGCAACGCTACTAAGAATGTTCGGGGCTAGTCCGCTGAGGTAATTGTCTCCTATGGATATAGAGGAAGAACACACAAACGTGCTGTTGTTTGCCGCTCCATGCATATTGTTACAGTCGTTGGGTGTTAACCACATGAAGTTAGGCGCTGAACCAGAGTTCAGATCATCGATCAGGGCACAGTCGGTGACCGAACACCCACTAGGATTTGCGAGAACCATGTTGGAGCAGCGTGCAGCGTTGTTGAGAATATCCGCGAAGGACGTGAAGGGATTATGCTGGTACTCGTAGAGCAGAGTAGTCTTAGTGTCGCAGCCAGTTTGAAGAGCTTGGTTTTCCATGTATGCCTTCCACGTAAGTCCCGAGGACTCGATACGATCAACCAAGTTTGGCGCTGACATTGTGGGGCAACTTTCTTCACTACAGTTGAACGTGGACCCACCTATGAGTGCGATATAGTTCGGTTGACTGCCTCCAGGATTTATCGAAGTATACTGGGAGCTGATAGCGTAGGAGTTTGCAAGACTCGACAAGTATGTGGAGTTCGCACCGTGACAAGGTGGAGGATTCCCTCCACAGATGTTCTGAACTCCTTCGTTCTCCATGATAACAATGACGACATGGTCGAAATATTTCCCGGTTCCGCCCCCACTCTGCGGTTGAGGGCTGGTCTGCACTTGTCCAAAGTTTAGGTTGTATGGGGATGATGTTTGGTCCACCCACATGACTCCGAGCGAGTAGCTGTTCCCAACCTGAGCGGTTTCGTAGAAGCTACTGATCGTGTACTCGCCGACTGCCGATGCGGTCGTGAACGCTGCCGTTGTCTTTGTCCAAGCGTTGGTCGATCCGTACCATTGGTCTATAGATCTGTTGGTAGCATTGTACCAGTACACGTAGAATTGTGAGCTTGCCGGGTCGAAGGTAGAGGTAATTGGAAGAGAATATCTTCCAAGGCTACTTGCAGATTTTGCTTCTCCATTCCCGATGTTATTGGTTGACCATTGGCCGCTTGGCTGTCTTGCCCCGAAACGGAGCATCTCCTTGTTCGAATCATACCAGATCGCGTAGACATTGGTTCCGGAAGCGAAGACGAACGAGTTCACATCCGTTGATTCCGACGGTAACGAGACCTGTTCGTCGGGACCCCACGAGGTTCCGTTGAACATGGCTCCATGCAGTTCGAGTGAATCGATCCAGTAGATCGCGTAGACTGAACTTCCTGACAGAGTTGCAATATCTACTTCCCAATTGTTACTGTATTTTGTTGAGAGAACATAATCTCCAGTCCACACTGAATAATTCGTGCCACTGGAATGAATGATATGCGGTGTCTGAATACCAGTTCCTCCGCAACCAGAGGCGTTAACCTCTTGGTATCCAATCCACGCCTGGCCATTGCTGTCGACTCTAATGATGTCATTTGGAAGCCTCAGAAGCGGGTCTGGGCTTCGAACGACCTGTTCCGGTTGCCACGCAATCGTTCCATCAGTGCTGAGCGATCCAGTCCCGAACAGCAACGCTCTGTTGCAAAAAGAATCGAACCAGTTCTCGTCATAGCGAACATAGAAGGTATGGGTTCCGTCGGTCGTGATCGACCAGTCGCTATCTGTTACATGAATGCCAACGTTGACTGGAGTGGTCCAGGAGATGCCGTCTGTGCTTGATGTGTAGAAGAGGCATCCCCCCATACCTTCGCAGTTGACCGCTGTATCCTCATAGAATACCCAATATCTTCCCTGAGCATAGAATCCAAAATTCTGGAACGACGATTCGTACAATGTCTGGTCTTGGGTCGTAGTGATCTTTGCGGCACTGCCAGAGGTAGCGGTCACTGGTCTGGCTAATTCCGAGATTACAGTCAGACTGAGGCTGATTGATAGAAGAACAAGGATCAGAGAGAGAAGCCTAGCTGACAGCCCGCTGTGTGTTTGAACCATGACTCTCTGTGTCAACTGTGTACAATCAATATTTGAGAAGCAGGTCCACATTCGGAGCGGAAGCGAACACTCATGAACACTCTAGCAGAGGTTACTGGTAGAGTTGCTCAGCCGAGATTTCTACATCACATTTGAGAGTGTCTGTGCCCGAATCTTACCTCCCAAAGCGGCGACCGTTGGTTGGTTGGTTGGTTGGCAACCGGTATTGGTTATTGTTGATGGCGTAGCGGGAGTGTGCCGTCATTGCTCTCCCTCGGGCCTGGAGAGTTCTTAACTGGCTGGGAGACTCTACTTTCCCAAATCCTTCGAGGGCAATCAGTATTACAGTAAACGATTACAAGTGAATCGCAATACTAATATTTTCAATCATCAGAAGTACAGTATTTGCGACAAAGAATGCCTAGCTTTGTGGCTTTGCTGAAGATATCCGGTAGGGTGGAAGGAGCAAAGCAGCGGCTTCAAAAGCTCCCGGAGAGATGGCTAGGATGTACGACTGAGAAGGTGATCTTCGGAACGGGTGGATACGACGCCGTGGTCGTCTTCGTCGCTCCCGACATCGTGGAAGCCAATCAGTACATTGACAAGTATCTGCGCGACTCAGACCCGCTGACCATGATCGACACTGTGACAGGCGAGAGCATCAGGCCAGCCTAGCAAATGTTCCATCCACTCCCCTTTTTTCTTCCCGTCCCTGACTCCACAAAGCTTTGACCTGGGCTATGGGGATTGGCTTGAGATGGCGCGAGTTGTGAGGAGGACCCTCCTACTCTCCACGAAACAATCGTTAGATAACGCTGAGCCAACGCAACCAGCATTCCGCAGCAGGCACCCAAGCGATTCTTCAAGACCGGGGCCCATTCGGGCACCGCCGAGCTATCAATCTCTGTTCACCCTGCCCATGCTAGGGTCGACAAATTGTCCATATCCAGCTCAACATGATTCTCGCTGAACTAGGCAAGTCCTATAACAATGCAATCCTGTCCATCTCGCAGACACCTTTCTTGGAAAGACGAACACGTCGAACCTTCACCATTGACCCTGACGTCAGTGAGAAAATAGACAAGCTGGTAGGCGGTCATAATCTAGAGGTCAACGTGCTCGTCAACAAAGCAATACGACGATACATAGAATGGGGAAGATACGTCGACAGCTTCAAACTCGTCACAAGCGATCCTAGACTAATGAAAACGCTCTGGTCACATGTCACCGTTGAAGAGGCCAGAGAGATGGGCACCCAGAATGGGAAGGATACCGTCGTCGAGTTTATCCTCTATTACTTCCGCAAGTTCGACCTGGACTCTGTTCTCAAAACCTTCGAGATGATAGGGGCGGAATATGCAAATGCTTACATCTATTCAGAGTTCGGGGATAGGGATAGTCGCACAATAATCCTAAGGCACAGTATGGGACTTAGCGCATCAGCATACTACGGTGCCTCTTTCAAAGCACTTTGTGACCGTCTCGGAGTGAGATGCGAATTGGAAGAGAGCGAAGATCAAATGATATGCAAGATCGGTAGCTCTAGCATGCTGAAGACCATAGCTCCAAAGACCTTCAAAGAACAATTGGCCAAGCAACAATAGAGAGACCAGTCGAATCATAGGACCGCCCGCTAAATGATGGCACCTTTGTTTCTCTTCCTGAACGTGGTACGTTTTCCGACGTGCTCAAATAATAGAACCTGTCTGGGGGTGTAAACCTTGCTAACAAAACCGAACAAGGTCCCCGCTGAGGTAAAGCTGTCGGCGAAAGAAATCGATTTCCTGAAGAGTAATGAGCTGTGCAGATTTGCGACTGCATCACAAAAGGGCGAGCCTCACGTTGTTCCGGTCTCATATGTCTGGGACCAAGACTACGCATACATTGTTACGGACTATGGGACGCGTAAGCTGAAGAATCTCAGAGAGAACCCTCATGCAGCGGTTCTCATTGACGCTGCTGGAACTCAGAAGCTTCTATTGATTAGTGGACCTGTGGAGATTATCGAGAGGGGAGAGGAGTATCGGCGGCTCTACGAGTTGTTCTATTCGAAGCTGAGCTGGGTCAAGCGAGATCCCTGGAAGGAGGGCGAGGCACCTTTCATCAAGGTCACACCCTCCTTCAAAGCAGGTTGGGGCCTCAAAGGCTAGGCAGACGAAAAGCTTCTTTCCTGTCAGAATAGTAACCGACGAACCGGTTTCACATGGCTAGGTCTCACGCATCGTCGGACGACTGGTCATTGTTACGCTTCAGTTTCGGATCCGCTCAGCAATGATTACCGCTCTGAGAGGTGCTTGGAGGCTTATGTTGCGGCTCTTCGCATCCTTGTCGAGTTCTCTGAACACTTTCTCGTCAAAAGCCACCATGAACCTACGCAAGAATCAACCTTCAGAGTTTCCACGATAACGACGGACTGGAATTAATAGGTGAACGTGTACAATGTGTTAGACTTGAACACACTTGAGCAAAGTCCGAGGATTGGCTATCTCCGGCATGCTTTTGCTATTTAGTGTAAACGTTGGGGTTATATCAAATCGGTGAGTCCGTATGTCTGAAGCGACATGGAAGAAATAGCTAACTTGGGGTATCCGTCCGAAACCACCGATCAGTCGACCCCGCAAGACACCATGACCGACGACCGATTGAAGGATCTCCTTGCAGAGCTGATATCCTCATCCGCAAGCCTGAATGTGAGGGTCTGGCTCGACGGAGTCTACACAGACATAGAGAATGCGGGAACACACCGAGAATGGATGAAAGGCCGGGAAGTCTACTTCAAGGTCGAAGGAAAAGTTGACGGCCAGAACAGTCTCGTAGAGGCAGGATCCAGGAGCGTTTAACCGTGGAGACTCGTAAGTGGAAGGCATTCCTCAGAATGAACGGCGAGACGACACTTGACACCAGTCAAGATATTCTGACGGAGTTCAAAGCAATGGTCGAGTACCTGAAGTTCATTGGCGTCGACTACTCAATGGTCGTGCAGGTCGAGGCAGGCCAAAAAGACCGCTCTCAAAGCCTTGCCTTAGAGCAAACTCCCCGTCGACGAGGATTGGGGCAGGTAGGAGACTGATACCGACAAATGGCCAAGTTCATAATGTCAATCGGGGACACTGCATACGAGACTCTAGCAAATGAGGCGAGGAACCGAGATGTCACTGTGCAGCAATTGCTCAGAGCGGTTGTTGTGCCCGATTGGATAAAGCAGAACGCAGACGGACAGCCTTCTGGAGAGAATCGTTCCAATCTGATTCGATCCTCGATCTACGGTACAGATTCCCGCGATTCCAGGATGCTCGTGTCCCCCGTCTCTAGGCTTAGACGATAGCACGATCCTCCGACCTCCTGTTGCAGGTCACCGTTCCACTGCCGGTTACAAGACTCTTTAATATCGCCCCGTGGCTCCATCGCTAAACGGAGCAGACAGCGCAAGTTGGCAGATTTCTGTTCGAGATGCGGAAAGACCCTCAGCCTCATAGACCCTCTCCTAGAGCTCAAGGGTCTAAGGTTCTGCGAGGACTGTTACCCCGACGTCAAGCGGGAGCACGCCGCCGCGAGCATGTCGGATAAGGTGGACCGCAGGCAGCGTGTTGCCTTTGCGGATGACTCTAGTGATGAGAATCTGCGAGGGTCGATTATTAAGGGGAAGCAAGCGCTTGCCGTCAAAGAGAATGAGTTCAGGTGGGATAATCCATCTCTCTCGCTAATCGCGAGCGCGCTGCGAATCCTCACGGACCAGAATAATATCATGATGAAGCAGAACGAGCTCATCCTTCGCGAGCTCGAGTCAAGACCTGCAACGGTCAAATCGAAGTAGGGCCTGAGATCCCCTTTCTTCCCCGCGAATTTTTTTCGATCTAGGAGAGCTGGTCCCGGGGGCCGGACTCTCACAGGACAATGTCCTGTTTTGAACCGGCGACAATCCGTGGATCCTTCTCCACTCCGGTATCTGTACGCCTGGTCGGCTGGCTGACCCGCACGTTGAGTGCAGGACTACAGCCGGAAGCTCTTCCAG
>Ga0066662_10001043_pt1 | contig 12482 bp, 10 predicted proteins | sample GraSoiAngelo_111_FD_133939 | JGI IMG/M metagenome (GOLD analysis project Ga0066662, IMG submission 133939) | Grasslands soil microbial communities from the Angelo Coastal Reserve, California, USA - 14_0903_12_40cm | ecosystem: Environmental > Terrestrial > Soil > Grasslands | place: USA... | reverse complement strand
TCCAGTTCGTAGCTCGCTAACAGGGCGCGCAGTTCATCAAAGATGAGATGAGGAGACCCGGAGAGCGCGTGTAGGGCACGCAGAAACTCCAACGCGTGCAGAATCTGCCGCCGCTGTTCACTCCGTCCCACTTTCCATAGGAAGCGTTCGACAACTTCATCGCGAACAGCATCATCTCCAAAGGAGATACTGATGCCGTTGAGTAGAGAGGTCATAAAGCGGGTTTCTACCTCGGATATTCCCCCGCCAACCGTCTCTTTACTACTCTCTTCCACCGTGTTCAGAGGATACAATGCTTCCAGTCGCGCCTGTGCAGCCTGTTCTCCTTCTTCGGAACGGCTGATTTGTTCCATCAAACTAAGCAACAAACGCGCTGCTTGTTCGTCGAGGTGTAGGCGCTGAATAAATCCGCTGGCAACACCTATATGCCCCAGTTCCAGGCGGTATTGGCTGATGTGAAGTTTTTGTAGCATATCACAGGCAAGCTGCACGATTTCAGCATCGGCGGCGGCCTGCCCCCCGAATAACTCAACCCCCAATTGCGTATGCTGTCGATAACGGTTACGCCCGGGCGCCTCGTAGCGAAAAATTGGACCGGCATATTGAAAGCGTAAAGGTAAATGCTGCTGCTGGTAATGATCAAGGTACAGCCGGCAGATTGAAGCTGTGTACTCTGGTCGCAAACAAAGGTCTCGATGGTGCAGACGAAAAGCATACAGGTTCTGCCACAGTTCCTGCCCAAAGCTGGTGAGAAAGAGATCACTGTGCTCTAGAATGGGAGTATCGACTGTTACATACCCCGCTTGAGCCAGAAACGTACTCAAACTCTCAGTCAACCAGCGTTGATGCTGATATGCCTCAGGCAATATATCGTGCATCCCGCGCAACCGCTCAACGCGCTTTTTCATGAACGAAACCTTCTACTCATTATTCATGCCTTCGTATCATTGTACCGGCTCCCTGGTCGGTGAATAATTCGCGTAACAATATATGGGGTTCCCGACCATCGACAATATGTACACGAGGCACTGCGAGCAAGGCGTCAAGGCAGGCAGAAACCTTAGGGATCATACCACCACTAATAACGCCCTCTTCAATGAGCTTCTTCGCCTCCAGTTCCTCCAGTTCCGAGATCAATGTCCCATCTTTGCGACAGATACCCACCACATTGCTCAGAAAGATTAATTTCTCCGCGTTGAGTGCTCCCGCCAAATGAGCTGCGACCAGGTCTGCGTTGATATTCAGGCAAGTATCATCTGGCCCCTGGCCAAGTGGAGCAATAATCGGAATATAGCCCTGGTCGATAAGTGTTTGCACTGGCATTGGATCAACCGACTCAACCTCTCCAACAAAACCAAGATGTTCATGAGCGACATGCGCACGGATCATGTTCCCATCTGTTCCACTTAAACCAACAGCTCGACCGCCAAGTGAGGAAGTCATCAAAACCAGTCCCTGATTGACCTGTCCCAACAGAACCATACGTACAACATCCAGTGTGGCTGCGTCAGTAACGCGCAACCCCTGCTCAAAACGTGCCGGCAAGTTGAGCTTCTTCAGCCACTCATTGATATATGGGCCACCACCATGCACCAGTACAGGATTGGCGCCTAACGCTCGTAACCAGATAATATCCTGTAAGACACTGCGTTGATATTCAAGGGTGCTGCCCCCCAATTTTATCACCAGCGTCTTCCCTTTCAAAAAATCAATATAGGGAAGAGCCTCGCGCAGTACCTGTGCAATTAAGTGATGATCGTTGATGATGTCACCCTCTGACGTTATTGAAAATGTAATAGACATTTTTAGAAAACCATCCTCTTCATTCGTTAATCGTTACATACAAAAAGAACACCCAATCGCTGCTTTATGAATAACACTCGTTTCTTTATGGATAAAGAGACATAGGTGATAACCCACATGTTTCTGATAGTCCAAAAAGCCTATTCGCATTCTGTATAGCCTGGCCTGCTGCTCCTTTGACGAGGTTATCCAGGCACGAAATCACCACGAATCGCCCGGTGCGGCTATCCACAGTTGGATAGATAAAGCAGTTATTGCTGCCATAGGACCATTTGGTGTGCGGTGGTTGATCCACGATCTGTACGAAAGGCTCGTCCGCATAGTAGGCTTCATAAAGCGCCTTGAGATCTGCCGCTGTCGAAACATGCTTCTGGGCATCTTGTTGCAAATCAGCATAACAAGTTGCCAGAATGCCGCGTGTCATTGGTATCAGGTGTGGTATAAACGTGATTCTCAGAGGCCGGTTGAGCGCGTTGCCTCCCGCTAGTGCAGCCGCGGTAAGTTCCTGGGAAATCTCGGGCAGATGGCGATGTCCAGAGAGGCTATAAGCGCTCACGTCTTCATTCGCCTCAGCATAGTGAGTACTAATTGTCGGGCTACGTCCGGCACCGCTAACCCCTGATTTGGCATCGATGATGACGTCAGGAACAATCACACCCGCGGCCATCACAGGTAGGAGAGCCAGAGTCGCAGCTGTGGCATAACAACCAGGATTTGCAATGAGCGTAGCCGCTTCAATACGCTCACGGTAACGCTCGCACAATCCATATACCGCTGTCTCTAAAAGAGCTGGTGCGGGATGAGTGTGCTTATACCATTCTTCATAGACCGCCGCATCACGCAAACGAAAATCGGCTGAGAGATCTACGACCTTTGTACCCCGCTTCAATAAATGTACTACCGACGTTGCGGCCGCAGCGTGTGGTAGGCAAACAAAAGCGAGATCAGTCTGTGCAGGTTCCTCCGCGATTTCAAGCGCGGCATCAAAACCGGTAGAGCTGTGACGGCGTTGCTTTAAGCCTGCATAGAATTGAGGGAAAACATCATACAACCGCTGCCCAACGGCGCTCCGGGCTGTCACGGCCTCCACACTGAAATGTGAATGTTGTGAAAGTAAACGCAGCAATTCTAATCCTGTATAGCTTGTCACGTTCACGATCGATACGCTGATCTTCGTCATCATGTTCATCCTTCTCTTAATTCTCTTTGAAAGAAATGAGCGTGATGGAGGAAGCAGGCAATAAAAATGCCCTCGTCCCCATCAATACAAAAATGAAGGGACGAGAGCCTGGTGTTAACAATGCTCCCGTGGTACCACCCGTCTTGTCACCAAATCAGCTTCAGCGCAACCCATCTTCCTCACCACTTTGTGACGAAGTGTTTGTGACCACTTTACTGGTTATATCGCTGCATGGGAACCACCCACCTGCTCCTACTTGCCCTGCTTAGAAGGCTTTCTTCGGCCAGCCGCTCACGAGGCGGTTCTGAGATGGTACATCTATTCCGAACTTCCACTAGCTATCGGATCGCTGTTAGAGACCTACCTCATACTATGTTCGTTCAACGCGGGACAGACTTTCTATGTAGTTGTTACTCTAAAGAATAGCAGTAGATTGGCGAAATGTCAACGTCGTGTCGTCATACGACGCCATCTTTCTCGGTTCGTTCCTCTCCTTCTTTCGCCTGCTCAACTGCGCGGCCACGCTTGGGTGCTCTCCGCCTACGCCTCGCCAGACGATACAGCAGATAGAAAAAAAGAGCGACGATCACAAGTTCAATGAGACGATTCAGGCTTAACCCCCCGCTTGTTCCCGGGAAAAGGTAGACGTCGTCAGCAGCCGCAAAAAGCTGAGAGTAATCGCTCGTCCCCCAGGCCAATGAAAACACCGGTTGATCTTTCGGCATGCCAGGGCCAATGCCACCCCAGTTCTGTCCGCTATCATCACTGCGCAGAGCCCCAATATCGGTACCGACAAACACAGTTGTCGGCTTGTGAAAATCAACATAAACGACGTGCACACTCGTCCCTATGAGTGGCTCCATGCTGGTTCTCCAGTGCGCTCCATAGTCCTGCGATAAATAGAAGCCATGATTCGTTCCGGCAAAGATCAGCCCTTTAGTCCCCCCCAGGACATTAGTATCTGGTTGGACAGAATTTACCACCACAGAAGGGGCTAGACCTGTATTGAAAGTTTCCCATGTTCCACCCCTGTTATCGGAGCGGAAGATACCCAAAGCTGTGGCAGCCCAGAGCTGTCCCGTAACTACATCTAAAGCCAACGCATTGATGGTGATGGCCGGAGGAAGGCCCGTATTGATCGAAGACCATGTATTTCCGCCGTCCTGGCTCACAAGTGTCCCATGAGATGCCGTGCCAGCAAAAATCGTCTGTGGCGCTTTGAGGTCGAATGCCAGCGCAGTATAGCTATACGACTTATCAGCAGTTGTTTTACCCACCGGGATCCAGTGAAGTGCTGCGTCAGAACTGACGAAGAGGCCGGCATCAGTTGCAGCGTACAACTTTTTCCCCCTGGCATCGAACGAGAGGGTATTGATCGAAATTGTTGCTGGTAGACCTGTATTACGTTCAGCCCAATGCTGCCCCCCATCAATACTGGCAAATACTTTTCCTTGCGAACTACCTGCAAAGATATTCTGCGGATTATTGAAATCTACTGCAAGCGTGTGGATATGCTGATGTGGTAAGCCACCTGATTGCCAATTCCCGCCGGCAAAGATACCCGATGTAGGTGTACAGGCAGAAAGGCAGAGCATTACGATCACGAGAAGCAGAAAAACTTTCGGTGCTGTGATACGCATACATACCTCGGACTAAGGGAGTAGTGGCAGTTCTTCGCCAAAGCCCTGCGTTAATGCCTGGTTATAAACATGAGCCGCGGTTGCAATATCTTCGAGCGCAATTCCCAGGCCCTTATAGAGGGTGATATTCTCCGCCGCATCCCGTTGTGGGCCCCGTGTGCCGACTACTTCAGACAGATCGAATACTCTCTCCCAATTAAATAGATTTCCTTCAGCAGGAATGATGAAATCTCCTGCCTCAGTTTGCGCCTGCTCTCGCGAATCGGTAACAATCAAATAACTCCGCTGTAAAGTCGATAGATCAATTTCACGTTTTGTATGCCAGTTTGAGCCTATGGCGTTTATATGGCAACCTGGTTTGAGCCACTCCCCTTGAAAGACCGGATCTGGAGACGAGGTTGCGGTAATCAAGATATCCGCTGCCTCGACCGCCTGACGAGCGCTTGGCACGGGCCTCACTTCAATATTGAGTACTTTCGTCATCTCGCTACAAAAAATCTTACAGGCCTGAGCATTGCGACTGTAGACATAGACTATCGTCGCAGGACAAACAGCGCATACCCCCATCAGTTGGGTAACAGCCTGATTACCAGAACCAATCAAGCCAACAATGGTAGCATCGGACCGCGCCAGGTATTTGGTAGCCAGACCACTGGTCCCTCCTGTGCGCATCCGTCCTAACCAATCGGCCTCGATAATAGCCAGTAGCTGTCCGTCTTGTGTGCTATAGAGCATCACAACAAAGCGTACCCCTTCCCGAAATGCCGTATACGATTTATACCCCAGCACACCTAGGGTGGGAGCAGCCGCGGACAGCACGTTCAATACGCCGTTTAATAGCTTGATACGTTGACGAGGAAGATTTATTGCATTTTCATCCGCTAGAGCGCCAAATACTTGTTCCAATATGTCTACGGTATCAGGCATAGTCAAAAGAATACGGACATCTTCCTCACGCAATACTAAAGCCATAGGAGCATTCTCAATATTCGACTACTGCTTACGGCGAATAACGCGTCGCATGTAAACCACTGTTTCTTCTATTTCGTAGTTCTTAGGTAATTTAAACTGTTTATCGTTTTGCGGAAACAGTACGTCTCGTAACCTGTTCAGTGCCGGTAAAGTATTACTGACAGGCCGTGGTGGTTTTGCAAGCGGCATTACACGGGCCATCAGGCCACGCCGAAGTAACTCGATACCAACTCCAACGGCTACTGCCCCAACTCCCGCAGCGAAACGCGGCAATTGTGGATTCTGTAATAAAGAAGGTGTACGGTTTTGTACTGTTACCAGGCTTGTTGAGGGTACTGTTAAATCTGTCCCACAACGACGGCAATACAAGTCACCTTCTTCGTTTCCAAAACGACATTTAGGACATAACATTCGCCTATTCCTCCTTAAAAAGCTGTGCTGCGCTTTCTTTACTTCCTGCTTTCTATTATCTCGGCAATCGCGTCGATGACAAGAGCATTTTCTTCAATGCTATTGTAAAAATATGGCGAAACCCGTAACAATCCAGGGCGTGAGTCACTAATGATATTACGCGCGACAAGAGCCTTCACCACTTCTTCAGGGTGTTCAATTTCCAACATTACAATGGAACTGCGTTGTTCTGGCTCCAGTGGCGCACGCACTTTCCAACCATGTTCACGAGCCTGGGCAATCAGGTCATTGGTCAAATAGCGGGTACGCTCACAAATCTGCTCTACACTGATCTCCTGTACAATATCAAGTCCGCCATTCGCTGCGTAAATCGCGGCAACAGCAGGTGTTCCCATTTCAACTCTGGTAGCCTCCGGACGAAAATCAAACTCCCGGGTCTTAAACTGGAACTGTTCACGATGCCCAAACCACCCGGCAATGATAGGTTGCAACTGGGATATCAATCCTTCACGGATATAGACAAATGCCAGTCCCGGGCCGCCCATCAACCATTTCAGTGTACCTGTCACCAGGAAATCAACGTCCACGGCATTGACGTTTATCGGTATCTGGCCAGTCCCCTGGTAATCATCGACCAGCATATAGGCGCCATGCTTGTGCGCGATATCGGCGACCGACCGCACATCCTGGATATAGCCACTCGTATAGAAAACACGTGAAGTAGCTACCAATACTGTTTTATCATCAACCTCGCGCTCAAACAATTCCGGGGGAGTATAAATACGATCAGGGCTTTCAACAAAACGACACTCGACGCCAATACGCTTTTTCACCAACCACTGGTATGCCAGCGTGGGGAAATCCATATCAGCCATGACGACGTTGTTCCGCTTGCTATAGTCTAACGCCGAAGCGATAGAACTGAGCGCGACAGAGACGCTCGGAGCGATAGCTACCTCGTGCAATTGGGCACCAATAATGGTGGCAAACTTCTGCCTGGCCTTGGCAATCTCCCCCATCCAGATTTCATACCAGGCATGTGCCCCCCACTCGTTCCACGTTTCCATGAATTGCGCCAGGCCTTGCATCGATCGATTCGAGAGGGCTCCCAATGAGCAACTGTTTAGGTACGTCTTCCGCTGCAAGATCGGGAATTCTGAACGATACGCCAGTAATTCTGGATGTTCGATGGCGACAGGGGCCGGATATTGCAACCTGGACTCATTCATGGTCATCGCGTATTTACTCCTTCAAGGAAATATTGACCGATTATTTGCCCTATACCGGTGTTCACCAATCATTGAGACTCTATTCTTTATTTTACCGCTTATTTTGCAGAGTTGCTATAGTTCTTACTAGCAAAGTTGCCGCTTGCTCCACTTCTTCCTCGCTTGACCAGCGCCCAAGGGTCAAACGTAGCGCCCCAAGTGCTGTTTCGCGTGATAGTTCCATAGCCAACAACACTGGTGAGGGATCCGTATTGCCCTCGTGACAGGCGGAACCAGTAGAACTGGCAACTCCTGGAGTGGCGGCAAGCACCTCTTCTCCTATAACACGATCTATACTGATGTTGAGTGTATTGGGCAAACGCTCGCTAGCATGCCCATTGAGATGGACAGACCCGGGAAGAGGTGCTTCGAGACGTCGTTGCAGCAGATCTCGCAATTTGCGCAGGCGTTCCTGGCTCTCTTCAAGCTGCTCCTGGGCAACGATACAGGCTGCGCCCAACGCTACGATATACGCGATATTCTCTGTACCAGCTCTCCGCCCAGCTTCCTGCCCCCCGCCATAAATGACCGGCTCAAGCTGCAAGCCCTGCCGCACGTAAAGCGCGCCAACACCTTTTGGGGCATATACTTTATGTCCAGCAATGGTCAGCAGATCAACAGGGAGCTCATCCAATCGGGTCGGAATTTTGCCCACCGATTGCGCTGCATCGCTATGCATGAGCACACCGTGACGGCGAGCAAGCTGCGCAATCTCGGCAATTGGTTGTAGCGTCCCGGTCTCGTTATTGGCATGCATGATCGTAATCAAGACGGTTTGCCCGTCAATCGCCGCTTCAACATCCGCTGGACTGACCCGTCCTGCCGCGTCGACAGGCACATAGGTAATACGAAATCCGTGCAAACGCTCCAGGGCACGACAGGTATTGAGCACAGCGGGATGCTCTGTTATCTGCGTGATGATGTGATTGCCACTGGCCCGCCTGGCAAGTGCGACACCTCGAATAGCAAGATTATCGCTTTCGGAACCGCCAGCTGTAAAAATTATCTCCCCTGGCGAACAATGTAGCAGCCCTGCAACCTGTTGCCGTGCGTTGTCAACGGCCTGGTGAGCTCTATGTCCATAGCGATGTGTACTTGAAGGGTTGCCAAATTGCGTTGAGAGATAGGGAAGCATAGCCTCAACTACCACCGGGTCAACTGGCGTGGTTGCGTTGTAATCAAGGTAGATAGGCCCCTTTTGCAAGCCTGGATGTGTTTTCAAACGATACCCCCTCATGGCTCAGCTATTTTTCTCATTACTTTCTTCTATCTTCTACAGTTTTACTGAACCCTGGCCAGCTCAGCCTCTATACTTTCCCACAAGTCTCGTATATCCCGCTCCATCGTGCGCAAATTTCCAATGGCAATACGGATGGTAAATTTACCATGCAGCTTGGTGTGCGAAAGGAAGAAGCGGCCTGCGGCATTGATACTGTTCATGATACGCTCGTTCAAAGTCTCTAGCTCTGCTTCATCATCCAGTCCCTTTGGATGGGCACGGAAACAGACGGTACTGAACGGCGTTGGAGCCATCAGTTCAAAATTGGGTGATTCACTAACCCACTGTGCGACAAGTTGCCCCAGGCGAATGTGCTCGTGAATACGAGCGGCCAGTCCCTCCTGCCCAAAATAGCGCATAACCATCCAGAGCTTGAGCGAACGAAAACGCCGTCCCAATGAGGTGCCATAGTCCATCAGATTGGGAACTGCATCATCCACACTCTCAGTGTTACGCAAATATTCTGGTATAAGGCTAAAGGCAGCTTTCATGACATCGGGCTTTCGCGTGTAGAAAACACTGCAATCAATGGGGGTAAAGAGCCACTTATGTGGATTCACGATCAAGGTATCGGCACGCTCGCAACCATTCAGCACCCAGCGCATCTTCGGGTCGACAGCAGCGGAGCCTCCATAGGCACCATCAACATGCAGCCAGAGGCCATAGCGCTGGCAGATATCAGCGATCTGCGCTACCGGGTCGACACTGGTGGTTGAGGTTGTACCAACGGTCGCTACTACGGCAAAGGGTTGCCAATCGGCAGCAAGGTCTTGCTCGATAGCTTGTTCAAGTTGAGCTACATCCATGCGAAATGAACTGTCCACGCCAATTTTTCGCAGCCCCTCCTGGCCAACACCCAGCACAATACCGGCCTTTTCGACCGAGGAATGGGCTTCTTGCGAGGTATAGTAGCGCAAGCGCGGTACTTCAGGCCGGCCAGACATGCCTCGCTGGCGAATATGCAGGTCTGGAATAGCTTCACGTGCCGCTGCGAGTGCATACATTGTTCCCGATGAAGCTGTATCATTGATGACACCGAAAAGGGGAGAGGGCAAACCGAGCATCTGCCTCAACCAGTCGAGCGTGACCTGTTCCAGTTCGGTCGCAGCCGGTGAGGTACGCCAGAGCATGGCGTTGACATTCAGGACACCGGAGAGCATTTCACCAAGTACACCTGGGCCAGAACCTGTGATGCCGAAATAAGCTAAAAAACCGGGTGAATTCCAGTGGGTAATCCCTGGCATGATTATGCGATCGACATCAGTCAGGATGTCCTCCATGGCTTCAGGCTGCTTTGATGGTTGCGTGGGCAACGAACGCTGGATATCACCTGGAGCGGTCCGCGCCAGCACAGGATAGGAACCTACATTCGCCAGGTAATCTGCCATCCAATCCACGACCTCGTGTCCATAACGGCGAAATGCCTCTGTATCCATATCGCCAGTTGCCTTCGGTTGTTGGGCCTTATCAAGTGCTTTGCGTTCTTCCATAGCAAGGATCCTCTTCACTAAAGAATAAGCCCCCATCGGAATGGGGGCTGAACACCTCCATGGGGATGGAGGTATTATATTCTTTTTCAGGGATTTCTACGAGAACTTCGCGGCAAGTTCCCTTGGACTTGGTTCGACTAGAATGGAACCATCCGGAAAAACAATGGTTGGAACGCTTTGCATACCGCCGTTCACACGGATAACATAATCAGCCGCACTTTCGTCCTCTTCAATATTGATAAATTCATAGGGTATGCCATGCGTATCAAACCAGCGTCTCGCCATACGGCAATCACCGCACCACTTTGTGGCATACATCTTGATTACTTCTTGTTTCTCTGAGGGGTGTAATAGGGTATCCTGCACAAATAGCTCCTTCAAATTCTGAGGCCGAGATAGCTTGATTGTCTAATTATTAGAACATGCAGCAATGCCTGAATATTCCCGTCTGCCTGAGCTGAAAGGAATGTTTATTTCCCCACTATCTGCACTGCCGGTGTATTGATACGCTCCAACATCATATCAAGAAACTTCTTCCCGCCTGTGGCGATCAGCCCCGGATTACGAGCGAGGACGCCCATTATCAGGCCCGTACTGAAGTCTCCTCGTAACGCCTGAGCCATTTGTGAAGGCGTGAGACGCTTCATCAAGTCAAGTGCATCATCCCATTTTTCATCGCTATAGTTGGCGATACGCTTATTAATCATGTAGGAAATATCCATGTCACGGCCAAAACGTGCGCGCCACCGCTTATCGAAACGTTCCAGGAAGGCGGCTGTGGTATTCCCGGCTTTGACAGCTTCAGCAGCAACGCTCCCGGCCATTTGACCGGAGTAAATAGCAAAGCGAATCCCTTCCCCTACTAATGTTGAACCATGGCCCCCAGCGTCACCAGCCAGCAGCAAACCATCGCGTGAGAAACGCTCAAGTGGGCCCTCTGACGGAAAAAGTCCCGTATGAAATTCAATGGGGCTGGCATCTTTGAACTTCTCAGTCAACTGCGGAACATCTCGTATAATGCTGTCCAGGTAAATACGTGCATCATCGTCGCAATCGGGATGAATAACGCCCACGCCGAGGCGAACACGCCCATCACCGTGTGGGAAGGCCCAGGCATATCCGCGTGGCGCGAACCGGCTTCCCATGATCAGGTAGAGTTCATCCTGGGGATAGTGAGGAGCATACATGTCATATTCGGCGCCAAAGCCATAGCGATGGAAAGCCTTACCCATACCTGTACGCACCCCAACGTGGCGCGAGAAGCCACTTGCGTCAATAGTAACCGCGGAGCGCAGGCTGATACGTTCGCCGGCGTGGTTCTTCGCGGTCACTCCACAAACACGTCCGTCCTCCAAGAGAGTTTGCTCGACGGTATGACGAACACGCAAGAGTGCACCAGCAGCAATAGCGCGCGCAGCCAGGTGCTGGTAGAGATTGCGCACATCGACCACGCATGCAACGGCTGGATGATAGTTGAGAGGAACTTCACGTTGTGGCGAGACAAAAACAACTTTGTTGATGGGGTGATAGAGAGCTCGGGGAATATTCAGCGCCTGCATGTCGCTGACCCAGCTTCCACCGCTGGTATGAATGGGATAGCCAATTTCGTGCTGGCGTTCTAAAATGAGCGTCCGTACACCCTGCTTTACCGCAGTTTCACCAGCAGCTAAGCCAGCAGGCCCACCACCTATAATTAAAACATCACAATCTTCTGGCATGAACATCCTTCTATAATTTCACGTAAAAGGGTAGCTAAATTTTAAGCAAGAACTTACCTGGCCTCCATGGGAGGAGCCACAATACACTTCTGATCTCTAGCATTATATGCGCACAGCTTAATAATGTCCACTAAGGGCAATCTCGACGCAATGGATCGATACCGTCCCATGTTCCCCAGGAGTCTATCGGCTTGAAACGCGCAAGAAGCTCCTCTTGATACCATTGCTCGCGACATCATCTTGTATATCTTTTCCCACGCATGGAGCTTGAAAAGGTGCCAACGTGGCTCTGGAAGGCAAACCACCTTGCTTTTTATATTTGACATCGCTTCCACAATGTGATAAAATTAGAACATGATTTCAATGTATTTTTTACACTAACTCAACGTTTCGTATGGTCTCATGTATTGTAATCACTTTTAACAATCAAAGGACTTACCTGTTTAGCTAAGACGAGGAGCCGGCCAGCTATGAGTATAATGCAGCTCACCCAGACTATTCACATTATTCCTACAACCCCGGGTTCGTACAACAAACACACCAGGCAACCTATGCTGCCAGGTCTGGAGCTAGAGCATGAAAAAGCTCCAGTGGTGACGAACCGCCAGATTGCAGAGGTTCTTTCCAGTATCGCCAGCATGCTGGAAAATCAAAATAGCAACCCCTATCGTATTCAGGCCTATCGCAATGCAGCACGCGGTATCCTGGATCTAAATGAACC
>Ga0066662_10001041_pt1 | contig 12491 bp, 13 predicted proteins | sample GraSoiAngelo_111_FD_133939 | JGI IMG/M metagenome (GOLD analysis project Ga0066662, IMG submission 133939) | Grasslands soil microbial communities from the Angelo Coastal Reserve, California, USA - 14_0903_12_40cm | ecosystem: Environmental > Terrestrial > Soil > Grasslands | place: USA... | reverse complement strand
TGGCAAATCCTCCGGCTTTCCAATGAAGAAGAGAGCGCGCAACGCTTCATAAACAAAGTCCGCGTCAGGTCCGATTGTGAGCACTACGTCGCCCGCATTTATCTTCGAGCCTTCACGCGCCGCGACATTCGTAATCTTTCCGGGCAGAGGTGAGCGAAGTTCCTGAACCTGATTCTGATCGTTCGTTATTCGAGCAATCAGGGCATTCTCTGTGATATTGCCGCCCGCAGCCAGAACGCTGATTGTCCCGCTCGTCGGCGCTGGAACATCGTAAGGCTGCAATGTCGCGCGAAGCTCTTCTCTTCCACTCTCATCCTGAAAACGCACAAGCTGTACGGCGGCGTTTCTGCGAACTATCGGCTGCGGGTCTTCCAGCAGATTCCAAAGCGCAGCATGAAACTCCTCTACTTTATTATCCTGTCCCATCACCCATGCAGTCGTTTTACGAATCTCTGTAACGCTGCTGCCCGAAAGCGCGACGATCTTCGGATACCAGCGCTTAACGCTCGCATCCCCTTTTTCCATTCGCTCCTCGATCTGCGTCAAAGCCTGCTGAACGTGTCGCACATTCCGTTCATCATTCAGATATTTTTCAATGTCATCATCCGTTAGAGGTCGCCCGAACCAAGTCAGATACCAGGTCAGAAACGGGACGACCACGAAAAGGATTGCGATGATGATGAATGGAAGCGGAGTGCGCCGCCGTTGCGGGACAGCGATTACCTTAGAATCAGACGAACCGTTTGATCTGTCTTCAGCCATTTAAAGCGAGAAATGATTCACCACAGAGGACACAGAGGATTTTATTAGATTTGAAATAACAAGTTCTAAATTTGAAATCTCGAATCTACTATTTTGAAATTTCTAATCTCCCTCTGTGTTCCTCTGTGTCCTCTGTGGTTAAAATGCTCTTAACAAAGCGAACCTTAACGCGAAGGGTAAATCCGGTAAAGCATAAAGTAAACGATCACGCCCGTTACAGAAACATAGAGCCAGAGCGGAAAGGTCCAGCGCCCAATCCGCCTATGCTTCACATCCTGTCGTTTCAGACCGCGCCGCAATGTCACGATTACAAACGGAACGATTACGATTGCCAGGATAGTGTGCGTTATCAGTATGAAGAAATAGACGGGACGAATGAAGCCTTCGCCTCTGAATTTTGTAGGGCCTAAGCCTAGATAGTAAGCTAGAAGCGAATGGTACGTTAGATAAGAGATTAAAAAGATTATGGATGCGACGAAGGCCGCCATCATCATTCTTCGATGCGCGTTAATTCGTCTGCGGCGTATGAGTATGTAGCCCGTGATGAGGAAGAGGCTGCTCGTGCCGTTCAGAAGCGCATTCACGTGCGGAAGGGTAAAGATGAAATCCTTCATGACGGACGCGAGCGCGGCTCTCAACTCTCTTTATGATTTCAGATCACGCGCCGCCGCTTTGCCCTTTTCTGTCAATGCGTAGAAATCCTGCCCTTGTTCTTCCAGCAAACCTTCTCCGACCATTAGCTCGACCGCGTAGAAGACCTCGCGCCTTTCATCGGGATCGTTGCCGCCCGCTTCAAACAACTCGTGAAGGTCGAGCATACCCTTCCCCATACGCTCGAACATGCCAAGTACACGCTCTCTAAAATCGTTCATCAATTGCCCCGTGCGCCCGCTACGAACCTGCTTCTTCCCGCTCACTCATCACTTCAACCATTCTGGCAACGTCGGGTGGAATCCGTCGGCCTCTTGCGTCAACAGCGTCGGCATAACGAACGGGAGCTATCAACGGACGTGTTCCGCCAGCGAGCGCGCCCGTTCGCGCTGCACTAGCGGAAGAAAGCTCGCCAGCCGCAGCCTTTTTCTCTCGTCTGGCGGCTCTCATGGTCATCAAAGGAACGAGTAGAAAAAGCAGCGCCATCAGGCCGCACACGCTTGTGAAGAAGAGGCTGTCGGTACTTATGAAGTTTCCAGCCGAAAAGAAGTTAAGACCGGCGAGTCCGAAAAACAGGAGCGCCATCACGAGGCACACGACGTTTAGAAGCATCCCCTCGCGCTTCATAGAACTTCCCTCCCTCTCAATAGCTTCAGCCATCTGCCTCCCTTATTCCACATCAAATTCAAACAATCATTCAGTTCTTTCTGCCTTCAGTTTTATCTTTGCGGCTCGGACCTAGAACGACTCTAGCAATGGCGCGTAGATAAAAGATAAGTCGCAAAGGATTGAGCAAATCTGTTTGAGTTTTGAAATTCATTTTTACGTCAGTGCTTGCCCTTCGCAGGCTGTGGCTTCTTCTCGGACATCTGCTCGTAGCCGCATCGCTCGCACTGCCATAGCGGAAAAATATCGGACGGGTTCGCGCGGCTTTCATATACGGCGCGGTCCGACGGAATAATTTTGCCGCCGCAGACGGGGCACGCGCGCCCGCGTATGCTCTTACTTTCAACCTCTAAAACCAACTCTTCGTCTTCTGACATAATGATTATATCTCAAGTTCGGGAAATCGAAGTTTGAAGAAGCGCGGCGGACCGGAAGACTGTATGTCGAAAGCATCAACACCTAATGAAGTGAGCGCTCTTGTAAGCGCGCGGTCGCCTTTGCGCCTTTACGACTACGATCTTTGAATCGGAGTCTAAATTTCTCTACAAACCAACGTAGAAGACGCGTTACCAGGTTGCCTTCATCAGAATCCTCGCCCGGCGCTTTGCGAAATTTGTAGAGCGCGACGATGAATCCGCAGAAGAGCATGACGGGCGGAATAAGTAGAACGAAGACTGCGAAGTTGAATCTCTCAGCAAGTCGCGCAGCATCGGGCGAGCCTGCAATTGAAGTCCTGCACATGGCGCATTGAGCAAACACGGGCAAGCTCACGACCGCTAGCGCGAATAGTGCGCCCGTTGTAATCAACAAAAACTTAATTGCTCGCCTACGGTTCATGGTTCCTCCGTCGTCTCTGTCTGCGTGCTGGACTGGAATCTGTAGCGATTATTCTTCGACCTGAAGCTATCCGGGAAGAAGACCATGAGCAGACAGATGCAGACGGCCAGTATTGGAACGAGCGTCAGCACAAGGCTCAGTCGCTCGAATCTCAAGTGCATGAAATAGGCTACGATGAGCGCAGCCTTTATGATCGAGATGCCGAGCAGGATCGTCAGCATCAGTTGAACGTTCAGATGTATGTAGCCCAGATAGACTTCGACTCCGGTCAGAGCCAGAAGCCAGACCCAGACAGAGATGAAGAGCTTGTTGCTCCCGGCAAAATGCTCGTCTCCGTGTTCCACTTCAGCCATCGCCATCTCCTTCACAGGTATTTGGGTCAAACTTAAATCGCGCTCCGCAGGTCTCTCTATAGCAATCTCCACTTGCGACCCGTCAGGATTTACAAGAGCCGAACCGTCAACAAGGCAGAAGGTCACAGCGTCGTCCCCGTAGAAACGATCACAAACTGGACACGTTCTAGCCGCCATCTTTTGACTCCTTCAACTCTCGCGCTCACGCCTTAATCGAGAGCAGATAGATCATAGGGAAGACGAACATCCATACAAGGTCAACGAAGTGCCAGTAGAGTCCGCTTATCTCCACGTCCTCGTGCTTGAGCTTGTTGACGCGCGCCGCGACAACCGCCAGGTATATCGCTCCCGTTGCGACGTGAAACATGTGCAGGCCAGTGATTCCGAAGAACGTCGCGCCAAACAATGGCGAAGCGCCCGGCCACTCTTTAACCCACTCTTTCGGCAAAGAGAAGGGGCTGAGTCCTTCGTTAATCAAATGCCTCCACTCAATAAGGTGAAGCACGATGAAGGTTAGGCCAAAGAGAATGGTCAGAAGAATCCATTTCCTAGTGGCCTTCTTGTCTCCGCGCGCCGAGGCCGAAACGCCCATCACCATAGTCAAGCTCGAAGAGAGCAGACAGAGAGTCATAACTGTGGAGAAGATTATGCTCGGGCTGAATGGAAATGGCGTAGGCCAATTATCCGAAGATGCTCGCACATAAGCGTAGCCCACCAGAAGCGCTGAAAACGTCAGCGAGTCCGAGACGATGAAGAGCCACATGCCCAGCTTTCTGTGGCCCACGCGATAAGGGAGCGTGCCTCCGCTCCACTCGTTTGCAATCAATTGGTCCGCACTTGCCGCTTCCGTACTCAACTTTTTACCTCCAAAGGAAAAGGAGTAAGAACAGGTATATCCAGAGTCCGTCCATGAAATGCCAGTAGAGCGCAACCGAATTCACACGCGCCTGTCGCCTCTCTTCGGCGTGCTCTTCGTAACCCTTGCGCCAGGAGCGCAGCAACAGATAATCCAAACCCAAAACTCCGCCCAATAGATGTAGCCCGTGCGCGCCCGTCAACACATAGAAGAAAGAGCTATGCGGGTTCGACGCGACATAAATCCCCTGCGCCACGAGTTGCCGCCAGGCCATTAGCTGCGACGCCAGGAACGCAAGGCCAAGCATCACCGTCAACATCAGCCAGCGGTTATAAAGAGAACTCTTCCCGCGCTTCAAAGCATATCGCGCAATCTCAAAAGTTATGCTGCTCGCAACAATCAACGCCGTGCTCAACCAAAGTATGCGCGGCATCTCAATCGGTCGCCAGTCGTTAGACGAATTCGCACGCACGATGTATGCGCTCGTCAAAGCTGTGAACGTCATCGTGACGGCAGCGAGCGCGACCCACATGCCGATCTTATATTTCAACGGAGTGAAGCGCGAAGACGATTCATCTCCATGCTTCCCGTGACCGTTTCCGCCTCCGTTAGGCCCGGCGGGACGCTTGCCCTCGCCTAAACCTATCTTTGTTTGGGCGATTTTTTCAGTGCTTGTGACCATTGTGCCCATCACCACTTCCCTCATGCTCACCAAACTCATCCGGGTCTGTCTGCATTACGAAATCATTCGGCGCTCCCGGAACAGAGTATTCATACGCGCCTCTGTAAACCACTGGATGAACGCCAGCGAAGTTGTCGTGCGGCGGCGGCGACGTTGTATCCCACTCAAGCGTCGTAGCCTCCCAGGGATTATTCTCCGTACACTTCTTCCCCTTGAACATGCTCCAGAAAAGATTGAAGAAGAAAATAAACTGCGCCAGGAAAGTTATTATCGCCGCGAAGGTGACGAAGATGACGAGCGGGTGTAGCGATTCGAGGAAGTAGTAAATCTGCTGCCCGTTCTCGGCAAAACGAGAGTAGCGGCGCGGCATACCGACTATGCCCATTATGTGCATCGGTATGAAGATGCAATAGACGCCAACGAAAGTTATCCAGAAATGTATGCGGCCCAAACGTTCGCTCATAAAACGCCCGAATATCTTCGGAAACCAGAAATAGACGCCCGTGAACATTCCGAATATCGCCGCCACACCCATTACCAGATGGAAGTGTCCGAGCACGAAATATGTATCGTGCATAGGAAGGTCCAGCGAAGTCTGCCCTAGCACCAGACCTGTGATTCCACCCGCCACGAATAGCGAGACGAAGCCCAGGGCAAAGAGCATTGGAACTTTGAAACGAATCTTCCCCCCCCAGAGCGTGCCAATCCAGTTGAATGTCTTAACAGCAGAAGGCACGCCGATGGAGAGCGTCAGGATCGAAAACGCCATAGCCGAATAGGGACTCATGCCGCTGATGAACATGTGGTGTCCCCAGACGAAGAATCCTAAGAGGCCGATTGCGAAGATTGCAAAGACCATGGCGCGATAACCGAAGACAGGTTTTCTGGCGAAGGTAGAGAGCACGTGCGAAGTCAATCCCATGCCCGGCAAAATTGCTATGTAAACTTCCGGGTGGCCGAAGAACCAGAACAGATGTTGCCACAAGATGGGCGAGCCTCCCGCGTGCGGCTGTATTACGTCCTTGATGTACAAGCCTGCTGGCACAAAGAAACTCGTTCCAAGATTCCTGTCAAGAAATAGAAGGACACCGCCAGCGAGCAGGACCGGAAACGCCAGAAGCGCAAGCACCGCAGTCGTAAACCAGGCCCAGCAAGTGAGCGGCATACGCATCAAGGACATGCCCTTCGCTCGCATGTTCAAAAGCGTCGTGATGAAATTAAGCGCGCCAAGGAGCGAGCCTACGCAGAAGATCGCAATGCTTATGATCCACAGGTTCATGCCTGTGCCCTGCCCCGGCCCTGCGCTCGCAATCGCGCTCAGTGGCGGGTAAGCGGTCCAACCACCAATCGGCGCTCCTTCCGTGACGAAGAAGGACATCAACAACACTATGAAACCGACGAGCGTGACCCAGAACGAGAGCATGTTGAGCGTTGGGAACGCCATGTCCTCCGCTCCGATTTGAATCGGAAGGAAGTAGTTGCCGAAACCTCCCTGCGGCGCAGTCGTCAGCACGAAGAAGACCATGATAGTGCCGTGAATTGTAAGCAGCGCCAGATACTGATCGGGCTTAATCATCCCAATGATCGGCCAGTTCATGTCAGGCCACGTAAGGCTGAAGCGCATCAGTATGGACAAGGTCATGCCCACCAATACGGCGGCCAGGGCCAGCATCAGATACTGGACGCCTATGACCTTGTGATCCAGGCTGAAGATATATTTTCGTATAAAACTCTTCGGCGGCTCGTGGCGATGTACTACTTCGTGGGCCTCATGCGCTACGTTTGCGTCTGACATTCTCTCACTCCTCAGAAATTGAAGGATGAATTAATACGACTTACCAATCTTCGTACCCTTCTCGTCGTAGATCATTCCAAGCTCATACTTACCTCTTAACTCTTCCAGCTTAGGCTGAAACTGCGTCGGCGGAAGATTCATCAGATCATTCAACTGGTCCTGCGGTAATACTACCAGCGTCCCCTTCATGCTGAAGTGGTTCATGCCGCAGAGTTCCGCGCAGGCTAATTGAAACTGCCCGACCTTCGTCGGCGTAAAGTGAACGTGAATCTCCATGCCCGGCACAAGGTCCTGCTTGAAGCGAAGCTGCGGGACCCAGAAACTGTGCGTTACATCCTTAGAGCGCAGGATCAACTCAGCTGGGCGATTAACGGGAAGCACAAGCGTTGTAGCCGTGATGTCGTCTTTCGCGTTCGGGTCTCTGTCATCAAGGCCGATAAAGTTGTTCTCGTCTTCTTTGATGAGCGTAGGGTCTGTTCGTCCAAACTTATTGTCCTTGCCCGGATACTGAACGTTCCACGAAAACTGCTGCGCGGTGACTCTCGCTTGAAAAGCATCTGCGGGCGCATCGCTGAAATGAAGTTGCGCCCAGACGCGCTGCCCCATCACTGCGAGACTTATGAAGATGACAGCCGTGATGACGGTCCACAAAACCTCAAGACGATTGTTGCCGTGCGTGTAGAGCGCACGCTCGTCTTTGTTCTGGGAATTAGCGCCGTAGCGCCAGACCATCCAGCCTAAGCCAATCTGCGCTGCGACAAAGGCTATGCCTACGACAATGATCGTGATTAAAAACTGCTGGTCAACTCTCGGCCCATGTTCCGTGATGGTGGTCGGAAACCACCACCCGCTTAAAAAGAGCACAACAGAGGCGAGCGTCAAAAGCCAAATGATTACAGCCAGAGCGCGACCCATCAGACCTCCTAAAATAAGTTATGAGTTTTGAATTTTGAGTTTTGAGTTAAAAGAAAACCCCAACTCAAAACTCATAACTCATAACTCATAACTGGTTCAAGACCATCAGTCCAAAAAGCAGTGGCAGGTAGAGCACGGAGGCTAGCAAGAGCCTGCGTGCTTGCTGCCTTGATTTAGAGAGCGCAGCCGTGATGCTGCTTGAAAGGAAAAGCAAGCCTAAGATAATTGCGCCATAAAAATAGACTTTGCCCGATATGCCTATCATCGTCGGAATAAGGCTTACGGGCAGGAGCATCAAAGTGTAAGCGACGATCTGCTGGCCCGTGATTCGTCCTTCAGGCTCTACGACAGGCAGCATACGAATCCCTGCGCGCCCGTAATCTTCTCTGTACATCCAGGCGATTGCCAGAAAGTGCGGGAACTGCCACAGGAAAAGAATTGCGAACAGCACCCACGCGCCCGTCGAGACTTCATTACTAGCAGCGGTCCACCCCATCAAAGGCGGCATCGCACCTGGAAACGCGCCGACAACGGTTGAGAGCGTCGAGCGCGTCTTGAGCGGCGTGTACATGAATAGATAGCCCGCGATGACGGACAATCCAAAGAGCGCTGTCAACGGATTCACCAAGAGAGCTAGATAACTTTCGGCGAAGATTGTCAGTCCTGCGCCAAGAATCAGAGCCTCGAACGGCGCTAATCTTCCAGCCGGAAGCGGCCTCAAAGCAGTGCGCCGCATACGTCCGTCCAACTCGCGCTCGATGTATTGATTGAGCGTTGCGATGCCGGACGAGAGCAACGCTATTCCGAACATAGCGTGCGCGAATCTGACCCAATCAAGCCCACCCTTCGCGCCCAGACAGAATCCTGCGGCTGATGTCAGAACGATCAGAAAAGTGATTCGCGGCTTCGTCAATTCAACGTAGGCCGCGAGCCTTTCGCGCAAAGACAGTTCTATCGTGCGCGCCTGTGCGACAGCGCCACCCGTGTTCAATTCGATTGCTACACTTTTGATTAGAATTTCAGACTTCAATTGCCCCCCTGAAAAACAGTTCGAAATCTTAAATTTGAAATTTCAAACCCCCGGTTATCTAACTTCAACTCGTCTCAGCGCTCAATCTCTGATAACCCTTCGCGGTCTCGCTCGAAGGTTTCAATACTCTGAAGGAGCGAAGCGTCAACACAATCGTTGTAGCGAAGACAAGCGCGCCACACGCTACGTGCGCGACCGTTATCCCAACCATTGGATTGCGCGGCTGCGGTCCACTTGGCGAAGCCTGTCGCGTCAGGTAAGCCGCAACACCAAGACAAAGCTGCACGACTAGAAGCGTTGCCGCAATACCCGCAGGCGTCGTCAAATATGTTTCCAACGCGTGACGCCTGTGCACAGTTATGATCGTGTAACCCAGAAGCATCGTGACCGCAAACGCGCCCGCAACGTGCGTGAGCAGCAGTCCCGTCGGAAGATATTTGTCCCACGTCGCAGAATGTCTGAGCGTCGCACCAATCACAAGTTGAATCAAGATTGTGATGGCTGACGCAACGCACACAAACTTGAGCGGCGTACCTTCCTTCTCTTCAATCTTAGCGTGCGGCTCACTCCACGCTGGCGAAGTGAAAACCGAAAGGGTCACCAGCGTGCAGAAGAGAAGCTGCGCGAGCGTTGCGTGCGCCGCAGAGATAGCAAGCGGAAGCCAGAATATAACCGTCAACCCGCCCAGCAAGCCTTGAGCTATAACCGCGCCTAGTGCTACGAATCCGAGCCGCCGGACCCAAATCCTTTTCTCATATCGCCAGAATAAGACGTTAAGAACAATGATTAGAATTCCGACAGACGCAGCCACCATTCGATGCCCGTGCTCCCAGAAGACATTGCCCGTCATCTCCGGGAACACCTTGCCAAACGAGAGCGGCCAATCCGGTACAGCCAGCCCCGCATCATGGCTTGTGACGAGCGCGCCCGCAACAATCAAAACGAGCGTCGCACCCGTCACAAACAACGTGAAGCGATGTAAACCCTTGTTCATAAAAACAGGACTGAGGACTGAGGACTGAGTAAAAACTTTTCTTCTCTCAGCACTCAGTACTCATCACTTCTTTTCAGTGCTTCATCAGCATCGGCAAATCCATTGCAGGCATGACTTCTAGCGAGCCGTTCTCTACGGATGCTGTTCCTCCTCCGGCATCGAAGCTGAAATCCGTCGTCGCAGTTCCTTTGGCGTCAACTTTCACCTGCGCTGTCTTCTCGCCGTACTTCTCATGCCATGCGGCAAGTGTGTAAGTTCCCGGCGGGACGCCTTTGAGTTCAAACGTTCCGTCATCTTTGGTCACGGCGAAGAACGGATGCTTGATGACGCCTATGTAAGCTTTCATCCAGGGGTGCTGGTTGCACTTGACCGGGATTAAAATTTCGGACCGCTTGAAGCTCTTGACAATCGGTCCTGCGCCGCCCGGTTGCGACTCGTTCCATTCCTCGTTGCCGCCGCCGGATTTCGGGAGCACGTGAATGTTGTGGCCGGTCGGATCGCTGTTCGTGACTTTCAACTTTTGATTTGGCTGCAAACCTATTACGTGCGGAACGTAGTGGCAGCCATTCTGGTCAAGCACGACTTCCGTGTCGGGCGTCTTGAAAGTCCAGTCTCCTATCTTGCTGCCGTCTGCAAGCGTTCCGTCTTTGATATAGACGAAAACGTTTTGAAGCTTTCCGTCTTTCGCCACAACCGTTTCGGTCGTCGCATTCGGATTCTTAGACTTGCAATTCGCATCTTGCGACATGTCAATTGGCTGCGGCGCGGGCGCTGTGCCCGTCAGATTAACCTTGCCCGTGACAGTTCCCTCATCGCCTTTAGGCGCGAAGGTTTTAGCGGTCGTTCCATTGTCGCCACTGCTATTATCTTCAGCCGTGTCCTTCTTTCCGCCGCAGGCGAAGCTGAGGGCGAGAAGTGAGACCGTCAATGTCATCGCAAGCCAGAGGCGTGCGCGTTTCTTCAACATCATGTTTGAGTCCTCCAAAACTATAGAGATGAATTCCTGATTACTTTTTCGAGACAAGAATAACTAAGTCCAGTGTGCATTTCAAAAATCGAATGCCGAATAACTTAAAGCTCTCGCGCTCAGGCGTTCATCCTTTGCGCCTCTAGCGTGAACAGTTTTTCTCGCAAAGGCGCAAAGAGAAAAGATAAGAGCGCAAAGTGCTGCTTCATGTTTTCCGAACGCCCGGAGAGCGCGCCTTTCTACTTCCATGACTATTCAAAGCACCGACGCTATTCGCCCTTCGCCGTGCGTGCGCAGTTGAAGGCGGCGTCTGATCTTGTTTCGCAGTAGGCGCAGGCGATGAACCGCTTGTAGCCGACGGTGAACTTGACGTAAGCCTACGCTGCTCGTCCGGCGTCAGAAGGAACATGTAGCGCACGAGAAGTTCCGCGTGGTCCCGATGATAGTTGTTGAATGCTTCTGGCGTCGGACCATTGAAGACCATGCGTTCGCCCTCTTTTCTAAACAAACCGGAAGGCATCGCAGTTCCCGGACTAATCTGCTGCGGGTCTAGCAGCCAGCGATATGTCCACTTAGGTTTCAGACGCTGACTCGCAAGCAGGAAGTTAGGCGCGGTCGCAGTCTTATCATGCGTAGGGTCACCCGTGATATGACACTTCAAACAGGGCGCACCCGGAGAAGTGAACAACTCGCGCGCAAGCATTCGCTCTTGATCTGTCAGCGGTTCAAGCTGCTCGCGTATGTACGGCTCTTGCTGAGAAGAGACAGCCATGAAGAAGTTCACAAGCAGGCGCAACTCGTTCGGTGAGAAGTTGAACGTGGGCATCCTCGCTTTCAGATAAACGCGCACGCCGTTATGGTCCGCCCCGGGCTGCTGCCTGAACTGCACGGCTTCAAGGTCAGAGGTTGTCATCTGCCCGCTCAACCCCGCGTTGCCGGTCTGAGAGTTTTGTTGATTGCTTCCCTGCGCTGCTGCGTTTGCGCCCGGCTGATTATTTCCCTGAGCAGCGTTTGTGTTCGACTGTTTTGCTTGCGGCGCTTGCGTCTTCTGATTGCCGTTTGCGTTTGCGTTCTCTTGATTCGCACCTGACGGATTGTTTGCGCCCCCCGGTTGATTAAACTTCTGGTCAGACAGCGACGGGTCGTGCAGAAACTTCAACAACCAGTCGGGGTCAACGCGTGCACCTTCGCTCGTCAGCTTCGGCGGCAGTTGATCTTTCCAATCTGGATTCTGATAGAGCGGCAAGTCCATCAAGACGGAACGTTGCCCGACCTGAATGCTGTGACAGCCCATGCAGTTATATTTCTTGACGACCCACCAGCCATCTTGTATAGCTTTGCGCTGATCGTTCGGTTGATAAAAGGTCGAAGCTGGAACGTTCGCGCCTTCAGTACCGACGCTGCCCAAAAGGAAAGTCGTCAGAGCATTTCTCCATTCAGGCGTCAAATAAGGTTGAGGCATACGCAGACGATCCTGCGGCTCTTTCTCTTTACCTTCATCATAAATCCAGGGCGTCTTCAGCTTGTGCTCGAAGAAGCCTTTGTGGTTGTACCACTCCTTCGTCTCTTTTTTCGTCTCAGGGTCAATGCCGTTCTCTGCCCTCTTAGTCTGTAGCGCGAAATCCAGTCGCTCAATCGGCGTGCTGCCTTCTGCCGTCAACTCCTTGCCTATTCGCTGCTCATCTTCAAAGCCCCTTATCTCGTGACATCCGGCGCAGCCGTACTGCTTGATGAGAGCTTTGCCTTTATCCTTCAAGTTCGGATCATCCATAAAAGAGGCATCCGGGTATGAACTCTGTGTGCGAAGCGAGAAGAGATAGGTTGCGATGTCGCGCGCCTCGTCTTTCGTCAAGCGGAAGTTAGGCATCACGGTCATGTTCTGGATCTGCAACTCCGCGCCGTCGTTCGGACACTTAGAGTGCTGGTCGGTGTCGAAGACGTAAGGCAGGCCGTTCTTAGAGTAATCTTCGGGCGTCAGGTCGC
>Ga0066662_10001040_pt1 | contig 12492 bp, 11 predicted proteins | sample GraSoiAngelo_111_FD_133939 | JGI IMG/M metagenome (GOLD analysis project Ga0066662, IMG submission 133939) | Grasslands soil microbial communities from the Angelo Coastal Reserve, California, USA - 14_0903_12_40cm | ecosystem: Environmental > Terrestrial > Soil > Grasslands | place: USA... | reverse complement strand
TGATCTTCTTCCCCGGCGTGCTGCAGAAGATCGTCCTCGCGCTGCCGTTCGCCGCCATCTACTCGACGCCGCTGCTGATCTACCTCGGGACGATCCCGCCGTCCGGCTACCTGGCGGCGATGGCCGCGCAGGCCGGCTGGTGCGCCGGCTTCGCGCTGCTCTCGTGGGTCGTGTGGCGCGCCGCCCAGACCCGAGTCGTGGTCCAGGGCGGCTGAAAAAACACGATCGCACGGCGTCGTCCGGGCTAAAAACGCCGCCGTGCCATCGTTTCGTGGGCGTTCTGCGCACGAACCCCGTGGGCGCACCGTACCACCCGCGGTTTACGGCGCGCTTACCGCCGCGCGCCGAAAACTTTCAGCGCGCTTACGGCGGGGCGGGCGCTACGGCGCCAGCATGAACGCCCGCGCGTCGGAGGCGTCGTACTGGGAGAGCCGGCCCTCGCCGTTGATCGCCCGGGTGGCGACGTAGAGCTCCTCGAGGAAGCCCGCCATGCCGGGGCCGGCCGGGGCGGCGCAGGCGCCCAGCAGGATCGCGACCGTGGCGGTCTCGGTGTAGACCGGCGCCCCGACCGTGCCGCCCTGGTCGAGCGCGGCGATCTCGTGCGCGCCGCGCAGCACGCGGAACGAGTAGGTCGCCGAGTTGTGGGCCTGGCTGGCGCGGTACGTCATCACCACGTTGTCGGTCAGGTTGGTGTAGTCGAGGATCCCGCACTCCACACCGGCGCTGTGGCCGTTGCTCGTGATCGAGTCCAGCGACGCGAAGCAGCGGCTGTTGTCGAACGCGATGACGTGCGGGCCGCCGTTCGGCGCGCCGACCGGGATCGCTCCGCCGACCGCGTTGAAGAAGCGAACCTCGATCGTGTGCAGGCCGTCGGGATACCCGGTCGTGTCGACCATCCCGCCCAGGTCCGAGTTGAAGTACAGCACGAGATCGGCCAGGCTGCGCACCGGGTACGCGTCGTGCACGGGGCCGACGTCGTGCGGCGAGATCACGATCGCGTCGTAGCGGTTGGTCGCCGTGTTCCAGATGTAGTCGCTGAACGAGTCGGCGCGCGGCAGCCCGTCGATCAGGATCTGGTACCACTTGGCGCCGTCGATCGAGGCCAGGTAGTGGTTGATCTTCACCGGCAGCGTCGCGCCGAACGGCACGTTGTGCACCTGGAAGAAGTAGCTCGGGTCGACCGAGGTGTTCGCCAGGCCCGTGACCGGGTCGATGCGGTCGAACGGCACGAAGCCGATGCCCTTGTAGAGCGGGCCGGTCAGCGGGTCGAGGCCGAGCAGGATCTCGTCGATCTCGCTGTCGCAGGTGACGAGCGCCTTGTGCGGCGCGACGATCGCGAGGTCCGAGGGCCGGGTCGCGATCCCGGTCGTGATGCGCGTGATCGTGTTGCCGTTGGCGAGGTCGACGATCGCGACGCGGTTCGCAGGGTCGCGCTCGCACAGCGCGAGGCGCTCGCGCGCCGTGTCGATCCAGGCCATCATGAACGGCGCGGTCAGACCGCCGACGACGTTCGTCGCCGCGCCGGTGCCGAGGTCGACGCGGCGCAGCCGCCCGCCGCTCGCGGCCTGCTCGGTGACGTACGCCGACTGCTCGTCGAGCGCCAGCGCGAGCCCGACCGGGTTCTCGAGGCCGGACGCCATCGTGACGGCGCTGCCGTTCGAGAGGTCGATCTTCAGCAGCCGCCCGCTGGGCGCGAACTCGACGACGTAGACGTGGTTGCGCATCGCGTCGAGCTGCATCTGGTGCGGCGCGGTCAGCCCGCTCGCCAGCACCTGCGCCGCGGCGCGGTTCGCGTTGTTGAGGTTGACGCGCAGCACGTTGCCGGCGCGCTCGGTGACGAACGCGTGCACGCCGTCCGGCATGACGACGATGTCCTCGGGCTGGTTGTAGCCGGTGCCCAGCACGCGGTAGCGCGGGCCGAGCTTGTACGTCGCCCAGCGGATCTGCATGTTGTAGCCGTACGCCAGCACCTGGATCTTGCAGAAGTTGCCGGCGTTCGTGTGCACGGCAAAGACGTCGCCGGTGGTGAGCTGGTTCGACGCGTCGTCGTTGCCCACGATCGCCGTGGTCGAGTAGCTCAGCGCCTGCAGCGACGCGCTCGTCACCGCGTTGAAGTCGACGTGACCGAGGTTGGCGATCTTGGCGCCGGAGATCGGCACCATCCGGCGCACGGTGGCCGTCTCCTGCTCCCACCAGACGTCGCCGGGGCCGTTCAGCGCGCCGCCGAGCGCGCCGGTCTCGCAGTCGAACAGCCACGTCCCCTTGAGGATCGTCGTGCCCTGAGAGACGGTCGCGACCAGCGGCTGGATCAGGTTGAGGACGGACACCTTGCCGTCGAACTCGACGAAGGCGAGCTGGTTCGTCGAGGGGATGAAGTCGCAGCCGATCGCGCCGTGCAGCCCGCTCGCGAGCGGTGCCTTGGCACCGGCGATGACGGGGAACGGGAGATGCTTGGCCACGACGTCGTTGATGCGCTCGGTGGCGGGCGGAACGGCGCGCCCGGCCACCGATGCGTCGGTGGTGATGTTCATGAGGTTGCCTCCAGCGGAGAGTGAGCTCCGGCAACGGAGCCGGACCCAGCACACTCTACGCGCCGCCGTATACCGGGCGCTTACGCCGCCGCGGCGCGCCGAATGTCCGCCCGCTTTCGGCGCGCTTACGAAGGCCTTACGGCGTGACCCTTACTTGCCGTGCTTCGTCGTGAGCTGGATGCGCGTCGGGCCGCCTTCCTGGTTCGCGACGATCACGCTCTGGTCGCCGTCGCTATTGGCGTGCTCGTCGGCGAACGTCCCGACCGTCTTGTCGCCGCTGGTCAGGATCCCGCCCTTGAACGACGCGGGCAGATGCGACTTGTACCACTCGGCGACCTTCTTCGCGTCGTCCTTCGTGGTGTACACCTTCATCTCGAGCGAGCCGGTGTTGGTGGTCATCGACATCTCGCCGTCTTTGCTCTCGGCCGCGCCCGGATAGACCGGCAGGGTGATGAAGCCGGCCGACGCACCGTTCCCGCTCGTCGTCGTGGCCGTCGTCGTCGTGGTGCTCGTGGCGGCCGGGGCCGTCGCCGCCGCTGCGCTCGCACTGACGTCCGGCGTGCTGCTCGGGCTGACCTCGGCAACCGGCGTCGCGGCCGCGCCCGACGCGTCGGCGGCCGGAGCCGTCGTCGACGTGCTCGTGTCGGCGGAGGTCGTCGTGGTCTGATCGGACTTCTTGGCGCAGGCGGTCAGCAGCAGCGCGGCGCACAGCGCGGCGGCGCCGGCGAGACGGAGCGAGCTCTTCATCGAGTACCTCGAAAGCGGGCGGTGAACGGGACCGCCGTTCGGTTCCCCGGCCCGCGAATCCCGGCGGGCGGTCGCGGTGACCGCCGGCACGAAGCACACCGTTGATGGACACGATCGACCGGCCGGTCCGCGGCACGCACGCCGTCGAGAACCAGCCGCCGCCGCTCGCCGGATACGACCTCGCCGAGCACGACACGGCGCTGCTCGAGGGGCTGCGGCGCGAAGGCGCGGGCTGGGACGAGGACGGCCTGCACGCGCTCGGGACGCTGGCGGGTTCCGAAGAGGCGATCGCGTGGGGCTTCGAGGCCAACCGCTACCTGCCGGAGCTGCGCACGCACGACCGCTTCGGCAACCGCATCGACGAGGTCGCCTTTCACCCGAGCTGGCACCGGCTGCTCGCGACCGCGGTCGAGCACGGATTGCACGGCGCGCCGTGGCGCGACCCCGGACACGGCGCGCACGTCGCGCGCGCGGCGCGCTTCTTCGTGTGGTCGCAGGTCGAGTCCGGGCACGGCTGCCCGGTCTCGATGACGTACGCGGCCGTGCCGGTGCTGCGCCGCCGGCCGGATCTCGCCGCGCTGTTCGAGCCGGTGCTGACCGCGCCGGTGTACGATCCCGGACTGCGCCCGCTGCGCGCGAAGCGCGGCGCGCTGTGCGGGATGGCGATGACCGAGAAGCAAGGCGGCTCCGACGTGCGCGCCAACACGACGCGCGCCGAGCCGTTCGACGGCGACACCTACGCGCTGACCGGGCACAAGTGGTTCTGCTCGGCGCCGATGTCCGACGCGTTCCTCGTGCTCGCGCAGGCGCCGGACGGGCTGACCTGCTTCTTCCTGCCACGCGTGCTGCCCGACGGCACGCGCAACGGCTTTCGCATCGAGCGGCTCAAGGACAAGCTCGGCAACCGTTCCAACGCGTCGAGCGAGATCGAGCTGGAGCACGCGCTCGCGCTGCGGATCGGCGACGAAGGGCGCGGCGTCGCGACGATCATCGAGATGGTCAACCACACGCGGCTCGACTGCGTCTCCGGCAGCGCCGCGCTGATGCGGCAGGCGCTCGTGCAGGCCGCGCACCACGCGCGCCACCGCCGCGCGTTCGGCGGGCTGCTCGCCGATCAGCCGCTGATGGAGAACGTGCTGGCCGACCTCGCACTCGAGTCGGAGGCCGCGACGACGCTGATGCTGCGGCTGGCCGGCGCGCTGGGCCGCGGCGGCGGCGACGCGCGCGAAGCGGCGTTCGCGCGCATCGCGATCGCGCTCGGCAAGTACTGGGTCTGCAAGCGCGCCGTCGCGCACACCGGCGAAGCGATGGAGTGTCTGGGCGGCAACGGCTACGTCGAGGAGACGATCATGCCGCGGCTGTACCGCGAGGCGCCGGTCAACTCGATCTGGGAAGGCTCGGGCAACGTCAACGCGCTGGACCTGCTGCGCGCGCTCGCGAAGCAGCCCGCCTCGCGCGAGGCGTACTTCGCCGAGGTCGGCCTCGCCGCCGGCGTCGACGCGCACCTCGACCGCGCCGTCGCCGCGCTGCGCGAGGAACTGCCCGAGGGCGCGACGCCGCCCGAAGGTGCCGCGCGCCGCATCGTCGAGCGGATGTCGGTCGTCCTGCAGACCTCGCTGCTGGTCCGTCACGCGCCGTCGGCGGTCGCCGACGCGTTCTGCGCCTCGCGGCTCGGCGGCGAAGGCGGGCTCGCGTTCGGCACGCTGCCCGACTCGGCCGACACGCGCGCGATCCTCGACCGCGCCTGGCCCGCCTGAGCCGGCCGAGCCGGGACAGCGAACGGGGTACGATGTCCGCACCATGAACCGCTTCGCTTCCGCCGGCGCCGCGCTCGCCGCGGCGTTGCTGCTCGCTTCGCACGCCGCGACCGCGCAGGCGCCGAGATCGGTGAAAGCCGCGCAGCTCGCGACGCAAAAGGCCAAGGCCGTCACGTACTCGCTGCTCGACCGCAGCTCGGGCGTGAACCTCGGGACCGTGACGCTGCAGCGCATCGGCAGCACGCGCAGCCGTATCCGCGTGCAGCTCGCGAATCCGGCCGCCGGTGCGCCGCGCGTCACGCTGCGCACGGGCGCCGACTGCCAGGAGCCGCGCATCGCGAACGCCCCACGCTCGCCCATCCTGCTCAACCCGTTCACCGGACGCACTTCGGAGACGGTCGTCAACGTGCCGCTGACGAGCCTGCGGTCCGGCAAGTACCTGCTCGACGTGCAGAACGCGACCGCGCGGCAGCAGGCGATCGACGCCTGCGCGCGCCTCAGCCCGCGGTAGACCGCTCGCGCAGCGCTTCCAGCACGACGCTCGCGTTCGCGTCCGGCGGGAACACCGGATAGAACACGCGCTCGATCGCGCCGTCGCGCGCGATCCAGGCGATGCGCTTCAGCAGCGTCTGCCCGGCGACGTCCATCGTGGGCAGGCGCAGCGCGCGCGTGAGCTCGAGCCGCGCGTCGCTGAGCACCGGGAACGGCACGTGCAGCCGTTCCACCATCTCGCGCTGGTACGCCGTGCCTTGCGTGGAGAGCCCGAAGACGCGCGCGCCGAGCGCGGCGAACTCGGCGTGCAGATCGCGGTAGCCGCACGTGTGCGGCGTGCAGCCGCGCGCGCCGGGGATCCGGTCCCAGTCGGCGACCAGCGACGGTTCGCCGGGCCGCCCGGTGCGCGGGTACGCGAACACCACGACCGTCCCCGGCAGCGCGCCCAGGTCGACCGTGCCGCCGTCCGTCGCGGGCAGCGCGACGTGCGGGATGCGCGTCCCGGCCAGGTGCGCCGCGGCGCCGTCGTCCGCCGGTGCCGGCAAATCCGGCGGAAGCGTCGAGAGGCTGCGCTCGTCCATCACGGCCGTCAGCCCTCGCGCGTCCAGCTCCACGTGCGGGCTTCGCCGTCCGGCGGCGCGATCGTGATCGTCACGCGCGTTCCCCGGCGCGAGACGTCACCGAGCGGCGCGAGCGCCGACAGCATCGCTTGGCGCGCGGGATACTCGAACCCGGGGCCCGCAGTCTGCTTCCAGCCCGCGTCGACCGGGTCGTGCGCGCTGGCGCCGCGCGCGAGCTGCGTGCGCAGCTCGGTGAGATCGCAGCCGGGGAGCAGCGGCGGCGCATCCTCGCTGTCCAGCATCCCCAGCGCGAGGTGACCGCTGCCGATGTAGTTGTGGTTCAGGCGGCGCGCGTTCTCGAACGCCATCTCGATCGTGCGCTTCGCACCCGAGGTGAAGACCATCTCCTCCGGCGGCGCGTTTCGGACGGTGCCGAGCCGCGCGCGGATCGCATCGCGGTCGAGCGCGTTCGCGAGCAGATGGCCGACGTCGTCGTCGGTCTCGGCGAGCGCGAACGCCAGGTGCTCGTTCCCGATGAAGCTGTTGCCGAACATCTGCGCCACTTCTTGGGCGCGCACGACCGCCCGCCGCGAGCCCTCGGTGAACGGCTCCCACATACCCACGCGCTACCTCGATCCCGCCTCGGCCGGCGCCGCCGGCGGCACGTCCCACAGCACCAGCTCACCGGTGCCGGTCACGCGCAGCTCCCGCACACCGTGCGTGCGCACCGCGTCGCCCGCGCCGAGCCGCTCGTCGTTGGCGACGACTTCGCCTTCGGCGACGAACAGAAAGCCGTAGCGCTCGGGACGAAGCGTTTGCATCAGCGTCGCGTCTTCGAGCTTCGCCACGCGCAGCGTCGCGGCGGCGTGCAGCGGCACGGGCGCGTCGACGCCCGGCTCGCCGCTCGCGACGGCGAGCCAGCGGTTCCGCCGCTCGTCCTCACCGAACGAGCGCTGTCCGTAGCCCGGCTTCGCGCCGCGGCTGCGCGGCAGCACCCACATCTGCACGAAACGCACGTCGTGCTCGGTGGAGTGGTTGAACTCGCTGTGCTGCACGCCCGTGCCGGCGCTGACGTATTGGATGCCGCCCGGCGCGACGACGCCGTGGCTGCCCAGCGAGTCGCGGTGCTCGAGCTCGCCGCGCAGGACGTAGGTCACGATCTCCATGTCGCGGTGCGGGTGCGTGCCGAATCCTTGGCCCGGCTGAACCGTGTCGTCGTTGAAGACGCGCAGTGCGCCCCAGCTGACGTTTCGCGGGTCGTGGTAGTCCGCGAAGCTGAACGAGTGATACGTCTGGAGCCAGCCGTGGTCGAAGAACGCCCGGTCCGCCGCGCGCTGGACCGCGAAGACGGGTGCGATTTGGGTAGTCATCGTGCCTCCGGGACCCGGTGCCTGCCCCGCCGGTTCCGGGCGTTCCTCCCGGCGGCACGTGCCAGCGTGGCATAAAAGCGGCAGGTTTCGAGCGCCGTGCCAGGGAGGCGGGCGACCGGGCCGCTCGGAACGGGGGGCCATGGACCATAGAGCTCCCGACTGGGACGCCCCGGTCCGGCGGTGCGTCGCAAGGTGCGCGCGGTGAACGGCGCGACGCTTTGGAGCCGGGGGTCCGTCCGGCGGCTGCTCCGCGGCTTGCGGCGCCCCGCGCAGCTCGAGCGCGACGAGATCGCGACCGAGCTCAAGCGCGCGCTGCGCACGCCATCCGGGCGCGACGCGGTCCTGCTGCTGGTCGAGCGGGCCCTGCGCCACGAGCACCGGTACTGCGCCGAGATCGTGCGCCGGTGCGACGTCGAGGGTGAGACGACGATGGTCGTCGCGACGACGCTCCACCTCTCGCCGCGCCAGTTCTTCCGCTACCGCGCGCACGCGATCGAAGCGGTCGCCGTCGAGATGGACGCGGTCCTGACCCGCGCGCCGCTGCGCGGCTCGACCGAAGCGGCCGGGCGCGCCGTCGCGCTCGGCAAGCTGCTGCTCTCGCGCGCCTCGCCGTCCGACGTCGCCAGCGCGATGCAGCACTTCGAGCGCGCCGTGTCGCTCGACCCGCTCTGCGTCGAGGCGTACTCCGGGCTCGCGATCGGGTGGCTGCACCTCTCGCGCGAGATGGAGGTCACGCCGATGCACGCGCACGCCAAGGCGTGCTCGCTCGCGCGGCGCGCGCTGGCGCTCGAGCCGCGCTCGTCGGCGGCGCACTCGACCTTCGCGCGCGTCGCCGTCGACGCCGGGCTGGGCCGCGCGGCCGCGGCGCCGCACGTCGTCGAGGCGCTGAGCCTCGACCCGTTCGACGCGCGCGCGCACATCGCGAACTTCAACCTCGCGATGATCGACGGTGACATCGACTCGGCGGACCGCTCGGCCGCCGAAGCGGTCGCGCTCGACCCGACGTCGTTCACGTACGCGGTCTGCGCGATGGCGACGACCTTCTACCGGCGCGTGTGGTCGGAGGCGATCCAGCAAGCGCGCGAATTGCTCGTCATCGAGCCGCGCTCGCGCGTGGTGCGCATCTATCTGGCCGACGCGCTCGTCGTCAGCGGCCGCTCCGAGGAGGCGCTGGAGCTCCTGCAGCCCGACGACCAGCTCGGCGACGACCCGTACGAGCTCGCCTCGGGCGCGAAGGCGCGCGGCAGCATCGGCGACCGCGACGGCGCGCGGCGCACGCTCGACCGCATGCTGACGCTCGCGCGGACGCGCCAGGTGTCGCCGTACCACGTCGCCTACGGCCGCGTCGCGTCGGGCGACGCCGCGGGCGCACTCGACGACCTCGAAGCCGCCGTCGCCGAGGATCCCGGCTGGCTGACGATCCTCGAGCACGACCCCGCGTTCTTCGAGCTCTACGGCGAGCGCCGCTTCCGGCGGCTGCTCGCGCTGCGCCCGAAAGGCGTCACGAGCTAGCTCGTCGCTCCGCGAGCGCGATCTCCCCGGTCGCGTTCGGACCGTACCGGCTTACTTGTCAAAACGGCTTGGACCGTCGTATCGTACTGGGCATGTGGCAACGGTTGCTGTGCGTCTGCTTCGCAAGTCTCCTCACTGGATGTGCACCGCAGCCACTACCATGGACGGTGACTCGCCCAAGCGCTACATCTCAGGAGGATCCGGCGTGCCGCCGGATTTTCGCCGCGTACCACGGGAAGGAATTCGGCGATGAAAAGGTCCTCGTGGAAGCAGCAGAAGGCGATGTCCCGGACGAAGGTGCGTCACTCAAAGGTGACTTCTCCGGCTACGGAAACCGAACGATCCATAACGATAATACTACACACGACTTCATCGGAGACGTCGTTTATCACACGAACAGCGATTTCGGCCCGTTGTCTGTTCTTGCCGAAATGAAACGGCGTGGCTGTCCGTCCATCTGGGCCATGGGAAATCGGATGGCATCAGACAGCAGGATCTCGTAAGGAAATCTCACCGGTCGCGTTCAAGCGTCCCAGCAGCAGGTGGTAGTACAGCATGCCTTGCTGCGGGCGGAGCGCTTCGATGATCGGCTCGGCTTCGGTGGTCGCGTCGCCGGAGAACGTGCGCAGCGCCGCCGCGACGCCGGAGTCTTTCATCGGGAAGACGTCGAGCCGGCCGAAGCCGCGCAGCGCGACGACGGCGGCCGTCCACGGGCCGATGCCTTTGTGCGCGACCAGCGCTTCGAGCAGCTGCGGCGTCGGCAGCCGGTCGAGACGCGACTCGTCGAGGTCGCCTGACTCGAGCGCGGCGCCGACGGCGCTGAGCGCGTTGATCTTGTTCACCGACAGGCCGAGTCCGCGCAGCTCGACGGGGTTCGCCTCGAGCAGCGTGCGCGGCTCGGGGAACGGCGAGAGGCGCGCGCCGTCCGCTTCCACCGCGCACGCGTAGCGCTCGATCACGCGGCGCAGGATCGCGCCGGCCGCGTGGATCGAGACTTGCTGGTAGACGACCGCGTTGCAGATCGTCTCCCACAGCGACGGATAGCGCGGCGGCTTCACGCCGCGCGCCGCGGTAGCGATCGTTTGCAGCCATGGGACCGTTTTCGCGCCTTCGTAGAACGCGGACAGGTCGACTTCCGTACCGAGCGCGCGGCGCGCGACCGCTTCGGGATCGAAGGCGTCCGCGCCGGGGCCTTCGAGCCGGATCCCGAGCGCGTCGGGCGCGACCTGACGCGCCGAGAACCGGACCGGCGCTGCCGGATCGCCGAGCAGCCGGCGATACGTCGCGCCGTCGAAGACGTCGACGACGTTCGTCGAGAGCCGCCGCAGGACGACGGCGGTGAGGTCGAGCCGGTAGGGCGCGCGGACGGGGACGACGGCTTCTCGGAAGGAAGCCTCGCGCCGTGTACTTCGCGACGTACGCACGCTACTGGCGGATCAACCTGCTCACGATGCTGGAGTACCGGGCCAACTTCATCATGTGGGCAGGCTTCACCGTGATCTACCACGCCACCGCTATCGGGGCGCTGTGGGTGACGCTGCGCAACTTTCCGTCGATCAACGGGTGGGACTTCCGGCAGACCGCGTTCATGTACGGGCTCTGGATGCTCGGCCACGGGCTGCACAACACGGTCTTCTTCACGGTGGGCAACGTGCCGGAGTTCGTGCGCGAAGGGCGCTTCGACCGGTTTCTCGTGCGGCCGCTGGACCCGCTGTTCCAGGCCGTGACCGTGCCGCAGCAGATCTGGCCCGACGAGCTGATCCTCGCGATCGTGTACTTCTGCTTCGCGACGGCGTTCGCCGGCGTGCACGTCGACTGGGTGCTGGTGACGTACGTGCCGCTGGCCGCGCTGGGCGGCGCGCTGATCGACTTCGGCATCAACCTGGCGATCGCGACGGCGTCGTTCTGGTTCACGCGCATCGACTCGCTGCGCTGGGTCTTCATGTCGCTCGAGCAGGAGTTCTCGCGCTACCCGATCTCGATCTACCAGCGCGGCGTGCGCCTCGTGCTCGCCTTCGTGCTGCCGTTCGCGTTCATGAACTACTTCCCGGCGACGTACCTGCTGCACAAGAGCGAGGACGGCTTGCACCTGAACCCGGCGATCGGCCTGCTCACGCCGCTGGTCGGCGTCGTGGTGTTCGTCGCGGCGTACCTCTTCTGGCGGATAGGACTCGACCGCTACCAGGGAACAGGAAGCTAGATGGCTTGGCTCACCGCGACCTATCTCATCGAGTCGGAACCGGAGCGCATCCGCGAGCGCGCCGAGGCGCTGGCGATCGAGCAGAGCGTCGAGTGCCCGCTCGAGGCGGTGCGCGATCCGCGCATCCGCGAGGACATCGTCGCGCGCGTCGCCTCCGTCGAGCCGGCCGGCGAGCGGCGCTACCGGGTCGGCGTGCAGATCGCGGTGGAAACCATCGGCGGCGAGACGGCGCAGCTCGTCAACATGGTCTTCGGGAACTGCTCGCTGTGGGACAACGTGCAGTTCGTGGACGTCGAGTTGCCGGCGGCGCTGCTGGCGCGGTTTCCCGGCCCGCGCCACGGCATCGAGGGAATTCGCGCGCTCGTGGGCGCGCCGCGGCGGCCGCTGACCGCCGCCGCGATGAAGCCGCAGGGGATGCCGGTCGCCGAGATCGCGCGGATGTGCCGGACCTTCGCGCTCGCCGGCGTCGACGTGATCAAGGACGATCACGGCATCGCGAACCAGACGTACTCGCCGTTCGCCGAGCGCGTGCCCGCGTGTCAGGCGGCGGTCGCGGAGGCCGTCGCCGCGACCGGCAAGCCGTCGTTCTATGCGCCGCACCTGATCGGCACGCCGCGCGCCTTGCGCGAGCACGCGCGGATCGCGCGCGAGGAAGGCGTGCGCGTCGTGCTGGTCGCACCGATGGTCGTCGGGTTGCCGGCGTTCCGCGACCTCGTCGACGAGTTTCCGGAGTTCGTCTACCTCGCGCATCCCTCGTTCGGCGGCGCCGCGCGCATCGCGCCGCCGCTGCTGTTCGGGCGCATCTTCCGCCTGCTGGGCGCGGACGCGCCGATCTTCGTGAACTACGGCGGCCGCTTCGCGTACCCGCCCGAGGACTGCGCCGCGCTGGCCGCCGCTGCGCGCGCGCCGTGGGGCGAGCTGCGCCCGGCGTTGCCGGTACCGGCGGGCGGGATGCGCCTGGACCGCGTCGACGAGCTGATCGATTTCTACGGGCCGGACACGATGCTGCTGATCGGCGGGAACCTGCTGCTCGCGGACGGCGACGCGCTCTTGGCGCGCGCCCGCGAGTTCGTCGAGAAAGTCGCGGCGGCCGGGACGGTGGCCGGCGGTCAGGAGACGCGCTAGCCCGGCGAGAACGGGACATTACGTCGGCACCGGCCGCTTGGCGACCGTGCCGAAAGGGGTAATGAGCCATATGAGCCGAGCCTTCACGAAGGAGCGGGACGATGCGCCCGAACCGGCGCTCGTTCTGCGACCGCGCCACCGCGATGGTGAGACGCCCGCGCCGCCGGCCGACCACCGCGTCGTGGGATTCGGCGCGAC
>Ga0066662_10001036_pt1 | contig 12506 bp, 9 predicted proteins | sample GraSoiAngelo_111_FD_133939 | JGI IMG/M metagenome (GOLD analysis project Ga0066662, IMG submission 133939) | Grasslands soil microbial communities from the Angelo Coastal Reserve, California, USA - 14_0903_12_40cm | ecosystem: Environmental > Terrestrial > Soil > Grasslands | place: USA... | reverse complement strand
TGAACATGTTGAGAGTTGCCGTTGCTGTTGTTGTTGAGTTCTTCGAGTCTCTGATCCAGGCGTAAAAGGTAGGGTCCTGCTTCCAGACGCACGGCCAGGTCGCAGATATATTCGCACTGACAAAAAAAGTTGCGGCCTTCAGCCCGCCTTGCTGGCGAAACATGCGCATGAATTCATCAGCTACTTCCAGAGCACCTTAGATAATCCGGTCATTTTCAGAAACATAGGCGAGACTTAGTAACGGGTCAATTTCAAATTCAACGTGAATTCTCAGCAATTGAGTTGGCCTCTGGCAATCAGCCTGAATGCTGCTTCCTTAATGTTAATGTGGCTTTGAGGCAAAACGTTTCACGAAGCTGCATTAAACAGATGAAGAAAGCCCTCTTCAGATTCAAACTGACCCACTACCCGAGACTTAAGCCTCTTGCCTTTGCCCTGCAATGCCGTTATCATTACGCGTCGCACCTCTTTGTTCATGTGAATGTGCGAAACGAGCAACTTATAAAGAAAATTTTTAAGCTTTTATGCAACTGGGCGCGTCCTAATTATCACTGCATGCGTCCCTTTAGGAGAACGATTCTTGTTTAGCGACCAATTTCGCCGGGGTGAAATGGAGAAGGGCAAGTTCAGCGGTGTCCGAAGCTCTCGCCTGATCTCTAACCTCTCGAACGCCGCCTGGAAAATCTTTCAGTCGGTGAACCGACGCCTTCCAGAAGGCGAGGCCGTTCGGCCTAAGTGGGCGCCCGGACCGCTTCTAAAATCTTATGAGCGCACCAGCCCGCCTCTGGGTTTTCCGCGCGAAACAGACTCACTGTGCCCGCGCTGCGTTAAGGAAGTGCGCGACGCTGTGATTACGGGCGAGACTGCGCTTGAGACCCTGATGCACCAGCATCCGGGCGAAATCAAGGCGCAGATTCTCGAAGAGAATGGACAGGTCATCATGCGAAAGACTTGCCCCAAGCACGGCGAGTTTACGGACGTGATGGCGACCGACCCGAAATTTTTGGAGCGTATCGAATCGCTCTTCTTCGGACGAGATTTTCGCGTAGCCGAAGACGCGCACATACATCGTCACGGAACATCGAATATAAAATTCGGACGCGGCGCAGTTCTGACAGTTGATTTGACGAACCGCTGCAACATGATGTGTAACCCGTGCTTCATGGATGCAAACCAGGTTGGCTACGTCCACGAGCCTACGTTTGAAGACACGAAAGCTATTTTAGACCGCGCCGTCTCATTCAAGCCGCGACGACAAATAATCATTCTCTTTTCGGGCGGCGAGCCTACGCTCTCGCCTTACTTCCTGGATGCTGTTGCCTACGCGAAAAAGGTTGGCTTCTACAGAATCCTCGCCGCGACGAACGGCATACGCTATGCCGAAGATATAGAGTTCTGCAAAGCCGCGAAAGCAGCAGGCCAGCACGGCGTCTATCTACAGTTCGACGGAGTCTCGGAAGAGAAGAACAAGCACCGGGGCGTCGGCAATTTGTTCGACGTGAAGCTGCGCGCGATTGAAAACTTAGCGAGCGTAGGAATCAAGGTCACGCTCGTTACCACAATCGTCAGCAGCATCAACAACGACGGCATAGGCCAGATTGTTGAGTTCGCTGCGAAGAATATTGACAAGGTTCAGACGATTGCATTCCAGCCAGTCTCGTTCACGGGCCGCGATGAAGACGTGCCCGATGCTGTCCGCATCAAGCAGCGCTACACGCTCTCCGGGATGACGCACGACCTGAAGAATCAACTCGATGGCCGATTGCAGCCGCTTCGTGATTGGTTTCCGCTCTCAAGCTATTCGGCTTTCACAAGCGTGATGGATATGCTGCAAGGAGCGGACGCGCCGTGGGGCTGGTCTAGTTGTAATTGTCATCCGAACTGCGGAATATTTACGCTCGCGGTTGTAAACCGCAAGACGGGCGAGTTCACATCGCTGTTTGAGTTCTTCAACTACGAGCAGTTTATGAAAGACGTTGCCGTTATCACGGACACGGCGCGTGGTCATAAACTCTCTTACGCGCAGCTTGCGATGGCGATTATGCGAAACTTCGACGCGCGGCGTGCACCCATTGGCTTTCCAATCTCGCAGATCATAAATCTCTTCAGACCGTCGTCCGCAAATTCAAATTCGGACCGCAACGACCGCATGAAGACGCAAGGGCAGACTGAAGACCCCGCAGACATCTGGCGCGTGCTCTGCATAGAGGGCATGTGGTTTCAGGACCTGTTCAACTACGACTTCCGCCGGACCGAAATGTGCGTAATTCCCTACGGCACGCAGGAAGGCGAAATCTCTTTCTGCGCTTACAACACAGGCGTAGGCTGGCGTCAGATTATAGAGAACATGCACAAGACGGCGAACCTCTCCGAGTGGTACGAAGAGCACGGACGCCATGCTGTCTATGCCAAAGGCAAGGACGTGCCGGGCATCTCGAAGAAGCACAGCTTGAGTCTTCCCATCGTCAACCAGATTCTAGCGGAAGACGCGGACGAAGCGGGCAAGGCAGTGACGCCTTATCTTGTCGAAGATAATGAGGAAGTAGCAGTTTGACATTCTCTATTTAATACTGGCGCGGGGCTGGTCGTGAATAAAGTCGTAAGGGATGCGTGGCAGTAAACGCCACGCATCTTTTTTTGCGCCCTTGCGCTTAAAATTACGTGTGGCCGTAGTGAGTGACAGTTGAAAAAGTATCACAAGGCTTGCGGCGGTGAATGCTCTTAATCTCTAAACAGAAGGCGTGGCACTCGTCTTGCCAATATCTCTTTGAAAGAGATTTCCATTTCGTAAGGAGCTTCACTCATGAAAAGACTGATAGCCGCGATTTTATTACCGTTGCTACTAATTCAAACAGTCCCTGCGCTCGCTTTTAGACGCGAGCAGGAGGCAGCAAAAAGTATCCAGCAGTCAAAAGCATCCGTCACTACTGCTGCTGCGCTCGTAAACGAGGATGTAATCAGAATGGTCAAGGCGGATTTCACGCCCGACACTATCATCGCCCAGATAAAATCTTCCGCCTGCAACTTCGTGACAACGCCAGCCGCATTGCAGCAGCTTAAAGAGGAGGGCGTGCCGGATTCGGTGATACTCGCTATGGTCATGGCTGCGAAGAGCATAGATGCCAATGCTAAACCTTCTACGGAAAAGAGCGTGAAGGTTAAGATTCCGAACGGAGTCGCCATACAGGTCGAAGCGCCTTTTGATGTCAACTCTCAACTGGTGAAAAAAGGCGACAAGATAAGTTTTCGCGTTGTTAATCCAGTGAAGGTGGATGGCGTGGTGGTCGTGGCTGCGGGCGCTACCGCTACGGCTGAGGTGGTGTTGGCGGAGAGAGGCGGACACTTCGGGCGCGCTGGACGCCTTGCCTGGGCTATGAAGGATGTAGTGGCTGTTGACGGGTCGCGTATTCCGCTTCAGCAAGGCGGTAGAATAGTTGGCGACAGTCACGGCGCTCAGGTCGCAACCGAGATGGCAATCTTGAGCGCTGGCCTCTTTTTTTTAGCTCCATTGGCGCTGCTGCACGGTTTCAAGCGAGGCGAGAACGCGATTCTTCCGGCAGGCAAGCGAATCGAAATTGCAACTCAGGGAGAGATGACCGTCATGGTCGCCGCACCTGCGAATTGAAAAGCTTCGGTCGCGGCGCTCGTCACTGAATCTGAACCCATTCCATAGCGCTCCCGACGCGCCCGCTTCGGCTGTCGCGCAATCCTATGCGTACTTGATAGAGGCCGGGCGGCAGCCATGCGTCGAAGCTATAGACCGGGTCGTTACTCTTAGACTGAGATGAATCCATTGTGCGCGGATAGACTTTCAGGCGGGCGACAAAGCTGTTGGCAGGTTTTCCCTTGTCGTCATAAACGATGCCGCCGACATCAAGGTCCGCCACCTGCTTTCCATCATCGGACGAGAACGTGAGCACATCTCTGTTTATTTGAATTGAGGTCGTGAGCCTTCGGCCTATTGGCGGAACGGGGACGACGCTGACCGCCAAATTGGTCGGTATCTCGCGCTGCGGAAGCGTTGAATCTATCACTGCGCGCAAGTCGTCCTCGCGCGCTTTCTCAGGGTCTTTCTCCTTCTTCTTGGAGGTCAGAAGTTGCAGAGGCGTGTTTTTGAAGTAGCCGTTTCTGAGCCGCACGGTAAGGTCAGGCCGACCAGCTATGCTTACCTCTATGCGCTTGAACTTGCCGCTCTTCTGCTCGTCACTATCGGGTCGCCACGCGAGAAGGTAATAGACAGAGGTTTCATCCAGAACCTTATAGACCCACTTGTCCATAGGCAGATTCGTATTGCGAAATGCGCGCCCGCCCGTGTCTCTTGCCAGCGCATTAAGTCCGTCCTGTGAGGCTGAAATCTCACCAATGGTTGACGTAACCGTTAACCCTTCAGAGTCAATCGCCATGTTGTTGGTCGCATTAAGAGATTCAGTGACTAGTCCGCGTGCATCCAGCGTATAGATGACAACGCCAGAGCGACCCGCTGCGTCCGTTATGCGCCTGATCTTTTCGGGCGAGCCTGTCTTTCGATCAGTCAAATAGAATCCGTCGGAGATGAAAAAGACCAGTTTGCGTCCCGGCAATTGTCCTGCGGTTCGCATCAGTCCTTCAAGCATTGAAAGAGTAGTGTCTGTTGCAGGCGCAGCTTCCATTGTAATCTGGCGTGCGCGCTCCAGGACCAGGTCTCTGGCAGATTGCGGCGAGATCATCTCTATGATTTGGCCGTTTACCTTATAGCTATTCTGCTTCATCAATTCCGCAACGTAAAAGCTGACGAGACCTTCATCCCCATCACGTATCTTGAGCGCCGTGTACTCTGACATCGGCGGGTCATCCGTATCGGTCTTCGTGTTCGCGCGGTAATTTAGACGAGCGACTGCGGCGCGAAGCACAGACTTGTCGTTAGTAAATTGCTGTAGAAAACCTATCTGCCCGCTTACGGAAGTGATTGCGACCTGATCGTTCGCGCCCATTCCATTTTCTATGAACCGAAGAAGCGATTTGCGTGTGCTTACCAGACTCGACGGCTCAAGATGAAAATCGTCAATGAAAAATATCATGGTCCTTCCGCGAACGATTGACCCAGTTGTAGAAGAGGGAGTCGTTTTCGCTCTTCCAGCTTCGAGGCTTGTGCTCCCCGCCGTGACGCGCTCGAAGAAGGAGATTGGCTGCGGCTTGCCGTCAACCTTCAAGGCAAACTGTTCGGGCTTCAATGCGTCAACGAAATGTCCCTGCTTATCAAATACCATCACGTCCGTCTGCACAAGCTCTGTGTTGACGCGCACGACCTCATCATCCTGCTGTTGCTTCTCAGTTTTGTTCTGCGCTTGCGCTGAAGACTGCAACGCTAGGATTGCGCACGAGAGAATTAGAAAATAGTTTGATAGGCGATGAATGCCGTGTGTAGCCATACGAGGTATTTCCCCTTACAGATAATTTTTGAACGGAGTCTCTGCGCTTCATTCTTGCCGTCAGAGAGCTTATAGAATGGCTTCGCTCGCTCTTGTTAGAAAACGTCAATAGCTATTCTTCAGGATTTTTCGTCCCGGGCGGGCGGCTTTTCGCGTGGCCGCTGAACCTCGCGCAGTTGCGCGACTGTGTCCCGTATGCGGGATGCAAGCTGCTCAATGGTCTCTACGCGCCGCCGCGCCGAAGGCGTCAACTCTTCTCTCAACAGCAACTGCGCCTGCCCCAACACGCCCGTCAGCGGATTATTTATTTCGTGGCGCACGTGCGCAACCAAATCCGCCATCTCCGTGAGCCTGGCCTCACACTCTGCGATTATGGAACGCAAACGCTCCTGCTCCGCATACTCAGACTTTTCACCAACCGCTCTGTCGGCGTTCATCTAATCCCGATCCTCTCATAAGGGCATGTTGATTGAGTTGTCCCCGACCACGCTGACATGGCGAACGGCGAACGCTAGCCAGCGCACCCATTTTGCTTCCGATGCGTGACAATCGGCAAGTGAAATTCGACTGCGAAGAGATGGAATTCTACTTTGAACTCAAATTGCGCTGCGGTTGACAAGCGCAGTCTCAATTCGTAAATTCATTACTTCTTGCCGGATGGTGAAATGGTATCACGCTTGACTCTGGATCAAGTTTTCTAGGTTCGAGTCCTAGTCCGGCAGTTCAAATTTTATTATCTTCTTAATCCTTCTAAAACTCCTTCGCGCCAGAATTGATAAACTATCTTCACATTCACTTTTGTTTGCTTTTACTCTACTAATCGGCTGAAATGTCTCCGTGAAGCAGTTTCTTTTCAAATCTCAACAGGAAGAGCCTGCGAGTCGTCGCTGGCGCAGAGACCGTCAGGCCATACTTGAGTTCAATCGCTCGCTCGCGCTCATTGTTGACCCGGATGCGTTGATGTCTTCGGTCGCGGCTCGCTTGCGCGAACTGTTCAATACTGACCGCGTCATCATTCTTCGCGCTCTTACAGACGGCGGGATGTTCAGCGTGGCCTTTAGCGCGGGCTACAGCGCGGACGAGTTGAAGAGCGTGCATTTGGGGCAGCAGGACCGGCTGGCGAAATGGATGCAGACGAATGAGACGATTCTTGTCGTGGAGCGCGACCGAAGCGTCCTTGATTACCTGAGCGCGCAGGAGCGAGAGATGCTAACTCTTCTGAAGGTGCGCGCCTCAGTGCCGCTGGTTGCGCTCAATCGTCTGACGGGGATGATTCTGCTCTCTTCGACGCAAGTAGATTTTAATCTGAGCGATGAAGACCTGAACCTTTTGCAGATGCTCACAAGCCTTGCGAGCGTGGCTTTCGAGAACGCGTATCTATATCAGCAGCAGCGGGAGCGTCTTCGCCAACTCTACCGCGCGGAGCGTCTAGCGGCTGCGGGCGAGTTGGCCGCGTCGGTTGCGCATGAGATACGAAACCCGCTGACATCAATTCGCTCGACCGTGCAGTATCTTCTGGGAGAGTTTAATGATGGGCACGCTAAGCGACCTCTTGTCGAAGGCGTCATTGAGGAAGTGGATCGAATCAATCAGACGGTTGACGGGTTGCTGAGTTTGACGCGCCGCGTCGAGTTCAAGCCTGAAAAGCTCTCGCTCTCGCAGTTGATAGAACAATCGCTCCTGCTCGTGGGGACGAAGGCGCGCAATCAGTCTGTCGAAGTTGTCTGGACGCCGCCCGCGCATGACGTGTATGTCTCCGGCGATGTTTCGCAACTCAAGCAGCTACTTCTGAACCTGGCCCTGAACGCGCTACAGGCCATGTCGCAGGGCGGACATCTTTCGATTGAACTCAACCGCAGACGCGCGCCCGATGATATGGGGCGCGAGAAGAGTTGGGCCGAAGTCGCAATCAAAGACACCGGCTGCGGCATCTCCGCAGACAACATTGAGAAAATTTTCGATCCGTTTTTTACGACAAAACAGGGCGGCACAGGTCTGGGACTTTCAATCTCTTATGCCATCGCTCGTCAGCACGGCGGAGAGTTGGAGATTATGAGTCGTGAGGGAGACGGCACGACCGTTGCTGTTAGATTGCCGCTCGTGAAATAGATTTTGAAGTAATCTTAAGTAAGAAGAGATTGAACCACAGAGAACACAGAGGGATGAAAAGGATTTGAAACAGCAGATTTCAAATTTGAGATTTCTAATTCTATTTTTCTTCCTCTGTGTCCTCTGTGGTTAATAATCGTTCGCCAAGCGCATGACCAAATGGCAAAGATTCTTATTACAGATGATGAACAGCAGATTCGCCGTATCCTTTCGGTGATGCTCAAAGAGCATGGACATGAAGTTGCGGAAGCTGAATCGGGTGAGCGAGCAGTTGAAGTAAACGCGGAGTTTCGCCCGGACCTTGCGCTTCTAGACATCAACATGCCGGGCATGGACGGGCTGGAAACTTTGCGCGCGCTCATCGAACAGAATCCGAAACTTGATTGCATAATGATGACCGCCTACGGCACGATTCGATCTGCCGTAGAAGCCATGCGTATAGGCGCTTTCGATTATCTGACGAAACCTTTTGATAACGATGAATTGCTGCTTATCATAAATCGCGCGCTCGAGCTTCGCCGATTATCTTCCGAAGTCGAAGAACTGCGCGCAGAGCTATCCACGCGCTACGGCTTCAACGAAATCGTTGGCATCAGTCCGAAACTGCAAGCAGTCTTTCGTCAGATGGCTAAGGTCGCCGGTGTGGACGCGACCGTCCTTATCGAAGGCGAATCGGGCACGGGCAAAGAGATGGTCGCACGCGCCATTCATCGCAGAAGCCAGCGCGCGTCAAAACCGTTCGTAGCCGTCAACTGCGGCGCGATTCCTCAAGCCCTCTTCGAGTCGGAATTCTTCGGCCACGAGCGCGGCGCTTTCACAGACGCACGCGAAGCTCGCTCCGGGCGCTTCGAGCAATCGCAGGGCGGAACGCTCTTTCTTGATGAAGTCGGAGAGTTGCCGCTCGACATGCAGGTCAAACTCCTTCGCGCGCTTCAGGAGAAAGAGATAACGAGGGTCGGCGGGCGCGCTTCCCTGAAACTCGATGTCCGCGTGATCGCTGCGACCAACGTTGATCTGGAGCGAGCGGTTTCAAGCGGGCGCTTCCGCGAAGACCTCTACTGGCGCTTGAATGTCGTGCGTCTCACGCTTCCACCATTGCGCGAACGGCGCGAAGACATCCCGACTCTCATAGATCATCTCATGGAGCGTTTTAATCGAGAGCTTGGTCTAAACGTCAACGCGATTTCAATGGACGCGCGGCGTCTTCTCGAAGCATTCGACTGGCCCGGCAACGTGCGCGAGCTTGAGAACGCCATCTGTAGCGCGATGATTATGGCGGAAGGCGGCACCGTCACCTCAAGCGACCTTCCCCCACGCATACGCGGCGAAGCGGAGGCGGCCACCTCTGCCTCAGGCGCACGAGACATCACTAAGGGCACGCTTGCCGACGCCGTTCGTGAAGCCACAGAAAAATTGGAAAAGATGATGGTCGTCTCGCGCCTTGCGGAATTTGGCGGCAACCGCACCGCAACAGCCGACTCGCTCGGCATCAGTCGCAAGACGCTCTTCAACAAGATGCGGCAGTATGGATTGGGTGATGAAGAGCTTGAGGACGGCTAGTAATATAACGCGAATGGCACGAGCAAACATGAAAAGCTACTGGCTCAAATCCTGCGCGGCGTCTCCGACGCCAACATTCCTTTTGACGGATTATGCGGGTTGTTGAGACACTTGGGATTCGGCGAGCGCATTCGCGGCAGTCATCATATTTTTACAAGAGGGGATGTCGAGGAAATCTTAAACTTGCAGCCGATAGGTTCTAAAGCCAAAGCTTATCATGTCAAACAGGTTCGCGGTGTGATTCTGAAATATAAGCTCGGAGGGTAGAGTGATGAATGAAAACTATAAATACGAGATCATTATTTATTGGAGCGAAGAAGACAATGCATTTATAGCCGAAGTGCCGGAACTGCCCGGCTGCATGGCAGACGGTGCGACATATGCGGAAGCCGTAGCCAACGCTGAAACTGTCATTGATGAATGGATTGAGACTGCAAAAGAATTGGGGCGAGAGATTCCAGAGCCTAAAGGCCGGTTAATTTTTGCCTAGCGTTTTTCACTTGGTAAAGTTGATGATTGAAGCAATTGACCTGACGAAACGTTATGAGGAAAGCACCCTCGCGCTCGATGCGCTGAATCTGAAGGTTGCGCCGGGCGAAATCTATTTTCTGCTCGGCGCAAATGGCGCGGGGAAAACGACCGTCATAAACATCTTCCTGAATTTCGTAGAACCGACTGCGGGTCGCGCGCTCATCAATGGCGTTGATGTTACGGCTGATGCGCTTGAGGCCAAGAAATATCTCTCTTATGTCTCGGAAGATTTGATGCTCTACGGGAATTTCACAGCGCGGCAGAACCTTGATTTTTTCGCGCGGCTGGGCGGAAAGCAAGGCTTGAAGAGGGACGACTACTATCAGGTCTTGCGCGAGGTGGGATTGGAAGAACGTGCGTTTGAGCAGAAGGTGAAGGAGTTTTCCAAGGGGATGCGCCAGAAGGTCGGGCTTGCTGCTGCAATCGTCAAAGATGCTCCGGCCATACTTCTGGATGAACCTACATCGGGGCTTGATCCGAAGGTCGGCGCAGAGTTGATGGAGACTCTCTCGGAGTTGCGCTCGCGCCGTAAGGCCATACTCGTCGCCACGCACGACATCTTTCGCGCGACCGAAGTTGCGGACCGCATAGGGATTATGAAGGAAGGGCGAAAAGTTATGGAGCGCACGCGCGGCGAGCTTGAGCATGAAGACTTGCAGACTCTCTATCTCGATTACATGCGCGGCGGATTTCGGACTGATATGAGAACGGGCACGGCTGGGTTATAGAAGAATTACATAACGGGACGAAAAGAAACGGGCATCGGTCAATCACTCTTCCACTTACTCTTTCGATTCGTTCTTCTCTTTCCAACTACGAACGGTGCGAAGGATTACTTTGGCGGCGCGGCCTGATGCGCCGCCCTCGCCGAGTCTCTTCGTCGCCTCTTTGAGTCGTCGCTGGACCGCTTCATTCTGCTTCTTGTCCAATAGTTTCTTCAATTCTTCTGCAAGTCGCTCGCCCGTCAATTCCTTCTGCATCAATTCCGGCACAAGGCGCTCGCCCGCGATTAAGTTTATCAATCCGAAATGCTCCGCGCTGATGAGGCGTCCGAGCGTGTGCCAGTTGATGAACGACTCTTTATAGACGATGACGAATGGCGTCATCGTCAGCGCGGCTTCGAGCGTTGCCGTGCCGCTTGCAACGGCTGCCGCGTCCGCAGCCGCCAAAGCCTCGCGCGTTTCGTGCTGTGTGATGCAAAGGTTGAGGGGGTCGTGCGAGTTGTTTTGAATTGTTGAGTTGATGATCGCGTCTGCTTCTTCGCGCGAGCGGTTCGGTGCGAGTGTGACGACGAACTGCGTTTCAGGTTGCTCGCGCGAAATGGTCCGTGCAGCGTCGAGCATCGCGGGCAGTATGCGATGTAGCTCTTTATGTCGGCTGCCGGGCAGTAGCGCTATGATTGGCCTGGAAGTGTCCAGATTGTTTCGACGACAAAATTCTTCGCGCCCGTATCGCGCCCTGACTTCGCCCGTGAGCGGGTGGCCTGTGAATTCTACGCGGGTGAAGCCGCGCCGCTCGTACCACTCTGTCTCGAATGGAAGAATAGAGAGCAGCAGGTCAACGTCGCGGCGAAGATTTCTGACTCTGTACGAGCGCCAAGCCCATAGCTGCGGACTGATATAGTAGATTATGCGAAGACCTTTGCGATGAAGCGTGCGCGCCAGCCGCAGATTGAAATCAGGCCAGTCAACGAGTATGACCGCATCGGGCTTTCGCTCTGTGGCCGCACGCTTCAAAGCTCTGAATGCCCGCCAGAATTTCGGCAATGCCTGAGCGATTTCGACCAGCCCAAGAATCGCCAGATCATCCGAGCGCACGATAGATTCAACACTGCTCTCGCGCATCTCTGCGCCCGTCGAACCGAAGAACTCAAGCTCCACGCCCGCCGCTTCGTCACGCAGAGCGCGCACAAGCGCGGCGGCGTGTGCGTCGCCCGAAGGCTCGCCCGCGACAATCATCAAGCGCAAACTTTCTGCTTCTTTGGCTGACATGAGATTAAACAATATCATAGGAAATCCTATGTAAGGCCGAAAGAAGTTAACCACAGAGACACGTAGAGAGAGCGAAAGGATGTTAGCTTGCTTCCTCTATCAATTCTTCTCCATGTCTCTCCGGCCTCTGTGGTTAATTAAAATAACTCATTCTGGCTCGCAGACTCCCGGACTTCTGTATTCTGCTTTTCCGTGCTAGCATCGCAAGCGATCTTCAAACAGTGTGGCGCGCTTGGCTTCTCACAGAGTGGTCGGAAGGTGTGGCGGTCGCGCTTATCGAAAGCGGCCTCTGGAGGTCTTCAGGTTCTTACTTGAACAGAGTTTTCCCCGCGAAAGTTTTTTGCGCGCGGCTCTTTTTCGCGCTCGCGCTCGTGGTCTTCGCGGCCACGAATTTAAGTGCGCAGCAGACGAATCCGGTTGACCGTCAGGTCACGAACCCCATGACGGACACGCCGAACGTCAACCCTCTTACACAGGACCAGCCCGTTCGCACTCCCAAACCAGCCGGACAGACTACTCAGGCACAGAGCACGGATGTATTAACGGTCAGCGCAGCGAAGGAGACGGTTTCGGGACCGAAGAATGCGCTCGTCTTCGTTTATGAAGGTAATGTTGACGCGCGCATAGGAACTTATCGCCTGCAAGCCGACAAGATAACTGTTTATGAAGCTACGAACCGCGTCGTAGCCGAAGGCAACGTGATTCTGGATCAGGCGGACCAGCAGCGCATAACAGGCTCGCGCGCCGAGTGGAACTACCGCACCAAAACTGGCTCCTTCACAAACTCGACGGGCTTTACCAACCAGACGCAGGACGGCACCGTCATCTATTTCACAGCCGACACAGTTGAAAAGATAAGCCTTGACACAGTAGTAGTCATCAACGCGGAGGTCACGGCCTGCGAGGA
>Ga0066662_10001035_pt1 | contig 12514 bp, 8 predicted proteins | sample GraSoiAngelo_111_FD_133939 | JGI IMG/M metagenome (GOLD analysis project Ga0066662, IMG submission 133939) | Grasslands soil microbial communities from the Angelo Coastal Reserve, California, USA - 14_0903_12_40cm | ecosystem: Environmental > Terrestrial > Soil > Grasslands | place: USA... | reverse complement strand
TCGAGCCGCGGCATCTCGGGAGCCTGGAACGCGCGTCGCGGGGCGCCGGTGACCGTGTCCCCGCTGGCCGGCGCCGCCCAGGCGGGCGCCTGGCGCTCCCACTCGACACCCTCCGACGGCAGCTCGTCGAGGAACCGCGAAGCACGGTTGAACCCGCGCGCTCCGAAGATCGTGCGCGCCCGGGCGTACGTCAGCGTCAGGCCGCGCTGCGCTCGAGTCATGCCGACGTAGCAAAGCCGCCGCTCTTCCCCCTCGTTGCCCTCGTCGAGCGACCGCTGGTGAGGGAAGAGGCCCTCCTCCAGGCCGATCATGAAGACGATCGGGAACTCGAGCCCTTTCGCGTTGTGGAGCGTCATCAGCGTGACCCGTCCACGGTCGTCGTCGATCGCGTCCTGGTCGGTGTAGAGCGAGATCTCCTGCAGGAACGCGGACAGCCGGGACGACTCCTCGACGTCCTCGCCGCGCTGGTCGAACTCGCGGGCGACGCCGACCAGCTCCTGCAGGTTCTCGAGCCTGCCCTGCGCCTCGATCGTCCGCTCGGCCTCGAGCATGTCGGCGTAGCCCGTCTGCGTGAGCACGCGCTCCATCACGTCCCCCACCGGAGCCTCATGGGCGCCTTCGCGGAGATCCTCGATCAGCTCACCGAACCGGCGGACGTTCGCGGCCGCCGCGCTGCCGAGCGGGGACGCCTCGACATCCCCGATCGCGTCCCACAGCGTCACCTCGAGCGACCGCGCGTAGGCACCCAGCCGGTCGAGCGAGGTCGAGCCGATGCCGCGCCGGGGCTGGTTGACGATCCGCCTCAGCGACACCTCGTCGGCCGGGTTGTCCAGCACCTGCAGGTAGGCGATCAGGTCCTTCACCTCGGCTCGCTCGTAGAACTTGGGGCCGCCGACCACGCGGTAGTCGATGCCCTGGCGTGTCAGCAGGTCCTCCAGCACCCGCGACTGGGCGTTCATCCGGTAGAACACGGCGATCTCTCCGGGGTTGGCGCCGTCGTCAAGCGCCGACTGGATGCGACCGGCCACGTAGCGCGCCTCGGCGTGCTCGTCCTCGGCCTCGACCACGCGGAGCGGCTCGCCCGTCCCCAGGTCCGACCACAGGCGCTTGGGCTTGCGGTCGCGGTTGTGCTCGATCACGCTGTTCGCCGCGTCGAGGATGGTCTGGGTCGACCGGTAGTTCTGCTCGAGCGGGATGACGACCGCGTTTGGGAAGTCCTGCTCGAACTCGGCGATGTTGCGGATGTCGGCGCCGCGAAACGCGTAGATCGACTGATCCTGATCGCCGACCACCGCCAGGTTGCGATGCTTCTCTGCGAGGATCGACACCAGGCGGAACTGGGCGTGGTTGGTGTCCTGGTACTCGTCGACCATGACGTAGCGGAACGCCTGCTGCCAGTGCCGCCTGGCCTCGGGAACCCGCTCCAGCAGGAGCACCGTCTTCATGATCAGGTCGTCGAAGTCCATCGCGTTCGCCGCGGACAGGCGGCGCTCGTAGAGCTCGTAGACGGAGGCGACCGTCTCCTCGAAGTAGCCGCCGACCCGCTCTGCGTAGAGATCCGGGGTCAGCAGGCGATCCTTGGCGTGGGAGATCGCGCCGTGCACCGCCCGGGGGACGAACCGCTTGGGATCCTTGCCGAGATCCTCGATGCAGCTCTTGACGAGCCGCACCTGGTCGGCCTGGTCGTAGATCGTGAACGTCGACCGGTAGCCGATCAGCTCCGCATCGCGCCGCAGCATTCGGCCGCAGGCGCTGTGGAAGGTCATCACCCACATGCGAGCGGCGATCCGCCCGCCGACCAGCTGCTCGACCCGCTCCTTCATCTCTGCCGCCGCGCGGTTCGTGAAGGTGATCGCGAGGATCTCGGACGGCGCCGCCAGGCCCTCGCTGATCAGGTGGGCGATGCGGTGGGTGAGCACCCGCGTCTTGCCCGATCCCGCGCCGGCGACCACCAGCAGCGGCCCCTCGGTGCAGAGCACCGCCTCACGCTGCTGCGGATTCAGGGTGTCGAGCGACGGTGCCACGGCCATCAGCCGGCGCTCATTTCGGCTGGGGCACGGTCCACCAAGGGAGTGTAGAGCAGCACTCGGAGGCGGCGGCCGGGCCGCCGCCTCCGAGCGAGCCGCTCAGACGATCCGCACCGTGACGCTGCGGCTGGCGCCGGCGGCGTTGTCCGGGGTCGGCGGCGCGAGCACCCGGAACACGTACCTGCCGGTCACCCGCGGCAGCAGCGTGGCGCTGTACGTGCCCCGGCTGCTCAGCAGCGGCCGTGCCACCGTCGTCCAGCCGTGCCGGGTGAAGAGCTGGACGCGCAGCGCGATGCCGCCGTGCGTGGGCAGCACCCGCCCGGACAGGTGGATCGTGCTGCCGCGGCGCTGCGTCGACCGGGCGGCCGTGAGACCCACGCGCTGGGCGACGACGACAGTCCGCGCGACGCTGACGGTGCCGCTGTCCACCATCTCCAGGCGGTAATCGGTCGTGAACTGCGGGCTGACCACGACGGAGGCCTCACCGGCCGCATCAGTGACGAGCGTCCGGGCGTTGCCGAACGATGCGGCACCTCCCGGTCGGCTGGTGAGCCGGAGCGTGGCGCCTGCGAGCGGCGCGCCGTTCGAGGTCGCCCGGTAGCGAAGAGTGGTCGAATCGCCGGCCACGATCCGTCCGGCTCCGCCGGCCACGACCAGGTCGATGCGGGCCGGATCGGACACGGCGAACTGCCACATCACCGGGCCGGCCACATTACCCGAGGTATCGGCGACGGTCACGGCCACCGTATGCACGCCCGCGGCGAGGGTTCCCGGGTCGTAGACGAAATGCCCGTTGGTGAACGTCGACCAGGCGCCCACAGGCGACCCGTCGACCGTCACCTCCAGGCTGTCCTCGTCCACTCCGGTGCCGGGGTCGGCCACGTCGAATGTGACGGCTGCCGGCCCGACGACGGTGGCCCCCGGGCGGGGAGTGCGGTTCGAGATCACCGGCGGCGTCTCGTCCCGCACCTCGAACGACCAGGTCAGCGGCGTCGCCGCATTTCCGGCGCGATCGCCGGCGCGCGCGGTGACGCTGTGATGCCCGTAGCCCATGGGCGCGGACGGCACGTACTTCAACCGGCCTCCGGCGAAGGACGCACGGGACGTCACGTCGGTGCCGTCCAGCACGAGGACCACCGCCGTACCGTCCACTCCGGTGCCGGCATCGCTGATCGCCACGGAGATCTCGGGCGTGCGATCGCTGCTCGACGAGCCGTCATCCGGCCGGACGTCGTTCAGCACGGGCGGCGTGGCGTCGGCGACGTCGAATCCCCACGACTCCGGTGCCATCGCGTTGCCGAAGCGGTCGGAGACGGCCACACTCACGGTATGCCGCCCGAAGGCGAGCTCGCCGGCCGGCTGGTAGGTGAACCTGTCGCCGGACAGCGTTCCGAAGGCGGCGACGTCGGTGCCGTCGAGCAGGACTCGAAGCGTCGACGGGTCAATCCCGCTGCCGTCGTCGCTCAGCGTGAAGCCGAGCACGGGCCGGCGCAGCTCGCTGGACGAGCCGGCAGCCGGCGTGCGGTCGGACAGTACGGGCGGCGACGGATCGACCACCTGGAAGCTCCAGAAGCCGTCGCGATGGTTTCCGGCCGTGTCGGTGGCGGTCCACGTCACCGTGTGCGTCCCGAACGAGAGGTCAGCCGCCGGCTGGTACGTGGCGGTCGCGCCGGTGATGGTCATCGGCTGGCCGTCGACGGATGCGTCGAACTGGGCCAGGCCGCTCGGGCCGGCGTCGACCGCGAACGAGACCGCCGGACGCCGCAGCGTCGTCTCGGCAGGCGTCGTCTGCTGGGCCACGGGCGCGTGGCTGTCGGTGTGGATCGTGAACGGCACGTCCACGCTCTCGCCGGCCGCGTCCTTGACCCGCACCAGCAGGTCGTGGTTTCCGTCGGCGAACTGCGAGGGGGTCAAGCAGAGGTCGTGGCTGTAGGTCGCGACGCCCGGCTGCATGACCGGCTGGGTCGGCAGCAGGTGCGAGTCGTACACCGACGCAACCTGATCGCGCAGCTCGGACGTGACGACGCCGGAACCGGCATCGGCGGCCGAGACGGTGACGCATACCGGCTGGGTGTCGTTCAGCCAGCGGTGGGATGCGAGGTCGCCGGACAGGGAGGCCGTCGGCGCGGTGTCGTCACGGAGGGTCGCCGTCATGGAGAGCACGCTCAGGTTGCTCGTCCACTTGTTGGTCGGGCTGTGGTCGGCGACGCTGGTCAGGAACAGCCCGACCGCCTCGCTGCCGCCGGGGATGCTCCACGACGCCGTCCCCGAGTCGCTTGCGACGTGCAGGCGCGGCTGGGATGCGAACGCGAACGTGCGCAGGCGTGCCTTCATGAACGCCCGGTAGTCGGAGCCGGTCGCGTAGTTGACGGTCACCGAGCCGGACGCGATCGAGACGGTCGCCGGGGCGACCCAGAACCAGAAGGCCTCCTCGTCGGTCTTGACGGGGCCCTTCGCGAACAGCCGCAGCGGCGTGGGCATGGCGACATCGGCGTCGGCACACGGGCCCGGCCGGATCGCGAAGGAGCACGCCCAGTAGCCGGTCGCGGGCGTCGTCGCCTTCCAGCCGTCGATGTTGGAGCTGGTGTCGACGGACATCACGTAGGTGCCGGCCATTGCAGAGGGAGCCGGGGCGAGCGGCACCGCCAGGCCGAGCGTGGCGAGGAGCAGGAGCAGCAGACGTTTCACGGGGTGGGTCCTTTCGGGATTGGAGCGTTCAGCCGCATGGTGCGGCCGGCCCCTGTCACGGATCCAGGCCCGACGTGCCGCAAGCGCGCCGCGAAATCGTCACAACCGTCGTGACACTGGCGGAGACGCAACTACGCTCCGGCGCGTGAAAGCGGTGATCCTCGCGGAGGACGCGCTCGCACCGGGCGCACGGCTCTGGCGCGACGCCGTCGACCACCTGGCCCGCAAGCTCGGCCGGGTGGCGCCGCTCGACCCCTCGTCCATCTCGGACGACCGGTGCCTCGGGCTCGCCCAGCTCGCGACCTGGGCGGGAGATGACGCGTCCTCCTGGGAGGTGGAGCTGGCACGGTTCTACGAGGAGCACATCCCGGTCTACATGCGGCCCGACCCGGCGCTGAACGGGGTCATCCGCCACCTCTCCTCAGCCGGCGCCCGCGTGGCCGCCTGGTCGCCCGGCCCGCCGCAGGTGGGGGCGATCGTGACCCACTTCCTCGGCATCGCCCGGCGCCTCGAGCTCGAGCGCGTCGAGCCCGACCATGCCGGGCCGGTGCACCTGATCGCGGAGATGGGCCTCGAGCCGCCCGACGCGCTGGTGGTATCCGCATCGCCGCCGGTCATCACCGCCGCCGCGGCGGCCGGCGCCGAGACTGCGGGCGCCCTCTGGACGGGCGAGGACCGCGACCAGCTGCTCGCCGCGAGGCCCCGCTATCTGGCCGAGGCCCCGCCGGAGCTGCTGACGCTTACGGCCTAGTCGATGCTGACGCCGTACTCGGCGACCTCGATCGGCCGGGCGGCCGCCCCCGGCACGTCCAGCTCCGCCGCCACCCGGTCGCCCTCCTCGGGCTCGCACCACACCAGCACGCTCGGCCCGGCGCCCGACAGCGTCGCACCGTAGACGGCGGCGTTGCCTGCCACCTGCTCGCGGACGGATGCGAGCAGCGGGGCGAGGGACGCGCGGTACGGCTCGTGCAGCCTGTCGTCGAGCGCATCGCGCAGCAGGTCGGGATCCGCCGATCCGATGGCCGCCACCAGCAGCGCGGCGCGCGTCGCTGTGTGCACGGCGTCGGCGTGCGGCACCTCGGCGGGCAGCGCCGCCCTCGCGGCCGCAGTGGACAGACGCTGCTCGGGCACCACCACGACGAACGCCACGTCGGGCGCGCCGAACCCGATCGCCGAGGGCCCGCGCGGCCCGCTCCAGGCAAGGGTGAGACCGCCGTTCAGGGCGGCGGCCACATTGTCGGCGTGCCCCTCGAGCTCTGCGGCGAGGCCAAGCAGGTCACGGCGCGGGTGCTCGCTCCAGGCATCCGCCGCCGCCAGGCCGGCGACGATCGTCGCCGCGCTCGAACCCAGCCCGCGCGCGAACGGCACCCGGTTTCGCATCCGAAACCGCAGGCCGGCGGGATCTCCCCCTGCGGCGGTGAACGCGCGCAGGAACAGGTTGTCGCGGCCGGACGGCGCCTCGTCCACACCCTCCCCCGTCACCTCCACCTGCACCGCGACGCCGTCCGCCGGCTCGATCACGACCTCATTGCGGAGGTCGAGCGCGAGCGCCATGCTGTCGAAGCCCGGCCCCAGGTTCGCCGAGGACGCGGGCGCCGTGACGCGAAGCACATCAGACAAGCGCCGGCTCCGGGGTGAACGCCAGCTCCTCGAGCCGCTCCACGACCGGCGGGCAGCGAAGGATCTCGGCGCCCTCCTGGCCGGCCGTGTCGGGATCCTTGAGGCCGTGCCCCGTCAGCACGCAGACGACGCGGGATCCCTGCTCGACCAGCCCGTCGCCCACCGCGGCCAGCAACGCCGCCACCGACGCCGCCGAGGCGGGCTCGCAGAAGACTCCCTCCTCCTGGGCGAGCATCCGGTAGGCGTCGAGGATGCCCTCGTCCGGCACCGCGCGGATCCCGCCGTTCGACTCCTCCACCGCCGCCAGCGCCTGGTCGAGGCGGGCCGGGTTGCCGATCCGGATCGCGGTCGCGACCGTGGCCGGATTCGGCACGGGCGCCCGGGTGACCAGCGGCGCCGCTCCGGCGGCCTGGCCGGCGAGCATGCGAGGCGCCACGCCCAGCTCCCCGAAGCCCTTCCAGTAGGCCGTGATGTTGCCGCCGTTGCCGACGGGCAGCGCCAGCCAGTCGGGGGCGCCGCCCAGCTGCTCGACGACCTCGAAGGCGGCCGTCTTCTGGCCCTCGAGCCGGAAGGGGTTGATGGAGTTGAGCAGGGCGACCGGATGGCGGTCGACAAGCTGCCGCACCAGATTGAGCGCGTCGTCGAAGCTGCCCTGGATGGCGATCACCCGGGCGCCGCAGATCTGCGCCTGGGCAAGCTTGCCGCGGGCGATGGCGCCCTCGGGGAGCACGACGGCGAGCTTCAGGCCGGCTCTGCCGCAGTACGCAGCGGCGGAGGCCGAGGTGTTGCCGGTGGACGCGCAGACGGCGGCGGTGGCTCCCTCCTCGAGCGCCTTGGACACGGCCACCGTCATCCCCCGGTCCTTGAAGGAGCCGGTCGGGTTGAGCCCCTCGTACTTGAGGTGAACCTCCAGGCCGGTGCGCTCGGAAAGCCGCGGCGCGTGGATCAGCGGCGTTGAGCCCTCGCCCAGCGTCACCACCGGGGTGGCGCCGGTGACCGGGAGCCGGTCGCGGTAGCGATCGATCAGCCCCGGCATGGAACGACCCCCACTACGCCGGCATGGTGGGCATCAGCTGGTGCTTCAGCTCCTCCTCGACGCCCGGCTCGAGGATCGCCATCACCAGATCGCCCGGCTCCAGCTGCGTGTCGCCGATGGCGATCTCGGCGCGGCCGTCCCTGGTAACCGAGATCAGGCGCGAGCGGCTCGGCAGGTTGAGCTCGCGGACGTACTTGCCGGCGGCCGGCGATCCCTGGCCGATCGCGAACTCGACGATCTCGAGGTTCTCGCGCTTGAGGTCGATCAGCGTCACCAGCTCGTGCTGGGGCAGCTCATGCTCGATCAGCGCGAGGATGGTGGCCGTGGCCGATACGGTGAGCGTGATGCCGACCATGTCGAAGTGCGGCTGGTTGCGGGGATCGTTGACGCGCGCGATCACCTTCGGCACCCCGTACTTCTCCTTGGCCACCTGACAGACGATGATGTTGTCCTCGTCGTCACCGGTGACCGCGACGACCAGGTCGGCGCGCTCGACGCCGGCCCGCTCGAGGACGAACAGCTCGGTGGCGTCGCCCGGGCGCACGACGTGCTCGAAGCGCTCCTCGAGCAGCGCGTAGCGCTCACGGTCGCTCTCGATCAGCGTGACCTCGTGGCCCATCTTCATCAGCGTCGAGGTGAGGTTGCTGCCCACCTTGCCGCCGCCCACGATCAGGATATACACGCTCGGGCTCCTCTCACGCGACGCTACGGCCGGGGGTGTCGCAGATGGCCTGGGTCATGACCTCGATCGACCGAGAGGTCGGGCAAACCGTCTGCAGGCCGAGCTTGTCGTAGAACGCTGCGCGTGCCGGGTCGAACACCCGGGTGACGACGCAGGGGCAGTGGAAGCGCGTACGGGCGATCTGTGCGATCACGATGTTCGTGTTGTCGCCGTCGGTGCAGACAACGCACGCGTCGGCGGTGGCGATGCCGCCATCCACCAGCACCTCGGTGTCGAGCCCATGCCCGTGGATGAACCGACCCGGCCAGGACTCGGGGAGTCGCTGCAGCGCCTCGGGATCCTCGTCGATCACCGAGACGTCGTGGCCATCGTCGGCCATGTTGCGCGCGATCGACGACCCCACGCGGCCGCATCCCACGATCAGCAGCTTCATGCGCTTAGCGTACAGGGTGCCACGGGCGGGTGCGATGCCTCTGGGGCCGGCGCTCGGATAGCCTTGCGCGTCATGTCCACCGCCTCCCCCGCTCCCATCCGCATCGGCCTGCTCGGCTACGGCACGGTCGGGTCGTCCGTGCACCGGCTGCTGACCGACGGCGCCGAAGCGATCGAGCGGGTCACCGGCCAGCCGGTGGAGGTGGCCGCGGCGCTGGTTCGCGACCCGGGCCGGCACCCCGGCGCTCCGGAGGGGCTGCTCACGACCGACTTCGCGCGGCTCCGCGACGATCCGGAGATCTCCGTGGTCGCCGAGGTGATGGGCGGCGTCGACCCGACCCGGCGGTACGTCCTGGAGCTGCTCGGTGCGGGCAAGTCGGTCGTGTCCGCGAACAAGCAGCTGCTGTCCCGCCACGGCGACGAGCTGTTCGGCGCCGCCGAGCGAAACGGCGTGCAGCTCCGGTTCGAGGCGAGCGTGTGCGCGGCCATCCCGGTGGTGAAGGTGCTTCGTGAGTCGATGATCGTGACCACGGTGCACCGCATCGACGGGATCGTCAACGGCACCACCAACTTCATCCTGACCCGCATGATCCAGAGCGGCGCCACATACGACGAGGCGCTCGCCGAGGCGCAGTCGCTGGGGTACGCCGAGGCTGACCCGACCGAGGACGTGACCGGCGCCGACGCCGCCGCCAAGATCGCCATCCTGGCGTCGATCGCGTTCCATACGCGGGTGCGGCTGGAGGAGGTGACGCACGTCGGCATCGACGGGCTCGATCTCGCCGATGTCGAGCACGCTGCCGAGTTCGGCTACGCGGTGAAGCTGATCGCGTCGGCCTGGCAGTCGGACGGCGGCGTGGCCGCGCGCGTGCACCCCTGCCTGCTGGGGCCCGACCATCCCCTGGCCGCGGTCGAGGGGGCGTTCAACGCCGTCATGCTGCAGGGCCGGTCGATCCGCGAGGTGATCCTGGAGGGGCCGGGCGCGGGCGGCGACGAGACGGCGACCGCGGTGATCGGGGACGTGGTCGCGGTGATCGGCACGCAGGGAACCGGGTTCCTGCAGCACGACGTGCACTACCGGGATATCGGGCGGTTCCCCGCTGACCGGCTGGAGAGCCCGTGCTACCTGCGGTTCACGGTGGACGACGCCCCGGGCGTGCTTGCGCAGGTGGCCCAGCAGCTCGCCGACCACAGCGTGTCCGTTGCTCAGGTGGTGCAGCACGCCACGGACGAGGGCGTGCACATCGTCATCCTCACGCACCGCGCGCCGGAGCACGACGTGCGAGCAGCGGCCGACGGGGTGGCGAGCAAGGAGTTCAGCCGCTCGGCACCGCTGATGCTGCCGGTGCTCGAGCGCGCGCCACGCTAGATGGCGCTGCTTGCAGCCTGACCGCACCGCGCCGCGGAATCGATCATCTGGCGGCACAAACCCGTGACATCTCCTGGCCCTGGCCATCGGTCACTGCGGCGTCACGGTTCGCAAACGGCCGCCTGCTGGCGTGTTTGACACCAGAATTCGCCGAGCGGTCAACCATGCGGCGCCCGGTCACAGCTGAGCGACGAATGGCCAACGCCCGGCCGGACCGACCTGGTCACCGTCCGGGGCGGCGATGCGCGTCTGTGACGGGTTCGCTGGTCACGGAGGTGTCACAACCACCGCCGGAGCCGGCTCAGAGATGCCCGGCGATCATGCCGCCGTCCGCCATGTAGGCGTGCCCGGTCAGGAACGAGGCGCGGTCGCTGGCCAGGAACACCGCCAGATCCGCGATGTCGGACGGCTCCGCCAGGCGGCCGATCGGGTGCATCGCGACGCCGCCTGCCAGCGCCGCCACCGGGTCCGCCTGCGACTGGAAGAACTGCTCCAGCATCGCAGTCCGCACATAGCTCGGGCAGATGGCGACGCAGCGGATGCCGTCCTTGCCGTGGTCGATCGCAAGCGCGCGGGTCATGGCGATCAGCGCACCCTTCGACGCGCAATAGGCGGGCAGCGCGGGCTCGGCATAGAGCCCGTCGATCGACGCGATGTTGACGATCACCCCGCCGCCGGCCGCACGCATGTGCGGGATCGCCGCCGCAGCCAGCAGGCCCGGCGCGCGGACGTTCACCGCCAGCGTCTCGTCCCACTGGGCGACCGAGGTCTCCTCGACAGTGGCGTCCACCTCGACGGCCGCGTTGTTCACGAGCACGTCCAGGCGCCCATGCGCCTCGACCACCGCCGCCACGAGCCCCGCGATCGCGGGGGGATCCGCCAGGTCGCAGACCCGATAATCGCATCCCTCCACCGCCGCATCGGGTGCGGCGCTGCGGCCGCACCCGGCCACCGCATAGCCCTCGGCGACAAACGCCGATGCGATCGCCGCGCCGATGCCGCGGCTCGCCCCGGTGACCAGCGCGACACGCGAGCCGCTCGATCTCATGCAGCGAGCCTATCCGGAATGTCGAGGCCTGGGAGCGTGACCGTTCGGTCAGCTGTGCGGGATGGCGTGAGCCGCCTCCACCGCCTCTTCGGACGGGAAGTGCGTGACGATCACCCGGCACGGCGCCTTGCGCAGGACGAAGTCGACCGTCTGCCCGAAGAATGCCTCCTGCCTGCTCGCCGCCAGCCGGGGCTTCTCCGGCGACCCGATCACGATCAGCGCCGCCCCGTGCTCGACCACCGCATCGACGATCGTCCTGCCCGGGTTTCGCGTACGCGCGACCACGCTGTGGTACTCGACGCCGTAGTCCTGCGCCAGCGAGCGTGCCATGTCCTGCACGGCCACCGCCGCGTGCTCGCGGTCCGGCCGCGGCGCGTCCAGCGGGTCGGTGAGCGGGATCGCGATCGCGGTCACGCCGACCACGGGTGACCCGTTCTCGGACGCCAGCCGGCAGGCCGTCGCCATCACCTCCTCCGCCATCTCGCCGGGCTCCTCGAGCGGCACCACGATCGGCCCCTGCGGCAGGTCGATCACCTCCTCCGGCGGCGGCGCGCCCGGCTCGTACCGCTCCATCAGCGGGAAACCGCCCCGCACACGCACGCCCGCATAGATGAGTAGGCCGGCGATCATCCACAGCACGCCCACGTCACGGGCCCCCGGATGCGTCCCCAGCGCGATCACCCACGCGCCGAAGGCGGCGAGCGCGCCGGCGACCGCCGTCAGCGGGATCCGCCTGCCCTTGATCCAGACGTTCCCGCGCATCGTGAACGGCCGAGGCATGTCCGGCTCGGATATCCGCAGCCAGACGATCGACGCGTTGGCCAGCGTGAAGGCGATGAGGATGCCGAAGCTGTAGATGGACGCCAGCGACAGCACCTCCTCGCCCTCGAAGAACGATGCGATCACGAGCGCCCCGACGGCCAGCAGGCCGATGCCGAGCAGCGCCGAGGTGGGCTGCAGCGACCTGCGGCTGCGGGATGCGAATACGGCGGGCAGCTGCATCCGCTCGCCCATCCCCACCGAGAGCCTGGCGGCACCCGAGAAGCTGGTGGTGATGGCGAGCAGGAGGATCAGCGTCGCCGTGATGCCGACGATGAACCGCAGGATGTCCGTCGCCGCCGACCCCCACTGATTCCCGATCGCCGTTGCCAGCCCGAGCAGCGGCGCGTCCAGCCAGGTCGTGGTCAGCGCGCTCGAGTATCCGGCCGGCGCGCTCGGATCGGGGTGCACCGGGAACGCGGATGTCGCCGCCGTGGCCACCGCCGCATAGACCACGATCACGGTGAACACGGAGGTGCGGACGGAGTCGGGCACCGTCTTCTCCGGGTGCTTTGCGAGGCCGGCGAGGCTCGTCACCTTCTCGAGCCCGGTGAACCCGATCATGGCGATGGGCAGCGCGAAGGCCAGCGAGCTCCAGGTGGGAGCGGTGCCCAGGTCGACGTTGTTCTTGAGCGCCGTCCAGTCGAACAGCATGAGCAGCCCGAGCGCGCCCAGGCCGGCCTGCACGAGCAGGTCGAGCAGCGTGAGAAACACGCCGGCCACGTAGACGTCCGTGCGCCGGACGAGCCGCACGATGGTCACGAGCAGGACGATCGCCACCGCGGCCAAAGTG
>Ga0066662_10001034_pt1 | contig 12522 bp, 8 predicted proteins | sample GraSoiAngelo_111_FD_133939 | JGI IMG/M metagenome (GOLD analysis project Ga0066662, IMG submission 133939) | Grasslands soil microbial communities from the Angelo Coastal Reserve, California, USA - 14_0903_12_40cm | ecosystem: Environmental > Terrestrial > Soil > Grasslands | place: USA... | reverse complement strand
TCCTGGAAACCCCGGTAGCCGGGGATCTTCTCGCCGAGCTTCTCGAGGACGTTTCGTTGCGCTTTGGCCTCTTCGTAGCCGTTGGTCATTGCCGCTCTCCTCCGCTGTGACTCTTGAGTGATCCTATCGCATTCCGCTATCCTTCCGGCCAGGACACTCAGAAGGCAGTTATTTGATTGCTTAGAAGACAGCCAGAGCTCCGCGGCGCGCGATTCCTGGCGCTGGCCCTCCTCCTCGCCCTGCCAGTCGTTTGGGGCTGCTCGCACGATTCGCGCGATGCCGTCCGCAATCCCAACCTCCTGCTGGTGACGGTCGACACCGTCCGCGCCGACCACCTGGGCTGCTATGGCGACCGCGAGGCGGTGACGCCCTGGCTCGACCGGCTGGCGAAGGAGGGGATCCGCTTCGCCGCCGCCTCCTCCACCGTGCCGCTGACCCTGCCGTCGCACGCCACCGTGCTCTCGGGGCTGCTGCCGCTCCATCACGGCCTGCGCAACAACGGCGCGGGCGCGCTGCCGGCGGGCACGGCCACGCTCGCCACCCTGCTCGCCGGCAGCGGCTACCGCACCGGCGCCTTCGTGGGGGCCTTCGTGCTCGACCGGCGGTTCGGCCTCGGGCCCGGCTTCGAGGTGTACGACGACGAGATCCCGCGCGACCCCAAGGCCGGCGTCTCCCTGGAGTCGGAGCGGCCGGGGCGCGAGGTGGTGGACCGCGCTCTGGCCTGGCTCAAGAACGGGGATGATCGCCGGGACGGCCGCCCCTTCTTCCTCTGGGTGCACCTCTACGACGCCCACGCTCCCTATACGCCGCCGGCGGCCTGGAGTTTGCACCACCCCGGCCGCCCCTACGACGGCGAGATCTCGGAGGTCGACGAGCAGGTGGGCCGCCTGCTGGCCGAGCTCGACCGCCGGGGCGTCGCCGGCCGCACGGTGGTGGCGGTGGCGGCCGACCACGGCGAGTCGCTGGGCGAGCACGGCGAGCTCACCCACGGCCTGCTCGTCTACGAGCCGACCCTCCACGTGCCGCTGCTGCTGCGGGCGCCGGGCCGGCTTGCCGCCCGGGTGGTGCGCACGCCGGTAAGCCTCGTCGACCTCGCCCCCACCCTGGCCGGCCTGCTCGGCAAAGCCTTCGCCGGTCCGGGGGTGCCGCCGCGCGACGGCCGCGACCTCGCCGCCGACCTCCTCGCCGGCCGCGAGCCGGCCGCCGCCGAGGTCTACGCCGAGAGCCAGTACCCGGCCATCTTCGGCTGGAGCCCCCTCGCCGCCCTGCGCCGGCGCGACCTCAAGTACATCTCGGCGCCCAAGCCGGAGCTCTACGACCTGGGGAAGGACCCCAAGGAGACGGCCAACCTCCTGGACCGGGATCCGGCCGGGCCGGCGAAGGGCTTCGCGGCGCGGCTGGCGGAGATCGCAGCCGGCGCCGTGGCGGCGCCGCGCCAGGCAGCCGCGGACGCCGAGACCCGCGCCCGCCTGGCGAGCCTCGGCTACGTCGCCGGCGCGGCGCCGCGGCCGGCGCCGGCAAGACCCGGAGCCCCGGCGGGAATTGATCCCAGAATTGATCCCAAGACCATGGTCGACCTCTTCCAGCGCTTCGAGCGGGCCAACGACCACCTGCAGGACGGCGACGCCAAGGCCGCCCTCGCCGACCTCGAAGCCCTGGTGGCGGCCGATCCGGCCAACCCGGTCTTCCGCGGCAAGCTGGCCGAGGCGTGGCGCAGCCAGGGGGATTTCGGCCGCGCGGTGCCGCTCTACCGGCAGGCCGCCGCGGCGGCGCCGGCGGACCCCGAGGCCTGGTACAACCTGGCCGCGGCCCTCCAGGAGGCGGGCCGGCTCGCGGAGGCGCGCGGCGCCATCGAGCGCGCGCTGAAGCTCGATGCCAGCCGGCCCGAGGCGCACAACACCCTGGGCATCGTGGAGATGGGGGAGGGGAAGCTCGAGCTGGCGCGGCAGGAGTTCGCGCTGGCCGCGCAGCTCGATCCGCGCAACGCCCACGCCCTGAACAACCTCGGCAACGCGCTCAAGGCGGCGGGCAAGCTCGACGAGGCCGAGCAGGCCTACCGGCGCACGGCCGCCCTCGCCCCGCGCTACGCCGAGCCCTGGAACGGCCTCGGCACGCTGGAAGTGGAGCGCGATCGGCCGCGAGCGGCACTCCCTTATCTTGAGCGTGCCCTCGCCCTCGCTCCGGGATACCATGAAGTCCGGCTCAACCGCGCCATCGCGCTCGACCTCGCCGGCGACCCCGCCGCGGGATTGAGCGCGTACCGGGATTTCCTCGCCGCGACCGACGGCGACCCGAGGTTCGCGGAACAACGCCGCGCCGCGCAGCAGCTCCTCGCCCGGCTCACCCGCCGCGCGGCAGGGAGCGCGCCGGACGAGAGGAGGTGATCGAGCGCTTCAGCGTTGGGCCGTGCTGTAAGTCTTCGTCTGGTTCCGTTCGACGAACGAATGGATTTCGATGGCATACGATCCAAGAGAAGGAGACGAGTCATGAACCGAGGGAACCTCAGGGCGAAATTCGCCCTCGCGACCGTGGTGGCGCTGATCGCGCTGACCGCCGCGCTGGCGTTGCTGCCGGCCGCCCAGGCCCAGACCGCGGGCGCCAACCTGGTCGGCAAGGTGCAGGACAAGAGCGGCAAGCCGCTCCCGGGCGCCACCATCACCGCCACCCAGAAGGACACCGGCCTCACCCGCAGCACCGTCAGCGAGAGCGACGGCACCTTCCGGCTGCCGTCGGTGCCCGCCGGCACCTACACCGTGGTGGCCGAGCTCAACGGCTTCGCCACCGTCACCGTGCAGGACGTGCGGCTCAACGTGTCCACCGACCGCGAGCTGACGGTCGACCTGAGCCCCTCCACGGTGGAGGAGTCGATCACCGTGGTGGACGAGGCGCCGCTGGTGCAGACGACCCCCACCATCGGCGCCGTGGTCAGCGAGAAGCAGCTCGAGAACCTGCCGCTCAACGGCCGCCAGTTCGCCAACCTGGCCATCCTGGCGCCCGGCACGGCGCTCGCCTACAACTCCGATCCCACCAAACCCGGCCAGCTCACCGTGGCGCTCAACGGCGGCATCGGCCGCAACGTCAACTACCTGATCGACGGCGGCGACAACACCGACGACACGATCGGCGGCGCGCTGCAGAACTTCAACCTCGAAAGCGTCCAGGAGTTCAACATCCAGACGCAGCAGTACAAAGCCGAGTACGGCCGCTCGACAGGCGGCGTGCTGACCGTCGTCACCAAGACCGGCACCAACAATTTCTCGGGCAGCGCCTGGGGCTTCTTCCGCGACAAGCAGCTCAACTCGCAGACCGAGGCCGAGAAGCAGGCCGGCCTCGACAAGCAGCCCTACAAGCGCGAGCAGTACGGCGCCTCGATCGGCGGCCCCATCGTCAAGGACCGCGCCCACTTCTTCGCCACCTACGAGAAGACCGACCGCAAGACGCAGTACGCCGTCAACACCGGCGGCGTCTTCCCGGCGTTCGACGGCAAGTCGTTCCCGACGCCGTTCCAGGACGACCTGATCACGGCCAAGGTGACCGCCAACCTGTCGCCGAAGCAGTTCCTCCAGGTGCGCTACGGCTACCAGAAGAACACGGACAAGTACGGCGCCAGCGCCCTTTCGACCCCCGACTCGCTGGGCACCGTCACCAACAAGTACAGCTCCCTCCTCGCCGGCCACAGCGTCCAGCTCGGCGCCGACAGCCTCAACGAATTCGTCTTCCAGTACACGAAGTTCAACAACGCCATCACGGCGGATTCCACCGCGCCCTATCTCTACTTCCCGTCGGGCGCGCACAGCGGCCAGAACATCAATACGCCGCAGACCACGAACCAGACGAAGTATCAGTACAAGGACGATTACAGCTTCAGCCACAACCTGTTCGGCCGCACCAACAACTTCAAGGCCGGCGTCAACTACATCCACGAGCCGACGCTCGGCGGCGACTTCACCACCGGCACCAGCGGCCAGTTCTCCTTCGCAGCCGACAACGTCAATTCGCCGATCACCGACATCACCTTCTTCGGCGGCTTCTTCGGCGACCAGACCCCGGTCAACCAGTACAGCGGCTACTTCCAGGACGACCTTCTCGCCACCGACCGGCTGACGATCAACGTCGGCCTGCGCTACGACTACTGGACCGGCTTCGACCTCAACCAGCGCAGCAACCCGATCTGGCAGGAGCTCTCGACGCAGACGAAATACAACGAGTTCTACCTCAAGGATTTCCAGGGCGGCCGCGGCGGCGTGCTGAAAAACGACAAGAACAACTGGGCGCCGCGGGTCGGCTTCACCTACGACGCCAAGGGCGACGGCCGCCATCTGCTGCGCGGCGGCTGGGGCATCTACTACGACTTCCCCTACACCAACGCCACCATCCTGTTCCCGGCCAGCGCCGTGCAGTCCAACTACGGCGTGGTCTACAACGTACAGGCCAAGAAGGGCGACCCCGGCATCCTCAATTCGAACGGCACCCTCTACCGGGTGGGCCAGCCCTTGCCGCCGAACGGGCTCCCCGGCGCGGACATCCCGCCGCCCAACGAGCTCGCCTCGCCGACTCTCGCCACCCCGTACTCGCGGCAGGCGTCCCTCGGCTACTCCTGGCAGGTGACCCCCTGGCTGGGGCTCAACATCGAGGGCGTCAACATCGCCTATCGCGACATCCCCTTCCGTTTCCGCGCCAATCCCATCGATCCGACCACGGCGGACCCCGCGAACGGTATTGCCGCTCACCGGCGGTTCCCGGACTTCGGCAACTTCCGGATCTGGTACGGCGGCGGCTTCGCGGACTACAAGGGCGGCAACCTCAGCTTCCGCGCCCGCGCCACTCAGAAGCTGGAGGTCCTGGGCTTCTACACCTACTCGAAGGCGACCGGCAACGTGCTGGCCGGCGCTGACGAGTTCCGCCTCACCGACGTCGGCCACCAGCCCGACCTGCGCAGCGCCCGCGACGTCTCGGTCAACCCGCTCGATCCCCTGTGCGGCGCCTGCACCGGCCCGCTGGATACCGACGCGCGGCACCGGATCACCTTGAGCGCCGTCTACCAGGGGCCGTGGGGGATCAACGCCTCCGGCATGTTCCGCTACCGGTCCGGCCTGCCCTACACCATCCACTGGGGAACCGATCTCAACGGCGACGGCTTCAAGCTCGACCTGCCGCCGGGCGTCTCCAGCGTCAACACCGCGCGCGGCGCCTCCTTCTCGCAGTTCGACGTGCGGCTGTCGAAGGACTTCAACCTCGGCCCCGTCGGCCTCGAGCTGATCGGCGAGGTGTTCAACCTGTTCAACCGCACGAACCCGAACGCCTACACCCTCGACTTCTTCAACAATCCGGACAACCCCAAGGACCCGCGCAACGGGCAGCCGATCGGCGCCCATCCCACGGCCTTCGCGGGCGACCCGTTGCAGGGCGAGCAGCGCCTGGCGCAGCTCGGTCTGCGCATCAAGTTCTAGGACCCGGCCCGTTTGCGGCTGTCCCGGGGGCGCTCCGGCGCCCCCTTTTGTTGGTCTCCCTCTTTCTGCCCTTCTTTCTGACGATTCGGCGGCCATTCGCCGGGGCGGCTGGCCTCCCGTTTCTCCTGCACCACGGGCACCGCGTGCTCCTCGGGCACGAGGTGCGAGCCGTGGCGGCTGGCGTAGACCTTGGTGAACTCGGCGCCGAAGAAGAGGATCTGCGACGAGTAGTAGATCCACAGCAGGAGGACCACCACCGAGCCCGCCGCGCCGTAGCTGGAGATCACGCTGGCGCGCCCCAGGTAGAGACCGATGAGGAATTTGCCGATAGTGAACAGCAGGGCCGTCGCCACCGCGCCGATCCACACGTCCCGCCAGGTGAGCTTCACGTCCGGCAGGAACTTGAAGATCATCGCGAAGAGGAGCGTCACGACGCCGAAAGAGACGAGGAAGGTCAGGACTTCGATCAGGACCTTCGCGCCCGGCAGCAGGCCCGTGGCCCAGGCTCCCACCGCCGACACCGCCGCCGAGACGACGAGCGAGATGAGCAGCAGGAAGCCGATCCCCAGGATCATGCCGAAGGAGACGAGGCGGGTCATGATGAAGCTGCGCAACCCCTGGCCCGGCTTGGCCTCCACGTCCCAGATCTTGTTGAGGGAGTCCTGGAGCTGCACGAAGACGCCGGTGGCGCCGGACAGGATGGTCACCAAGCCGATCACCGTCGCCAGCACGCCCGAGCCGTGCTTGCCGGCGCTGGCGATCATGGACTGGATGGCCTCGCCCCCCTGCGGCCCCACCAGCCCGCGCAGCTCGCCCACGAGCTGGCCCTGGACCGCCTCGCGGCCGTAGATCAGGCCGGCGACGACGATCACGATCAGCAGCATGGGAGCCAGGGAGAAGATCGCGTAGTAGGACAACGCCGCCCCGAGCTGCAACGAGTCGTCGTCCTGCCATTCCTTGAAGCTTTCTTTGATCAGGCCGAATCCGGATTTGGGATTCATCGAAGTTCCTCCTTGCGAGTGGGAATCACGGAGCGGGCCGGGGCACCTCCAGGGGTTCGAAACGCAGGCGGGTCTCGCCGAACGAGAACGACCAGCGGCCCGGGGCCGGGCTGCTGAGGAACGGCGCCGAGAGGCGCGGATAGGCCGCGGGCTCCAGCGCCTTGCCGGCCTTTTCGTCTTGATTGGCAATTTTGGCCTGGCGGCCGGGGAGGAAATCGAGCCGGCCGCCGCCGCCGGCCGTGAAGCGGATCTCCCCGTTCTCGGCGAGCGCCAGCCGCGCCGCCGCCGCCTGCTTCTTCCAGGCCGCGAAGTCGCCGTCCGCCGCCCGCCGGCCCACCTGCAGGCCGACGCTCGCCGGCTGGCGCTTCGGCACCGCCACCCAGGAGCCGGCGAGGCCCCGGCGCGGCTTGTCGGCGGGGCCGTAGTAGTCCGGGAAGCGCGCCGGAGCCGGGGCCACCTCCCAGCCGCCGGCGGTCGCCAGGGCCACGTAGGTGTCGCCGCAGCGCGACACCACGACGTCGCCCGCCTCGCCCAGCGGCTCGGGCCGCGACCACGGCGGCGCGAGATAGGCGTGCCCCACCCCCTCGCCCGGCGTGTCGAGACGGGCGACCACGAGATTGCGGCTCGCGACCGCCTGGTCGAGCGTGTTGAGCTCGTTCGCCTCGTCGTTCTCCGGCGTCTTGGTGCGGCTCCAGAGGTAGAGCGGCGCGAATTCAGGGCTCTCGGCGTAGAGCGTCGCCACGATCTCCTGGCCGCCGGAGACCCGCAGCGCCAGGTTGCCCACCGTCTGCGCGGCGCCCAGGACGTAGTCCGGCGTCGCCCAGGCGTAGAGCGCGGCGTCGACGCTCCGGCGTCTGGCCGGCTCGATCCGCCGCCGCTCCAGGATCTCGTAAGGCGGCTGCCGGCGCCGCTCGGTCAGCAGGCGGACGACGCCCTCGGGGATCGCGTAGCGGCTGACGGGCAGCTCCGGCCGGTCCATGAAATTGATGTCGTCCGGGTTGCCGATGCCGGCGGCCAGCCAGGTCCAGGCCGCCCAGGGGGTGCTGCGGGGGGTCAGGGCCCAGGCGCCGTTGGTGCGGCTCTTGGGACCGGCGGGAAAGCCGCCCACCTGGTTCTGGGCCCAGGTGGCGAGGAGCAGGTCGAGCTGCCGCCGGGCGAGATCGCGCACGGTCGCCTGGGGTGCATGATCGGCGAGCTGCAGCAGGCCGGTGAGCGACAGGGCCAGGTAGCCCGGGCTCTCCGCCTCGTACCAGCCGTCGCGGTCGTGAGCGCGGAGAAACGCCTCGGCGAAGGCCCCCCACCCCTTGGCGGCCGGCGAGTCGGGCGTGCCGGCCACCACCTGCGCCACCAGGCTGCGGGCGAGGGTGACCATGCGCTGGTTCTCGGTGTCGGCGAAGGACCAGGGATTCTGGACCTGCCCCGCGCCGGGCGGCGGCGCCGCGTCGGACACGGCCTGGCGCAGCCGCGCGAGGAGCTCGGGCGGCAGGGCCTGCGGATACTGGAGCACCAGCCGTTCCAGGGGGAGCTGGGAGCGTCCGCACTCGTTGTTGTACCACCTGGTGCAGGAGTCGAGGACGCCGGCCACCCAGCGCGCCGCCTCCGCGCGGAGCTGCGGCGCGTCCGGCCGCCCCTGATGATCGGATCGATCGGCGAGGGCCGCGGCGGCCAGCGCGCCCACGGCCAGGGGCTGGCGGCCGATCCATTTGAAATGGCTCTGGAGCTTGCGGATCTGGGCCAGCTCCATCTCCAGGTAGCGCGCCTCGCGGTCCGCGAGCTGCTTCCACGGCTGGGCCGCGGTGACCGCAGGAGCAGCGGGCGCCACGGCCCCCCCGGTCAACAGCCAGACCAGCAGGGACAGCGCAGCGGGAATTCGTCGATGAACGAAGGACATCCAATCTCTCCCGCGATGGAGCCATGCAGGATCGGGGCCGCCCCGCTATGATGGACCGCGAAGGAGGAGGATGGAATGGACTGGAAGACGATCCTGGAGGTGCTGGGCGTCATCGCCCTGATCGCCCTCGTCCTCTCCGCGATCATCCTGGCGGTGGCGTTCCGCCGCCTGCGCCGCATCCGCCTGCCGCCGAACCCCGACTTCTTCACCACGGTCCGCGCCGTGCCGCTGTCCCTGGTCGTGGGGCTCGACCTGCTGGACCTGGCGCTCGACACCTTCTCCAGCCCCATCATCTGGTTCCTGCTGCGGCGGGCGAACCTCGAATCCCTGCGCCGGGTGGCGACCGTCGAGGCGATCCTCCCCTTCATGGGCCCTGTCCCGACGCTGACCCTCGCCTGGCTCGCCGCCCGCATGTTCAACCTCGGCGAGCCCTACGACCCGGACCTCATCGAGACGGAGCAGGTGGGACCGGACAGCTTCGTGCCCCGGCGCTGACTACCTCACGGCCGCGTCACGTCCGTCACCACCACCCGTCCGTTGAGCGGCTGGACGTTGCGGCTGTTGCCGCCGGGGAAGAGGGCTTTGAACCTATCGACATCCTCCTGAGCCAGGTCGATGGCATCGTGGTAGACGATCCATTGAAAGCCCTGGTTGCACGGAGGATTGGTCAGCGAGCCGGCGTAGCGGAACGAAGTGCGGCCGCTCGGCAGCAGGCCGGCCAGGTTGATCTCCCCGAGGTCGACCGGCCCTTCTCCGGGCTGCGGCAGCCTCTGCCAGATCTTCGCCAGCTCGGGGTTGGACGTTCCATCCTTAATGAAGACCCCGACCGCCACCACCCGGCCGCGCTCAGAGACGTTGACGAAGTGTATCTCCATCGCCCGCTCGTTGTCGCGGATCTTGTGCTCGCTGGGAGCGTGGAAATGAAACTGTTGCAGCTCGTAGACCATGCCGTCGAGCCGCAGCGTCGCAGCGCCCTTGGGAATGTCGATGCGGACGGTGTGGCCGTTGTTCCGCGATTTCAGGCCCGGAACCCTGCCGTAGCCGGAGAAGTCGACGGCGGGCAGGGATTGCTGCCTGGGATTGACGAAGTCGATGGGCGACTGCTCGCCGCCGCCCGGAATCTCGCCGTTCCTCCCGCAATCGAAATAGCAGGGTGAAAGCGTGGCCCAGCTCTCCTGGTTTGCGTAGCTCCACGGCACCTCGCAGCAGTTGCCCGGGGGCGGCGGTGGAGGCGGGGGACCGACGCAGGCGGCGGCGAGCAGCAGGCCGGCGGATACGACGGCGAGACGGCAAAGCCTAGAGATCAGCATAGGAAAACCCTCCCTTGTGGAATCAGTTTCGCATCAGACGGAAAGCAACGAAGATACCGGCGAAGATCAGCCCGGAGATCGCCAGGTTGCGGAGGGTCTCCGAGCTGCCCGCGAAGCCGGTTTTCGATCCGAATTTCTGCTCCAGCCGCTGGGGATCGACCCGCGCCAGGAGCTTGCGCACGCTGCTCGCGGGCACGGCGAAGTTGAGGCTCTGGCCGCCTTCATAGAAAGCCACCGCCACGCCCACCACCTCGCCGTTGAGGTTCATCACCGGCGAGCCGCTCGAGCCCTCGGAGATGGGCGCGGTGATCTGTAGGAGAGGCCCCTGGATGAAGTCCGGGGCCTCGTCGATGCCGTTCTCGCGGTAGGCCGAGACGATGCCGTCCGACAGGGTGCTGGAGAAACCCAGGGGATTGCCGAGCACCACCACCCGCTCTCCCGGATCGACCGGATCGGAGCCCACCAGGGCGAGCGGCCGCAGGCGGTTGGCGGGAGCCTTGAGGATGGCGAGGTCGTGGCCGGCGTCCTGGGCGAGGATGCCCCGCAGCTCGAGGACGCTCTTGTCCGCCAGCACCGCCTGCATGCGCGAGGCGCCGTTCACCACGTGGTGATTGGTGAGGATGTAGCCACCGCGGATGACGAAGCCCGTGCCCTCGGCCACCTCGTCGCCCGAGGCGTCGAGGTTCTTCAGCAGCACGACCGAGCCGCGAGCCCGGTGGTTGAGCTCCTTGAGGTCTTCCGCCGCAAGGGGCGCGGCCAGGATCAACGCGCAGAGACAGGCCAGGAGGCGGGGTGACTTCATGGGTGTCCTCGGGTCGCCCGTCAGCTTATCCCAGAGCCGGGCCGCGGGGAAGGCCCGTAGAGACAAAACCCTCCTCTCCCGGGGGAGAGGAGGGCCGTGGTGGTGAGGTCTCTTTCGCTCAGCGGCGATCGCCGTTGCCGCCGCAGCCGTTCTGATCGGTGACGGCCGTCAGCACGCCGTTTTCCGCGGTGATCGTCCGGTTGTAACAGACCCCGCCGGGGCTCTGCGAGGAGTAGGTCTGGGAGCTCTTCCGGCCCTGGAATCCCGTAACGGAGCCTGAGGCGTTGAACAGCAGCGTGTCTGTGGAGGTCACGTTGTTGAACACCCGGCTGGCGCCGTTGGGATCGTCCCCGGCGTTGCCGCCCCGGGCTTCCTGGCTCGAAAAAACCTGATCGCTGGTGGTCGTCTGCGCGAACGAGCCGTCAGGGTTGACGACGAAGTTGATGTCGAGGCTCAGCGGATAGGAGAGCTGCTTTTCCGCATGGGAGACCGAGCCCGGCTGCCTGGTGTACGTCTCGGCGTGGAGCCGCGTGGTCTGCGTGATGTTCTGAATGAACTGCGTCGCCGAGTTGACGAACTGCTGATCGTTCGTGAGCTCCACGTGCTGCCGGATCGTGGTCTCCACTCTGCCGTGCGACGTGTTGACGTATCCCGAGATCGTGAAGCTCCGCTCGGCCGCGGTGCTCACCGTGCCGGTGATCGTGCCGTCCGCCGCCGTCGTAAGGTTTTCCTGCACCGTTGGATGCGGGCCGGAGCCGAGCGTGTTCTGCGTCACGGCGCCCGTCACCTGGCTCGCGCCGTGATCGAGGTAGAGGAGGAGAGATCCCGTCACCTGGAAGTAGTGGTTGGAGTTGAAGACGCTCAGGCCCACCTGGTGGGGCTGGCCGTTGCTGAGCACGCCCGCGAACGGCGTGAGGTCGACGCGGTAGGGCAGGAAATTCTGCGTCTGCACGCTGGGGATCGGCCGCCACAGGAGCGGATCGATGCCGCCGGTGAAGATCCACGGATAGACCGGCGCGAGGCCCGCCGGCTGCCCGTCGATCGTGACCTCGGCTTCACGGAAGGCGGTGCCGCCGCAACTGAAGAGCTCACCTGCCACGTCGTCCGGCACGCACGTGTACCAGAATTCGTCGCTCGACTGGCTCTGCGTGATCACGTCGAGATAAGCGCCTTCGACGTTGGCCGGCAGCGAGAACGTGGGGGCGAGGACGTCCGCCGTCGTAAAGAGCAGGACCGCACCCCCCGGCGCGTCGGCCATGGGCAGCACCACGTCGGCCGTCCGCGGCGCCGGCTCGGAGGAGGAGGGGGGATACAACAGCAGCCGCGCGCTGCCGCTGATGACGCCCGTGAAGGTGGAGTTCACCAGGTTGCCGAGGTTCACGTCGCCGGCCTGCGCGGTGCGGAACAGCGGGCTGTAGTCGGTGAGGTCGCGCTCCACGTGCCAGGTCGGTGCGACGGTGCGGGAGGGCTCGGGCGTCGTGCCGAAATAGACGTTCACGTGCCCGACGGCGATCTGCGCCGTGCGATCGAACTGCCGGCCCGCCGTGACCGAGAAGTCCGCCTCCAGCACCACCTTCGCCCAGGGTCCCGGGCAACCCGCGGCCGGCGTGTAGGTGAACGGCTTCGGCGAGAAGTCCGCGAACTGGAAGTTGGAGAAGAGCTGCGCCACGCACGGCGTCGTCTGCGGCCGCGGCACGGGCGGGTCGGCCGTGGCGGACGAGCCGACCGTGGGCTGAGCCAGGCCGGGGATTGCGAGGACGAGGCTCGCGCCGAGGAGAAGGGTGGTTTTCAACCAGGGGAACCGAGAGACATGGGGCATCGAGACGCTCCTTTCGATGAGGGCTCCATATCTTCAGTGCTTCGGGGGGCGGGAGAGGGCGCCCTGAAGCCTCGCCAGCAGCTCCGGGTCCACCCGCGTCTTCACCGTCCGGCGGTCGAGCCCCACCCGGCGGGCGGTCTCCTGGTAGCTGCCGGTCTCGGCGTAGACCAACGTACAGTAGCGGCCGAGGACCTCTTCGGCCGACAGCCGGCCGGCGAGGATCTCCTCTGCCAGCGCCCGGCGCGGATC
>Ga0066662_10001032_pt1 | contig 12537 bp, 8 predicted proteins | sample GraSoiAngelo_111_FD_133939 | JGI IMG/M metagenome (GOLD analysis project Ga0066662, IMG submission 133939) | Grasslands soil microbial communities from the Angelo Coastal Reserve, California, USA - 14_0903_12_40cm | ecosystem: Environmental > Terrestrial > Soil > Grasslands | place: USA... | reverse complement strand
CGTTTTCTTCAGCGCGTGAGTAGGGCGGAGGAATCTGCCCCGCTGCTGCCCGCCCATGCGAAAATTCTTTTAAATTCATGCTCGAATGTGCAAAGTAAGTGACATTGGCCGCCCTCGGCTGCGCGGATTAACGCTTGGATTTGAAATTCGCATGTACAACATGGCATCTACTTTCATTCTTCCTCTGCGCTCTCTGCGTCCTTTGCGGTAAAAGCCGTTTGTCGCCGATTGCCGCACGACACGGTATCCAGCCACGTGTCAAAATCAAAGGGGCTGAATGAACTCCCTTGCCGAAATCACGCAGCTTTATCAAAAGTTCGCGCACGATACCGCCTTCGTCCATCATCGCGGCTACCGCACCCTGCGCTGGAGCTACGGTGAGACCGCGGAGTTGGCCTTTCGCTTTGCCCGCGAGTTGGAACAGAGAGAAATCAAAAAAGGTGAGCGCGTGGTGCTCTGGGGAGAGAATTCTCCGGAGTGGGTTGCGGCCTTCCTGGGATGCATGCTGCGCGGCGTTGTTGCCGTTCCCATGGACAAGATCGCCGCACCTGACTTCATGCAGCGCGTCGCCAGGGATGTGGAAGCCAGGCTGGTGGTCTGCTCGAAGGCATTAGCAGATGCAGCCGCAGCATGGCCGCATCTTGAACTGGAAAATCTCCGGGAATCGCTGGCCCATCTTCCTGGAGATGTTGATGCGCCCATTCCTCTCACGCGTGATGACACCGCCCAGATTGTCTTTACCTCCGGCACTACAGCGGAGCCGCGTGGCGTGGTGCTCACGCATGGCAACCTGCTGGCCAGCCTCAGCCCGATCGAGCAGGAAATCCCGAAGTACATCAGATATGAACGAATCTTTCATCCCATTCGTTTTCTGAACCTGCTGCCGCTCAGCCATGTATTCGGGCAGTACATGGCCATCTTCATTCCTCCGCTGATCGGGGGCACGGTGATCTTCCAGGACAGCTTCAATCCACGCGAAATCATCGCCGCAATCAAAAGCGAGCGCGTGTCAGTGCTGGTGGCCGTGCCGCGCGTGATGGAGTCGCTGAAGCACAAGATCGAACATGAATTCCCTAACCAGCTAAGCAGGCATTTCGCGGCTTCGGCACAGCATCATTTTCTGCTGCGCTGGTGGCGCTTCAGAAAGATTCACCGGGAGTTTGGCTGGAAATTCTGGGCGGTGGTTTCCGGAGGCGCTGCCCTGGATACCAGCACAGAAGAATTCTGGCGCAGGCTGGGTTATGTGGTGATCCAGGGATATGGGCTCACGGAAACCAGTTCGCTCATCAGCCTGAATCATCCCTTCAAAGTCGGGCACAAATCCATCGGCAAAGTGCTTCCCGGACGCGAGATCAAACTCGATCCACAGACCGGCGAGATTCTGGTGCGCGGTGAAAACGTGGCCCGGCAGTACTGGCAGGGAAAAGAGTTGAAGCCTGTGGCAGGCGAAGAAGGCTGGTTCCGTACCGGTGATCTGGGCGCGGTAGATGAGCAAGGCAATCTCTACTTCAAGGGACGCAACAAGAATGTGATCATCACTCCCGCCGGCCTCAACATTTATCCTGAAGACCTGGAAGAAGCCTTGCGCGCGCAGCCGGAGGTCCGCGACTGCATAGTTTTTGGCGTGGCACGCGGCGGTAATGCCGAGCCCTGCGCGGTGCTGCTGCTGCATGATAGTGCTTCTGCCGAAAGTGTGGTGAAACAGGCCAACCAGTCACTGGCTGATTTCCAGAAGATTCGCTGCTGGTTTCAGTGGCCCGATGAAGATTTCCCGCGCACTTCCACACAGAAACCAAAATTGGCCCTGATACGTGACGCAGTAGAATCGCAACTCGCCGGGAACAGGCACGCCTCTGCCGCTCAGGGAACTCTTCAGGAACTCATTCAGGGAGTAGCGCGGCATCCGGTAAAGCTGAGTCCGGAGGCGCGGCTGGAAGATAATCTCGGGCTGAGTTCGCTGGACCGCATCGAGTTGATGAGCGCCATTGAAGACCGCTATCAGATGGACCTGAGCGGACGCGATTTCGCGCAGGTCGCGACCGTGGCCGATCTCGAAGACCTTGTCAAAAAATCTTCGGCCAAAGGCGAGCCCCTCAATTATCCGTATTCTCCCTGGGCGCAGCGCTGGCCGGTCACTTGGGTTCGTCTCCTTAGTTATTACCTGTTCGTCTGGCCCGCAACCATGATCATGGCCAAACCCCGCATCATTGGACGTGAGAGCCTCAAAGGCTTTTCCGGTCCGGCGCTGATCGTCTCCAATCATGTAACCCAGACGGATATCGGCTTCATCCTGGCAGCGCTCCCCGTGCGTTTTCGTCACCGGCTGGCAGCAGCCATGCAGGGAGAGATGCTGCGCAGCATGCGCTATCCGCCAAAAGAATGGTTCTTCCTGCGCCGCTGGTATGAGCAGCTTCAGTATGCGCTGGTGGCCGCGCTGTTCAACGTGTTCTCTCTTCCGCAGCGGGCGGGTTATCGCGAGAGCTTCCAATACGCCGGACAACTGGCTGATAGTGGCTGGAATGTGCTGGTCTTTCCGGAAGGCAAGCGCACCGAGACCGGAGAGTTAAACGAATTCCGCAAAGGCATTGGCCTGCTGGCCACACGGCTGAATCTTCCGGTGATTCCCATGCGCATCGATGGATTGTATGCATTGAAGCAGCAGAAAAAACATTTCAGCAGGCCGGGGATGGTACAGGTACATATTGGGGAGCCGGTTCGATTTGAAACGACCGAGGATCCGGAGGAGATTGCGAAGAGATTGCAGCAGATCGTCCTGGAACTGTAAGAGTATTCTTGGATGCGGGCGCTCGGAGGCTGTGACTTTTCAAGGAACCACAATGGATCCCAACACTCCCACTGTTGCGCGGGTTGAAGTGGTCATAGGTCAATGGGCAACGATTCCCTCCCATGTCGGTTAAATCCGGTTGCATTTCTATAAAGTAGCTACTATAGTATCTATGCTCCGCCCAGGCGGAAGCGCAGGCTTGTTCTTTGAAAACTGAATATACATTCACGCTTGCAGCACACGTGTATCTTGAGGGGTGCACCCCACTTTCCTCTGTGCCCTTTGTGGTTAGCTTTTGGTTGTGGCTCGCCACGCTGCTATAAAAGCCTCTTGTTCCGCTTCTGAACCGGAACACGGAACGTCAACCGGAACAGCAGATGTGAAGCAGTGAAAGGACTTAACTCCACTTGTTCCGTGTTCCGGTTCATCTCATCTAATTGTCAAAGCACTCTGACTGCCATGCAAATAGATCGCTCACAGAAGCGGCAATGTTGTAAATGCAAAAAGTCACAGCCTCTCAGGATGACAAAAAGTGAGAGAGCATATTCTCGCTACGCCCGCTTCTCTTTTCGCGCTCTGGTTTTGGCGGCTTTGGTAGGTGAGGCCGGCTGGACAGTTCCTCCCAACTCCTGCAACGCTTCCACTTTCGGCAGTTTCTGTTTGAGCTTCAGCACTGGTTCGAACAGGTCGCCCGTTTTATCTACGCGCTTGAGCACTTCATCGGAGGTAAACACCAGGGTTTCCGGGTCTTCTTTTTTCAGGCAGTTCTCGACTTCTTTCCATGTGACCGGCGTCGACACCGTGGGCCGATCTTTGGCACGCAGTGAATAGACGCATACTGTGGTTTTGTAATCGTCGTTCTGACTCCAGTCCACGAAGACCTTATTCACCCGCAGCGCCTTCTTCATGTCTGAAACGACTTTGTCGGGATGGCGGTCTTCGAGCAGCCGCGCTATGGCCTTGGCGAAGGGCTTGGTCTGGTCATAGGTCACCGGTGTATTCAGCGGCACATAGACCTGCAATCCTTTGGAGCCGGAAGTTTTCGGAAATGCCTGCAAACCCAGTCCTTCGAAGATGTCGCGCACCCACAGCCCCACCTGGCAGCACTGCACGATGTTTGCCGGAGTACCAGGGTCGAGATCGAAGGCAATGACCGTCGGCTGCTGCATGTGGGTGGCGCGGGAAAGCGAGGTATGCAACTCCAGGTCCGCGAGATTCCCCAGCCATACCAGCGTGGACAGGTCAGCCACGGTGCAATAAAACATGTAGCGGTTGTTGCCTTCGCTCCAGATTTTGGCGGTCTTTACCCAGTCGGGCTTATGCGGCGGGCAGTTCTTCTCATAAAAGAACATGCCATCCACTCCATTGGGATAACGCTTGAGGGTAAGCGGGCGGCCTTGCAGGTGCGGCAGCAGCACAGGCGCAATGCGGACGTAGTAGTCAATGACCTGCCCCTTGGTGAAACCCACCTTCGGATAAAGGACCTTATCAAGGTTGGAAATCTTGATGTGCCGTCCTTCGATATCGATGACCTGCTCCTGTTTGGCCAAGCTCGCCTCCTGATTCATGGCTACGCGCTGAACGCCTGCAATTTTTGGATGCTAACGGGCCTGCTCCGGACGTAGTTTTACACATCCCCATGAGTCGCATACCTGGTTTTTATGCTCCTATTCAACAACATAGCAGCTCTATTTGCCATCTAATGGGTGTGCCTATCGAAGAAAAGCCGCTGCCAGTGAGTTCTTCAAGGCCTCCGGTTTTCTGTGCCGACCATGAGGCGCTGTTCCGCGAAGTGCTCGAATTGATGAACCGCCATCGTGTGCAGTTCGTCATCTCCGGGGCATTCGCCTTGCATGAGCATACTGGAATCTGGCGCGACACCAAGGACCTCGATTTCTTCCTGCCCCCGCCGGAGGTGCCCCGCGCCCTGCAACTGCTGAAGCAGGACGGCTTTGAAACCGAGATCACCGATCCCGTATGGCTGGCCAAAGCGCGGCGCGGCGACTACTTCGTAGACCTGATCACCGGAATGAGCAATGCCGTGATCCGCGTGGATTATTCCTGGATCAGACGCGCCACCCATTCACAAGTCTTTGGCATTCCAGTGCGGATACTGTCGCCGGAAGAGCTGATTGCCTCCAAGGTATTTGTGACCCGCCGGGAGCGTTTCGATGGTGCGGACATCTGCCACATTATCTATGGCACCAGGGGCAACATTGAATGGAGGCACCTGATGCACCTGATGGGCGAGCATTGGGAGATGCTGCTCTGGTGCCTGATTCTGTATCAATACATCTATCCGGCATTCAGTGACTATGTGCCGCGCAAGATATGGGACGAGTTGCTGGAACGCTTCCGGGTGGAGCTCGATCATCCCAATAAAGCCTTACAGTTCCGGGGCAGCCTGATCGATGAAAACATGTTCAACATCGATGTAGCGGAATGGGGACAGCGGAATGTGATTGACGAGTACCGGCAGCGGGTTGAGTTGATCCAGAACGGGACGGAGGAAGCAGCTTAATCACGCCAATCCGCTGTACGAACTCAGCACCATGAGAATTGCAGCCACCGCCGATCTCCACTTTACTCCTCAGAACTACGACCGCATTCGCGAGCCGCTCTCGCACGTCCGCGATGACGCGGATGTGCTGGTGATTGCCGGCGATCTCACCAACTACGGCAAGCCTGAAGAGATGCACTCCCTGCTCAACGCGCTGGTGCGCTTGCGCATTCCGATTGTGGCGGTGCTGGGCAATCATGATTATGAGAGTGGGCAGGAGCAGGAGTTGATCCGGCTGATGACTACCGAAGGCATCAAGGTGCTCGATGGCAGCAGCTATGAGCGTGACAGCGTGGGTTTTGCCGGCACCAAGGGATTTCTGGGTGGTTTTGGACGGGGCGTGCTCACGGCCTTCGGCGAGCGCGAAGTCAAGGCTTTCGTGCAGGCTTCCATCGATGAAACCATGAAGCTGGAGCGGGCCCTTTCCATGATGCGCTCGGAAAAAACCGTTATCGTGACCCACTATGCTCCTGTCATCGATACAGTAAGAGGTGAGCCTACTGAAATCTGGCCTTACCTGGGGAGTTCACGCCTGGCCGAGGTGATTGATCGCCATGGCGCAACCATCGCGCTGCACGGCCACGCTCATCATGGCCATCCTGACGGCAAGACTACTGCCGGGGTTCCCGTTCACAACGTAGCCTTATCCTTGTTAATGGCGCAGAGTCCGCCTTGCCCCTACAGAACTTTCGAAATCTAAGAAATTACTCATTAGCTCGACAACACCCTGACCTTTTGTACGATATGTCATTGTCTCTTCAGCCATTGTTGGACTCAAAAGGGCAATTGACGGGTATGAAGCCCGAATGTTTATGGCAATGTTTATAACCATTTGAGGCATATTATTAGTAAATTTTAATTAATAGCAGGGATTCTCATTAGTCTAAGGATTCACTAAATATTCTTGTGCAAACAGAGCACAATCCGTGGATAATTACCCAGGCTCCCCCACAGACAACCGTTTTCCGGGAATGGTGAAATTGTGAAGAGATTCGCGAAAGTTGCCGCTTTTCAGGTGCTGGCCCTCGTTCTGGCCGGCATTTCTATTCTTGTGTTCTTTGGCATGATGTCGCCCTACAAACGGGCCGCTGATCAACTGACCCAACTTGCTCCTGAAGTCAATGCCGCAGTCGCCGCTGACCGCTTCAACCGCTATCTGGCACTCGAGATCAAGGAAGTGGTTGATCTTGGCCTGGTCAGTGAGAACCCTGACCGGCGTGCAACAGAAATGGAACGTCACTCCAAACACGTTCCTGATACGAGAAAAGAAGCGGAAGAAGCGCTGTCAAAGCTTGAAACCAGCTTGAAAGCTGCAGGCCACATGCGTCCCGATGGTAAGTTCGACTCTAAAAATATGACGATCATCGAAAGTCGCTATCGGGCGCTTGCTACTCTCGAAGATCAGATTGTCCAAAAAGCGCGGCAGTCGGCACGCAACGATGCAGCAGCCAAGGTAATCAACAACCAGTTCCGCCCCGAAGCTACAGCATTGATCGCGGCAGCCGACGATGTAGCGACGGAACGTGCCGATGATCTGGAATCGGCCATATCGCGCCTTACCGGCGAGTTGGACGCTGTATCCCTGTACTACGGTGCGGATCTGAGGACAGAAAGTGAAAACATGAAGATGAGCGCCACGAAGTCTGTGCGCGCCAGGGTTTTCGCCCGTCCTTATGTGCAATCGCTGATCAATGCAGAAGAATTCCTGCTGACCGGTGATCCTGAATTTCACTGGCGCATCCATGACATTCATAGTGACATCAGGAAAAGTCTGCAGAGCTGGCGCGACATCGAAGGCAAAGAGCAGGAACTGAATAAAATCGCGGATGCCTCGGAGAATTTCCGTCAATCTTCGGAGCAGATTCTGGACGAGATTCAGGCGGGTCATAAAGACAAAGTCGACAACCTGATCGATAAAAGGCATGAAGACCTGCTCTATAATGCCGTCCTTACTCCTACTTATGATCTTGCTGAAGCGGACGAGAAAGAACTGGTCCAGCACTTCCAATCGATCGACGCGCGGTTGCGGCATGTGATGCTGGTAAGCGGCGGCTTGCTCGGCATCATTCTTATAGTCGCCGTGGGCAGCCCGGTCATTCTTTCCAAAGCATATACGGCCGCCGTAAAAGAGATCGCCAAACGCAAGCAGACAGAAATTGAACTGGAAGCCGCGAAGGAGCGTGCAGTCGGGGCCGACCGGGCCAAAAGCGAATTCCTGGCCAATATGAGCCATGAAATCCGCACGCCCATGAACGGCATCATCGGCATGACCGAACTGGTTCTCGACACGCAACTCACCACCGAGCAGCGCGAATACATGGAGATCGTGAAGAACTCGGCCGATTCTCTGCTGTCACTGGTGAATGACATTCTGGACTTTTCCAAGATCGAGGCCGGCAAGCTGGACATGGAGGCCATTGAGTTCAATCTCAATGAAACTCTCGACGCGGTAACCAAAGCATTCTGCTTCCGCGCCCACCAGAAAGGACTGGATTTCGCCTGTCACGCGCTTCCGGATGTTCCTGAAGGCCTGATTGGTGATCCCACGCGCCTGCAGCAGGTTCTGATCAATTTGGTGAGCAATGCCATTCGCTTTACTGAGAAGGGCGAAGTTGTGATCTCAGTGGAGATGGAGTCATCCACCAGCAATGAATCCGTACTGCATTTTGCGGTCAGCGATACGGGAATCGGCATTACCGCAGACAAGCAGCAGACCATCTTTGGCGCTTTCACCCAGGCAGATACTTCCATGACGCGTAAATACGGAGGCACCGGCCTGGGCCTGGCGATCAGCTCTGGCCTGGTTGAAAAGATGAATGGACGCATGTGGTTGGAAAGCACTCCGGGCCGGGGCAGCACGTTCCATTTCAGCGCCCGTTTTGGCGTGCCACCTGTATCTCATCGTGTGGAACCGCTGCCGGAAGACCTGCTCTACGGACTATCCGTTTTGGTGGTTGATGATAATCCCACGGAGCGGCGCATTCTGCAGCAACTCCTGTTCAAGTGGAAGATGGAGCCGACTTTGGTAGAAGACGGCAAAGCAGCACTGGCGGCAATACAGAAGTCCCGTGCTGCGGGTACACCCTATCCCCTGGTCATTCTGGATGCGCAGATGCCCGGCGCCAGTGGCTTCCAGGTAGTGGAGATGATCAAATCAGACCTGCGGGTGCGGGATTCCGTAATCATGATGCTGAGTTCTCCCGATCTGCACGCCGATGCGATGCGCTGCACCAATCTGGACATCAAGGCATCTTTGCGTAAACCTATCCGGAAGTCTGACCTGATCAGGGCCATCAGCACCGTGCTCGGAACAGAGGTACTGAGCAGCGAACGGGTACAACCGGTTCCAGCAAGATCAGCGGCCCTGCAAAAGCCGCTCAAAATTCTGCTGGCAGAGGATAACAACGTAAATCAGGTATTGGCGGTGCGCCTGCTCGAAAAAGCCGGTTATAGGGTGACCGTAGCCGGATCCGGCAGGGCGGCACTGGATGCATTGGCCAGGAATTCCTTTGACCTGATTCTGATGGACGTGCAGATGCCGGAGATGGACGGCTTTCAGGCAACGGCCATCATCCGCGAACAGGAAAAGAGCACCGGCAGGCACCTTCCTATCATCGCCATGACCGCTCATGCCATGGTGGGAGATAAAGAGCGCTGCCTGCAGGCAGGCATGGACTGCTATATCTCCAAACCTTTGGAGACCAGGGAGCTCTTCAGTCGTATCGAGTCGCTGACGGCCTCCCACGTGCTATCGGTGGCTGACAATGAAATGGCCACTGTTGACCACATGAGCCAAACACGCTAAGAGATCACCGTAGCCCTCCGCACAGCCGAAGGTGGCTGTGCCACACGTTCCTTTCAGGCTACAGCAACTTTGGTTTTATTCTAGACTGATACGGGATCGTGGATCCGTTCGCGGAACTGATCCACTACCACTTGCAGCAGAGGCTCAGTTCCATGAAAATGGATTTGTGCTTCTATTCTTCCGTGCTGCAAAACAAGAATCTGAGAACACACGTTCCTCATCCATACCAATATGAAAATCGGCGTACTGGCAATCCAAGGGGATTATGAGGCGCATAAGGCCGTGCTGGAGCGGCTGGGCGCAGAGGTCACACTGGTGCGCAAGCCCGAGCAACTGGATGCTATCGACGCCATCGTGATCCCCGGCGGTGAATCCAGCACCTTTCTCAATTTTCTGACTGAACGCGGATTTCTCGACAAACTGCGCGACTTTGTCAGCAGCAAACCGGCATTCGGAACTTGTGCGGGGGCTATCCTGTTGGCCAAAGAAGTTGAAAATCCGCCGCAGGTATCTTTAGGAGCGCTCGATATCCGCATACGCCGCAACGCCTACGGCCGGCAGATTGATAGTTCCATCCGCCAGGAAAGAACCAAGCTGGGTGACAAGCCACTGGAGATGGTCTTCATTCGCGCTCCGCGAATCGTAGATACCGGTGCGGATGTGGAAGTACTGGCTAGCGAGGGCGGCAATCCGGTGCTGGTGCGCCAGGGCAAGATCATGGCTTGCACGTTTCATCCTGAACTCTCGCAAGATACCCGCGTTCATGAGGAGTTTCTGAAGCTGGTGCAGAACGGGCGCCGTTCCGGGTAATGGCAGTTGCGCTGCTGCTTGCGATTCTTCTGATCACTGCCGGTTGCATTTATCTGTTTGCCGCTCATCCGTGGTGGCTCCCTGCCGGAGTTTCCGCTCATGCTGCTGCCATGGACCATCAATTTCTTACTGCCTTGTGGCTGCTCGGCGGCCTTTTTGTTGCGGCACAACTGCTGCTGGCTTTCTTTCTGATCCGGTCACGCTCGAAAAATGCACCATACCTGGGGGGTAACTGGCCGGCAGAGGTGACGTGGACATTGGCTATCGCGATTCTGTTCTTCTGGTTCAACGTGAAAGGCGAACGGCTGTGGTCCGCCATACATCCTCACCAGCATAGTCCTGACGCGCTTCAGATCGAGGTCACCGGTGTGCAGTTTCAGTGGTACTTCCGCTATCCGGGTGGTGATGGCAAGTTCGGACGCACGGATGCGCAACGGTTCGCCAAGCCGGATGAAGGCAATCCTCTGGGAATCGACCCTGCAGATGAGGCCGGGAATGATGACATCGTCTCAACGTCGCTGGTGCTGCCGGTGGATCGCGAGGTTGAATTGATCTTGCGGGCGCAGGACGTGATCCACAGCGTATTCATTCCCGCCATGCGCTTCAAGCAGGATGCCGTGCCGGGAATGGAAGTACACGCTCATCTGCAAGCTACACAGCCTGGCAACTTTGAAATTGCCTGCTCACAGTTGTGCGGGTTGGGACATTACCGGATGCGGGCGGTGGTAACGGTGATGAGTGAGGAAGGATTCCGTGCGTGGCTACAGTCGCGTCATCCGTAAGATGCATCCGCTGCAGGAAGAATGTCATTCCGACGAGCGTAGGGAGCGCGTGTTTACGAGGGGCCCCATTGGTGAAGCGCAGCGAGCCAATGGGGAACGTGCGCGCGAGTAGCGAGGAGGAATCTGCCCCGCCGTCAGTTGTTCAGGCGAGAGCGTCTGCGCCATACGTCTAAGGGATGAGCGTCCGGCATACCTTGCCAGCGTTCATCTTCATACCATTCCGCGCTCAAGTCTGCCCAATCGGGATTCACAGCCAGAATCAGCTTGAGTTTCTTGTCTCGCCTCCATCCTTTTATCTCTTTCTCCCTCTGGATTGCGTCATTTGGATCAGCAAACGATTCGAAATACACAAGCATGTCAAACTTGTAACGCGCAGTGAACGATTCCTTAAACCACTTGTTTTTGTGTTGAAAGACTCGTGCCCGTAACTTACTAGTGAATCCTACATACAAGCGGCGAGATTTATTGGACATGATGTAGACAAAGTAGGTTTTCATTGATGCCGTGATAACCACATATTAGACCGCCCAGCAGTTGAAGACTTGCACAGTATTTTCTTTGGATAAGCTGCAGCGGAGCAGATTCCTCGGCCCTACTCGCGCGCTGAAGAAAACGCGCGCGAGCTTAACGGGCCTTCGGAATGACAGCCTTCGGGGGCAGCGTAGAATATTTACTTGAGTTTCTTGGGCACAACTAAACCAACCGCTCAGGGGTTGCTGCGCCGTTACGTCTTTACCACCGATCACAAAGTCGTCGGTCTGCAGTATTTCTTTCTCTCGCTGGCGGCGGTGCTGGTGGGCACGTTCCTGTCACTGCTGATGCGGATTCATCTGGTCTGGCCTCAGGCAGCGATTCCCTTCCTCGGACAGATCAAGCCGGAGAACTACCTTGCCTATCTCACCATTCACGGCACGCTGATGGTGTTCTTTGTGCTCTCCACGGTACCGCAGAATGGCTTCGGCACTTACCTGCTGCCGTTGCAACTGGGCGCTTCAGAGATGGCCCTTCCGCGGCTGAGCATGGCTGGTTTCTGGATCACACTGCTTTCTTTCTTTGTCCTGATCGCCGCCTTCTTTGCTCCTGGGGGCGCCTCGCTGGCCGGGTGGACGCAGTATCCACCACTCAGCGCCGTTCCATCAGCAGGGCCGGGGCAAGGCACAGGCACGGATTTGTGGCTGGTCAGTATTGGCCTGTTCTGCGTGGCTTCAGTCCTGAGTTCCATCAACTTCATCACCACCACGCTCAAGATGCGCACGCGGGGCATGACTCTGATGCGCATGCCGCTGACCTGCTGGACATGGTTTGTTGCAGCAATCCTGATCCTGCTGGCATTCAGCATTTTGCTGGCGGCGGTGATTATGCTGCTGCTGGACCGCAATGCCGGTACAAACTTCTTTGTCCCCGCAAACCTCTTGATCAGCGGACACGCTGTAGATCATCAGGGCGGCTCTCCGTTGCTCTGGCAGCATCTCTTCTGGTTCTTCGGCCATCCTGAGGTTTACATTGCCATCCTGCCGGGCATGGGAGTCACCTCGCATCTGCTCTCTGTGTTTTCCCGCAAGCCGGTATTCGGCTACAAGGCGATGGTGGGCGCGATTCTGGCGATCGGCTTCCTGGGCTTCATGGTCTGGGGTCATCACATGTTTGTAAGTGGAATGAATCCTTATGCCGGGTTTGCCTTTTCCTCTCTGACCACGGCCATTGCCGTGCCTTCGGCCATCAAGGTCTTCAACTGGCTGGGAACCCTGTGGGGCGGACGCTTTCGCTTCACCACGCCCATGCTTTTCTCCATCGG
>Ga0066662_10001031_pt1 | contig 12537 bp, 12 predicted proteins | sample GraSoiAngelo_111_FD_133939 | JGI IMG/M metagenome (GOLD analysis project Ga0066662, IMG submission 133939) | Grasslands soil microbial communities from the Angelo Coastal Reserve, California, USA - 14_0903_12_40cm | ecosystem: Environmental > Terrestrial > Soil > Grasslands | place: USA... | reverse complement strand
TCCCTGTTAATTCATCCACGCAATCTTATTTGAACCTCAAAGCGATGCGCCCGCTCAGTAGGCGCGGGAAGCCCACGTGCGTGCCGCTGAAGACCGATTCAAAGTTGTATAGGAATAGCTCGTTCGTCAGATTCTGAACGTCGAACTGCAAGTTAAGAGTTGCGTGATCGGTTTTCAGAACGTCTGCGCCTACAGACAGGTCGAGAATCATGCGTGGGCGAACGCGGCCACGTTGAAAGTCAATCTCGTTGTAGAGGCGCGGATCAAAACCGTTTGAGACAAACTGCGCGAGCGTTGTGCCCGGCTCAACTTCTGTCGGCACGCCTGAGTCGTAGCGACCGTTGAAGATCGCATAGATGCCCTTCGGATGGTTGTAGCTTAGTTGGAACTGCATCTCGTTGCGCTGGTCGTGGTCCGCGTCGAATTTAATTCCGGGAACGAAGAGGCTTGAGATGTCTTTGCCTAAGAACAGGCCGCCGCTGATGGGCGTGAACTCAAAGGCATGAGCGTTGGCGAAGGAGAGGAAGCCTCGGAAGCCATGCACCTCGATTGACTCAAGACGCAATTCCTCGCCCGTCACGCGCCCGCTTGATATTGCAATCGGAAATATCACGCCGGTCTCGAAGAACTGATCCTTGTCTGAGAAGTTCTCAACTCGCTTTTGATAGACAGTCGCGGTGAGACGGAAGAAGCGCGAGAGAAGTTGCTGCGCGCCGACCTCGAAAGAGTTCTCCTTGTCGGGCAGGATGGGCTGAACAGTCGTGAAGCCTTGCAGCACAGCTATGGGCGAGATGGCAGCGGCCTGCGCGGAGCTTGCGAGCAGAAGATTCTCGACTGGCGGTGGCTGGAACAGCCGGTTGTACGAGGCGCGAAGCGTCGTCTTCGTGCTAGGAATGTAGTAAGCGAGTCCTACGCGCGGGCTGAACGCACCTTCTTTGATGACGAGCTTATAGTTGTCGTAACGAAGCCCCACGTCGAGCGTGAGATTCTTAACGAGCGCAAAGTGGTCCTGAGCGTAGGCACTCAGCGTGCGGCCCTTCCTGCTGTCGTTGAATACGAAAGGATTCGCGGCAGTAAAGCGATTGACAGGATTCGGGAAGACGTTGCCCGCGTCGTCAACGATTGGGTCAAAGGGCTGCGTCGGGTAGAAGCTGAAGTTCTCGCGCACGGGCGTGATTGTCACCTGACCGCCGAATTTTAGATTATGCGAGCCGCGTGTCAGAGAAAGCGATGCGATAGCGCCGTAGTTTTGAAGTGTACGATCCTGAGTTGCGACGACGGGCGTTGACAAGCGATTGCTTAATAGTTCCGCCGTGCCGTAGCGATTGAAGATGGAGATTTGGCCTACCGCACTAGGCGAAAAGATGTGCTGGTAAGTAATGTTCTGCGAGTCGTCGCGCAGGCGCTCGCGCTCGTCCTGGCCTGCAAGCTCTTGTTCAAGACGGTTCGGGACTTGAAAGTTCGAGCCGCCGAAAGTGAGCGTGGCGTGCACTGTGTCGTTCGCGCTGAATTGATAGTCGAAGCGGAAGAAACCTTTGCCTGTGCGACCGAAGTTATGAAAGTTATCAATCGTAGGCGGGTCAAGATAGCGCTGCGATGTTGTGGCCGAAAGGTTAGTCAGAAAACCGAACCTCTTGGTGTGCGTTGAAAAATCTGCGCCAACTTCGCCTGTAGAAAAACTTCCGCCTGAAAAAGAGAGGCCGCCCTGTGTTGGAACTTCAAGGCCGGAGCGCGTGTTGACGTTGATGACGCCAGCGAGCTTGTCGCCAAACTCAGCCGGGATGCCGCCCGTCAAAACTTCAACGGTGCGAAGCGTCCGCGCGTCAACGCTCGTTGAGAAAATCGCCGAGAGATTGTCTGTGACGGGCACACCGTCAATGACATATTGAACCTGCGACTCAGAGCCGCGCGGGTGCATACGCCCGTTGTCGTCTGTGACGAAGCCTGGTGTGGACGCGACAATATTTTCTATGGCGCGCGATGGCGTTGCACCGACTGGGCGTTCAAGCACAGTTTGATTGATGTCCGTGTCTGAAGACGTGCGGTCCGATTCTACGTCAACAGAGTTGGAAGCTGTGACTGTAACGCTCGCGGCTGTGCCAGCCACGTTGAGCGTGAGATCGACGCTGAGAGGAATGTTGCTTTCGAGATCAACTGGCTGTTCGGCGGCTTGAAAGCCTGCGGCTTCGGCGTGGATCGTGTAAGTGTTGAAGGGAACGTTGACGAGCTTGAAAGTGCCGTCCGTGTCAGTCTGTGCAGATTGTGTGTATCCTGTGACGCTCTGCTTGACTGTGACTTTGGCGCTCGGCACAACTGCGCCGTTCGGGTCTTTGACCGTGCCTTGAATTGTGCCTATGCGTGCCTGCGCATGAACCGCAGCGGAAGTTAAGAGCAGGGCAGTGAAAATGGGAAGAGCGACGGAAATTATCTTTCTACGAAACATTGCGATTTACCTCTCTGAATAAATATGTGATGCATGGCTGCTTCTTTCGCGCCTTACGATCAACCGGCGTTGAGCGAGGGAACAAAAGCAAGCGCCGCGAATTTCAATTCGCGCCTGAGAGTCAAGCGCCTGATTGTTGGTCAATGCGCGTGGACTCGGTCGGTTTTAGACGAGAGAAGTAAAAGGTGGAGCACGCCCGCGTCTTGGCGTGTCGGTTTGCGAAAGATAAGAGATAGCAACCGCAGGCGCGTGCGTCGTCTGTTCTTGCGGCGCGATGACCTGAGGCTGTGGATTGAAAAGTGTGGTTGATAGGTTCTGGTGTAGCTGGCAGATTAGACAACCAGCGATTGAATCAGAATCATCGAGCGAAGAACTTGTGTCGCTCGGTCTGCTCGCTACTGTTTCAATCGTCGCTGTTCGATTGACCGAGAGATTGCCGTGTTTATGAACGGCCTCGGCTGTCGTCGTGTAAGCGACAAGCAGGAGCAACACGAATGCCAGCAGGCGCGCGGAGAGCGCATGTCGGGTATGAAAAGCTGGCTTCAGGTTGCTGGTCACTTGATTGATAGCTATGCTACAGTTCGATTCAAATGGAAAATATAAGCGCCGCGCGCGGTGGTGTCAACCCGATGCATGAAGAGCCTCTGGCCGTCGTTTTGCTTCTCCTTTATTAAGACTCGAATGATCCCTTTCCGGCTGCATTTCAAACAGAAGAGAAATAATGATGAGTTGCAAGCGAGCCGTCTTAAAGCGCATCGCTTCCGTCTGGCCTTGACAACAATTCTGTTCGTAATGCTCTGTGCTGTCTCATCGCGCGCCGAAGACTTGAATGTTCGCATCAGTATTATTTCGCTCTCGCCTGCGCGCGTGAAGATCGAAGGCGAACGCTCAAGCGGCGCGCGTGCCTGGTCTTTTAGGAACATCTATGCGGGCGCGATGAACTTGGGCGAGAGGATAGAGAGTTTGAGTTTGTCGGATGCTAATGGCGCGAGCGTTGCGGTCCGAAAGCTCGCGCCCGGAGAGTATGAAGCGGTGAGCGCCGCGACGCGATTTAGTTATGAAGTGAAAATGGACGCGCCAGATTTCGACTCGGACGCATCTCACGTCTCCTGGCTCACGAAGATGCGCGGATTCTTTATGCTTGGCGATCTGCTGCCACTGTCAAACGAGAAGGGAGCGGCAAAGATGAGCGGCGTCGTTCAGTTCGTTTCGCTGCCTGAAAAGTGGACTGTCGCAACGAGCGCGCGCGCCGAAGCGGAGAGCCGATTTGATGTGGATGATGTTGATAAGGCAGTCTTTTTCATTGGACAGGATGTGCGTCGCAGGCAGCAGCGCGTCAGGTCAATGGAGTTTGAGTTTGTCACGTCGGGCGAATGGGCTTTCTCGGATGAAGACGTTGCGAGCATGGCTGTGAACATTCTTAAGGATCACGCTGAGACATTCGGCGGTGTAGCGCTCAACCATTCGATGCTGATACTCGCTCCCTTCCCGCACGCGGTCGGCGCTGATAATTGGAATGCAGAGACGCGCGGCAATACCGTGACGCTTCTCGCGGGCAAATCTCCGTCAAAAACAGCCGCGCTCGCTCAACTCAGTTTTCCACTGGCGCACGAACTCTTTCACCTGTGGATTCCGAACGGGCTAGCACTAGACGGAAATTACGATTGGTTCTACGAAGGCTTCACGCTCTATCAGGCATTGCGCGCAGGCATTCGTTTGAACCTTCTTTCGTTTCAGGATTATCTGAATGCAATGGGCAAAGCTTACGACGCTTACAAGTCCGTGACTAATCGTGATAAGGGTTCGTTGCTCGATGCTTCCCTAGAGCGTTGGACTGTTTCGCCTGTGCTGGTTTATAACAAGGGTATGCTCGCAGCGTTTCTCTATGACCTTACGCTTCAAAAGCAGACAAAGGGCAAGCGTTCTCTTGAAGACGTTTACAAAGAACTGTTTCGACTTTATAGAAATTCTGAAGCACGAAAAGATGGAAACGCGGCGGTCCTGTCGGTCCTGAACAGCACGGGCGATATGAAAGAGTTTACGCATCGCTACATTGAGAGCGCTGGCGCGATTGATCTTCCGGCGGCAATCGCTCCCTTCGGCCTTCAGGTTGACGCGGGCGGCGTGCGTTCACACATATCTGTGGCCGCCTCGACAAGCGGCGCGCAACGCGATTTGTTGCGTAAATTCGGTTACAATGAGAAGACATATGCAGTGGTCGGACACGGGACGAAACGTTAAGAAGTTGTGAGTTCGAGTTGAGATGAGTTATCTACGAAAGATGAATTACCTGAAATTATTATCCATCTGCACTCTCGCATTTCTGTTTGCGGGATGCAGCGTTATAGCAAAGAAAGAGGATTCGGGCAGGGTGATAGCGCGACGCGCGCAGGTGCGAAGCTCGACGGCAGTCGTAGCAGCCGATCTTGTAGAAGTTACGCGCGGCGACACGGTTGACATACTTGATTCCGAAATCGTAGAGGGCGAGAAATGGCTATTGGTCCGCGCTCACGATCTTCAGAGCACTGAAGGCTGGATCGAAGCTCGCTACATCATGCCGCAGGACGTGTTGGACAAAGCGCGCAAGCTTGCGGATGAGGATAAAGATATTCCGCCGCAAGCGAGCGGCCAGCTTCGCGCAAGCTCGAACCTGCGTCTTAGTCCAGATTACACCAGCAACGACAACATACTGATGAAGCTCGAAAGCGGTTCGAGCTTTGAGATCATAGGATGGAAGCGCGTGCCTAAACCGAAGGGCGCGGAGAAAAAAGAGAGCGACGACGCGCCCAAAGCCGGGAGCGTGCAGACCACGAATAAAGCTCAGAAGGAATCGGACGCGGACCAGGAGCCGGAGGAGACTACGGACCTATGGTACAAGGTGAGATTGCCCACGTCAGTTTCTCCTGCGCCTGCTGGATGGATTTACGCAAAGCAGGTGGAGTTGACCGTTCCCAGCGATATAATCTTCTATCGCGGTGGGAGCGAGTTTGTGGGATGGCACAGGTTAGACGAGGAAGCGGGTGCGAACGCTACGAATGCGCCGAAAGATAAAGATGCGGCCAAAGAGATGAAGCCCGGCAGTTGGGTCATACTTGAAAAGAGCAACACGGACGAGCCGCACAAACTGGACGAGCCTGATTTCGATCAAATCTACGTGCTAGGCTACGACAAATACAGGCAGGAGCACTACACCGCTTATCTAAGCCCGGAGCTTAAAGGCTATCTTCCGCTTCGCCTAGAAGGCACGGGCGATAACAAGACTTTCACCGTAAGAATCCAAGGCGACGACGGGCAGATAAAAGACGCCAGGTATTCAATCTCCAGAGACGACAGAGGCGTTCTTAAAGTCACGCCGCCTGAAACACAGAGGAAGAGAAGGTGAGGAAAAGCAGAATTCAGAATCCAGAAGTCCGCAATTCAGAATGATAAGGCGGAAACCGTTTTTGTTTTTCTTTTCTTCTGGACTTCTGGATTCTGAATTCTGCTTTACGTTATGTCTCTCGTCGGCGCGAACGAGTTGAAGCGTAAGATGCTGATTGCGGTTGATGGTCAGCCCTTTACGGTTGTTGATGTGTTCTTCGCTTCGCCAACGGCGCGGGGCGCGGCGACGATGGTGCGAACGAAGTTGCGTCATCTTCTGACGGGCGCGGTGCAGGAGAAGAGTTTCAAAGCAAGCGAGAAGTTCGCGGAGCCTGACGTGCAAATGTCTTCAGCTTCGTTCCTCTATGCGGATGGCGACGGCTTTCATTTCATGGACGAGACGACGTATGAGCAGTTCACATTTGAGGCTGAGCAGGTGGGCGATGAGCGAGGCTTTTTGAAAGAGGGCGTGTCGCTACAAGTCTTGAAATACAACGGCGCGCCTGTCTCTCTGCAATTGCCGCAGTTCGTTGAACTCGTTGTCACGTCAACAGAGCTTGGGATGCGCGGCGATACGGCTGCCGGAGGCGCTACGAAACAGGCTACACTTGAAACAGGGTTAGTGGTGCGCGTGCCCCTTTTCATCAAAGAGGGAGAGCGGGTGCGCGTTAACACTCAAACGGGCGAAGTCGCGGGACGAGCCTGAACGGATTACGGAAAAGAGAACGTAAATTTAAGAGAAGGAAGAATGGATATGGATAATCAAGAAGATTTCTTCGACGACATTATCAGCGATGAAGAGCTTGAGTTTGATGACGAGGAGGATTTCGACGCGGATGATTCTTTTGACGATGAAGAGGATGTGGAGGTCCGCACCGTGCTTCTGCTGAAGAACGACATGCTCGCTCTGCTGGGCTTGAAGCAATCCGGGGAGGCGGGCGTCATTGTTCGCATAGACCCGCGCCAGTCTCTGCCTTCTGCGCAGAAGTACGACGATGCTGCTGCGGCGCTCAAGTGGTTCAACCGCAGCCTTGCTACTAGCAAGCGAAACGGCTGGGAAGTAATCTTCGACGGACATCCTCTGTTCGGTTAAGCCGAAAGTTTTTTCAATTAATACTTCTAAGGGGAAATAATTATGGAAGCTACACAGCAGGGGATAGAAAATCTCAACCCGGAACTTCTACTTCAATTGAGTTTTTCGCTAGCGCCGACGAGCATCTTGTCGGCTGCGTTGACTCTCGATCTGTTCACGCGCATAGCTGCGGGCAGCAAAACAGTCGAAGAGATTGCACGCGCCGCTGATTCGAGCGAGCGTGGGACGAGTATGCTTTTAGATGCACTCGTCGCTCTTCAACTCCTGAGTAAAAACGAAGAGCAGTACGAATTGACGCCCATGTCGGCAGAGTTTCTTGTAAGAGAAAGTCCGAACTACATTGGCGAAATGTTGAGGATGGATAGAACGTGGTACGCGTGGAGCAATCTTGCGGAGGTTGTCAGAGCGGGCAAGCCTCTTCAGGCGGTTGAATCCAGAGAGCGCGCAGAAGAGTTCTTCCCTATGCTCGTGCGCGGGCTTCACGTCATCAACACTCAGCCAGCGCGTCGCACTGCGGAAATCCTGGGCGCAGGCAGAGAGCACAAGGGAATGAGCGTGATAGACATTGCGTGCGGCTCAGGCATCTGGGGCATCGCCGTTGCAGAAGCAGACCTTGATGCTCACGTTACGGCGCAGGATTTTCCGGGACTGTTTGAGACGACGCGCGGCTATCTGAAGCGGCACGGCGTTGAAGACCGTTACGATTTTCTGCCGGGCGATCTGAAAGAGGTTGAATTCGGCGAGAATCGTTACGACTTGGCGCTCTTGGGAAACATCGTTCATTCAGAAGGCGAAGAGTCGTCGCGCGATCTCTTCAAGCGTCTCTATAACGCTTTGAAACCCGAAGGGCGCATAGTCGTCATTGACATGATACCGAATAACGAGAGAACCGGACCGCCCTTCCCGCTCTTCTTCGCGCTCAATATGCTCGTCAATACAGAGAAGGGAAGCACGTACACTCTTGCGGAGTACACAGAGTGGCTCTCGGACGCCGGATTCAAACGTGTGGAGACAGCCGACATCCAATCTCACTCGCCAATCATCATAGGGTATAAAGATTGAAGAGATTGGAAATTTTTTCGCAATGCACATCAAGGGTCTAAAACTGGAGCATCGGCCTGGAATGAAAGATGAAACGAAACGTTTGTTGAGCAGCCTTGCGCTTGCGGCAGGGACGCTCGGCACTGCACTGCTCGTCAGAAAAAAAGCGAAGAGCAGGGAAGCGACGGACGGCAATCGCTGGGCGCGTCCAGGAATGTCTGTAACGTTTCGCGCGGAATTGATGCCGGGCCGTGATTCTTCAGAGAGAACCTTTCGCGTAAAAGAACTTTTGCCTAGCAACCGCATTCTGCTCGAAGGCGTTGCGGGCGAGCACATGAAGGGCGAGTTCGAGCGGCTGCGCGCCGGTTAATTGCAAGATGATTGACTCTCAGGTTCTAGCATTCACCGGGATTGCAGCCATACTGACGCTGACTCCCGGGGCAGACACAATGCTCGTGATGCGCAATGTTCTTGAGCGCGGGCGACGAGCAGGCTTACTCACAACATTCGGCATCTGCACAGGTCTCTTCTTCCACGCGACACTTTCCGCTCTAGGTTTATCGCTCATTCTTGTGCGTTCGGCGACTGTCTTTGAAGTGGTAAAGATGGTCGGCGCGTGTTATCTCATCTTTCTCGGAGGCCAATCAATCTGGCGAGCGCTCCGTCATAGAGCGGAATCTTCAGACGCGCAGGAGGGCAAGGTTGCAGGGCGCGAGAAGAAAGGTTGGCAATCTTATCTTGAAGGCTTACTGACCAACGTTCTCAATCCTAAAGTGGCTATCTTCTATTTAGCCTTTCTGCCTCAATTCATCAGTGTCAGCGATTCTGTCTTTGCTAAATCAATTCTGCTCGCGTCAATTCATTTCGTGCTCGGCATTGCCTGGCTCTCGCTCATCACATTGCTTCTCGGACGAGTGCGCGCCCTTCTTACGCGGCCACGCATAAAACGCGCAATTGAGGCCACGACAGGCGCAGTCCTCATAGCCTTCGGAGCGCGGCTGGCAATGGAGCGGAAGTAACTATAGCTGATTGCAACTGAGTGAGACTGCAAAGATATAAAGAAAGCGCAGGCTTCCCCCAAAGCCTGCGCTTTCTTTGTCCTTCACTCGTTCAAAATTGAAGGAGAGTTATGATTGCGCATACTCTACGCCGCAAAAGACGGGAGATGGTTGCACTAATATTGCAATCGGCTTGCTTTTCAAATTTATGCAGTCGGAGTGATAACTCGTGCGGGTGGCTTCTTCTTCATGTTGGAGATAACGAAGCGCGAGCCTAGCAGCACTGCGATCACGAAAGCGAATTTAATAGGAAGTCTTATGTCCGATTTGACGAGCATCCAGAAATGGACCACGCCGCCGATTGCTGAGACATAGACGAGTTTATGAAGTCGCGCCCAACGCTTTCCCCCAATACGCTTAATCCAGCCCTTCGTTGAAGTGATAGCAAGCGGAATCATCAGAAAGAAGCTGAGCATTCCGATGGCTATGAACGGGCGCTGGTAGATGTCAGCAGCGGTGCTTTTAAGATTGAATGATCGGTCGAACCAGATGTAAGTCGTCAGGTGCAGGAAGCCGTAGAAGAAGGCGAAGAGTCCGACCATGCGCCGAAACTGTATGAGCCATTGAAGGCTTGTGACTTTGCGAAGCGGCGTGACGCCGAGCGTGATCGCAAGAAAGATAAGCGTGAGCATACCCGTCGTGCGCGTTAAGAATTCTACGGGGTTCACGCCTAGCTGCTTGTGATACCAATCCCACGCAATCAGCGCCAGGGGCACGATGCTGTTGACGAAGACTACGACTCTGTAGAATTTAATCTCTTTCAAAGCTTTTAAGTCTCAATTAAAAGTTGGCTCTCAAATCCATGCCTTCATAAAGACGCCCGACCTGCTCGGCGTAGCCGTTAAAGAGCAGAGTATCGCGCTTGCCATATTCGCCTATGCGTGTCTCTCTGGCCTGACTCCAGCGCGGGTGGTCAACTTCCGGGTTAACGTTCGAGTAGAAGCCGTATTCGTTCGGCGCTGCAATGTTCCAGGTGGTTTTGGGCTGGTCTTTCACCAAGCGAATCTTGACGATTGATTTAATGCTCTTGAAGCCGTACTTCCAGGGGACGACCAGACGAACGGGCGCGCCGTCCTGCGCTGGCAACTGCTCGTCGTAAAGCCCCGTTGCTAGAATCGCCAGAGGGTGCATGGCTTCATCAAGGCGCAAGCCTTCAACGTAAGGCCAGTCGAGTGTGCCGCCGCTCTGTTCTGGAAAACGTTTCGGATCGTAAAGAGTCTCGAAGGCGACGTACCGCGCCGAAGAGTTAGGCTCTACTTCGTTCAGAAGTCTCAAGAGCGGAAAGCCGACCCAGGGGATGACCATTGACCAGCCTTCAACGCAGCGATGACGATAGATTCGCTCTTCCTGCGGGGCTAGTTTCAGAAGGTCGTCAATGTCAAAGGTCTTCGGCTTGTTCACAAGACCTTCGACGGAAACGGTCCAGGGGCGCGACTTGAAACCACGCGACACGCGCGCAACGTCTCGCTTGTCGGTCGTGAACTCGTAAAAGTTGTTGTAGTTCGTGATGTCGTCAAACGAAGTTAGCTTCTCGTTGACGGTGAATCCTGTTGCTGCGGCATCATCCGGCGTGGACTTAACGATATCCTTAATCTTCTCGCCTTCGACGCGCGGCAGCGTGGGCGGGTTCAGGTAGCGATATAGATAGCCGGTCGCTGCGGTTGTTGCGACGAGCGCAGCGCCCTGCATGAATGTGCGACGGGCAAGGTAAAGTTTCTTGTCCGTTATCTCGCTGCTCTTTATGTCGGCGGGCTTTTTTATAAGCATAAGTCGTCAGGAAGAAAGATTGATTGCCTTTTAAAAGGGTAGTCGGGCGAAGCTATGAAATCCTTACAAGGAAATTTCGCTTCGAGGAAGATACCCGGACTCGCTTGGAATTTGGCCTTCCCTCGTTTAGACGCGCTTCTTCGCAGAGCGTTTGCCTGACGCGCGCTTCTTCGTGCCCCCTTTCTTACTGCTCGACCGTTTAGCAGGGCTTCTCTTTGTAGTGCCTTTGCTGGCGTGAGCGGCGCGGACTCGCTCTAACTTTTCCGAAAGGTCTATGCCGAACTTGTCGCTGACCTTCTTCAAAAGCATCGGGAGCAGAATTGTCTGCGCCACACCCGAAAGCTCTTCGGAGACAGTCTCCGCAATGGCAGAGACTTCGGCCATCAAACCTTCTCGTTTTCTCCCGCGCTTCTTCGTAGAATCTTCAAGTGTTGCGGCTATGCCTGTGCCCACAATGTAGCCCAGGGCGACCGCGCCCAGACTCCACGCGACCGAGTGTTTGCGAAACTGGGCGCGCCAATCCAATGTCTCCGAGACAGTCTCTTTCACAGACTCGTATTGATCCGTAATGGTCTCTTTAATCTCGTTTACAGTCTCGGAAATCTCCTCGCGCGCATCTTCCATGCGGCGCTGAAGCTCTCGCTTGCCAGGCTCTTCACCTGCATCAGAAGCCGTTCGTGCCGCCGTTCTCTTTGCTGCCATTTTGAAACCCTTCCCTTTCTGTTCGATAGTTTATCGAAGATGCTAACAGCCCGTAGAGTTTCATTCAATAGCAAAACTCCCGCTTTCACCCTTCGCCTTTTCCTCGCTTTCGTCTATCATTCCCGCTGAATTCAGAGACTGCTGTTTCCCACGAAGAGGTTTTTATGGTCTCAAGACAACTCGTTCGATTCCTTATACTCATTCTTCTTCTCCCTTCATACGCTTTTGCGCAGAAGCCTGATGCAACGAAGCTATCCGATGAAGAGCGTAAGGCTCAGCAGGAGCTTGAGCACAAGGCGCTCGGCCTTCTTGATGACATCATTAAAGAGTCGGACTCTTTCAATCACGCGGAGAATCGCGTGCGCGTAAAGGCTGCGGCGGCAAATCTTCTGTGGAAATATGACGAGTCGCGCGCACGCGCAATCTTCAAAGATGCTACGGCTGCCTTCATTGATCTTCTGAAAGAGCAGGAAACGGAAGACCCGGCTGAGCGCGCGAAGCTCTTTCAAAGCGAGAAGGAGTTGCGCGGCGAGATGCTGCGTATGCTCGCCGAGCACGATGCGCGCATGGCGCGTGAGTTTATGCGAGCAACGCGCCCCTCCGCTTTGCAAGCGAATAATGTTGGACAGCCGCAATGCCCTACCTGTTTGATTGATGACACTGATCCATCAACAGACCTGAATCTGGCCGCGCAGATCGCTTCCAATGACCCGAAACTCGCGCTTGAAGTTGGCGAAGAGAGCTTACAGAAAGGATTCACTTATCAGTTGACCGGACTCCTATCTTCCATACGAGAGAAAGACCCGGACTCGGCGGCACGACTTGCAAGCGATATCATGACTAAGCTCAGAGCGGATAAACTCTCTTCGAGCAGCGAAGCAAGACAGGTCGCAGTTGAGTTGCTGCTTCTTGCAGCCAGGTCGCCGGAGAATGAGACGAAGGAGAAGGCAAAAAATATAACGCCACTGTTAGACCAGACATCCCTGCACGAGTTGACGGACATGGTTGCGGCGGAAGCGCTTCGTGGTCCGGGAAATCTGGAAATGCTTTCACAGCTTCACGCGGTAATGCCC
>Ga0066662_10001030_pt1 | contig 12539 bp, 10 predicted proteins | sample GraSoiAngelo_111_FD_133939 | JGI IMG/M metagenome (GOLD analysis project Ga0066662, IMG submission 133939) | Grasslands soil microbial communities from the Angelo Coastal Reserve, California, USA - 14_0903_12_40cm | ecosystem: Environmental > Terrestrial > Soil > Grasslands | place: USA... | reverse complement strand
GCCGACGACCCGCCGCCGGACGAGCTCGAGCACCTCGCCGAGCACACCTCCGGCCGCGAGCGCGAAGCGGCCCAGATCGAGTACCTCGCCGACGAGATCTGCCTTGCCTGGCTCCTCGAGCAGCGGCTGTTCGAGCAGGGCTGGGACGAGCCGTGGGAGGGGGAGATCGTCGGCGTGATCGGCTCCGGGATCTTCATCCGCTTCGGCGAGGTCTTCGAAGGCTTCCTGCCGGCGCGCCGCCTGCACGGCGAGTTCTTCGAGATCAACGCGCTCGGGACGGCGCTCGCCGGCCGCACGACGGGGCGCACGTTTCGGCTCGGCGACACGGTTTCCGTGCGTGTCGAGTCGATCGCGCGCAACGAGGGCAAGGTCGAATTGCGTCTCTCCTAACTGGGGTAACTCGAACGAGTGATTTGCGCGGCGTGACCCGGAAGGGGGACGGCGCGTCACCGTTTGACCCCTATTTTGCGCCGTGACTTCCCAACTGCAGCGGCAGCTTCGCCGGGAGGAACACACCATGCGGCACGGACACAAGACGGCACAGCACGAGCGCGGCAGCGCCCTTTGGGGCACAGGCGGCCGTGGAGATTCCCGCGGTCGCGGGCTCGTCCTCCTGCTCGCACTTGTCGCGCTGATCGCCTTCCCGGCGACCGCAGCCGCCAAGAACCTCAACGCATTCGTCCCTGCCGAGCTGATGGCTCACGCACAGGCGAACCCGAACGCGACGTTCAACGTCATCGTTCGCGGGCGCCCCGGCAACAACAGCGCGAGCATCGCCAAGGACTTCGGCGGCGTCGCGGGCCACACCAAGCGCGCGTTCTACTCGATCAACGGTGTCGCCGGCTCGCTGACGGGCGCGCAGCTCGTCAAGCTCGCGACGAACAACCACGTGCTCGCGATCACCCCGGACGCGGTCTTGAAGACGACGGACTACCAGTCGCAGGAAGTGTGGCGGCAGGCGGACGGCATCTCGAGCCTCTGGCACGTGGTCGGCGCGCTCGGTGCGCTGCTGCCGGCGCCGCAGGCCCCGACGATCGCGGTTGTCGACAGCGGCATCGACCAGTCGAAGGCCGGTGACTTCGGCACGCGCGTCGTCGCGCACCTCGACTTCTGCTCGCGCTGCCCTGCGGGCACGACGGGCCAGGACCTCGAGGGTCACGGCACGATGGTCGCCGGGCTCGCTGCAGGCTCGTCCTCGACCTACGGCGGCGTCGCGCAGAACGCGAAGCTCGTCGACCTGCGCACGGCGTCGGCGGACGGCAGCTCGAGCACGAGCGACGTGATCGCCGCGACCGACTGGATCCTGCAGAACAAGGATCAGTACGGCATCAAGGTCGTCAACTACTCGATGCGCGGAGCGAACCCGTCGAGCTTCCGCTACGACCCGCTCGACGCAGCCGTCGAGAGCCTCTGGTTCCACGGCGTCGTCGTGGTCGCAGCGGTCGGCAACTACGGCACCGACGGCGCGCCCGTCAAGGTGCAGTACTCGCCGGGCAACGATCCGTTCGTGATCTCGGTCGGTGCGGTCTCGACCAACGGAACTCTTTCGACCGCTGACGACACGCTCGCCCCGTGGTCGGCCTACGGCCACACGCTCGACGGCTTCGTCAAGCCCGAGATCTCGGCGCCCGGTCGCTGGATGGTCGGTCCGGTCCCCGCCGGCGCGACGCTCCCGACGACCGAGCCCGATCGCGTCCTCGCCCCCGGTTACATGTGGATGTCCGGCACGTCGCTGTCGGCCCCGATCGTCTCCGGTGCGGCAGCGCAGGTGCTCGCGCGTCACCCGAACTGGACGCCCGACCAGGTCAAGGGCGCCCTGATGGCGACGGCGAAGCCGACTGCTGCAGGGTTCGCCGGCGGCGTCGGCGAGGTCAACGCGGCGGCCGCGGCAGCGCTCAACGCGCCTCCGAACCCGCACACGAACCTGAACGCGTTCGTCGCGCCCGACTCGAGCGGCAACCCCGGCTTCAACGGCGACGCCTGGCAGCAGGCGGTCTCGAGCCAGACCGACTGGAGCGAGACGGACTGGAGCGAGACGGACTGGTCGGAAACGGACTGGAGCGAGACGGATTGGTCTGAAACGGACTGGAGTGAGTCGACCTTCGCCCAGACCGACTGGAGCGAGACCGACTGGTCGGAGACGGATTGGAGCGAGACCGACTGGTCCGAGACCGACTGGAGCGAAACCGACTGGTCGGAGTGACCGGGCGGCCCGCATCCCTGACGAACTTCGAGCGAACGGCGGCCCGCAAGGCCGCCGTTGCCGTTTTTTAGGGTATGGCAGTACACTCGGCACCGGCTGTGGCGGCGCAGCAACCCACCGAGGCGTCCGGTGTCCGGCGCATGCTCGGGCTTGGAAACCTTGCCCCGGCTGCGGCTGCGTACCTGTCTGCGGTCGTGGTCGTGGCGGGCGTCGCCTCGATCGCGATCCTCACGCAGCTCTCGCTCGACACCAAGGGGTGGGGGCTCTTCGCGCTCTTGCTGGCGCTCGCAAGCGTCGCGCAGCTCTTCATCGTCGAGAAGCCGGGTGGCCAGTCCTACCGGAGCGCGATCGTCTTCGTCACCGCCGCGGCGATCCTGCTGCCGGCGCAGTTCGTCGTCCTGATCAGCATCCTCCACTACGTTCCGAGCTGGTTCCGGCACAAGCGCAAGAACATCGTGCGCGCGTTCAACGCGGCGAACACGACGCTCGGCGCACTCGCAGGTTGGGCGGCGTTCCACGCGATCTCGAAGTCGACGGACATCGAGTATCTCGTCGCCGGCGCGGCGGCGTGTCTCGCGTTCATTCTCGCGATCCACCTGCTGCTCGCCCTGATGCTGCGGCTGCGCGCGGGCACCTCGCTGCGCGGGACGGGACTGTTCTCGTTCGAGAGCCTGTCGACCGACCTCGCGCTTGCGGCGCTCGGTGTCGGAGTGTCCGTCGCGTGGCGTGCGAATCCGTGGTCGATCGCGTTCGTCGTCATGCCGCTGCTCCTCGTGCACCGCTCGCTGCACGTGCCGCAGCTCGAGCAGGAGGCGAAGTTCGACCCGAAAACGGGCCTGCTGAACGCGCGCGAGTTCCAGATCTCGCTCGACGACGAAATCGCGCGCGCGCAGCGGACAGGCGCGCCGCTCGCGGTGCTGATGTCGGACCTCGACTACCTGCGCAACATCAACAACACCTACGGCCACCTCGCGGGCGACGCCGTGATCAAGGGAATCGCCGCCGTGATCCGCGGTGAGCTGCGCCGGTACGACATCGCCTCCCGCTTCGGCGGGGAGGAGTTCAGCGTGCTGCTGCCGTCGGCGACGCCCGAGCAGGCGTACGAGATCGCCGAGCGCATCCGCCGTGCCGTCGAGGCCGCGCGCTTCGAAGAGGAGACCGTCGAGGAGCCGCTCTCGGCGACCGTCTCGATCGGCGTCGCGGGCTACCCGCGCGACGCGGTCGACGCGAAGGGCCTCGTGCACGCGGCCGACATCGCGGTGTACGAGGCGAAGGCCGCCGGCCGTAATCGCGTCGTCGACGTGGCCGACGCGGGCGACTCCGCGCACTCCGCAGTCGCCTCGCGCTGAGCCCGCCCGGTACCCTCGCGCACGTGGCGAGACAAACGGGAGAGAAGCTGATCGCGGAGAACCGGCGCGCGCGGCACGAGTACCAGCTGCTCGACCGGGTCGAGGCCGGCATCGCGCTCACCGGCACGGAGGTGAAGTCGCTGCGCGACGGTCGGACGACGATGGCGCAGGCGTTCGCGGACATCCGCGACGGCGAGGCGTGGCTGAACGGCCTCGAGATCTCCACGTACGACCAGGGCAACCGCGCGAACCACGAGCCGATGCGCCCGCGCAAGCTCCTGCTCCACCGCAAGGAGATCGACTCGCTGTACGGCATGGTGCGCGAGAAGGGGCTGACGATCGTGCCGACACGCATCTACTTCAAGAACTCCCGCGTGAAGGTCGAGCTTGCGGTCGCGCGCGGCAAGGAGCAGCGCGACAAGCGGCGTGACGTCGCCGAGCGCGACGCGAAGCGCCAGATGGAACGTGCGCTCAAGAGCCGTTCGCGCTAGCCTCGGCTAGGCTGCGGGACTTTCGAACCAGGGGGTCTGGTGATGGCAGGCAAGATCTGGATGACCGTGGCCGCGGCGTGCGCGCTGCTCGTAGTGATTTCCGCTGCGGCCGCAGCAACGCCCGACGTGGCGTCGATGACGTTGCAGCCGGCGGACGTGCCGGGTGCGAAGGTGACGCACCAGGGCGCGGTGCCCGAGAAGGGCTATCTCGCCGCATATTCGCGTGAGTTCACGTTCGCAAAGCCCAATGGCAGCGCGAAGCTGATCGGCATCGAGGCCGAGGTGATGGTCGCCGCTTCCGCTGCCACGGCGACGAAGGACGTGGCGCAGCTCGAGACCGCGCTCCGCACGAAGGCGGGCCGCGCGCTGTTCGTGAAGACGGTCGCGTCGCAGGCAAAGGTGAAGGCGTCGGCGGTGGTCGTCGGCAAGTTGCGGAAGGTCGCCGGCTATGACCAGGGCTTCGAGCTTCCGGTGAGCGTGAAGGTGAAGAGCGCGCACGTGTACGAGACGCTCGTGAACCTGCGCATCGATCGCGTCGCGGTGCTGATGGTCGAGTTCGGGCTGCGGCCGGTCGGCGGCGCCAGCGGGAAGTACGAGGCGGCGATCGCGTCGCACATCGGCACGGCACTTGCGCCGGCGTCGGTCTCGCCGCCCACGATCGCCGGCACGCCGCAACAGGGTCAGACACTGACCGCGTCGCCCGGCACGTGGACGGCGGACGACGCGACGTTCGCGTACCAGTGGCAGCACTGCGACGCCGCGGGCGCGAACTGCGTGGCGATCGCCGGTGCGACCGCGCAGACGTACGTCGTCTCGTCGACAGATGTCGGCGCGACGTTGCGCGTCGTCGTCACCGCGTCGAACCGCTTCGGCGCGCCGGCAGCGACGTCGGCGCAGACCACAGCGGTCAGCTAGCCGCTTCCGCCGAGCGGAGGTGCGCTTCGAGCTCGCGCTCGAAGCGCACCCGCTCGGCGCGATGCGGGCTGTGGCTCGACGTCTCGTACCAGGAGACGGTCGCGTGCGGCACGGCCCGCGCGACGCTCTCTGCGTACTCGCGCGGCGAGAGCCGGTCGTCGGCCGCGTGCACGACGAGCGTCGGCGCAGTCAGGGCGCGCAGCTCGTCCTCGATGTTCCAGCCGACGAGCGTCTGCGTCCAGAGCTCGTACCAGTCCCTCGTCGGCTGGTCCGCGTCCTCGGCGGGCGGCGAGCGGAGGAGGAGCCGGCGCAGCGGCTCCTCGAGGTGGGTGTGGCCGGCGATCCACGTCGCGCTTGCGACGAGCTCGGGATGGAGGGCGGCCGTGAGGAGCGCGACGGTCGCGCCGTCGCTGTGGCCAACGAGGTGCGCGGGCGCCGCGTCGAGCTCGCGCAGGAGGGCGGCAAGGTCGTCCGCGTCGCGGTGGAAGAGGCGCTGGTCGAAGACCGCGTCGCGCGGCGAGGCGCCGAAGCCGCGGCGGTCGTAGGCGATCACGCGGCGCCCGCCGCCGATCCCGGGCACCCACTCGTCCCACACGCGCGTCGAGCCCGCGCCGCGGTGCAAAAGGACGACGGGCGGCTCCCGCCCAGGCGTTTCCTCGAAATGCACCGGCGAAAGCTACAATTCGGGGACAAACATAGGGGGGCGCCATGGCTTCGACGTGGTCGGTTCTCCGGATGAGCTGCAAGCGGAGGTCTCCGGTCGGCCTCCTAAAACAACCGGAAAAACAACGCAAGTGCGGAAAATAACCTCGCACTCGCTGCCTAAGTCCTAGGACTTAGACCAGCGTGTCGCCCCGGGCAAGCCTGCGTCCCGGGTGCGGCATCAACTAGCAGGCTCGGCGCCGAAGAAGAGCCACTCGTCGGAGGCGCGACACTTCAGGAGGGCTAGCTCGTCGGTAGGTCGGTCGCCAACCGGCCGTCGGGCGAAATTCAACGGCGACCTATGCTTGTAGACGCTCACACCGGTGCGTCCGCGGACGCGGGTTCGATTCCCGCCGCCTCCACTGAACTCGACGAGCAGGCGACCTCGTCGGCCCCGCAGTAGGATCAGCCTCTGGGACGCTATGAGGACATCTGCGCGGCGCACGAGTGGCGCGTCCCGGAGCGCTACAACATCGCCGCGGATTGTTGCGACAAGCATCCACGCGACAAGCTCGCGATGATCCACGAGCGGTTCGACGGCGTGGTCCGCGAGCTGAGCTGGGGCGAGATTCACGACCTCGCGAGTCAGGCCGCGAACCTGCTCGAGGCGCACGGCGTCGAGCGTGGCGACCGCGTGACGGTTGTCCTTCCGCCGACGCCCGAGACCGCCGGGATCTTCTTCGGGACGTGGAAGCTCGGCGCGCTCCTGCTCTCGATGTCCGTGCTCTACGGCGACGACGGCATCGCGCATCGGCTGAACGACTCCGAGCCGCGCGTGCTCGTCACCGATGCGGCAAATGCGCCGCGGTTCGCGAACGCCGGCGTGCCGGTCGTCACGCTTGACGCCGACGCGCTCGCCGAGCACTCGACCGAGCACGCGACCGCCGACACCGCCGCCGACGATCCCGCACAGCTCTACTACACCTCGGGCACGACCGGTCTCGCGAAAGGGATCGTGCACGCGCACCGCTACCTGCTCGCGCACGAGGAGTTCGTCTACTGCCACGAGGTCGAGGACGGGGAGCGCTTCCACGGCATGGGGGAGTGGGCGTGGGCGGCGGGCATCGCGCCGCTGCTCGGGCCGTGGCGGCTCGGAGCCGTCCAGTGCGTCTACCAGCGGGAAGGCGGCTTCGATCCGCGCAAGCAGCTCGACTTCCTCTCACGCCATCACGTCGCGAACGTCTTCACGACGCCGACGGCGATGCGCTCGATGATGGCGGTCGACGACGCGGGCGGGCGGTACCCGTGCGCATTTCGCCGCGTCTGCTCCGCCGGCGAGCCGCTGAACCCGGAGGCGATCCGCTGGTTCCGCGACCAGTATGGGGTGACGGTGCTCGACTACTACGGCCTCACCGAGTCGTATCCACTCGTCGCGAACTACCCGTGGCTGGAGGTGCGCGAGGGATCGATGGGCCGGCCCATGCCCGGCTGGGACGTGCACATTCTCGACGAGGACGAAAACGAGGTGCCACGCGGGGAACGGGGTGAGATCTGCCTGCGCGCGCGCTCGAATCCGCACTACCCGCTCGGCTACTGGCGAAACGACGAGGCGGCACGCGAGACATTCGACGGCGAGTGGTTCCATTCTAAGGACGCCGCGGTGATGGACGAGGACGGCTACATCTGGTACGCCGGCCGCGCCGACGACGTCATCATCTCCGCCGGGTACCGCATCGGCCCCTTCGAAGTCGAGTCGGCGTGCATCGAGCATCCCGCGGTGCGCGAAGCCGCGGCAGTCGCCTCGCCGGACGAGCGACGCGGCTCGATCGTCAAGGCGTTCGTCGTGCTCGCCCAGGGCTACGAACCGAGCGACGAGCTCGCGAACGACATCTCCGGGTTCGTGCGCACGCGGCTCTCGCAGTACGCGTACCCGCGCAAGATCGAGTTCGTCGACGACCTGCCGAAGACGCTCACGGGCAAGATCCGCCGGATCGAGCTACGCGAGCGCGAGCAGCGGTCGGTCACCGCCCCGCGCTAGCGCGCCGCGAGCCGCTCGGCCCGCTGCTGCACCTCGCGTGACGCGCGCTCGACGTCGACCGACACGCACGCGCCCTCGCGGACGACCTGCGAACCCGCGACCCACACGTCGGTGACGAGGCGGCTCGTCGACGACCACACGAGGTGTGAGACGAGGTCGCGATCGTCGAGCACCGGGACGAAGACCGGGTCGTCGGTGCGCAGGCGGACGATGTCCGCGACGCGGCCGGGCTCGAGCACGCCGACCGGCAGCCCGAGCGCAGCCGCTCCGCCCGCCGTTGCGAGCCCGAGCGCGACCGGCGCCGGGACGGCGTCCGCATTACCGGTCTGCAACTTCGCAAGGAGCGGCGCGAGGCGCACCTCGTCCCACAGGTCGAGATCGTTGTTCGACGAGGGGCCGTCGGTGCCGAGGCCTACGCGCAGCCCGCGGTCGAGCAGGTCCTGCAGCCGCGCGATGCCGGCACCGAGCTTCGCGTTCGACTGCGGGCAATGTGCGACGGCGACGTCGTGCTCCGCGTACAGATCGATGTCCGCGTCCGACAACCACACGCTATGTGCCGCCAGCACGCGCGCGTCGAGAAAGCCGCGCGCGGCAAGGAGCGCCGGGACGCTCTGCTCGTCCGTCCACTCCTCTCGCGTCTCGGCGACGTGGATGTGCACGAGCAGGTCGCGCTCGAGCGCAGCCGCCGCGATCGCGTCGAGCGCCTCGACCGGCAGCGTGTACGCCGAGTGCGCCGCGATCCCGAACGCGGCGCGCTCGTGCTCGGCGCCGTCGACGAACGCGAGCACCTCCGCCAGCCGCTCCTCCCACGACAGCCAGCCCGGCACGTCCATGACACCGGGCGTGAGCAGGCAGCGCGAGCCTGCATCGACCACCGCGCGCATCAGTCCCTCCTCGTGCAGGTACATCTCGCACGTCGTGGTCACGCCGGCCCGCAGGAGCTCCGCGCAGGCGAGCGTCATCCCCCAGTAGACGTCGTCGTCGGTGAGCTGCGCCTCGCGCGGCCACAGCACCTCGCGCAGGAACCGGTCGAGCGGCACGTCCTCCGCCGCGCCGCGGAAGAGCGTCATCGGCGAGTGGCAGTGACAGTTGACGAGGCCGGGGAGGAGGAGCCCGCCGACGCGCTCTTCGGGGACGCCCGGTGGCGCCGACGCGACAGGGCCGACCCACGTGATGCGTCCGTCCTCGACGTCGACCGCGCCCGGCCGGTGGATCGATCCGGCCGCGTCGCACGTGACGACCGCGTCCGCGACGAGCCGCGTCGCTACGAGAACGCCTCCCAGGCGTGCAGGAACGCTTCCTGCGCCGGCGTCAGCGTGTCGATGCGCAGGCCGAGCGCTTCGAGCTTCATCCGCGCGATGCTCTCGTCGATCTCGGCGGGCAGCGTGTGCACGCGCGGCTCCATCCCTGCGCCGTTCTGCATCAGGTACGCCGCGGAGAGCGCCTGCACCGAGAACGTCAGGTCCATGATCTCGGCGGGGTGGCCCTCGCCCGCCGACAGGTTGACGACGACGCCTGCGCCGACGACGAACAGCGAGCGCCCGTCGGGCAGCACGAACTCCTCCACGTGGTCGCGTGCCATGCGCGTCTCCGTCGCCTGCTCGCGCAGGCCGGCAACGTCGATCTCGTCGTCGACCGCGCCCGCGTTCGCGAGCAGCGCGCCGTCGGGCAGCGCCGCGATCGCCTCCGGCCCGATCGTGCACCGCACGCCGGTGCCGCTGATCACGAGCTCGGCGCGGCTGCATGCCTCCACGAGCGGCAGCACGTCGAACCCGTCGTGGTAGGCCTCGAGCGCGGCGAACGGCTCCACCTCGCAGACCGTCACGCGCGCGGCGAGGCCACGCAGGCGCGCGGCGATGCCCTTGCCGACCCACCCGTACCCGACGACGACGACCTCCTTGTCGGCCATCAGCAGGTTCGTGCGGTCGAGCACCGCGTTGACCGACGACTGGCCGGTCCCGTAGCGGTTGTCGAACAGGTACTTGCACCGCGCGTCGTTCGCAGCGATGCACGGCACCTTCAACGTGCCGTCGGCTTCCATCGCGCGCAGCGCGATCACGCCGGACGTCGTCTCCTCGGACGCGCCGATCAGCGTCTCGAGCACCTCCGGGTGCGTCGTGTGCGCGAGGCGGATCACGTCGGCGCGGTCGTCGATCACCACCTCGGGACGGCGCGCGAGCACTTCGCCGAAGTACTCGAGCTCCTGCTCGTGCGTCGAGCCGCTCTGACCGAACACCTCGACGCCGCGTGCAGCGAGGCCCGCGGCGACGTCGTCGTGCACCATCACGCCCTGGAACGCAACGCTCACCTGCGCGCCCGCCTCGGCGAGGATCGCCGCGAGGTACGCCGTCTTCGGCTCGATCGGAAGGATGACGGCGATTCGCCGCCCGTCGACAGTCCCTTCGGAGCGCAGCCGGTCGCGCACGAGGTTCAGCACGGGCATCCACTCGGCGACCCAACTGATCTTCTGCTCGCCGGAGGGCGCGAGCGACGCGTCGCGGATCATGCTCATATGCGCACCCCCAGCGACTCGAGCTTCGTGCGTGCGATCACCGCGTCCAGCTCGTCGGGGAACGCGTTCAGGCCGGCCGGCACCTTCCCCGCAGCGAGATGGTGCACCGAGAGGGCCTGCACCGAGAACGAAAGGTCCATGATCTCGACCGGGTTGCCGTCGCCGCCCGCGATGTTGACGAGCGACCCGCCGACGCAGAGGTAGACGCGCTTGCCTGCAACGTCGTGCTGCGTGACGCGGTCGCGCACCTCGGTGCCGGGGCCGAGCGCGGGGACGTCGATCTCGAGATCCTGGTGGCCGGCGTTCGCGAGCACGACCTTGTCCTTCAGATGCGGGAACGCGGAGGCGGGGAGCGTGTCGGTGCCGCCGGCGGCGGTGATCACGAAGTCGGCGTCCTCGAGCGCGTCTTCGAGCCGTGCGACGCGGTAGCCGTCCATCACGGCGCGCAGCGCCTGCACGGGATCGAGCTCGACGACCGTGACCCGCCCGCCGTAGCCCGCCGCGCGGCGCGCGAGCCCCTGGCCGACCCAGCCGTAGCCGATGACGCAGAACCGCTTGCCCGCCGCGCTCAGGTTCGTCAGCCGCAGGATCGCCGTCAGCGTCGTCTGCCCGGTGCCGTACGGGTTGTCGAACATGTGCTTGCAGCGCGCGTTGTTCGCCGCGACCGCCGGGAAGGTGAGCGTGCCCGCCGCCTCCATCGCGCGCAGTCGCGCGACCCCGGTGGTCGTCTCCTCGGTGACGCCTTGCAGCTCGCCCGCGAGCTCGGAGCGATGCTCGAGGATCCGGCGCGTCAGCTCGGCGCCGTCGTCGATCACGAGCTCGGGCCCCGTGTCGGCGACCGCGAGCAGGTCGGCAGTGAAGTCGTCCGGCGCCGCGCCGTGGCGCGCGTGCACCTCGATCCCGCGCTCGACGAGCGCGGCACAGACGGAGTCCTGGGTCGAGCGGGCGTTGCTCCCGGCCGCTACGACCTGCGCGCCCGCCTCCGCCAGCAGGGTCGCGAGGTAGGCGGTCTTCGCCTCCAGGTGCACGACGACCGCGACCTTTCTCCCGCGCAGGGTCCCGTCGTTCAGGCGCTCGGCCGCGAGCTTCGTCAGGACCGGGGAGTGGCGGCGGGCCCACTCGATCCGGCGCTCGCCTTCGCCCGCCAGGGACGGGTCGGCGATGTTCGAACGAGAGGTGACGCTGGCGCTCACGGGATGAAACAATAGTGCGGTTCAGGCGCTACCCCCCGGTTCACAAACGAGGAGGAGAAGTGAAGCGATCGCTCGCGATTGCGGTGCTCGTGTCCGCCGCGCTCGCCGTTGCCCTTTTCGGCGCCCAGGCGTCCTCGGCCCACAAGACGGCCGCATTCAGCGCATGCCTGGTCACCGACATCGGTGGTCTGAACGACAAGTCGTTCAACCACGACGCCTACGTGGGGTTGCAGCAGGCGGAGAAGCAGCTGCACATCCAGGGCCGCGTCGTGCAGTCGAAGTCCCCGGCCGACTACATCCCGAACCTGCAGTCGTGTGTTCGGAACGGCGCCGGCATCACGATCGCCGTCGGCTTCCTGATGACCGATGCGATCGACGCGGTGGGCAAGTCCTATCCGCAGAACAAGTTCGCGATCGTCGACGTCGACGTGGCGTCGCTCAAGCACCATCCGAAGGGCGTCCTCGGGCTCATCTTCAAGGAGCAGCAGGCCGGGTACCTCGTCGGCTACGGCGCGGGCCTGTGGGCGAAGTCGCACAACGCGACGGCCGTGGGCTCGGTGGGCGGCTTGAAGATCCCGCCGGTCGACCGCTACATCGCGGGCTTCCAGTTCGGCGCGAAGAAGGCCGACCCCGGGATCAAGACGCTGAACGACTACTCCCAGGACTTCGTCGTCCAGGCGAAGTGCAAGGAGAAGGCGCTCAACCAGATCGCCCAGGGCTCGGCCGTCGAGTTCCAGGTCGCCGGCCAGTGCGGTCTCGGCGTCCTCGACGCGGCGCACTCGAAGAACGTGCTCGGGATCGGCGCGGACGCCGACCAGGGCTACCTCGGGCCGTGGGTCATGACGAGCGCGCTCAAGCGCGTGGACACGTCGGTGTTCACGGCGATCAAGCAGGCGAAGGGCGGCAGCAGCTTCAAGGGCGGCCGCAACGAGACGTTCGACGCAACGAACAACGGCGTCGGCGTCGGCAAGTGGAGCCCGAAGGTGCCCGCCTCGATTCGCGGCGCGGTCGCCAAGCAGCTCTCGCTGCTCAAGGCCGGCAAGGTCAAGGGCATCCCGACGAGCGTCAAGTAGGGCACGCCGTTTCGACGGGCATGGCCGGAGCTACGCTCGGGCCATGCCCGTCGACTTCGAACAGGTGCTCCGCGAGACGCTCGACTCCCTGCCCGCCGATCTCCCACCGCACCCTCGGGACGT
>Ga0066662_10001025_pt1 | contig 12580 bp, 5 predicted proteins | sample GraSoiAngelo_111_FD_133939 | JGI IMG/M metagenome (GOLD analysis project Ga0066662, IMG submission 133939) | Grasslands soil microbial communities from the Angelo Coastal Reserve, California, USA - 14_0903_12_40cm | ecosystem: Environmental > Terrestrial > Soil > Grasslands | place: USA... | reverse complement strand
TCGGATCACCGCCGATCAACAGCGCCCGGAGCAAACGGGAGGGCCGCCGCTGTGAGACGATCCGGACAGGTGAAAACGACAACTCGCGCGAAAAAATGCAGAATGTTCGTGGAGACAGCTCGGTTGTAAATCGGGAAGTAGGGCACGCCAGCGTTCTTCAGAGTCGTCGGCCACGCGTGCTTGACGCTGCGTATTGGTTTGCCCGGCGAGCGTGGGCTCGGAAATACAAACGGACTCTCCGAACCTCGCTCCTTCTTCCACTCCTTGAGAACGTCGCCAGCCAATCGGCTCAAAGGCAGCGGCTGAGCTGAGCAGCTGAGTCAGCCGTCTTGACACTGCCGCCGAGATGTATGACCCCGTGGGCAAGATCCACTTGGTCCCCTTATAGTCAAGAAAGTCGTGCGTAGGGCTGAACTCCTCAAAGGTCACCGTCAAGGTTGTCGGATGTTCTTGTTTGCTGCTCATGCCGCCTCACGCTCATAGTATTTCAGCAGGCCGCCCAGCCGCTCCCGACACCGCACCTTTTCCTGTTCTCCACGGACTGCTTCTCGGGGACGACCCGAGGATTTGCGAAACTTCGATCCGTCGAACTTGTTGGCGATGAGCTTTCGGTACCAGGCCAGCAGCGTATCCGGTTTCGCGACAGCCGCCAATTCTTCCAAGGCCTTCCGTTGCAGCCGGTGGGCGATTTCGGCCAGCGTAGCTTTTTCGGCATCGGATAACACTTAAATTCGGCGCATTCAGGCACTGTTGAAAGTTAAAAAAGCCTCTATTTATGCGGGCGCGTGACATATATTCGTTGTTGAGGAATTCCTACCGTTTCGTTAGCATTTCCTCGAAATGAAATATATCCCTAGAAATGTAAGACTAGCCTATAAACATGGCGCTTGACACACTTCGGCGGCACATACTTCCTTCACGAATTTATACGAGTGCTGCAATTGCGTGATTACCTTAGTTGGCGCTTGGCCTACCACCGGCGCAACAGCGATTACAGCGTATCCCAGATGCTGCTGGCGTTGATCTATCCCATCATCTTGGGACTGGACCGTATCGAGACCGCGTCACTCTTGAATTCAAACGGAAGCTTTCAATACCTGACGGGCTTGCAGAGTTTTCCCAACCCACAGACTTTGCGGCGATTCTTGTTGAACGCCCCGGATCATCTCCGCAAGCAATTGCATTTTGCCAATGACCGACTTTTGCAAAGATTTATTCACTTGCCGGAGCATCGCTCGCGACTCATCTTCGATCTAGACAGCAGCGTACTTACCGTGTTTGGTCATCAAGAAGGCGCTGAGGTTGGCTACAATCCGCGCTATCGCGGCAAGCGATCCTATGACCCACTGCTCTGTGTGGAAGAGAATTCTTCGTTCCTCTGGGATGTCGAACTGCGGTGCGGCGATGCGGGAACCTGGGCGGGCAGCGAAGGACTCTTGGCCTGTTGTTTTCATTCCACTCCTTCCGACATTCGGGAGATACGAGTACGGGCCGATGCCGGCTTCGGCTACGGGCCCGTCTTGGATATGCTGGAAGCGCGTTTAGCCCAGTATTCCGTGGTTGCGCGCATGGTCCCCTCCCTGAAGCGTGCGCTCAGAGGTTTGCGCCATGAGCCGATGAATCCCCGTTGGGAGATCGCGGAGTTTGAGCACCGTACCCACGGTTGGTCTCACGCGCGGCGTTGCATTGTGGCGCGGAAGTTGATCCAAGAGAGCGATCCGGAGCCGAGCCTGTTTACGATGGGACGTTATGTGTATCGAGCTTGGCACACAGACCTGCCGCTGACACCGGCCGGAGTGTGGCACTTCTACGATGGCCGCGCCGGAATGGAGCGACGCATCCGAGAAATTCGTGCGGACTATGCGCTCACGAAGATTCCGACGCGAGCTTTTGCGGCCAATGCTCTGTATCTGGAAGTGATTCGGCTCGCCTATAACCTAGTCACGGCTTTTCAGCGAACGTGTCTCCCCGAGGTGTCGCCACCCCACTATTGCCACGACGGAGCTTTAATCGCTGATAGTTCCGCCGCAATTCTGGATCGAGTCGCGCGCTGGTCTGCGCGGCTTCGACCAGTAAGCAACGCAGCATACTATTGCCTTGCTTACTGATCGCACCGAGCCGCTGGCGGCCTCCGGTACTCTCTTCACTGGGATTTAGGCCTAGATAACTCACCAGTTTTTTGCTGTTCGGAAAGCGGCTCACCGGTCCGACGGTCAACACGAACGCCAGTGCTGTCACCGGCCCCACTCCGACCTGCTGCATCAAACAGACGGCCGTGGGGCGGCTTTCCGCTTCGCTGATCACCGCCCGGTCCAACTCCCCGATCGAAGGGTCGAGTTGATCGAGTAGCTCGAGCAGCTCCCGCCGGCGACGGCTGGCCCACGGATCGAGGGTCAGGCTTTCCAGTTTCTGACGGCCCACCGTGGTCCAGAGCTTCTTCCTGAGGCAAAGACCTTGCCCCATTGCTAGCGCGTGCAGCTGGTTCATCACCGAGGTTCGGAAGCGCACCAGCTTGTGCCGATGCCGGACCAACTGCCGAACATCACGTTCCGCAGGGGAGGGCACCCAAATCCGCGGAAAACGATTCTGCATCAGCAAGTCGAGGATGTGCAGAGCATCCCGGTCGTCTGTCTTTTGTTTGCGCACCATCGCCGCGCGGATCTCCGCCGCATCGCCAATCCACAGTTCATGCCCATAGTGACGGAGCATCTTTTCGAACCACTGCGTGGCGAGGGTGGCTTCTATGCCGACGCGGACGGGAGCCGCCAGTGCAGCATAAAACCTCTCGGCCTCGCCCGTGCCATGCTCCAAGCGGCGCGTTACAAGTTCGCCCGTCGTGGTATCCATCATTGCGATTTTCTGAAACCGTGTGTGAAAATCACATCCTATAATCAACATAGTCGCTCGGCTCCTTTCCTCCGAGCCTTGGTCGAAGAAACCGCTACCAAGTCTACTCGCCCGGAGGGAGCCGACGACGTTATCCAATCAATTAAGTTGGTCGTTCGGCTGTTAACAGAGATCTCTAAATCACATAACTCATTTCTCTGGCGTCAGTTAACAGCTTCGGGACCATCCCCAAACACCTTTTTCTTGTCCCCAAGATGTCCCCAGCATCTGGCAGAACATATTTGGATTCAGCTTGGTTCATGGTTAAGCGTGACAACAAAGCTGGAATTCGGGCAACTACTCAGGGTACCGTGATTGTTATAGTTCCGACCGGGATTGAAAGGGTCCCTGAATTGGCCTGGACCTTCACGTGAATGATCGTAGGTGATCCGCCTCCTCCTCCGCCACCACCACTCCCTCCCCCGCCCGGTCCCCCACCAGCAGAACCGCCGCCACAGGAACTTAACACCAAGCAAGACACTAGGATCAGGCAGAGGACAGCAGCCCGCGGCAGGAATGCGCGAGGTGAGGTCCGTGGTGAGAAAAAGAAGTATAAGACGAAGAGCGCAAGCAATGCTGCGTAGGCAACAGGGCTGCGAAGACTTGAATAACGTGAGTTACCTGAAGGGGGCGAGAGTGGGGGCAGGGGTATATCGGCTTTGGAGGTTAAAGAAACAGCCAACGTGGTGCTGACGGAGCCGTTTGCTGGCAAGGTCACCGGCGAGGGATTTGCCGTGCAAAACATGCTGCCAACATCATTGGTACAGCTGAAAGTGAAACTACCTGTGAATCCGCCTTGCGAGGTCATTGTTATCGTGAAGTTGGACTGAGTACCTACAGAAGCGGTCACTGTGGTTGGGGAGATGGAGGCAACTACATTTCCAACCGTCAGCTGGATGTTCAGCGAGTGCACAAGCGTTCCAACCTGGCCGGTCACCGTGATCGTATACATTCCTGCAGTGGCATTCTGTGTTATGACGTTGACCTGCTCACCCAAGCCAACGCTCAAAGTAGGTCCAGGCAACTGGCATTGGACGGCCGGGTTCGATGTTGTGCACGTAATTGCGATCGGTTGGCTGTTGTTGATGATTGTGGAAGAGCTTAGAAAGAAAGAAGTCGTGGCGGTCGGCAGCGTCGAGAGGGTCAACATTGAAGCGCTAAGAGAAAAGTCTTCTACGCTGAAAGAAGTATCGACTGATTGCGTAAACACGCCATCCGTGGCGACAACCTTGAACGGATACGTACCTACGCCCAAGGATGTGGGGGCAGCCACAGTGAAAAACTGACCAGATTGACCGCCAGCAGGTAGGTCGATCGAAGTCAAGCCCATGTTGCACGATGCCCCTGCTGGCAGTCCCTGACAGGAAAGCAGCAGATCCGAAGCGTAGCCAGCAATACTAGTCAGATCAAGCGTGAACGTGGGGGTAATCCCGCCCGGAAGTGTGTCAGGCGCAAAAGGTAGGTTGACGTAGAGGGCGAACCCCAACGGGAGGGCAGGATTACCGGCGTACCCATAGACAGAATGAATTTCTGATCCGGATTGAACCTGGATCGAAAACACATTATTGACGTTGAATGCATTCCCGATTTGAAAGGGCACATCCTGTGAAGCCTGTCCCGCAGGAATGGTCACTGAACTGGGAATGGTGATCGCTGGATCGCTGGCGGAGAGCTGCAACGTAGTAGTCGTCGAAGCAAGGGCCTGGGTGACGCGAAGGATTCCCTGCCCTCCGATTACGGGATTGGCCACAAGGCGCGCCTGGAAAGAAGGACCGGCCACCGCGGGAATTACGTGATACGAGGAATCCAGACTGTCGAGTTCGATCAGGTCGGCGCGGCCATCCCCGTTGACATCCGCCGCAACTCCCGGTGCGTAGAGCTTCTTCAAAGGAAAAGCCACGTAGCTAGGCGTAAACGTTGCGTCGCCATTGCCCAAGAGGACTTGAAGGTACGTGTTGGGGGAGTTTCGCGCAGCTCTGGGCGTCTGAAATGCGGCGATATCCATTTCTCCGTCGCCATTGAAATCGGCAATCATCGGATGTAAGCCATTGCCCGGCGAAGATGCAAAGAAGAAGTGGGGATCGGGGCTGCCCGCGTACGATTGATAGGTGTTGGATAGTTTGAACGAGCCGTCGGGTTGAGCAATGTAGATGTTGTAGACCAGGGTTGCAGCGAGCCCCCAGTCCACGACGTGTTCTTGTAGCTCCACGATGTCCGGCTGGCCATCGTGATTGAGATCAGCAACAGCAAACGGCTGGATATCAGGGACTACCATTTTCGCGTTTTGGAAGGTGCCATCGCCATTTCCGAGAAGTTCAAAAAGAGGTTCGGGATTATTGGTGACATTCACAAAAATCCAAACGAGCACGTCCAGCTTGCCGTCGCCATTGAAGTCACCCACGACAAGATGCGCCGGCCATCCACCGTTGTTCGGCGGCGGGTAGAAGCTGACGGTGGCCCCCTGGGTGAAAGTGCCGTCCCCGTTTCCAAGAAATGTAGTCAGCGTTTGATAGCGGGAATTCGGAAGCGAGCCCGGTTGCTGCCCAGCAACCACAAAATCCAGCTTGCCGTCATTGTTAAAGTCACCCACGCCTATAATGCCCTGGGCGGCCGGAGCGGCCGTGACCACCGCAGGGGCAAAAGTTCCGTCACCATGGTTTTTGGCGTAAATGAGCGCAGGGGACCCGCCAGAAAATATTGAGCCAATCTCGAGAAAGTCCGGTTTTCCCGTGTTGCGGAAATCAGCCAGTACATAGTCGCCAGGAATCAAACCAAAATCTAATATGTCTATTCCTTGCGCCGCTGCGAAGTGCCCAGTTCCATCGTTCAATAAAGTCGCCAGCCTCCACGGCGCCCCGGTGTTTTGAGGCTGCGCGACGAAAGCAAGGTCGGGATGCCCATCGCCGTTCAAGTCCGACACAAGAAAATCACCCCAAGGCGCGTTGCTTGTTCCCGTGCCACCGGACGTCAAATAACCCACGTAACTGCCCTGCGGCGCACCAAACCCTCCCTTCCCGTCGTTTAAGAAGACGGTGGCCGAGTCACTATCTTGGTTGGCCGTTACAATATCTGGTTTGCCGTCTCCGTTTACATCGGCAACGGCGAACGCAAACACCGAGGTGTCACCTCGATAGACCTGAGGAGGCAACAGTTTGCCGGTGCCATCATTGAGAAGGACAGTCAAAAGATCACCCGCAGGCTTACCAAAAAAGGCATCCGCAACTATGAGGACACCTGTAGTAACCAGGTCGGGGTGCCCATCCCCATTCACATCGACTACTGCGGCATTGAAGGCTGCATCGCCGAGTCCTGTTGTAGTGAAGTTGAGAGTCTTAAAGGTCCCGGAACAGTCGCCATTGTAAATGAAAGCCCCGCCAAAGTTGAACAAGACTAAGGCATCTTGGCAACCATCGGAATTGAGGTCTCCAGCGGCCGTTCCCACGATAAAAACGTCGCCCATGGGGAACCCAAAGATCAGGAGTTGAGAGCGTTTGAAAGTGCCGTCACCCTGATTAATGAAGACCCAGGCTTCCGTATCGCCGCCGGGATCAGCGTATACGATATCTGGGAGACCATCATTATTAAAGTCCGCGACGGCCATGCCAATGACAAACGGAGGATTGAACGGATCATCTAAAGGCGCAGAAATGGGCGCGCTGAAGTTTCCCTTACCATCCCCCAGTAGTGTAATGAATCCGTTTACCTGAGGCGAAGCTACCGTACCCGCGACAATATCTAGATGCCCGTCTTTGTTCAGGTCGGCCACTGCCAAAGTTGTTGGCGGACCGGGAACAAAAAACTGCTTCTCTCTTTGAAACGTGCCATCTCCATTGCCAAAGAAAATGCCAATAGTTCCGCTATCTGCCTCCGCCACGATTAAATCGGAAATTCCAATGCCACGCAGGTCCGCGGCGACAACCGCAACTGGGGCCTGCCCCAGAAGCGGAATAATGGTCGGCAACTGCGAGGTTCCATCGCCTTTTCCGAGATAGAGCCAAAGAGTGTTTGCGCCGCCGTTGGCAACCACCCAATCCATATGGCCGTCACGATTAAAGTCCGCAGTGGCAACGCCTGCAGGGATGAAGCCGGCAGGCAGCGAGTCGCGGAAGGCAAAGCCGGGCAAGGGTGGATTACTGGTCGACTGCGAAGTCATACCGCGACTCGTCGGCGGGGCGTTGGGATTTGCGGAATCGATAGCCTGATGCGCGTAAGGCCGGTTGAAGTATTGCAAGTATTCCGGTCCAAGGCGCGAGGCAAGCTTCCATCCCAAGAAACGAACCGGCTTGTTGGAATGAAAGTTTGTCATTCCCGGCAGAGGTTGGATCCCTCGCTGCATCATGAGGCTGGATTGGCCAGCGGTGCGGGCAGCGATGGGAAAATTTACGGCATTGGATGTTCCACCACCGGGAGCCGGATTAACAACGGTCACGACCGCACTGCCGGCGGTTGCGATGTCGCTGGAGATGATCTGCGCGGTGAGGAGATTTGGGTTTTGAACGAACGTTTGTCGGCCTTGACCGTTCCATTGAACCTGCGCGCCGGGAGAAAAGTTGCTGCCGCTGACCGAGAGGACAAATCCAAAGCCGCCGGCGAGCGCACTGGCGGGACTCAGGGCGGAAATAGTGGGGCCAGGGGCCGTCAGTGTAAATGTAAGTGCGTTCGAAGTTCCCCCGCCTGGAGCGGGGTTGACGACTGCGATAGGAATAGTTCCCGCTCCGTCATAAAGATTGAAGTCTGCCGCATCAATATCCGCGGTCAGTTGCGTAGCGCCAACAAACGTGGCGGCGCGCGCGGCATTGTTCCATAGGATCGACGAGCCAGGAACAAAGTTAGTGCCGGTCAACGTCAGAGTGAAAGATGGTCCGCCGAGTGTCGTGCTGGATGGCGAGAGAGATGACAGCGTGGGGATGGGATTGGGCGCAGGTGTTGGTGGGGGTGTCTGCCAAAGAATCGCTGTATCGTTCTCAACGAGTTGCTGATCAATACTCCACGTGGTGCCAAGACCCGGCGCAACCTGCATCCCCACGGTGGCGGAACCGCCGGCATCAGCGAACGAACAGTTCCCGCCAAATACCGCATTCGCATAATTAAACAGCACGTTTCCAGAACCTTCCTGGAAGACCACCTGGAACTTGATGGTGGCGTTGGGATCGTTTCGGCAGTCGTAATAACGAACGTCGCGCCATTCCACCACTAGTTGCCGGTTGGGTGCTGTGCCCAGAACGGTCCAGAATACGTTTTGACTGGTGCCTTTCACCGGGTACAAATCATCCCAGAAGGGCGCCAGCAGAGTGAGCACGGGCAGATCGCGAGCGGGCGTGACTCCATTCGGAAGGGGGAGCGAGTAGTTCACGTACTCCCCAAATGCATTGGTAAAGCTGAGCAGCCCGTTGCTGCTCACGTACAGCGTTGAAAAACTCCCGCCGCCAAAGGGAATCGCGAAAGGCAGTGAGACGGCAGCGATATCGTCATCACCAAGATTCAGGTTGGTCCCCGTGAATGAAACGTAGTTCGACGAACCTTGCGTGACAAAACCATAGTTCTGCAATACGAAGGCCTGAATGACATCCCCGCTGGGAAACGTCAGCGTGTAATTACCCAGCGCCGGTGGAATCCATGAGGCGGTGTACACGCCGTCGCCCGCCGCAAGATCGGAACCGTTTCCGTCGTCCAGCAACGTGATGGTTTGCGCTCCCGGAGAAATGCTCACCTGCACCGTGCCCGTGGGCTGGCTGCAATTGATGTTGATCGTGCTCAAAGTGATCGGGACTCCCACAGTTCCCGAAATCGAGCTCAGGGTCGGCTGCAAGCGCGCGTAGATGGGCTGGCTCGCGCAGGTCATGGAGCCGTAGGCATTAAGCCGCTTGCCTGTAATCGTTTGCGAAAGCGCCAGCAGTGAATCGCCTCCGGCCAATAAAAGATTCTTTATCGCGCGCCAATCCAATGTGGGGTTTTGGGCCTTGAGCAAGGCGGCTACGCCAGTAACGTGCGGCGTGGCCATGGAAGTTCCGCTCTCGAGGGAATAGGTGTTGTTCGGCGTGGTGCTCAGGATGTCCACGCCTGGCGCTGCGAGATGCACGGTATGGCTGCCAATGTTGGAAAACGCGGCCAGGGAATCCGCGCGATCCGTCGCAGCAACAGCGATCACGTTGGGAAGAGCAATGTCCGCTGGATATGTCGGAAATGAGTCGTTATTTGTGAAGTTGTTTCCTGCGGCAGCGATAAAGAGAATACCATCGGTCAATTGCGCGGAGATAGCATCTTGCAGCGATTGAGAGAAGATGTTTCCGCCCCAACTGTTGTTCGTCGCGATAATGTTGATGCCCGAATCTTTCAGAGATTTGACAACTTCGAGGCACTCAACTGCTGCCCACACTGCGCCGCTGCCGTCTGAGCCCAGGAACTTGCAAGGCAGGATTTGAACCTGCCAGTTTATTCCGGTAACGCCCTGGCCGTTGTTGCCCACGGCGCCAATCGTTCCCGAAACATGCGTGCCGTGGCCGTTGTCGTCCAAGGGATCGCAAAGACCGTAAACTGCGTTGAAACCTCGTGAACCCACAGGGCATGTCAGAGGATTTCCGTTAATATCGAACGCTTGGAATGGCGTGGTCGCCGCCCAGATGTTTTGTGCAAGGTCCGGGTGCGTGTAATCCACACCAGTATCAATGACGGCGACAACGACACTCGCACTTCCTGTAGTGAGGTTCCAAGCCTGCGTGGCATGGATGTCAGCGCCCGGTGTCCCACCCAATTGACCGGTGTTTTGCAAACTCCATTGCGAGGAAAACAATGGATCGTTCGGACTAGTCAGGGCGCGAACGATGTAGTTAGGCTCGGCATAGAGTACGTTGGGATCTTGCCTGTATATCCGGATGGCTTCGCGGACTTTCGTTTTGTCGAAGAGTCGAACGCGCTGGAGACCTTCCACCACTCGAGACGCGCGAATGACTGTCGCGCCTACCTTGGCGTGCAGCGAGTTCATTGCCGCCCGAGCCGCGCCGCGGCGAAATCGCACGAGCACCTCACCGGCAACGTACTTGGCATCGGAACCAGGCTGCCCCGCAAAAGGACTCTGGGGCGGAGACGCGCGGAGAAACGAATTGCCAACTTGCGCTACGGCCGGCAGTGATAAGCTTAGGACGGCCGCAGCGAGAAACCATTTGTGAGGCTGCGGCCAACCTGAGGACACTCGCAAGAATATACGCTCTGCCCGTGAGATGGCCCGAATCATAGCCAGATTGTGGCGAACTAAGCGAGGACCCCAAGGAAGATACTCTCAGGTAACCGTCTGCGTCAAGTTCCTACACGACTAACACGACTAACCCGGAGCCTTAAAAAACAAATGGAATCTCACTCGTTCTCGGCGCGTTTTTCTCGGCATATTATGTTTACAGCGGACAGACCGAATAATGATCGTCAAGTTTAAAAACTCAACTTTCGAAATCATTAGTTGAACGTAGCCAAGCGCGTATCCCGAAAAATGCTCGGGGCTCTTGCAAATGAAACACCCATCTCCTCATCGCTTTCGGAAATCTTGCTCTTGAGCCCAATGAATTCGCTTTCCGTGATAAGACCTTGCGCTTTCATTCTTGAATCTGTTCCTCAAGTCGAATCGTGTCCCCTATGTCCCCAAAGCCCACGCTTCGAAAGGCTGCGTAATTGCAACAAAAAAGCGATGTTCCCCGGTAGGTCAAGAAGGTGAGCAATCTGTTGGCTACCGAAAGGTCATGGCGCGAATCTGCTTGATGTAATAGAATGAAAGTGGATGAAAATAAAGGCGTTGTCGGATCCCCGGTAGCTCAACGGTAGAGCATTCGGCTGTTAACAGAGAACTTCAAATCCAATAACTCGTTTCTCTGGCGTCAGTTAACAGCTTCCGGGACATCCCCAAACACCCTTTTCTTGCCCCCACCCTTGTCCCCAACACTGTTTCCGTCCGTTCCATCCCACGGCATACGCCAAATCGGGTTCAGAGATTACTTCCGGGTGGCTGCAATCCGGGAGTTATCGCCTGTGGGCTCAAATCGAATGCCGGGGGCGAACACTCCCACGGTTCGCGGGTCATGCATCCCAATAAATTGCCTCCTAAATCTCCTTGTGCCCAAGTATCGCAGTTTTGACGACGTGCATCTCGTTTGACAAAGATTGGATATAGGAGGCTATATCGCGGTCTGATTCTGTACTTCACACAGCTGACCTAAGGTAAATTGAAAGCCAACAGGGCGAAAAGCTGACCGATTTCGCCGTGAAGCTCCCTGGCGATTCCGGTATGTTCACGACTCCATGGCACGGATTTTCCGACGCAACTAGTATTGTTACCAGTATGAGCCGAAGTTCCCTCGTTCTAGCATCGAGTATGACTCAAGCCGACTCCGCTAACAGGCAAACCATCTCGCGCTACCGTGTCCTAGAGGAGCTGGGGAGCGGTGGGATGGGTGTTGTCTACAAAGCCCAGGACAATGAGCTCGGCCGATTTGTAGCTTTAAAGTTCCTGCCTGAGAACCCAGCCCCGGACCCGCATGCCCTGGAACGTTTTCGCCGCGAAGCACGAGGTGCATCTGCGCTCAATCACCCCAATATCTGCACCATCTACGAAATTGGGACTCACGAAGGCCGCGCGTTCATCGCCATGGAGTACCTGGATGGTGTGACGCTGAAATACCTGATAGCCGCAGGCACCCTAGATACGGAGCGTATAGTGGAGATTGCCATCGAAGTCACCGATGCGCTCGATGCTGCTCACAGCGAAGGCATCATTCATCGTGACATCAAACCCGCCAACATTTTCGTCACGAAGCGAGGGCGCGTCAAGATTCTCGACTTTGGCCTGGCGAAGAGTATTCTTCCGGAGAGCCTCGCAACGCAGATCGCGGCGCAGGCAACGCTTTCTCTGTCCGATGTCGCCGAAGAAGATCTCACCATCCCGGGGACGGCTCTGGGAACCTTGAACTACATGTCTCCCGAGCAAGTACGGGCCAAGGAGTTAGACAGTCGCACGGATCTGTTCTCTTTCGGTATCGTTCTCTACGAGATGGCGACGGGGAGGGTGCCCTTTCGAGGAGGCAGTTCGGGCCTCATCATGGACGCCATCCTCAATCGCACTCCGGTGGCTCCCATACTAGTCAATCCCGACATTCCCCCTGCGCTCCAAGAAGTGATCCGCAGAGCTTTGGAGAAGGACATCAACCTGCGTTATCAGCACGCAGCGGACATGCGGGTTGAGCTGCAACGGCTAAAGCGAGACATCGATTCGGGCCAGAGGGCTGCGGAAGAAGAAACAGGATCGGTCCTGATACCAACTCCAAGTTATCTATACTCGACCGACAAGCGGAGGGCACGGACTCCCTCTGTGGGAACAGCTGCTCTCCGCCAACGGCGCGTCTCCAAGATCATTGACTCGCTTGCAGTCTTGCCCTTCGAAAATGCTAGTGGCGATCCTGAGCGCGAATACCTCAGTGATGGGATCACGGGGAGCCTCATCAATGTCCTGGCGACAGTACCGAAACTGCGCGTGATGGCGCAGAGCACGGCATTTCGTTATAAGGGCCGGGAAATTGACCCTCAAGCTATCGGTCGCGAGCTTAATGTGCGCGCCGTGCTCACGGGAAGAATAGTGCAAGGCGGTGGCTCTTTGCGCATTTGGACCGAACTAGTCGATGTAGCCACTGGTTGTCAACTATGGGGCGCGCAATAC
>Ga0066662_10001021_pt1 | contig 12597 bp, 11 predicted proteins | sample GraSoiAngelo_111_FD_133939 | JGI IMG/M metagenome (GOLD analysis project Ga0066662, IMG submission 133939) | Grasslands soil microbial communities from the Angelo Coastal Reserve, California, USA - 14_0903_12_40cm | ecosystem: Environmental > Terrestrial > Soil > Grasslands | place: USA... | reverse complement strand
GTCTTCGGCGAGGTGACGCTGAACGACGCGGTCGACCTCGCGGCCTTCGTGCGCGACCGCGGGCTCCCGCAGGTGCTCGACTTCCCGTTCCAACAGGTCGCGACGGCGTACGCGTCGGGCGCGAGCGGCTCGCGCGGCGTCGCGAACCGCCTGCGCGACGACGACTACTTTCGCACGCCGAACGGGGTCGACCCTGCATTCACGACGTTCCTCGGCAACCACGACATGGGCCGCGGCGCGCAACAGATCCTGCAGCAGGCGCCGGGACTGAGCGGCACGCCGCTCCTCAACCACGTGCTCTTCGGCTACGACCTGCTCTACCTCCTGCGTGGCGCACCGACGCTGCTCTACGGCGACGAGGTCGGGATGATCGGCGCCGGCGGCGACAAGAACGCACGCGAGGACATGTTCCCGACGCAGGTCACCGACTGGCAGACCGAGCAGCGTGTCGGTTCGGGCCCGATCGGCAACGGCTCGTCCTTCGACGTGAGCAATCCGATCGAGACGCACGTGAAGACGCTCGCGAAGCTCCGTGACGACTACCCGGTGCTGTCGACCGGCGCGTCGAACGTCCTCTACGCGCAGGCCGCGCTCCTCGTCGTGCAGCGCGTCGACCTCGCGACGGGCGAGTCGGCCATCGTCGCCTTCAACAACGGCAACACGAACGCGAGTACCGCGTTGGCGGCAGACGGCCGCGTCGTGTTCGGCGCGGGGACGCTCGCGAACGGCCGCATCACCGTCCCGCCCGTGTCGGCACTCGTCGTCGCGCAGAGTCCGCTCGCAACCGCGGCGAAGACGACGCTGACGCTGCGCGCGAAGGCCGACGACCTCACGTCGTACTTCGCGCTCACCGCGACGGCCGGCGCGCAACCCGCGAGCGTGACGTTCGCGATCCGCCGCGCCGGCGGCCAATGGCAGCGCGTCGCGATCGACGACTCGGCGCCGTATCGCGCGTTCCTCGATCCGGCTCGTTTCAAGAGGCACGAGCAGGTCCAGGGGATCGCCGTCGCGCGAGGCGCCGGCGGTACCGTTTCGGTCTCGCAAATTGCGACCTTCCGCCCGAATGGGTGAACGGTCCAGGTCGCCTGTTTCGCTAGCTTCCTCCGCGTTCTGACCTCCTCCGACACCACACACGAAGCCGCCACCTGGTGGCAGCGCACCTACGGCGAAGACGGCGACCTCCTCGTCGCGTACTTCTCGATGGAGTTCGGCCTCGACGCGCGCCTACCGATCTACTCGGGCGGCCTCGGCGTCCTCGCCGGCGACCACCTGAAGGCGACGGCGGAGCTCGGCGTGCCGCTCGTCGGCGTCGGCCTCTTCTACCGCGGCGGCTACTTCACGCAGGGCCTGAGCGCGGAGGGGCGGCAGACCGAGAAGTACAACGCGCTCGACCCGGAGGAGCTCGGTCTCGTGCGCGAGCCGGTGCAGGTGGACGTCGACCTCGCCGGCGAGACGGTGACCGCGAGCGTCTGGCGGTACGACGTGGGATCGGTCCCGCTCTACCTGCTCGACGTCGACCTGCTGACCGACGCGCTGTACAGCGGCGACCGCGAGCACCGCATCCGACAAGAGCTGCTGCTCGGCGTCGGCGGCGTGCGCGCGCTCGAGGCTCTCGGGCTCGCGCCGACGGTCTTCCACGTCAACGAGGGCCATTCCGCGTTCCTCTCGATCGAGCGCGCGCGCCAGCTCGTCGCGAACGGAACGGATCCGAAGGACGCGCTCGAGCAGGTGCGCAGGACGACGGTCTTCACGACGCACACGCCCGTGCCCGCCGGGAACGAAGTGTTCGGCGACGAGCTCGTGCAGCGCTACGTCGGTTCGCTCGCGGCGGCTGCCGGCCTCGGCGACGACGAGCTGCTGGCACTCGGCCGAGCGAACGGGACGGACGGCTTCGGGCTCACGCCGCTCGCGCTGCGCCTCTCCGCGTACGCGAACGCCGTCTCCGAGTTGCACGGCGAGGTTGCGCGCGAGATGTGGTCGACGCTCGATGCCCCGATCGAGCACGTGACGAACGGCGTGCACCTCGGCACGTGGATCGCGCCCGAGCTGCAGCAGCTCTTGCGCCGCAACGGCATCCGCCCGGAGGCACCGCCCGAGGAAGGCGGCTGGGAGGCGGCGCGCGACCTCGACCCCGACGAGCTGTGGCAGATCCACACGCTGCTCAAGCGGCGCGTCGCGAAGCTGGCGCGGCTCGACAGCGACCGTCTGACGATCGGCTTCGCGCGGCGCTTCGCGACGTACAAGCGCGCCGGCCTCGTCTTCTCGGATCTCGAGCGGCTGCTCGCGCTCCCGGTGCAGATCGTCGTCGCAGGCAAGGCGCATCCGCAGGACGCCGCAGGCAAGGACGTGATGCAGCGGATCGTCGAGCTCTCGCGCGACCCGGCCGTCGCGGGCCGCGTCGTCTTCCTCGAGGACTACGACATCGACCTCGCGCGCGCGTTCATCCCCGGGTGCGACATCTGGCTGAACACGCCGCGCCGCCCGCACGAGGCGTCGGGGACGAGCGGGATGAAGGCGGCCGTGAACGGCGTGCTCAACCTCTCGGTGCTCGACGGCTGGTGGGCGGAGGCCTACGACCCGAGCGTCGGTTGGGCTCTCGACGGGAGCTCGGACGAGGCCGACGCCGACCAGCTGTATCGCCTGCTCGAGGAGCAGGTGGTGCCGGTGTTCGCGGACAGCGACGCGTGGGTCGAGATGATGAAGTGCTCGATCGCGCAGCTGTCGCCGCGCTTCTCGATGCAGCGCGCCGTGATCGAGTACACCGAGCGCTTCTACGTCCCGGCCGCCGCGGCCGTTCGCGCCTAGACCTCGACGGGCTGCTCCGGCTTGTCGCCGAGGCGCTCGAGGAGCTCCCGCACCTTCTCCTGCTCGCTCTCGAGATGCTGCTGGTACCGCTGCAGCCGCTCGTACAGCTGTTCGCGGCTCGGGAAGCCGTGGCGGCCCCGCCTGTGTCCGTGTGATCCACACATAGAGTTGTCACCTCCTTTCGCTTCACTCGGGATAATAGTTACACGATGATAACCAATCACGAGCAGCTGGGCGAGCTGCGGCACCACCTGCGCCGGGTGATGCGTGGCCTCTGGTCGCGGCGGCGGCCGTCGCACGAGCTGCTCGAGCTCGTGAGCGGCGACCCTCCGCTCGGCCGCCGGCACGTCGGCGTGCTGGCGCATATCGGCTCGGAGGGCCCACAGACGGTGAGCGAGATCGCGGCGACGGTCGGCCTCTCGCTCCCGGCGGTGAGCAAGCTGACGCGTGAGCTCGAGGACCACGGCCTCGTCGAGCGGCGCGAAGACCCCGCCGACCGGAGGCGAACGCTGGTCGACCTCGGGCCAACGACGGCAAAGCACGTGAAGTCGTGGCTCGCGCGGCGCGACGAACCGCTCGAAAAGGCGCTCGCAGCGCTCGACGACAAGGAACGTGCTGCGTTCCTGAAAGGACTATCCGCGCTCGCGGACGCGCTGATGGAAGAATCACCTCGTGGTTCTCAGCGATCGCACCATCGCGCGCCTCATCGCCGAAGGGCGCATCGGGATCGACCCGTATGACGAGTCGCTCCTGCAGCCGTCGAGCGTCGACGTGCGCGTCGACCGCTACTTCCGCGTGTTCCACAACGCGCGCTACCCGTACATCGACGTCAAGCAGGCGCAAGAGGCGCTGACCGAGCTCGTCGAGGTGCACGAGGACGAGCCGTTCATCCTCCATCCCGGCGAATTCGTGCTCGGCTCGACGCTCGAAGTGGTCTCACTGCCCGACGACCTCGTCGCCCGCCTGGAAGGGAAGAGCTCGTTGGGGAGGCTCGGCCTGCTGATCCACTCGACCGCAGGTTTCATCGACCCCGGGTTCGAGGGAAACGTGACCCTCGAGCTGTCGAACGTCGCGAACCTCCCGATCACGATCTATCACGGGATGAAGATCGGGCAGATCTCCTTCATGCAGATGACCGAGCCCACATCGACGCCGTACGGAAGCTCCGCGCTCGGGTCGAAGTACCGCGGCCAGCGCGGGCCGACCCCGTCCCGCTACTACGAGAACTTCGCGTGAAGATCCTCGTCACCGGTGGCACGGGGTTCATCGGGCCAAAGGTCGTCCACGCGCTCCGTGCGCAAGGTCGCGACGTGCGCGCGCTCGTGCGCCGGCCCGAACGCGCATCGCAGCTCGCGGGCTGGGGCGCCGAGCTCGTCACCGGGGACGTCACCGATCCGGCGAGCCTGCGGGCCGCCGCCGAGGGCTGCACGCACGTCGTGCACCTCGTCGCGATCATCAAGGGCAGCGCGCAGGACTTCCACCGCGTGATGACGCAGGGGACGAACGACCTGATCGCCGCGTCGAAGGCCGCGGGCGTCGAGCGCTTCGTGCTGATGAGCGCGCTCGGGACGAGCGAGACGACGAAGGACGTCGTCCCCTACTTCACCGCGAAGTGGGCGATGGAGCGCGAGCTCGTCGGCTCGGGGCTCGAGTACACGATCTTCCGGCCGAGCTTCGTCTTCGGGCGCGACGGCGGCGTGCTGCCGACGTTCGTCAAGCAGGTGCGCTACTCGCCGGTCGTGACCGTGATCGGCTCGGGCCTGCAGCAGATGCAGCCCATCTGGGTCGAGGACGTCGCGGAGCACTTCGCGCGCGGGGTCGACAGCCCGCAGGCCGCGAACCGGATCTTCGAGCTCGGCGGCCCCGACGTCGTCACCTGGGACGGCCTGTACACGACGATCGGAAAGGTGCTCGGCAAGCGGCGGCGCCTCGTGCACGTGCCCGCGTCGCTCGCCCGCAGCGGCGCGCAGCTCGCGCAGTTCGTCCCGCGCTCCCCGGTCACGCCCGACCAGATCGCGATGATCGAGGCAGGCGACAACGTCGTCACGAACACGGAAGCCGTCGACACCTTCCAGCTCCCGCTCGTCGCGCTCGACGAGCAGATCCGCCGCGCCGCCTGAGCGCCGCCTCGGCGTCGACCCGAACGGCTAGGCCGTAGCGACGAACTGCGCCGCGACCGACTCGTCGATCGCGCGCGGCACGGGCACGACGCACGACTCGGGCCCGACCTCGCGGCGCGCGACGGCCTCGAGGCAGCGCGTCTGCAACGCGAAGCCGACGTCCATCGACTCGATCGAGTTGCCGAGCGGACGCGGGCCGGCGAGGTTCACCATGTGGCCGCCTTCGAGCAGCGTGACGCGGCCGCTCTCGATTCCTTCGATCTCCCACGGGAAGTGGCCCGCGTTCGCGAGGATCGCGCCGTCCTTGAGCAGCGGCTCGTCGGCGGCGGTGACGACGCCCCGCGCGCCGGTGACCGTGATCACGACGTCCGCGGCGCGCAGCGCTTCCTCGCGGTCGGGGACGAGGAACCCGTCGAGCAGCGCCTGCAAACGCAGGACGGGGTCGCGCTCGACGACCGAGACGATCGCGTACGCGTTGCGGAAGTTCGCCGCGACGCCCTTGCCGCACGCGCCGTAACCGAACACGGTCACGCGCTTCCCGTTCGTCGACTTGTTCGTCAGGCGGATGAACGACTCGAGCACGCTCTGGCCGACCGCGTGCTCGTTCTCGGCGAACTGCTTGATCGGGCTGTCGTTGATCACGAGCACCGGCAGGGCGATCTGCGCGCGCAGCGGCTCGAGGCGCGCGCGGCCCGACGTCGTCTCCTCGGTGCCGCCGCGCAGGTTGTCACTGCGCTCCTCGAGCCAGCGCACGAAGAGGTCGCCGCCGTTGTCGAGCAGCAGGTCCGGCTTCGAGCGCACCACCTCCCACAGGAAGGCGTCGTGCTCGGCCGGGTCGCTGGTCGGCCCGCCGACCACGGTGACGCCGCGCGCGGCGAGGTAGTCGACCGCCTCCTGCTGCGTCGTGTTCAGGTTCCCGGTCGCGACGAGGTCTGCGCCGCCGCGCTGCAACGTCAGGAGCAGCGCGACGGTCTTCGGCTCGAGGTGGATGCCCGTGCCGATCCGCAGCCCCTCGAACGGCCGCGTGCGCTCGAGCTCCTCGCCGAGCGCAGCGAGCAGGCGGCAGTTCGCAATCACCCACGCGATCCGGTCCACGCGGTCTAGTAAAGACGAAAGACGAAGGGCCCCTTGCGGGGCCCTTCCATCCAGTTACCAGCTTGGATTTCGTAGAGGCGCTTCCGGCCGATCGGTCACCCGACAAGCGGCGCGTTACGCGAGTCCCCCACGCTGGCTAGGCGATTCCCGGACTAGGTCCCGGGGACACACCTCTACGAGCTGGTACCTCCACTGCCCGTACTTGAAGTCTCCAACGCCGGACCACCTCCTTTCCGCGGTTAGCTCCAATCTAGCGCATCGGCCAGGACGGACGTCCCCCAACCGAGCGACCGGACCGCGGCTACCATGGCCGCTCCGGGGGGTCGGGTCATGAAGAGGCTTTTGCTCGTTTGTGCGCTCGCGCTCGCCGCTCCACCTGCGGCGGGTGCAGCGGTGAAGCCGGTGCCGTCGCTGACACCGGCGGCGACGCATGCCCTCTGGCTGAAGCTGACCCGGAGCCGCCGCACGACCCTGGCGGCGGCCGGCTGCCGGCCTGCGCGCGTCGTCTTCTACGCGCAGACCGACTGGCTGCGCCTGGCCACGAAGCTCGCCCAGCAGGCCTCGCCGTGCGCCCAGTACTACATCTCCGTCCCGCCGCTCGCCGCCGACAAGACGCAGGCGCGAAGCGGTCAGGCGGCGCAGATCCGCGCGCTCGGCTCGAACGTCCACGCGCTCGACGAGGTCAGCTACTCGGGCTGGTCGGGGTGGGTCTCGGCCGGGAGCGGCACCTGGTACGACGCCGGCGTGACCGCGCGCCAGCGGATGGCGGCCGCCGGCTTCGACGCCGCCGCCGGCGACACGTGGGCGATGAACGAGCTCTCGTCGGCGGTGCGGACGGGCGCCGGCAACGCGCGCCGCAACGCGCTCGACTTCCTGCACGGGCTCGCGAGCGACGGGACGAAAGGCGTCGTCTTCGCCGCGGGCGTCGGCCAGGGCGGCACGAACCTCACGCCGTACAAGGTGAACCTCCAGGATTGGCTGCAGGACGGCGGCTTCTGGAGCGAGGCGGCGGCCTACGTCTCGGACTTCGCCCAGGAGAACTACGGCGACATCCGCACCTACGCGGTGGGCGGTTCGACGCCGGCCCAGCGCCGCGATGCGATGGCGCAGTACCTCGGCCACGAGCTCGCGCTGGCGAACGCCGGGCCGGGCGCTACGGCCTCCGCGCGGGCGCTGCTCAACACCACCTACGTCTCGTTCGGGAACGCCGCGTGGGCCTGGGCGTCGGCCTACGGCTGGACGGCAGCGCCCTCCGACACGATGCAGGACTTCGTCTCGGGCCAGATCGACGCGGCGCGCGCCTTCGCGGCGTCGGTCTCCGCGCCGGTCGACCGCCTCGGCTTCGCGTGGGCGCCCAGCAACACGCAGGGGCTCTCGACGACCGACTTCGACAACCAGACCGCGTCGATCCTCGACCGCCTGGCGGCAGCGATCCGCGACAGCGGAGCCGGCACGAGCGCGTGCGCGCCGTCGTGGTGCGCCACCGCGCTCGACGGCGCCGCGTTCACGCCCGCCTGGGCCGCGTTCTCGGCGTGGACTCCGACTGTCCCCGTTTTCACGACTGCGCCCGTGACGACGGCGGCCGCCACCCCGGCCGGCCCGCTGACCGTGCAGCTGCAGACCTCGTCGATCGCGGACAACGCGGTCGCGGCGCGGACGCTGACGCTGGCATCGACGTCGCCGGGCGCGCAGTTCGCGACGGCGTCGTCGGGCCCGTGGTCGCCGACGCTGCAGGTCACGATCGCACCGGGCTCCAACAGCGCGAGCTTCTTCTACCGCGACACCGCCGGCGGAACGCCCGTCGTCTCGGCGACGCTCGACGACGGGAACGCGACGACGCAGATCGAGACGGTCAACGCACCTGCCGCCACACCGGCACCCGCGCCGACCGCGACGACTGCGGCGCCTCCCGCGACCACGACCCCGGCCGTCCCGCCCGCGACGCCGCCCGTGGCGGCGACGCCGAAGCCCAAGCCGCACGTCGTCTCGGTGCACACGCGGGTCGTCGCGCACCACGTCGTCGTGACTGCGACGATCGCCGCCGGCTCGGCGCGGCCCGCCGGTGTGCACGTGGCCATCCGCGTGCGGCGGAACGGCAAGTCGATCGTGCTGGTCAAGAGGACGACAGTGCGCGGCGGAGTCGCGACCTGGCGCAGCCCGAAGGCGGTCGCGTCCGGCCGCTACTCGGCGACGGCTGCCGTCCGCTGACGCTCGGCCTCGACGGCGTCCCTCACCCAGCAGTCCGCGAGGTGGTCGTTGACCACGCCGCACGCCTGCATCGCCGCGTAGACCGTCGTCGGCCCGACGAAGCGGAAGCCGGCCTTCTTCAGCGCCTTCGAGAGCGCCGTCGACTCCGGCGTCGAGGCCTGCCAGTCGACGTTGCCACCGGGCGGCGTGTGCGACTCCGGCGCGTACGACCAGAAGAGCTCGTTCAACGGCGCGCCGTCGCGCAGCGCGACCGTCGCGCGCGCGTTCGCGATCGCAGCCTCGATCTTGCCGCGGTGACGGACGATCGACGCGTCACCGAGCAGCCGCTCGACGTCGCGCTCGCCGAAGCGCGAGACGACGTCCGGGTCGAAACGCTCGAACGCCGCGCGGAAGCCTTCGCGCTTGCGCAGGATCGTCAGCCACGACAGCCCCGACTGGAAGCCCTCGAGGCACAGCCGCTCGTACAGCCCGCGCTCGTCGCGCACGGGGCGCCCCCACTCTTCGTCGTGGTAGGCGTTGTAGAGCTCGTCGCTCGTCTCCCAGCAGCGCTTAAGCGACATGCACCTTGACGACGCCGTCCTCGACGAGGACCGGGTACGTCTGCACGGGCTCGTAGGCGGGCAGCGACCGCGGCGTGCCCGTCTCGAGGTCGAAGGCCGAGCCGTGGCGCGGGCAGATCACGCGACACATGTCCTCGTCCCACTCGCCCTCGCAGAGCGGCCCGTCGTCGTGCGAGCAGCGGTCTTCGATCGCATAGAGCTTCCCGGCGCAGTTGTAGACGCCGATCGACGTCCAGCCGAGCGTGACGATCTTCGTCGAGCCGGGCGGGAAGTCGTCGAGCTTCGCGACTTCGATCTCGGCCACTACTCGAACGTCAGGTCGTCGCCGACGCCGCGCCACTCTTCCGGGAGCGGCGTGCCCTTCGCCTTGTGCAGCGCGACCTTCAGCACGCCGAGCCCGAGGATCGCGCACTTGAGGCGGATCGGCGTCAGCGGGATCCCGATCTCCTCGAGCAGCTCGTCCTTCGGGAGCGCCGCGACCTCGCCGGCCGTGCGGCCCTGCACGAGCTCGGTGAGCATCGACGTCGCGGCCTGCGAGATCGCGCAGCCGCGTCCGTCGAACCCGACCTTCTCGATCGTCTCGCCGTCGGCGCCGAACTTGACCGTGATCGTGATCTCGTCGCCGCACAGCGGGTTCTTGCCCTCCGCCTCCGCGTCCGCATCCTCGATCAGCCCGTGCCCGCGCGGCGCCTTGTAGTGGTCGAGGATCACCTCGCGATACATCTGCTCGAGCTCGCTCATGCGAACGTCTCCTTCACCTTGCGGAGGCCCGCGACCAGGCGGTCGACCTCGTCCGGGAGCGAGTAGAGGTAGAAGCTCGCGCGCGTCGTCGCGGCGACGCCGAGGCGCGTCATCAGCGGCTGCGTGCAGTGGTGGCCCGCGCGCACGGCGACGCCTTCCCAGTTCAGGATCTGCGCGACGTCGTGCGGGTGCACGCCTTCGACCTCGAAGCTGACGATGCCGGTGCGGCGGTCGGCGGGCGGCCCGAAGATGCGCAGGCCGGGGATCTCCGACAGCGCGTCCATCGCCTGCACGATCAGCTCGTGCTCGTGACGCTCGATCGCGTCGAGGCCGATGTCCGAGACGTAGTCGAGCGCGACGCCGAAGCCGTAGGCCTCCGCGATTGCCGGCGTCCCGGCTTCGAACTTGTACGGGAGCTCGTTCCAGCTCGTGCGCTCGAGCGCGACGGAGCGGATCATCTCACCGCCGAAGTTGAACGGCTGCATCTCCTCGAGCAGCTCGCGCTTGCCCCACAGCGCACCGACGCCGCTCGGCCCGCACAGCTTGTGCGACGAGAACGCCAGGAAGTCGCAGCCGAGCGCCTGCACGTCGATGTGCCGGTGCGGCGCGGCCTGCGCCGCGTCGACGACCATGATCCCGCCCTGCTCGTGCGCCCACGCTGCGAGCTTCTCGACGGGGTTGATCGTGCCGAGCGTGTTCGAGACGAGGTTGTTCGCGACCACCTTGACGTTGCCGCGCGACGCGATCTCGTCGAGCGCGTCGAGCTGCAGCTCGCCCAGGTCGTCGATCGGGATGTGCGCGAACTGCGCGCCGGTCTTCTTCGCGATGAACTGCCACGGGACGAAGTTCGCGTGGTGCTCGAGCTCGGTGATCACGACGACGTCGCCCGGGCCGAGGTTGTCGAGGCCCCACGAGTACGCGATCAGGTTGATCGCCTCGGTCGCGCTGCGCGTGAAGATCACCTCACGGTTCGAGGGCGCGTTGATGTACGCGCGCACCTTCTCGCGTGCGCCCTCGTAGCCGGCTGTCGCCCGCTCCGCGAGCGTGTAGACGCCGCGGTGCACGTTCGCGTAGGAGTGCTCGTAGAACTCGCGCATCGCGTCGAGCACCTGGCGCGGCTTCTGCGTCGACGACGCCGAATCGAGGTACGCGACCGGCTTGCCGTTCACGAGCTCGTCGAAGACGGCGAAGTCCCCGCGCAGCTGGTGCGCGTCGAGCGTCGGCTGTGCCTGGACCGCCATGCTCGGAGGGTACCTAGGGGACTCTGAACGAGGCCGGGGCGTACCCGGCGGCACCTGCCACGACGCGCGTGCCCTTCTTGAACTTCGCGAGGCTCGCCTTGCCTGCCCCATTCGTGACGACGGTCTTCCCGCCGCCCTTCAGGGTCGCCTTGACGCCGTAGACGTCGTCGAGCACCGTCGCCGTCTTCTTCGTCACGGTCACGGACAGGCCGGGCAGGAAGCTCTGCTGCGAGATCTGGTGGCCGTCGTTGATGAACACGTCGACGCGCCCGTCCGAGAGCGCCAGCGCCGACAGCTGGTAGACGGTCGCCTCGGCGAGGCCGCCGGCGCTCGGCGCGCCGAAGTGGTGCGCAGCGCTGCGCGAGCGGCGCGCGTGCACGGCGTTCCCCTGCGACCAGACGGCCCAGAGACGGTTCGCGGGGTCGACGGACAGGCCCATGTGCGGGTCGCCGCCCGAGAAGGCCCCGCCTGCGACGACCGTCGACCAGCCGAGGTTGCCGCCCTGGAACGCGTTCACCGCGAAGCTCGTCGCGGTCGGGTAGCCGCCGGCCCAGCCCATGAACGTGTTGCCGGTGCCGTCGGCGACGAGCGGCACGCGGTCGTCGCGCGGCGCCGTCTGCGGCTGGCCAAACGCGCGGCCGGGACCGGCCTGCGCGCCGCCCGCGTCGAGCCCCTCGTAGACGAAGAGATTCGGGAAGGCGGTCGCGTTCGACCAGAACGCGACCTGCGCGTAGTCGTTCGTGTCGACGGCGAGCGACTCTGCGTATCCACAGCACGAAGTGAAGACGGTGTGCGACTGCTCGCCGTTCAAGCCCTGGAACACGGTGATGCCGAACGTCGAGTCCTGCGTGAACATCGGCGTGCCATCGCGCCGCACGGTCGCGGTCACCACCGGGCCGGTCGTCGTCGGCGAGACGATCTTGAAGGGCCCCGTCCACGTTGCGCCGTCGTCACTCGACTGGAAGCGCTGCACGCCCGTTCCGCTGCCGGCGTAGATCTGGATCGCGCCGCTCGGCTGCTGAACGATCTGCGGCTGGTTGACGAACGGGACCGTGGCGATCTGGCGCGCGTTGCTCTTGCTCGACCAGAGCCAGAGGCCGGAGTTGTCGTCGTCCCACGCGACGAGCTCGGTGCCGGCGGACGTGCGCAGCACCGACGCTTGGTCGATGTTCTGGAGCGGGGTCGTCGAGATCGGCGTCCACGCCGGCGCGGCGGGCGCGAAGACGAGCGCGAGCAGGGCGGTCAGGGCGAAGCGCACGCCCCTAGCTTAGGTCAGCGGCGGACGATTTCGCAGCGAACGAGCGAGTCGCCTCGGTCGGCGTAGACCGTGTCGCGGCCGGTCCCGCAGTCGACCGTGTCGTGATGCCCGTTGCGGGCGCGGATCGTGTCGTTGCCGGCGAGGCCGTAGATCCGGTCGCCGCCCGCCGAGGTGCCCAGGATCGTGTCGGCCGCTGCGGTGCCCGTGATCGCGCAGCTGCCGGCCAGCATACGGTCGCCGTAGAGCAGGATCGCATCGTGGCCGGCGCAGAACCGGTTCGGGCCGGAGTACGCGAGCACGTCGCTGTGCGGCGCGCCCGGCGCGTACGACACGCCCTGTGCGCCCTTGGCCGGCTTCAGCGTGTGCCAGCCGCCGTCCGAGCTCGTCACGACCAGCCGTCCGTCAGCCGTGTACGACAGCTCGTCGTTCGTGTTGTCCCACGCGAGCGGGCTGATGTTCTTGAACGGGCCCGCAACCTCGAGCGGCGCCGAAGAGCCGTCGGCGGGGACGACGTAGACGCGGCCGCCTGCGACGAACGCCAGGGTCTTGCCGTCGGCCGACCACACCGC
>Ga0066662_10001019_pt1 | contig 12613 bp, 10 predicted proteins | sample GraSoiAngelo_111_FD_133939 | JGI IMG/M metagenome (GOLD analysis project Ga0066662, IMG submission 133939) | Grasslands soil microbial communities from the Angelo Coastal Reserve, California, USA - 14_0903_12_40cm | ecosystem: Environmental > Terrestrial > Soil > Grasslands | place: USA... | reverse complement strand
TTCTGTATTCTGTATTCTGACTACTGACTCCTGCTTTTTCTTGCTCTTCACTTGACCGACGGCACTCGATACAGGCAAGATCATGGCTGTATGTTTTTGCAGTGCCGGGCGGCGCATCTCCTTACGCTCGCCTTTAATCTCCAACGAAAATTATCAATCGCGCTCATGTTTGCGCTCATGCTCTGTGGCGCGCTTCATTCCGCTTCCGCACAAGGTCTGGAGCGCGAGCTTGAAGCGAGCGAGAAGGCGACAGTCTCGATAAAGAATCGCAACGGCCGCATTGTCGTCACAGCATCTGATGACCAGAAGGGCGTCTCTATAAAAGCTGAATCGGCTGGCGCTTCCGTCTCCGAATCCGATGTCGTCTCAACAACGAGAGGCAATCTGGTTGAGATAGACGTGCGCGCTCGCCCCGAACGCGACCGCATTGACTTGAGCGTGCGCGTGCCTTCGCGCTCGCACGTGAAGGTCATATCGGACGCCGGAGCAGTTGATGTCATAGGCAATTTCGCGCTCGCAGAAGTCAGAACCAACACGGGCACTATCCGCGCGGACGTTCCCGTAGATGCTCTGCGTCTGAACCTTCTGTGGGAGGCGAGCCGCCCGCGCTATTTCGGCGATATTGAATTGCCGAAAGTTAAGGAGAAGGCGGGCGGGCTGTTTGAGATAAGCGGCACGATTGGCGATAAGAAGGCTAATAGGGATGACCGCGTTGAGCTTTACTTGACGACCGAGCGCGGCGTCATGCTCTTCAACGTTGACCCGAATATGGTCCCGTCGGACTTGCGCGAGCGTCCTTTGACAGAGGCCGTGCGCGCCATCGTGCGCGGCGGCGATAGCTCGCTTGTTGACGCAATACGAAAGGTCAGCCCAAAATATTTCAGCGACTACGCGAAGACGTTGCCGCCGCCGAAAGAGACGCCGACACTCGTACAGCGCAAACAACTCGGAGTCGTAGCCACGCCCGTCGGCGGACAGTTGATGCGCGTGAACGTCAACGTCACGGACCTTCACGGTCGCGCGCTCTCCGGTCTTAAAACTTCAGACTTCACAGTTATAGAGAACGGGCAGGAGCGAAAGGTCACAGACGTTGAGCCTGCTAACGCTCCCTTCAATCTGGTTCTTCTCCTGGACGTATCGGGCAGCGTCGAAGAGCACATCGATTTCATACGCAAGGCCGCGCGCAATTTTATCAAGACCGTAAGCCCGCAGGACCGCATAGCAATCATATCCTTCCGCGACGACATACAGGTCATCTCTGACTTTACTACGGACCGCGCGCTTCTCTCCGAACGACTCAAAGACATAGAAGCGGGCGGCGCTACAGCGCTTTATGACGCGCTCGGCTACACACTCATAGAGCAACTCAAAGCTCTGCGCGGCGAGCGAACGGCGATCGTCATAATGTCTGATGGCGACGATAACCGCTCGTTCATATCCTTCGGCGCTGTGCTGGACGCGGTCGTCGAATCGGGCGCGCTCATCTATCCGCTCTACGTTCCTTCTGGACTGGTGCGTGAATCGAGCGTGTCCGCGCCGGAAAGGACTGTTGATCCTATGCGGACCAGATTCCTGACTCTGACCACGCGCGCCGAAGCAGAAGGCAAAAAGCTCGCGGAAGTTTCAGGCGGAGTCTATTACTCTGTAACGCGGCTCGATGAGCTACAGAAAGCTTACGACGACATAGTCGCGCAGCTTCGCATGTCCTACAAAGTGACCTACGCGTCAAACCTGGTGGGCGCGAGCGACCGCCGCGTTCGCGTTCACGTCAACCGCGAAGGAGCGAGCGTCCGGCTTAGTCCGGTCGTTGAAACGGCTGCGCCTTGAAGCGATGCCGGGAACATTCCGTTACCGAGAGTTCAGGGAAGAGGGATAAGGTTTTATGTTTCGCAGGAGGAGAACTTATTTTGTTTCTACTCTCTCTCTTCTTTTAATAACACTGCTGCTCTACTCCTCACCACAACGCTCGCGTGCGCAAGAAGTGCAGCCGCCGCCTACACAGCCGCCATTAAAGCGAATCCGCCGCGCCAAAGGAGAGCAGCCGAAAGCCCCTTCTCCCGTTCAATCAACTCAGACTCAAACATCTTCCACAGAAGACGTTGTTCGCGTTGACACAGACCTTGCGAACATCCTGCTGACGGCGATTGATAAAGACAAACGCTTCATTACAACGCTGCGCAAAGAGGACGTGCGCGTCACAGAAGACAACGCGCCGCAGGAGATTTCCATCTTCGAGCGCGAGACTGATCTGCCCTTAACACTCGCCATACTGATTGACACGAGCCGTTCAGAAGAGCGTCCACTTCCTGATGAGAAGATTGCTGCGCGCACCTTCGTTGACTCAGTCCTACGCCCCGAACGTGACAAAGCAGCCATAATCTCTTTCACAGGCGAAGCTGTGTTGCAGGAATCTCTGACAAGTGATTTTGGAAAACTGCGCGCGGCAATCAATCGCGTGATAGTGGAGATTCCAGGAGACGATCCTCGCTGCGAGAATGTCACGCTTGAACGCGAGCCTAGATGCTGGACCGGCATCTGGGATGCAGTGTGGGTTACGGTCAACGAAGTCCTCTCCCAAACTCCTGAGACAGCGCGCCGCGCCATAATCCTGCTCACGGACGGCGACGACACGAGCAGCATCACGAAGCGACAGGAGGCGATTGATTTCGCCGTCAAGAACAACGTCGTCATCTACTCAATCGGCATAGGCGACCCCGAAGAATACAAGATTGACAGCAAGGCGCTTCGCAACATCTCTGAAAAAACGGGCGGGCGCGTCTTCTTCCCTCAGAACAAAGCTGAGTTGGACGCCGCGTTCGCAGAGATTCAAGCCGAACTTCGCTCGCAATACTTGATCGCTTACACGCCGTCGAATCATAAGCGCGACGGCACGTTCCGCCAGGTCAAAGTCGAAATCACCAACCCGGATTTAAGAAAACAGAAACTGCGCCTACTTTATCGTCAGGGCTATTACGCTAAAAAGGGATGAGAAATTTTCAGGCTGGGGCTTGTTTTTTCATCCTTCATCCTTCATCCTTCCGTCCTGAACTATGACTCATCCTTTGCTCTTATCTCTCTTCGACGAAACGGAGCGACGCCCGCTCTCTGTTACAGAGTTAACGATTCAGGTGCGTGGTGCGCTCGAAGCTAGGTTTGCTTCCGTCTGGGTCGAGGGCGAAATCTCTAACTTCAAGGCGGCTCAGTCAGGCCACTGGTACTTCACGATCAAGGATGAAGGGGCGCAACTTCATGCCAAATGTTTTCGAGGCATAAACGGGCGCATACGCTTTCGACCATCGGACGGCCTTCAAGTTCGCGTGCGCGGGCGGCTTTCAGTTTATGAACCGCGCGGCGAGTACGAGTTGATTGTTGAGGCGCTTGATCCTGTTGGCGCGGGCGCTCTGCGCGTGGCGTTTGAGCAGATGCGCGACCGGTTGGCTGCAGAAGGGTTGTTTGATGAAGAACTCAAACGACCGCTGCCTCTCTTTCCGCGCCGCGTCGGAATTGTAACGTCGCTCGCGGGCGCGGGCCTCCGCGACATCCTTACGATCATCGCTCGTCGCACGCGCACAGTGCATATCGTCGTAGCGCCGACGCGCGTGCAGGGCGAAGGCGCTTGTAAAGAGATAGCGAAGGCCGTGAATCTCTTGAACGAGTTTCACGCTCGTGCTGTCGCCGACGGGCGCGCAGACGAAACGATTGACGTGATAATCGTAGGGCGCGGCGGCGGCTCAGCCGAAGACCTATGGGCTTTCAATGATGAGACGGTCGCGCGAGCATTCAGAGCGTCAAAGATTCCAGTCATCTCTGCCGTCGGACACGAAACGGACGTGACCATCTCGGATTTCGCTGCCGATCTGCGCGCTCCGACTCCATCAGCAGCAGCCGAAATGGTCGCCGCGCGCGAAGACGAGATTGAAGCTTACATAGAAGCTCTGGCGCGCGACCTTCTTCGCTCCATGCGCTCCAATGTTTTGAACGCACGGCTGCGCGTGCAGGACGCTGCGATGTCGCTAGCGTTTGATGAAGTGCGTGAGCAATTGCATGATGCCGCGTCGAGAGTTGACGATGCGGCGCACAAGCTTGAGACTCTGATGATGCGCGCGACGCAACGAGCGCGCGAGACGCGTGATGCCGTCAGTTGTCGTCTCTCGCCAGCGCGTCTGGGAGCGCGCGTCTCGGCTGCGAAAGTCAGGTTCAATGTGTTGTGTGCGGCGCGCGACGCTGCGGCCAACGCGAGACTTGAAGATGCGCGTGCGCGACTTGCCATTGCAGTTGCTTCGCTCGATGCGCTCTCGCCGCTCGCGGTCTTAAAGCGCGGTTACGCGATAGCTTCCGACAAGCGAGGAAAACTCTTGCGCGACGCGCGCGACGCTCAAACCGGCGATGCCGTGCATTTACGACTTTCAGAAGGCGGTTTACGATGCCGCATTGAAGAAGTGGAGAAGAATTGATGTCAGCCCCCGTGCAAAATAATCCCCCGACACAAAAGCGCAGCCGAATCGTCATCAACTTAGAGCGTGCGCTTCACATCTCGCCGCAAGGCCAACAACCATACGGCACTGGCGCGAAGAAGAGAAAGTGGCCTATCGTTCTAGGCATCATTGGCATCATTCTCATCGGCATGGTCGTCGGCGGATATTTTTACTGGCAGCACTACAAAACAAAGCCCGCCTATTCGCTAGCGCTCGCCGTAAGCGCTGCCCAACGCTCGGACGCGGCTGCCTTTGACGAAGTTTTTGACACGGACAAGGTCGTTCAGAGTTTCGCGCCGCAGATGATTGAAGAAGCGAAGGAGAGATTCGGCACATCCTTGACTCCAGCAATTGAGAAGCGCGTGGAAGCGCTCATCCCTGCTCTCTTGCCCGCAGTCAAAGAGAGCGTTCGCGGCGAAGTGATGAAGCACGTAAGGGAAGCAACTACTCGCGCCGAAGGAAAGCCATTCTTCCTGGTCGCGCTCCTTCTGCCTTACTACGTTGACATCAAGGAGCAGGGCGACACTGCGACGATCAACGCAAAGACTGCCGACCGAAACATTGATCTGACCTTGCAACGCAGCAATTCGCGCTGGCGGGTCGTCGGCGTGAAAGATCAGGTTTTAGCCAAACGTTTAGTTGACGACATAGCAAACGATTTACCCGCCGTAGGCGAAAACGCAATAGACGAAGCGCGCAAACAGATTGAGAAGCGATTGCCGGGAGTTCTGCCGAGCGCGGGCGGTAAGGGAAGATGAAAGAGGACAAGCGGGGATACTTCTTCAGTATTCGTTGGAGCAGAAGATGAAAAAGACTGTGGAAGCGAAGACCAAAACATTCGAGACGCAATTGGCTGCGCTTGAGCGCGTTGTGCGCGAGTTGGAGCGCGGCGATTTGCCGCTTGAAGAGAGCCTGAAGCTATTTGAAGAGGGCGTGCGTCTGTCGCGCGAGTGTCAGGAGAGATTGAATCAGGCGGAGCGGCGAATAGAAGTTCTACTCAGAGACAGCGAAGGCCGACCCGTTTTGAGCGCGTTCGATGAAGAGAATGTGGATGACCTCACGCGCGTTGATGTAGATGAGGACGATGAGAGCGTCTTCTGAAATCGCAGATGAGAGAGAAGTGCGCGAGCGGCTCGCTAATTTGCGCGAGATGGTCGAAGCGCGGCTCGACCTGCTTATTCCAAAAGAAGCGGTAGAGCCTGAGAGCATTCACAGAGCGATTCGCTGGAGTCTCTTTGCGGGCGGCAAGCGTTTTCGCCCTCTGCTGTTGCTCGTAACAGGAGAAGCGTTCGGCGCTCGAACAGATGTTATGCTCGACACAGCTTGTGCGCTTGAGATGATTCACACCTACTCGCTCATACACGACGACCTGCCTTCGATGGATGATGATGATCTCAGGCGCGGTCGCCCGACATGCCATGTGCGCTTTGGCGAAGCGACAGCGATACTCGCAGGCGACGCGCTTCAGACTCTGGCCTTTCAAACAATCGCAGAGGATGAAAGCTTAGAGCCGCACATTCGCGCGCGTGTCTTGAGTGAAGTGGCGCGAGGGGCGGGAACGCCCTTCGGCATGGTCGCTGGACAAGCTCACGACCTCGAAGCTGAATCGCGTGACGTAAAAGATTCTGAACTTGAGCGCATTCATCATCGCAAGACGGGAGCGTTGATAGCGGCCTCCGTTCGCTCAGGCGCAATCATCGCGGGCGCTACGGAGCGCGAGCTTGAAGCGTTGACGAGCTACGGCGTCGCGCTCGGACTATTGTTTCAGATTACGGACGATCTGCTTGACGTGACGGCGACTGCGGAAGATTTAGGCAAGACGCCCGGCAAAGATGCGCGCTCGCGCAAAGCAACTTACCCTGCGCTCTACGGCTTAGACGCAACACGGACGCGCGCGCAAGCGACTTACGACGAAGCCCGCGCCGCGCTCGATTCAATAGAAAGACCAATGCCGATTTTGCGCGCCATCGCACGCTTCATACTCGAACGGCGTGCGTGATGACCTGCAAAAAAATTTCACTTACTCAAGAGTTTGAGATAGCTATATGCAAAGGCGAGTGCGGTTCAGCCGGTCGTGAAAGTCCAGATGGCCGCTTCCAGTTCATCAAGCGTAAGATTTATAGCGTCGGGTCTGAGACGCAACGCGTACTTGCGAAGGTCGCTGCACTCGTAGAAAACTGTTAACAGCATCAAGCGAGCGCGCAAACCCGAATCGAGTTGCGCTTCACTGTAGCCGTAAGCCGTGAGCATCGCTCTCTGCTCCTCTCGCCTGCCCTGAACCATCAGGACGCCGGGCGCTACGAATTCGTACTCGTGAAAGCCGCAGAACGAATCGCCGAAATCGAACAGTCCTGTTATCTGCCATCGCCCGCTCTTTCGAGAGAGCAGCACATTGCCCGGATGAACGTCGCCATGAAGAAGAACGGGTCTGAATGTGTCCGGCAACAGTTTCATTCGCGCAGCGATAAAGGCAGGCAGACGCTCAAGCCATACTGGATTGGCATTGCAGGCTCGCTGTCGCTCAACCGCTTCGCGCGCTTGCTGCTCAAGGAATCCGCGCCAATCACGATTGAGTGCGTCTTGAGAAAGCGGCGCGGCGTGCGCGTGCAACTCCCTTAACGCGGCGCTGAGATGTGTGACGATGCTAATGCGCTCAGAGGCTTCCATGCTCTGCCACACCTCTCGCATCGGAAGCCCCGCGAGATAGGTCATAACCAGATACGGCCAACCTTCGAGTTCGCCTTTGTGTAAGACTTCCGGCGTCTCTATCCCGAATCTGCCGTGAGCGAAACTAAGCGCAGCCCCTTCGCGCGCGTATTGACCGCGAAAGGGCGCGTAGATTTTTATGACGAATCGAGAGTCAGCGAAGAAGATTATGTTCTCGCCGAGCGGAGAGCGACGAAGATTCTCGTAAGTAAGTTTGTGACGCTCGCAGATAACACTCGCAGCTTGCAGCCAAACCTCGTCGTTAAAGTGCAGATCGTAATCGGCGGCGGAAATCTCAACGACAGGTAGATTCAAGCGCATCCTGGTCGCCTACGGTTGATTGAAATCAAGATGCCGGATTCCTGTACGGATTAAAGCTCTTTAAGTGAGCAATTTCGTCAGCCAGTCCGGGTGCAGGTGAAGGCTGAACAGTCCGCCTATGCCCATGATGAATCCGAACACAGCGAATATTAGCGACGCCCAGAGAAGCCATCGCTTGCGAGTCAGCGCAGTTACAGCAAGCATAGCGAGCGAGACCGACAACGCAGCATCCGATAGATCGAACTGGTCGTCTCTATAATTCAGAGCGTCGTATTGTGCTTCAAGTCCCTGCGCTTTGGCCTGCAAATCATCCTCGTCCTTTTTATAGCGATCAATCTCGGACTCGTAACGTTTCAACTGCTCGTCAACCAGTGCCGCGTTCTGCGCTGTTCGTAGAACCTGCGACTGGTCGCGTCCCAACTCCATCACGTGCTGCTTGATCTTCTTCGATTGATACTCGGACCAAGTATCAACCGCATCCGACTTGTCCTGCAACATTGCCTGAACGATGTTGTCGTCCTTAACCTTCGTCACGGCCATGAACGCCGCAAGGATGGCGACCAGAACGGCGATTGTGCTGTTGAGCCGGTCGCGCGAAGCATTATTATCTGAATTTATGTCCGGTAGATTTTCCATAACTTAATCATTCTGAAGCGATGCGACATTGGTTGCAGCTTTCTTCATCGCGCGCAATTCTTCGGGGATGAAAGTCGTGATGTGATGCGTCTCTATCTCGCCGTCCGCGAAGGATTGATAGAGCGTGAAATCCGGGAGCGAGAGACAACTCAGGGGCGAATGATAGTTGTAGCCCGTGTCAATTCCAATAGCACTGTGCGATATATAAATTCCGTGACGCCCCAAGCGACCTAGAAGCGGCAGAAACGCCGTCGGAGTGTGGCCGAAGACGCAGGGCTTACCGCGATAATGTTTATAAAAATCCTCGTCGCGTGTCCAGAGTAGATGACGAGCTTCCGTGTCGCGCGGGTGCTTGCCGTGATCTAATCCGGCGTGAACGTAGAGCGCATAGTCGTCTTCGTGATAGAGCGGCATCTGGCGGAAAAACTCTATGTGCTCCGCAGGCACACACTCTTCAATCTTGCGGCGCGCGTGCTCAAAGTCCTCCTCCTTCTCAACCTGCAAAGGCGTCTCGGTGTACTGCTGAAAGGTCTGCTCGCCGCCCGTCACGTGCGCGAGCCACAGGCGCGAGTCGTCGTCAAGAAAATCCAACATCATCTGCTCATGATTGCCGCGCAGCACTATGACGCGTTCAGGGTTTGTGCGCTGCAACTCAATTACGTCAGAGACTACACCGGGCGCGTCCGATCCACGATCAATCAGGTCACCAAGAAAAACGAGCGTGTCCGACGAAGCATTGCACGGCAGGACTTTCAAGAGGCAGTCTAACTGCGCGCGGCGTCCGTGTATGTCTCCGACGACGAAAGTTTTCATCACAAAGAACCTCTCTCGGCGGGGCGCGAGCGTTCTATCCTTTGCATCAAAGCTTGAAAGCGCGCATCACTGCGCAAACTTTTCCAGTTCGGATCAGACTCAAACCATTGCTTGTTCTCGTTGCCTAAAGCTATAGATCGCTCCAACCATTCAAACGCAAGATCGCGCTCGCCTTCAAGAGCATACACGGAAGCGAGCCAGTAGGAAATGTCATGATCGGCTGCCGCAACGTCCTTCACCTGCTCGGTTATCTGCGCTCGCGCTTCATTGTGTAATCCGAGCGCGCTCAAACAAGTTGCGTATATCGGGCGAATTCCGTCAAGATGAGGGTTCTTTGAAAGCACCTCTTCGAGAAGTCTCCGAGCCTCCTCGACCTCGCCTCGATAGTAAAGAACGCGCCCGCGAAAAGTCTTAATAAACGGATGGTCCGGCTCGACCGCTGCGCCCTGATCCAGTTCATGCATAGCTTCGTCGAAGCGCTGCTCGTACATAAATATCCGCGCGCGGTTGTAGCTCGCCACGACGCGCTCCGCCGGATTCAAGCGGACCATGCGGTCATAGCTTCTAAGCGCCCTTTCGTAATCGCCATCAAGGCGGCGCAAGACCCCTGAGACGAAATGAACGCCAATGTCATTCGGCATCTCGCGGCGCAAGGTGGAGAGAAGCTCGCGCGCCTGCCGCTTTTCATTGCGCGCCATATATACGAAGACCATGTGCATACGCGCTTCAAAATTCTTAGGGTCGAGCGCGAGCGCCTTGTCAAACTCTTCTTCAGCCTTGTGGTAATCCTCAACATCGCCCAAGCCTTTGCGCACAAGGTTGGCATAGCAGCCGCCGAGCGCGCTGTGCGCAAGCGCGAAGTTTGGATCGAGTTGAGTGGCTCGCTTGAAATGCTCAATGGCAGCGTCAACGTCTTCGCGCGCGACTGTATGATAGATGAAGCGTCCCATGCGGTCGCGGCCTCGCAGGTATTCGTCGTAAGCTTCTGCGTTCGTGGTCGGAGCTTGCGCCATTCCATCTTTTTCGTCCGTGCTCAACTCAAGACGAAGACCTTCGACTATGCGGCGCGCGATGATGTCCTGAACGGTGATGATGTCTGCCGAGTCCGCATCAATGCGGTCGCTCCAGAGCATATCGCCGGTCGCAACATCCAGCAGTTGTGCCGTCACGCGAATGCGGTCGCCAGCGCGAAGGAATCCTGCTGCGAGAACAGCGCTCGCATTCAACTCTCGCCCGGCATCGCGCGGGTCGCGTTCCATTCCCTGATACTTAATGATGGCAGATGACGGGCGCACGACGAGCGATTTCAATTGAGCTAATTCCGTGATGACTGCATCTGCCAGAGAGAATTCATAAAAGCCGGACGCAGGATCGTTGCTCAGATTTTTGAAAGGCAAGATTGCGACACTCTTCTTATCCTGATCGCCCATACTCGTCATAGGCGTTTCGTGCGCTTCCTGTGACGAATGCCCGGAAGGAGAAAGGGGCGCGGGCGCACGTGGAATCTCCGATGAACCTGTCATGCTGCGAAACCAGTGCTTGAGTTTTGAGATCGGACCGCCCGTGCCCGGAAGATGTCGAGGCGCTATGGGCTGTACATCTTCCATGTACTGCTCGCCGCTTCTTGCTGTGACTTCACGCAGCACGCTTCTCAAATCGTCCCTGAAATCCTCCATTCGCTGGTAACGTGACGACGGCTCTTTGGCTAGAGCGCGGTCCAGAATCTGTTGAAGGCGAGGCGGGACATAACCTTTGCGCATCTCTGCAATCGGTTTGGGCTGGTCGTGAATTACTGCGTGTCGAACCTCTACGCTGTTCTGGCCTTGAAAGGGCCAGATGCCCGTGAGCATCTCGTAAAGCAGCACGCCCGTAGAGAAGATGTCCGCGCGTCTGTCAACGCGGTCGCCGCGCGCCTGCTCAGGCGCTGCGTAAGTCGCAGTCCCGTAAGGCACTCCGATTTCAGTCAACTCCGTATGATGAATGCCTTCGGTTCGCGCAGTCTCTTCATCGAGCAGCTTTGCGAGACCGAAATCCAGAACCTTCGCCTGGCCTGAGTCTGTGACCATCACGTTGCCAGCTTTGATGTCGCGGTGAATGATGCCTTTCGCGTGAGCGGCTGCGAGAGCGTCTGCGACTTGGACGGCGATTGAGAGAGCGCTTTTGAGTTCGAGCGGGCGACCGTTGACGAGTTGCCGGACGTTTCGCCCTTCGATGTGCTGCATGGCGATGTAGTGTACGTTGCCCTCTTCGCCAAGATCGTAGATTGTGCAGATGTTCGGATGATCGAGTGAAGAAGCGAGCCGCGCCTCGCGCTCGAAGCGTTTGAGGTTAGCTTCCCTTACGGTTAAATCCGGCGGGAGAACTTTGATTACGACCGAGCGACCCAGCCGCTTGTCAACAGCCTTGTAAACATCTCCCTGCCCGCCCGCACCGAGTTTTTCGAGGATGCGGTAGTTATCCAGTGTTGCGCCAATCATTGGGAGTTATATTTAACTCCGAACGACGTGTAACCGCAACTGTGAAGGGTTTGAGAGTGTCAAATTTTCACCACAGAGGACACAGAGGGCACAGAGGATTTATAGAGAGTTGAAATTCGCTTTGATTTGCTTTCTCTATATCTTTCCTCTGTGTTCCTCTGTGTCCTCTGTGGTGAAAATTTGTGGCTTTACAGAATCGGCAGGCTAACTTGTTATCCCGAACTGCTTGAGCATGAATGCGTAGTCGAAAGCTATGTCATGCAGCGCGTCGTAGCGGCCACTTGAGCCGCCGTGTCCTGCGCCCATGTTGGTCTTGAGGAGCAGGATGTTGTTGTCCGTCTTCGTCGCGCGAAGCTTGGCGGCGAATTTAGCGCCTTCCCAGTAAGGCACCTGGCTGTCGTTGAGCGAGACTTTAACCAGCATTGCAGGATAATTCTGAGCCTTGATGTTGTCGTAGGGCGAGTAGGTAATCATGTAGTCGAACGCAGCCTTCTCATTCGGATTGCCCCACTCTATGTACTCGCTCGTAGTCAAAGGCAAGCTTGCGTCCAACATCGTGTTGATGACATCGACGAAGGGAACTTGCGCGAGGGCTGCTTTGAAGAGATCGGGTCGCATGTTGACCACAGCGCCCATGAGCATTCCGCCCGCGCTACCGCCCTGAATGATTAGATGGTCCGGTGAAGTGTACTTTTGATTGATAAGATACTCGGCTGAAGAGATGAAGTCCGTGAACGTGGTCTTCTTCTTCATCATGCGCCCGGCCTCGCGCCAGGGTTCGCCGAGTTCGCCGCCGCCACGTATGTGCGCGATTGCGTAGATGACTCCGCGATCAAGAAGACTCAGACGATTTGACGAGAAGGTTGGGTTGATGGAGATGCCGTAAGAGCCGTAACCGTAGAGCAGCAGCGGATTCTTGCCGTCTATCGTTATCCCGCGACGATAGACGACAGAGATTGGAATCTTCGTTCCATCGGAAGCGGTCGCAAAGACGCGTTCCGACTTGTAGTTTGCTCTATTGAAACCGCCGGGCACTTCCGTCTGCTTGATGAGCGTGCGCTGCTTGTTGTCCATGTCGTAATCGAAGACGGAGTTTGGCGTGACGAGCGATTGATAGTTGAAGCGAAGTGTGCGCGTGTTGAATTCGGGGTTGACGCCAATGAAGGCAGTATAGACCGGTTCTGG
>Ga0066662_10001016_pt1 | contig 12625 bp, 4 predicted proteins | sample GraSoiAngelo_111_FD_133939 | JGI IMG/M metagenome (GOLD analysis project Ga0066662, IMG submission 133939) | Grasslands soil microbial communities from the Angelo Coastal Reserve, California, USA - 14_0903_12_40cm | ecosystem: Environmental > Terrestrial > Soil > Grasslands | place: USA... | reverse complement strand
TTGGATCTCCTGAAGCATGGTTTGCAGCGAGGTGTTGTCGCCAATCAGATGATGGGCCAGCTTCACCATCAGCCAGCAGTCATGAGCGGCATCGTAAACGACATAAATGCGCAGCAGAGGCGCGTGCCGCACGTCAAGCCGGAATGTACGCGGATGAAAGCGTTCATACAATTGCCTGGTTGCGTCACCAGCCGCAAGATCGAGTCCAATCTCTTTCACCGGCAATTGGGCTTTACGCTGCACCACCTGTACCGGCTCTGGCAGACCTTCCCACAACACGCAGGTGCGCAGGATGTCATGGCGATCAACGACAACCTGTAATGCGTTCAGGTAGCTGTCAAGACGCCCGCGATGATCGAAACTCAGCAGCACGAACACTACATATGCATCGCTCTGTTGGTCCATTACATGATGGAAGAAGATGCCGTGCTGCAGCGGCGTCAGCGGATAGATGTCCTGCACGTTGGCTGCGCCACCGGGAATGTTGTCAACAATGCGCTTGATCTCGGCAGGGCTGAGCGCGATGAGCGGCAGCATCTCCGGAGTAATGGCTTCACAGTTTGGCGGAATCAGGTTGGGTGGAACCTCGGCCAGCTTGCTTCCTCTGTTTGCAGTCGCAGCCAGTTCCGCCAGAGAGTGCGTGGCAAATATTGCCTGTACGTCTGCTGACAATCCGCTTCGCCGCATGCGGTCAATCAAGGTCATCGCCAGCAGAGAGTGTCCGCCTAGCGCAAAGAAATTGTCGTGACGTCCAACACGCTCAACCCGGAGCAGATCGGCCCAGATCGCGGCAATGGTGATTTCAGCGCTGCCCAGTGGCGCCTCATATGTGCGGGCAGCATAGGCCTCGAATGTGGGGGCAGGTAAAGCTTTACGATCCAGCTTACCGCTGGAAGTAAGCGGCAGCGATTGCATCTGCACATAAGCGGATGGAACCATGTACTCCGGCAGGCGTGAAGACAGATAGGCGCGCAGCTCTTCAGCACCTGGATCGGGAGCGCCCGTATTCACGGCGTAATAAGCGATCAGTGGCTCACCAGCCAGAACTGCACATTCGCGCACCGAAGAGTGCCCGGCAAGGCAGGCTTCAATTTCGCCAAGCTCGACGCGAAAACCGCGAATTTTGATCTGGAAGTCATTGCGTCCCAGGAACTCAATGGTTCCGTCTGCACGCCAGCGCGCCAGGTCTCCGGTGCGATACAGCCGCGCGCCTGCATGTCCGGAAAACGGATCGGGGATAAACCTCTCTGCAGTCAGATCGGCGCGCCCCCAGTAGCCACGCGCCAGGCCCACTCCACCGATATGTAATTCTCCGGTAATGCCTGCCGGTACGGGTTGCAGATGTGTGTCGAGGATGTAGAGCTGGATATTGGCAATAGGCTTGCCGATGGGAACAGTCCGCCGCTCCATCGGTTTTGGACATGCCCAATAGCTCACATCAATCGAAGCTTCCGTCGGGCCGTACAGGTTGTGCAAATCTGCGGATGAGCGCCTCTGGAACTCCTGTACCAGGTGGACAGGCAGGGCTTCTCCGCTGGAAATCACCCGCTGGAGAGTGCTGCATTCCTCAACTCCAGGTTCCTGCAGGAAGACCTGCAACATCGAAGGCACAAAATGTACGGTGGTGATCTTCTCCCGCTGGATGGTTTCCACCAGATACTGGCTGTCCTTATGTCCTTCAGCGCGAGCTACTACCAGACAGGCTCCGTACATAAGCGGCCAGAAGAACTCCCACACCGACACATCAAAGCCAAACGGGGTCTTTTGCAATACCCGGTCTGTTTCGTCGAGTCTGTAAGCCTCCTGCATCCACTGCAACCGGTTCAGCAGCCCGCGATGCACGCTCATCACTCCCTTGGGCTGTCCAGTTGAGCCTGAAGTGTAGATCAGATATGCCAGGTTCTCCCCGGTCACCCCACATTCCGGCGCTTCCCTGCTCTCATGACTGATGGTCTCCCATTGCTCTTGCAGGCTGATCACGCGCGTGTGTTCGCTTATTTGCGTCAGCTTCTCTGTGAGTTGGCTCGCCACCAGCAGCACGCTGGCTTGAGCATCGTGGAGCATGTAGCTCAGCCGTTCAGCCGGATAGCTTGAATCGAGAGGCACATAAGCTCCACCAGCTTTGAGAATAGCCAGCAGGGCAATTACCAATTCAGCGCTGCGCTCCATGCACACGCCCACCCGAACCTCCGGCCCTACTCCCAACTTTTGCAGGAAATGGGCAAGCTGGTTAGCATGCTCGTGCAGTTCGCAGTATGTCAGTTGTCTTCCCTCAAATATCACTGCTGGATTGTGTGGCGTTTTTTGTGCCTGCTGTTCCAGCAACTCCAGGATGGTTGGATATGCGAAATACTCGCGCCTGGTCTGGTTCCAGTCGAACAAGACTTGCCGGTGCTCTTCCTCGTCCAACAGCGAAATTTCAGAGATCGACCGCGCCGGATCAGCCAATGCTCCTTGCAGCAACTGCTGGAAGTGATGCATCATGCGTTCAACAGTGGCTTCCTCAAACAAATCGGTGTTGTATTCAAACGAAGCCGTGATCGACTCGCCGCTTTCGGCCATCGCCACGGTGAGGTCGAACTGGGCAATGCCTTGCTCCAGCGGCGCCGCTTCCAGACGCAGATCGCCCAACTGCATCTCGGTTCCCGGCGAGCCTAACGCCAGCATCGCGAGGTCCTGATCGGGAAGCATACTGGTCTTCTGGAACACAAACATGGCTTGGAACAAAGGCGAACGGCTCAAGTCGCGCTCTGGCTGTAGCCGCTGCACCAGAGTGGCCAACGGAAAGGCTTGATGCTCGAGTGCTTCAAGAACCACGCGGCGCGCCTGGCTGATGATCTGCTCAAATGCCGGTTCGCCGGAGAAATCCATGCGGATGACCACCGGATTCACGAAATATCCGACGACTCCGGCAAACTCCCGCTGGCTGCGGCCTGTGGCAGGCGTTCCCACCAGCACATCGTCCTGGCCGGTATAGCGGTGCAGAAACATCTCAAATACTGCGACCAGCAGAGTGTAGAGGGTCGTGTTATGGCTGCGTGCCATGGACTTGAGCTTGCGCGTCAGTCCGGCATCAAGCATGGCGAATTTTGTTGCGCCTCTATAGCTTTGGATTGCGGGCCGCGGAAAATCAGCGGGCAAATCCAGGAACGGAAGTTCGCCTCCTAATTGCTTCTGCCAATATTGCCATTGGCGCTCGCCTTCTTCGCCCTCGAGGAATTCTTCTTCCCATCTGATATAGTCCCGGTATTGAACAGAAAGCGGCGGCAGCTTTGCCGGGGTGTTTCTGATTTCTGCCGTGTAGATTTCAGACAACTCGGTCAGGAGCAGCCCCAAAGACCACAGATCAGCCACAATATGATGTAGCGCCAGCAATAGCCGATGATCATCCTCTGAGCACCGGAACAGGTAAACCTTGAAAAGAGGGCCGCTGGATAAATCAAAAGGCTGGCGGGCGGCTTCTGCAACACGCTTCTGCAACAAATCAGAATTCCAATCAGAAGCGTCTTCTTCAACGAAGAAAATAGTAACGTGCTCGCGGACTTCCTGTACCGGCTGGCCATCTATCAGCGTGAACACAGTACGTAGCGAGGCATGACGATCAATTAACAGTTGGAAGGCACGGCGAAGGGCCTCTGAATCAATTTCCCCTTTGAGGCGCAATGCACGGACAATGTGATACGCGCGGCTCTCAGGCGCGAGTTGCTGCAGAAACCACAACGCCTGCTGGCCCTGGGACAATGGATATTGTTTTGGAGGTTCAACACTTCTGGTAATTCCTGTATCAGAGTTTTCAAGCGAAATCTGGCCCAGCGCTGCAACCAGATAATCTGCCAGTTGCGCTATGTCCCAGCCTTCCAGTAAAAAACTTTGCGAGAGCCGGATTCCCAGGGCGGTTTCAATGCTATGTGAAAGTTCCAGTGCCGCCAGAGAATCAAGGCCGAACTGGTAAACCGGATCCTCGGAATTGATTTCAGCAATGTCTCTCCTCAGCTTCGTGGCCAAAATCTTCCGCAACCATAGTTGCAGCGAACCCGAAGTCAGCTCATCCGGACGCTTGTATTCTGCAGCTTCTGCTTCGGGCTCGCGCCATTCCGCAAGCGCTTTGAAGCTGCCTTCCAAAAACATCTGCCGGCAAAGGTGACGCTGCACCTTTCCGCTGGAAGTTCTGGGCACGGCCCCGGGTTTCAGCAACAGGATGGCATGCGGCTGGATTTCATGTTCTTTTGCTACCGCCTGATGAATCCCGGCTGTTATCCGGCTGAAAACATTTGAGTGTTGCGCATCGATCTCCTGCACAAGCGCGAGCTTCTCTTCAGTTCCGATCGCCACGGAAAAAGCAGCGCCGGTCATTCCGTGCAGCACTGAATGGCATTGCTGCACAGTCAACTCGATGTCCTGCGGATAATGATTGCGTCCACGGATGATGATCAGGTCTTTCAGACGTCCTGTAACAAACAGCTCACCTTCCTGAATAAAACCCAGGTCGCCGGTTCGCAGGAACGACCCTTCGCCGCTGCTCTTCAAAACTGCTTTGAAAACCTGTTCGGTTTCTTCAGGACGACGCCAATACCCTGCGGCAACACTTGGCCCTTTTACCCAGATTTCCCCGACCTGTCCGCTGGCACATTCGAGAAGGGATGCTGGATCAACAATGACCGCTTTCATCCCGTGGGTGGTACGCCCGGAGCCGGTCAACGTTCGTCGTTCAGGATCATCAGGAAATGTGGGCTCAACTCGATTATGTTCGAGCGCCTCTGCCTTCACATGGCAGTACACAGGCCCGGAACCTTTCTTTCTCCCGGAAACCTTCAATGTCGCTTCCGCCAACCCATAAGCCGGATAAAATGCGCTCCTGCGAAAGCCGCATGGTCCAAACTTTTTTGTAAATTGCTCTATCGTTCGGGCATGGACAGGTTCCGCGCCGTTGTAAACAACTTTCCAACTGCTCAGATCCAGCCGGTCACATTGATCTGGCGAAATCTTTGCGGAACACAACTCGTAAGCAAAATTGGCCCCTCCAGAGTGCGTTATCCGGTACCGAGAGATTGCATTCAGCCAGCGGAAAGGCTCCTGCAGAAAAGCCGTTGGAGACATGAGATAGCCGGTAATTCCCGAATAGAGCGGCTGGATAATTCCGTCAATCAATCCCATGTCATGGAAATGCGGAAGCCAGCACAGAGAAATACTTTCTGGAGTATGCGCAAACCCTTCCGCTATGTAAGAGGAGTTGTGCAGCACGTTGGCGTGCGTGATCATCACTCCTCTGGGGGTAGCAGTAGAGCCCGATGTGTATTGCAGGTAGGCCAGGTCATCTTCTGCGAGGAAGAGTTCCCGCCAGTCATTTGCAAGGATGGGTTCCAGAGTATCTGTCGCAACCCAACGCAGTTTTTCAAGTTCGGGCGCATGTCCCCTGAAGCCATGAAAACGGGACAAGACCATAGCTGTGGTCAATGCAACACTCGCCTGGCAGTCTTCAGCAATGGAAGCCAGACGAACAGCATTGCGGTTCATGCGCGGCGGATACGCAGGAACTGCGATCACACCTGCATAGAGGCAGCCTATAAAAGCAGCAGCAAACTCCAGTCCTGGAGGATAGAGCAATAATGCGCGTTCGCCCTGCAGTTCCAGCGTTTGCAGAAAGGCTGCAATCGTCCGTGCCTGAAGATCTAATTGTCCGTATGTAAGCCTTAGGGGAAGCGATTCCTGGCCAGACAAAAATACATATGCCAGCCCATCAGGACTGCTTTCAGCCCGTTGCTGTACAAGACTTACGAGATTCAATATCGCAATTGGCATCATGAACCCAGGCGCGGCGACTCTGAGTTGCGGTCTGCTTTTTTCTTGCGAGGTGGCGCTATGTGTGAAGCGAAGCTTGAGTGCTCCGGCGCTATATGATATTGAGGCTACTACTTAGACTCAACAGTTAATCTAAAATTTCCCTAATTCCAGAAAGCTTGGCGGATGCCGGGTAAATCTGGTTGTTTAGAGTTTTCTTTGCTTTCCTACTGATTTTACTATCACATATACTTTAGCGCATTATCGTGAATCAGATGGCACTGTTTCCTGTGCAGATTGGTAAAAATTTAACTTTCCGGCGAGTGCTTTCTCAATAATGGCTATGCTGGGCGCTTGATTCTCAAGATCCACAAATTCCCGTGACATGCGTTTAGCTGCTTTGGAATACGAAGGGACATCCAGCAATTTTTCCAGGAAACTCTTAAGTTCTTGTGATGATACTTTCCGAAAATCAGCAGCTATCGCCATTCCGTGATATATCGCCCGAGCGGCATTTCCCGGACCATCGAAAGTGCAGGGAAGCAACAGCATAGGAACTCCGTAAAATATGCTCTCGCGGATACAGCCCGAACCTGCATGACCAACCATCACCTTCGCCCGCTTTAATAGTGAAACCTGCGGCGCCACATCAACCAGGATTACATTTTCAGGACAGTTGAATTCTTCAGGTCTCAGGTAATGTCCTATCGCAACCACCGCCTGCAGGTCTGGGCGCTGCCTCATCACGTCAAGAAACATCTGGAACAATCGCCTGGACAAGGCCAGGAACTTGAATGTGACCAGACTGCCAAGGGAGCAAAACACAAGGGGTCTTCCATCCAGCTTGTCCCATGGAAAGGCTTTATCGTTTCTCTCAATATCAATGGAAGGTTCAACATAGAACGTGCCTTCTATCGGCGTAGCACGACGGAAATCAAAGCACTCCGGGAAGAAAACCAGTTCTGGAAACAACGAAAGTCGCGGCCACGGCAGCGCATTGAAATCAATATGCTTAGCTGGATAGCCTGCTGAACTTGCCAGTTCCCTGATGTACGTAGATATTTTTGACAGGCCTGATACTCGGCCTATGGCCTTCTGGCGCAATTTCATTTTCTGCCATTCCCATATGACCTTGAGGCGCGAACTGACACTGGATGAAGGGATTGTGTTCGAATAGATGGGCGGGACACGGGAATCCGGCGTGGAAGAAATCAAGCTGCCGAACATAATGACGGGAACTCCGGTTTTCCAGGCGTCAATTGCCTCCCATAGCATATGGTTTGAGATTAGAAAAAGATCAGGCTTTAAATGCGCTGTGGCCCTGGCGACCTCGCCATCACGGCAAAGCTCACACATGCCTTTAACTCTTGCATTGATGCCCGCAACACCCAGATATTTTCCTGTGGCCTCATTGGCATATTGTGTGGCCAGCGTACCCGGAGGAAAGACGCTGGAAAACACCGGAATGAAATCAAATCCTTGCGACCGGATGCGCTCCTCCGTCTCCGGAATACAGACATAATGGACATGATGGCCTTTGTTTTGCAGCTTTCTGGCTAAAGCGAAAGTCGCATTGAGGTCCGCATGCCAGTACAGCGGTGCTATCATGATATTGGCCATGATTGGGGTCCCCCTGGATAATCTATTTTCGACAAGCAGTGCATACGGCGCGACTAGTACTCTGACCGGTTGAAGATGCATTCCTTTCGGGAAGAAGTGTAACAGGGCATGACTTTAGTCGTGCCGGAAAGCATAAACAAATACAGGGCTTTAGCCCCTGCGGCTGCTGCACCGAAGAAGAGATCTGGTTATCAAACAAATCAATCTTCTCACGGTCATCACACTAGGATTTTAATCGCACATAAGATTCCGGCATTGCAATCAGCATTTATCAGTTTCATCAGTCTCACCAGCGATAAGTTTCTGATTTTCTCTGCGTCCTCTACATTGCTAACAATCAAATTCGTCCTAAGCCGCGAAGAATTTCCGGGGACTTTTCTGCGCTTTACCCAATCTTCTGGTTCGCGCACATTTGCGTGATTTCGAGTCATTCGCGGCTTACTTCCCAAATCTGAAACAGCTTTCCTCTGTGCCCTTTGTGAAACCTTTGTGCCCTTTGTGGTTAGCTTCTGGTTGTGGCTCCGCTACGCTGCGGTTATCCTCATAGTAGTATCTTGTGATTAATATCGCACAACTTCTCGGATATCCTGCAGGTTCCAAGCTGCTGATTATTCATGCGGACGATCTGGGAATGTGCCATTCAGTGAACCGCGCTACCTTTATTGCGCTGGAAGAAGGCGCAATCAGCTCAGCCAGCGCTATGGTTCCCTGCCCGGCATTTGCCGAAGCTGCGGAAATTGCGGCGAAGCACCCTCAATACGACATTGGGATCCATTCAACTCTGATCAGCGAGCATGAAGACTACAAATGGGGTCCCGTATCGACGAAAGCTTACGGACCGGAGATGATTGATGAGCAGGGACACTTCTGGCCACTCAACACTATGTTGCATGCCTCACCCCAGGATATTGAAGACGAGATTTCTGCCCAGGTGGCAATGGCAAAGCAGTCGGGCATCAATCCCAGCCATCTGGATAGTCATACGTTTTCCGTTGCCAGGCCAGAGTATATTCCTGCCTACGCGCGTGTGGCCCGGCGTTTTCGGCTGCCGTTTCTGATGATTGAGCACTGGCATGCTTATTGTCCGCCAGATGATCCTGCAAAGGCTGAGGACGTGATTGTTGACGATGTGATTCAGGCGCCCCGCACCGTCCCGCCTTCTTCCCTCGAAGATTTTTATCTGTCAATATTGAATGAAATTAAACCGGGATTGACTGAGCTCATTGTCCATCTTGCATTGGATGATGCCGAGATGCGGGCCATCTACAAAGGACGCGAAGCTTACGGCGCGGCCTGGCGACAACAGGATTTTGAAGTAATGCGAAGCGCCAAATTCAAATCCGCCCTGCATGAACAGGACATTCAGGTCATTGATTGGGGAATGATTCAGTCGGCCATTCAAAAGAAGGCGGAAGCATCTCAGGCACATTGATGGGAATTCGTAGTGGGTACTTTCAAAGAAAGTGACCCACTACGGGTATCAGCGTCTAGCGATTCGCTTGCGAATCGCGGGCCTTCAAGCCTGTCCTGAGGCAAGCTCGCGTAGCCCAAGGATTCATCGCGTGTAGCGATGACTCGCCCAAACTGACCCAGTACCATTAAATTCAGTCTGTCAGTCTGCCTGCCAGTGCGCGCTCAATGATCTCAACACTCGGCATCCGTTCCTGAAGTTCCACAAATTGTTTTGACATGCGCCGTGCTGCTTCTGAATAGGAAGTATCTCCCAACAGCTTGTCAATCGCCGCCTTAAGCTCCCCTGCTGAAGAAGTTTTGAAATCGGCCTTCACTGCAACTCCGTGGTAAACGGCCCGTGCAACATTTCCCGGAGCATCAAAGCCGATGGGCACCAGCAGCATGGGAACTCCATAGAATAGACTCTCTCGAATCCCTCCACCCCCTCCGTGGCCTGCCATCAATTTTGCGCGTTTCAGCAGCGCCACCTGCGGGGCATCATCCGTCAACACCACATTTTCAGGATATTGGAAGTCTTCCGGCTTCAGGTAATTTCCTATCGCAACCACTGCCTGCAGATCAGGCCGCTCCCGCATGGCATCCAGAAAGGCCCGGAAAAACCTCTTTGATAGAGCCAGATACTTGAATGTGACGATGCTGCCGAGAGAACAAAACACCAGGGGCCTGCCGTCGAGCTTGCTCCAGCAAAACTCTTTGTCTTTCCTCTCGACGTCAACTGAAGGTTCCACATAAAGAGCGCCTTTGACCGGGGTGGCGCGCTGAAATTGAAAACATTCCGGAAAGAACACCAGTTCCGGGAATGAGAGGCGCGGCCACGGTGATACGTCAAAATCAATATCACTCAGAGGATAGCCAACTGAAAGTGCCAGCTCCCTGATATACAGTGATCTTTTGTCAAGGCCTGAAACTCTGTAGATCAATCTGCCCAGGAGAATTGCTCTCTGCCATTCCCACCATACTTTAAGCCGGGAACCCAGACCCGGAGAAGGAATAGTATCTGAGCTGATCGGCGGTGCGAACGCATCTCTGGTCGAAACAACCACGCTGCTAAACATGAGGATCTGAGTTCCAGTCTTCCAGGCATCAATCGCCACCCATGGAACATGGTTCGAGACCAGAAACAGATCAGGACGCATGTTTGCCGTGGCCCTGGCCACCTCCCCATCGCGGCAGAGTTCACACATCCCCTTGACGCGGGCGTTGACTCCGGCAACGCCAAGAAATTTGCCCGCTGCTTCATTGGTGAATTGCGTCGCCAGTGTGCCTTTAGGAAAGACGTTGGAAAAAATCGGGACGAAATCAAACCCCTGGGAACGGATACGCTCTTCCGTGTCTGGAATGCAGGCATAGAGTATGCCGTGACCAATGCTCTGCAGTTTTTTCGCTAACGCAAACGTCACGTTCATGTTTGCTTGCCAATATAAGGGGGCGATGACAATATTGGCCATGATTCCCACTTTCCTTGCATTGCTATTGGTAACGCAGCGCAATTACAGGTTCAACTTGAGTGGCGCGTCTGGCGGGAATGTAGCCGGCCACGAACACAACTGCGAACAGGAAGATCATAATAAGGGCGAAAACGAAAGGATCAGTTGGCCTCACCGCAAACAACAAGCTTCGAAGTACTTGAGTGAATATCACCGAACAAACCAGCCCGATAGCAAGTCCGATGCCAGCCAATGTTAGCGGTTCTGAGAGGACCGTCCTCAGCACTGAAAAACGGTTTGCTCCCAGGGCCATGCGGATTCCGATTTCAGTTGTGCGCTGGACAACTGTATATGAAATCAGGCCGTAGACTCCAATCGCGGTCAGGACGACAGCGAGCGCCCCGAACACGCTCAACAGCAGGCTCTGCATCCGCGGCTGCGCAACAGAGGCGGTAAGCATTTCATCCATAGTTGTAACGCTGGCAATGGGTTGGTTTTTATCAATCTCAAACACCACGTTACGCGCTGCGGTAACAAAAGCTGCGGGATCACCGTCAACGCGCACCGCAACAGACATGCCGTTCGTCCAGTCATTCTGCACAAAAGGCGCATAAACCAGAGGTGAGACCTGCTGCGCCAGACCGCCGTAGTGTACATCCGCGACCACCCCGATCACGGTAATGCGCGGAATGTGATAACCGGAAGGAAGCTGCCCTGGTTGTATGAGGTTTTCCGGAGGAAAGAGGGTGATCTCTTTTCCTACAGGATTCTGATTGGGCCAGAAGCGCCGTGCAAATGCCTGGTTCACTATGGCTACAGGCCGGCTGCCTTGTGCGTCCTGCTCACTGAAAAGACGCCCGCTTAACAACCCAATCTTCAATGACTCAAAATAGCGTCCGCCAACTGCCCGGTATTGCACGCTGGGAACTTCATCGAGGCTCGCCGGCGCAGGCCGGTCAGGGAAACTAACCTGCTTACTCCATCGCTCACCCTGAAGTGGCAAATCAGAGATTACTCCCGCAGCCTTTACGCCGGGCAAGGCTTCAAGCCGCTGCACCAGTTGCTGAAAAAATGCGGCAACCCGTGGTGGAGCACCATCGCGGCTGGGATCATGATCTGCGCTATAGGATGGCGGCAAGTCCACGCGGAAGGTGAGCACATGAGAAGGGTCAAAGCCCGCGTCCACATGAAGCAGCCGCTGCAAGCTCTTCAGCACTAACCCAGCGCTGATGAGGACTACCAGTGCTATTGCGATCTCTGCCACAACTAATGCTGAACGGATTCGGCGGCCTCCGCGCCCGGTTTCCTCGGTACGGCCACCCTCTTTGAGCGCCTCACTCAGCGGGATCTGCGAATTTCGCAAAGCTGGAGCCAACCCAAAGAGAAGCCCGGCCACCATCGAAATCACAAATGTGAACACAACGACATCTGTGTCCAGATGTATCTCCTGTGCCCTGGGCAGCGAATTTCCCGCAAGTGGCAGGAGACGAAGACCTGCATAGGCCAGGAGCAGACCCAGGGCGCCTCCCAACATGGCCAACAGGATACTCTCAGTGAGGAATTGTTGAATCAGCCGTTTGCGGTGAACACCAAGAGCAAAGCGGATTGCTACTTCCTTTTGCCTCCGGGCGGAACGCGCGAGCAAAAGACAAGCCATATTCACGCAGGCCATGAGCAGAACAAGGCCAACACTCATCAGCAGTACGAACAGTGCCGGCCGCACATTTCCAACAATGGTTTCCTGCAGTGGCTGAACATCAGCACCTATGCCTTTATTTTCGGGGAATTGCTGGGCAATCCAAAGCATGATGGCGTTCAAGTCGGCCACCGCTTGTTCCCGGGTGACATTCGGCTTCAGCTTCCCTGCCATATCAAGGAAATAAGCCTCGTGCGAGTTCCTGATGTCCTTAGTCGCCCATGACATTGGCGCCCAGAGTTGTGTCTTTGCTGAAGTAAAGAAAGTTTTTGGAATAACGCCAATCACCTTGTACTGCTCATTGTTGAGCCTGAGCGTTTGTCCCACGATCTCCGGGTCAGCATGAAAACGGTTGCGCCATAAGACCTCACTCAGTGCCACCACTTGATGACGTCCCCACTGCTCATCATCGGGAACAAAAGTTCGCCCCATCAGCGGCTGTACGCCGAAAGTTCTGAAGTACTCCGCAGAAACAGTGAGACCCAGCAGGCGTTCCGGCTGGGAATCGCCAGCCAGGTTGAAAGCAGTTGTATAAAAAGCCGAAAGACTGTCAAGAGTCCGGTTCTGCTGGCGTAATGTGCGGAAATCAGGAGGTGAAGATCCGAAGTGTGGAGTGTCTGAAGCGCTACAG
>Ga0066662_10001015_pt1 | contig 12634 bp, 8 predicted proteins | sample GraSoiAngelo_111_FD_133939 | JGI IMG/M metagenome (GOLD analysis project Ga0066662, IMG submission 133939) | Grasslands soil microbial communities from the Angelo Coastal Reserve, California, USA - 14_0903_12_40cm | ecosystem: Environmental > Terrestrial > Soil > Grasslands | place: USA... | reverse complement strand
GCAGCCTGAGCGACCAGCGCCTCGCGACGGAGCGCGAGGGCGACGAGGTGGTTGCCGGCGGCTACGGCGACGGCGGCGGCGGCGCCACGGACGCCGACCTCGCGCGCGTCGGCGACGGCTCGCGCGGCTGGACGCGCATGGCGGACTGGTTCGCGCACGACGTGGCGGCGAGCGCGCTGCCCGAGCACCGCGGGGAGCTCTATCTCGAGACGCACCGCGGCACGTACACCACACACCACGACGTCAAATCGCGCAACGCCGCGCTCGAGCGCGCGCTCGCGCACGCCGAAGAGCTCGCTGCGTGGTGCATCGCGGTGCGCGCACCGGAGACCGTACGGCGCTCGCTGGGCGAGGATCTGCGCAGCGCGTGGCGGATCGTGCTGCGCGCGCAGTTCCACGACGTGATCCCGGGCACCGCGATCGGCGCGGTGTACACCGAGGTACACGGCGAGTACGACCGTGCGCTGTCCATCGCCGCGCGCGTCCGGGCCGCCGCCAACGCGGTGCAGCCGCCCAGCGATCTACGCGTGGTCCCGCCGCCGCCGATCGAGCCCGTGCGCGACGGCGACGCCTGGACGTTCGCCAACCCGTACGTCCGCGGGCGCGTGCGCGGCGACGGCACGATCGTCGAGCTCGCCGGCGCCGGCGGTCCCAACCTCGTCGCGGTCGCGAACGGCATCGCGGCGTACGCGGACAAGCCCCGCACGTGGGACGCATGGAACCTCGACGCGGACTACGCGCGCAAGCCCGTGCGCGTGAAGCCCGCGGGCGCGGCTGTCGAGGACGGTGCGCTCTTGGTGCACCTGCGCGCCGGCAAAGCATCCGCGCTGACGATGCGGATCGCGCTGCACGAGAGCGAGCCGTGGCTGCGCGTCGAGATCGGCGCGAGCTGGCGCGAGGACCATGTGCTGCTGCGCGCGGAGCACCGCATCGCGCTCGACGCGCGCGACGTGCGATTCGGCCAGCAGCACGGCACGCTGGTGCGCACGGCGTTCCCGGCGACGGACGCGGAGCGCGCGAAGTTCGGTGTGCCCGCGCAGCGCTGGGCGCACGTGGACGACGGCGCGCACGGCCTCGCCGTGTTCAGCCCGGACTTGTACGGCTGGAATGCCGTGGGCCTGAAGGACGGCGGTGTGCGCCTCGGCACGTCGCTGCTGCGCTCGCCGCGCTGGCCCGACCCGATGGCCGACCGCGGCGAGCAGCGGCTGGAGTACGCCTTCGTGCCGACGTCGGGCGCGTCGGTCGCCGCGCTCGAGCACGCGTGGGTCACGTACGCGGAAGAAGACCGCGTGCGGCTGTTCACGTGCGAGAACCCGTCGGTCCTCATCGTCGCGACATATCCGGCCGACGACGCGAGCGGCGTCATCGTGCGCGTGCGCGAGTGCGACGGCGCCCGGCACCGCGTCGAAATGCGGTGCGGAGGCCGGATGCGGAGCGCGGCCGCCGTCGACGCCGTGGAGCGCCCGCTGCCGGACGAGGTCGCAATCGCCGGCGAGAACCTCGAGTTCGACCTCGGCCCCTACGCGCTGCGGTCGTTCCTGATCCGGTTCTGAGCCTGGAATGCGCGCCGTCGACACGGTCTTGTTCGATCTCGACGACACGCTGCACGACGACACCGCCGCGTACCGCGCCGCCGCGCGGCGCGTCGCCGAAAGCGTCGCGCGCGAGCGCGGGATCGACGCGCAGGCGCTGGCCGACGCGTACGAGCGGGGAGCGACGGCGTTCTGGTCGGCGCTCACCGCGGAGCATCTCACGCGCGCCATCGAGGACGAGCGCGAGCGGATGTGGCACGAAGCGCTATGCGCCGTGGGCCTCGACGACCGTGCGCTCGCGCTGCGCTGCGCGGACGGCTACGTGCGCGCGCGGGCCGGCGTGCTGGAGCTATCGCCGGGCGCGCTCGATGTGCTCGTGGAGCTGCGCGAGCGCGGCTGCAAGCTGGGCTTGGTGACGAACGGCTTCGCCGCGACGCACCACGACAAGATCGACCGGCTCGGGCTGCGCGAGCGGATGGACGCGTTCTTCATCGCCGACGAGGTCGGGATGATCAAGCCGAACCCCGAGCTGTACCGGCACGCGTGCCGCGTCCTCGGCAGCGAGCCGGCTCGAACCGCGATGGTCGGGGACCGCTACGCGCGCGACGTGCTCGGCGCGCACGAGGTCGGCCTGTTCACGGTATTGATCGACGTCCACGGGGCCCCGCTCCCCGCGGCCGGTCCGCGACCGGATGCCGTCATCTCGTCGATCCGCGAGTTGCTGAGCGCACTCCCCTTCGACGGCCCCTAGCGCGAACCGGCCGGGCGGGTTAGCTCAGAGGGCGGCCGATTTCGGGACCCAGCGGTCGGCGAGATCGGCGGCGAACGGGATCCGCTGGGCTGAGCCTTGGAACGCCTTCACGGTGCAGATGATCCATGCGATGAAGTACGCGAGCCCGATCAGCATCTGAGCGAACCAGAGGACCAGCGACAGAATGCCGAGGTGCATGACCGCCAGCATGCTGCTGATGATCGTTATCGCGATGAACGCGACCATGCACAGAACGGACATGACGATCGCCTGAACGGCGACGAAGCGAACCCACTGCTGCGGCGGCTTGCCGAGTAGGATAACCAAGCCACCCGCCCAGGTGAAAAGAGAGGCGAGGCCGGCGGCGACGTTGGGCTGGAGACCGAACGACGACTGGGACTGATCTTGTATCATGTCAACCCTTCGTTGAGGAGGAGGACGAAGAAACGGCTGGCTCGCTGTTCGCTTACCACCGGTCGGTCGCCTCGTTCACGCCCCTTTTTGCGCGGCCCGGACGCCTCGGCGGGGCGCAACGGAGCCAACCGGGGCAGGGTCTCAAATCCGTATGCCGGACCCCACCACGCACGCGCTCGATGCGATCGTCATCAAGGGCGCGCGGGAGCACAATCTCAAGAACATCGACCTGACCCTGCCGCGCAACAAGCTCATCGTGATGACGGGGTTGTCGGGGTCGGGTAAGTCGTCGCTCGCATTCGACACCATCTACGCCGAGGGCCAGCGGCGGTACGTGGAGTCGCTCTCGTCGTACGCGCGGCAGTTTCTCGGGCAGATGGAGAAGCCCGACGTCGACTACATCGAAGGGCTGTCGCCGGCAATCTCGATCGACCAGAAGTCGACCTCGCGCAACCCGCGCTCGACGGTCGGCACGGTCACCGAGATCTACGACTATTTGCGGCTCTTGTACGCGCGCGTCGGCGTGCCGCACTGCTACGAGTGCGGTCGCGAGATCAGCTCGCAGACCGCGGAGCAAATCGTCGATCAGATCCTCGCGTTCCCGGAAGGCACGCGCATCCAGCTGCTCGCGCCGGTGATCCGCGGCCGCAAGGGCGAGTACACCAAGCTGTTCGAGGAGATCGGCAAAGAGGGCTTCGCGCGCGTTCGTGTCGACGGCGAGATCCGTGAGCTCAAAGACAAGATCGAGCTCGACAAGAAGCGCAAGCACACTGTCGAGGTGGTGGTCGACCGGCTCGTCGTGAAGCCCGACGTGCGCTCGCGGCTCGTGGATTCGATCGAGACGACGCTGAAGCTCTCGACGGGCATCGTCACCGTGCTGTACCAGTCCAAGGTGAACGCGCAGACCGAGAAGCCGTCCGAGCAGTGGGTCGAGGCGACGTTCAGCGAGTCGTTCGCGTGCGCGTCGTGCGGCATCTCCTTTCAGGAGCTGGAGCCGCGGCTGTTCTCGTTCAACTCGCCGTACGGCGCGTGCCCGGCGTGCAGCGGTCTGGGCGAGAAGATCGAGATCGACGAGTGGAAGGTGATCCCCGACCGCACCAAGTCGATCAAGGACGGCGCAATCGTCCCGTGGTCGAAGAACTTGGGCAGCGGACGGTACCCGTCGACGAACCCGTACTACATGCAGCAGGTGGAGCGCTTGCTGCGCTCGCGGCGCTGCAAGGCGACGACGCCCGTCGAAGAGCTGCCCGAAGACGTCGTCGACATGATTCTTTTCGGCGCCGACAAGAAGCAGAAGTTCGTCTACGAGTCACGCTCCGGCCACCAGTGGGAGTACGAGTCGCAGTTCGAGGGCGTGTGCAACAACCTGCAGCGCCGCTACAGCGAGACCTCTTCCGAGTACGTGAAGGAAGAGATCGAGAAGTTCATGTCGGCGTCGGTATGCAAAGTGTGCAAAGGTGCGCGGCTCAAGCCCGAAGCGCTCGGCGTCACCGTCGCCGACAAGAACATCAACGAGACCACCACGATGTCGGTCGAAGCGGCCGAAGCGTTCTTCAGCGGCTATCACCCCAACGAGCGCGCGGCGAAGATCTCGCAGCAGATCCTCAAGGAGATCCGCGCGCGGCTCGGCTTTCTCAAGAACGTCGGACTGGGCTACTTGAACTTGTCGCGCAGCGCGACGACGCTCTCGGGCGGGGAGTCGCAGCGCATCCGCTTGGCGACGCAGATCGGCTCGTCGCTCGTCGGCGTGCTCTACATTTTGGACGAACCGTCGATCGGGCTGCACCAGCGCGACAACGACCGGCTTCTGGCCACGCTGGAGACGCTGCGCGACATCGGCAACACGCTGATCGTCATCGAGCACGACGAGGACACGATGCGCTCGGCCGACGTCATCGTCGACATCGGCCCCGGCGCGGGCGCGGAGGGCGGCCGCATCCTCTCCGTCGGCTCGATCGAGCAGATCGAGCAGAATCCGGAATCGCTCACCGGCGCGTACCTCTCGGGGCGCCAGTTCATCGCGATCCCGAAGCACCGCAAGAAGGGCCGCAGCACGCTCAGCGTGATCGGCGCGAAGGCGAACAACCTCAAAGGCGTCGACGTCGATCTGCCGCTGGGCACGTTCACGTGCGTGACGGGCGTGAGCGGCTCGGGCAAGTCGACGCTGGTCAACGAAGTCGTCGTCAAGGCGCTCAACCAGTACCTGCACCACCAGCCCGCGGGCGGCACGTACGGCCGCGTGAAGGGCGCCGAGGCGCTCGACAAGATGGTGGTGATCGACCAGTCGCCGATCGGCCGAACGCCCCGCTCGAACCCCGCCACCTACACCGGTGCGTTCGACCAGATTCGCGAGCTGTACTCGCTCACGCCCGAAGCGAAGATGCGCGGCTACACGCCGGGGCGTTTTTCGTTCAACGTCAAGGGCGGCCGCTGCGAAGCGTGCCAGGGCGACGGGATCATCAAGATCGAGATGCACTTCCTGCCCGACGTGTACGTGCCGTGCGAAGTCTGCAAGGGCAAGCGTTACAACGCGCAGACGCTCGAGGTGAAGTTCAAGCACAAGTCGATCGCCGACGTCCTCGCGATGCGCGTCGACGAGGCGGCCGAGCTGTTCTCGACGATCCCGAAGATCTCCAACAAGCTCAAGACCATCTGCGAGGTCGGTCTCGGCTACATTCACATGGGCCAGCCGGCGACGCAGCTCTCGGGCGGTGAGGCGCAGCGCATCAAGCTCGCCACCGAGCTGTCGCGCCGCGCGACGGGCCGCACCTTCTACGTGCTCGACGAGCCCACGACGGGCCTGCACTTCGCGGACATCCACAAGCTGCTCGACGTGCTGTCGCGGCTCGTGTCGATGGGCAACACGGTGCTGGTGATCGAGCACAACCTCGACGTGATCAAGACCGCCGACTACGTGATCGACCTCGGTCCCGAAGGCGGCGACAAGGGCGGGCAGATCGTCGCCACCGGCACGCCCGAAGAGATCGCGCGCAACCCGCGCTCGCACACCGGCGAGTACCTGCGCGGCGTGCTGACGGACGAGCGCGCGAAAGGCCGCATCCGCGTGAGCGCGGAGCGCATCGCGAAGCTGGAAAGCGCGAACTTCGAGACGCTGGACGAGCTCACGAAGAACGGCACGCGCGAACGGGTCCCGGTCGAGGCGTAGCGCTACCGGGATCAGCTCACCGACCGGGACGATCCTATAGTTCACCGGGTCGCGCTCGACGATGGTGCTCGCGTCGAAGTAGCTGCCGTTCCAGCGCCGGCCGGTGTTGACGTCCTCGAGCTGCGCGGTGCCGCGAATGTACTGGTCGAAGCCGAGCGACGTCTGCTCGCCGGCGTGCTGGCGCGCCCAGTACGCACCGGTGATGATGTCGCCGGTCTCGCGCATGGATTGCGCCGCGGCCGTCAGGCGCGACGTCAGCACGCCGCTGTTGACGCCCCACGACTGCCATGACTTCCACAACGTCGGCGCGAGCTGCGCGAACGTTGCCGCGGGCAGCATGAACATTGCGCGGGTTCGAGCGGCGCGATTTTAGGTCGCCACAGGTTTAGCTAGAACTAACCATGGGAACGGCACCGACACGACAAACGAAAATCGCTGCAACTCGAACGGCGGTGTCTTCGTCGATCTTATCGGTGGTGGCGGCGTCAGCTGTGCCGGCGAGGCGGAAGGGCCAACGTTCATTCAGGGCGGGATTCCGCAATGCGGCTATACCCTATCAGATCGGCCTCGACAGCGCGGGAAAGCGGTTCGGCTACTTACGGAACAGCGACGGTGTCATGTCTGAATTCAGCTTGGGCGCGCAGATCGACGTCGACACCTGCCAGTGGGGAACGTTAACGACATGAGGCATGACCAAATGAAAGGGCATCCACATATGAAGGCCGTGAAGGCGATGTCCGTAGTCGGCATTGCAGTGAGTCTGATCGGAACCGCGACCGTTTGTGCCGCGCCGCTGCATCCCGTCTTCACGCAGGAACCGATCAGTCTGTTTTCTGCGGCGCTCAGCACCCTCACGCTCGATAAATCGCGCATCCGAGCGCTCGACGCGCGGCATTCTGATACCGCGCGATATCGCGCATATCGATTTCTTCAGCCGAACAACGTCATGATCGGAGTCGCGCGAAACATCTCCGTGGACTCATCGGGTCACGTCGTCATCGAGCAGGAGCCGGGTCAGCCACTGGGCGGCAGGCCGAATAAGACGCATCTGGAGTATTCGCATATTCTGGTCCCGACGGGCGTCACGCCGCCGCGTTGAGGTCAAGCGGTGGTCGCGGCGTGCGTCGCGTCATGCTGAGCTTGGCGGGCGCATCAGGGCGTTCAGCTCCGCGTACGGAACGCTCGGCTCGTGCGTGTACGAGAAGGTGCCTGCGTCGCGCAGCTCGTGCGCGATGTCGCGCAGGACGCCGAGCGTGCGGCGCATCGGCCCGGAGCCGACGCTGACGCGGCGCACGCCGAGTGCTTGCAGCGCCGCGCGATCGGGCGTCTGCGGTCCGGCGAGCACGTTGAGCGGGCGCGGTGCGGCGGCGGCGAGCTTGCCGAGCGTGTCGGCGTCCATCACGCCGGGGACGAACACGCCGTCCGCGCCGGCGCCGGCGAACGCGCGCAGCCGCTCGACCGTGCGCTCGAAGCGCGTCTCGGCCGGGCCGATGCCCATCAAATACACGTCCGTGCGCGCGTTGAGGAACACGTCCGGCGCCGCGGCGCGTGCGGCCCGCACGCGCGCGACCGCCTCGTCGACCGGATACAGCTCGCCTTCGGCCTTCACGTCCTCGAGGTTGTAGCCCGCGACCCCCGTCGCCGCCAGCCGCGTGATGAACGCAGCGAGCGCGGCGGTGTCGTCCGAATATCCGCTTTCCACGTCGGCCGACACGGGAACGTTCAGTGCGCGCACGATCCGCTCGATCGCCGCCAGGTGCAGGTCGACGTCGAGCGCGTTGCCGTCCGGATAGCCCAGCGCGTTGGCGACCGCGGCGCTCGATGTGGCGACCGCGGGAAATCCCGCGTCCTCGAAGATGCGCGAGGAAACCACGTCCCATCCGTTTGGAATGATGAAGAGCGCCGGCCCGTCGTGCAGCGCGTGAAACGCACGCCGGCGCGCGGCAACGGTAGCGGGAGCGAGGTGCACGGCGGTTACTCTCCCAGCAGCGCGGCGACTTGAGTGACGTACGGCGCGGCGAACGCGTTGCGCGCGGTCCAGCGGTCGCCGTGCGCCGCGTCTTCGGCGCGCGCGATCTCGTACGCGCGCTTGAAGGCACTGTTGGACGCTTGCGCGTCCGCGGTTGCGAGCACGTACGCGCGCACCAGCGCTTGTTTCCCCGCCGCGGAGTCGAACACGCCGGGTGCGATCACGCGCACGACGCCGCGTCCGGCGTAGGCCGCGTACGGTTCGTCGCGCGGGATGTCGGGCGCGCGGGTGACGGCGCGCGTGACACCGTCGATCCCCGGCGTCATCTGGCGCAGAACCGCGTACGGGAACGCGAGCCGCTCGAACTCGGCTTCGCTCACCGGCGCGTACGGCGAATACTTCGCGACGACCGCGACTTTGCCGGCGAGCGTCGCCGCGGTCGAACGGCGTTTGATGGGTTCGAGCTCCTCGAGCCCGAGCGACGGCGCGCGGCGCGGGCGCACGTCGGCCGACGCGAGGAGCAGCTCGGTCAGCAGCGGGATCTCGTCGGTGAGCCGCGCGGCGCGCGGGCTCTTGAGCTCCGGGTGATCGACGTTCAGCCAGATCACGGATTCGTCGGGATACTCCGGATCACGGCCGCGCGCGACGTAGTACGCGATCGGCGCGAGCGGCGGAAACGGCGCCGGCGCACGCCACACCGTGCGCACGACGAGCTGCGTCGCGGTGATGACGGCGACGGCGTCGAGGATCGTGCGCGCCTGGTCCGCCGAGCTGCGCGCACCGCCGCCCGGCGCCTCGACGACCGCGCTCGCGGCCAGCGGCGGGCCCGCGGCCGCGAACGCGGCTGCTCCGGCGACGAACACCCGGCGAGGAAGCATCGGAACGGTTTCTCCTCGCGCCGGGCGGCAGACCTGCGCTGGCCGTCGAAGCGCGAGGTGGTGGCCACGTTCGCTCTCGCGATGATCGTCTGCGCAGACCTGGAGCGGTCGAAGCGATTCTACCGAACGATCTTGGAGCTGAAGCTCGGCACCGATGCGGCGCCGCACTGGGTCGATTTCGACCTCGGTGACGGACGCATGCTCGGCCTGCATCCGGCGAGCGACAGCCTCACGGTGAAGCCGGGTTCGCTGCAACTCGGGTTCAACGTCGACGACGTCGACAAGTTCGTCACCGACGCGCGCACCGCCGGCGTGCCGATCTTGCAGGAGCCGCACGACCAGAGCTTCGGGCGCATCGCGGTGATCGCGGACCCCGACGGCTACCCGGTGCAAGTCTCCACGCCGAAACCGTGGCGCTGAAGCCCCACGCCGCGCGCGCGCGCGAGCTGCGCGCGCAGCTCGACGACGCGAACCACCGCTACCACGTCCTCGACGACCCGCAGATCAGCGACGCCGACTACGACGCGCTGCTGCGCGAGCTGCTCGATCTCGAGCTCGCGCATCCCGAGGTGCTGACGCCGGACTCGCCGACGCAACGGGTCGGCGGCACGCCGTCGAGCGGTTTTCCGCCGTACGTGCACGCGCGGCCGATGCTTTCGCTGGGGAACGCGTTCGGCGAGGACGAGCTGCTCGCGTTCGACGCGCGCGTGCGCAAGCTCGGCGGGGTCGAGGGCGACGTCGCGTACGCGTGCGAGCTCAAGATCGACGGCCTCGCGGTCTCGCTGCGGTACGACGACGGCCGGCTCACGGCCGGCGGCACGCGCGGCGACGGCAGCGTGGGCGAAGAGGTCACGAAGAACCTGCGCACGATCAAGACGATCCCGCTGGCGCTGCGCGGCGGCAAGGTGCCCGTGCCGCGCCACGTCGACGTGCGCGGCGAAGCCTACATGCGCAAGAGCGATTTCGCGCGGCTCAACGCCGACCGCGCCGCACGCGCGCTGCCCACGTTCGCGAACCCGCGGAACACCGCGGCGGGCGGCATCCGCCAGCTCGACCCGAAGATGACGGCGGAGCGCAAGCTCTCGTTCTACGCGTACGCCGTCGGCGAGATCGACACCGATGCGCCGCCGCGCTCGCAGCACGAGCTGCTGGAATATTTGCGCGCGCTCGGCTTTCGCGTGAACGAGCACGCGCACGCGGTGCCGTCGATCCGCGGCGTCGTCGCGTTCGTCGCCGAGTGGGAAGAGAAGCGCGAGACGCTCGACTACGAGATCGACGGCGTCGTCGTGAAGGTGGACGATCTCGCGCTGCAAGCGAAGCTCGGCACGTCCGGCAAGGACCCGCGCTGGGCGATCGCCTACAAGTTCCGGGCCCGCGAAGCGCGCACGAAGCTGCTCGACATCACCGTCAGCGTGGGGCGCACCGGCGTGCTCAACCCGAACGCGGTGCTCGAACCGGTGCAGATCGGCGGCACGACCGTGGCCAACGCGACGCTGCACAACCAGGACTACATTCGCGCGAACGACATTCGGATCGGCGACGTCGTCACGGTGATTCGCGCGGGTGACGTGATCCCGCGCGTCGTCGGTCCCGTGCTGGAGCTGCGCAAAGGCAAGCTGAAGCAGTACACGCTGCCCGACCGCTGCCCGGTGTGCGGCGCCGACGTCGACCACCCCGAAGGCGAGCCGATGGCGCGCTGCACGAACGCGTCGTGCCCCGCGCAGCTCGTCGAGCGCGTCCGGCATTTCTGCTCGCGCGGCGCGATGGACGTCGAAGGGATCGGCGACCAGCTCGCCGCGTCGCTGATCGACAGCGGGCTCGTGCACGACGTGAGCGAGATCTACCATCTCGACCTCGAGAAGCTGCTGACGCTGCCGCGCATGGCGGAGAAGTCGGCGTCCAACGTCCTCGCCGCGATCGAAGGCTCGAAGTCGCGCGGGCTCGCGAGGCTGCTGTCGGGGCTCGGCATCCGCTTCGTCGGTTCGCAGAACGCCGCGATCCTCGCCGGCGATTTCGGCTCGATGGAAGCGCTCGCCGCCGCGACCGAGGAGCAGCTCGTCGCGAGCGAAGGGATCGGGACCGAGATCGCGCGCAGCGTCGCGCTGTTCTTCGCGCAGGCGCCCAATCGGGCGATGATCGCGCGATTGAAGAACGCCGGCGTCGACATGACGGCGCCGCTGCGGCCGCGCGAGCCCGTCGGCGCGCTCGCGGGCAAGACGCTCGTGCTCACAGGCACGCTGCCGAATCTCACGCGCGACGAAGCCGCGGAGCTCATCGTCGCGGCGGGCGGCAAAGTATCCGGGTCGGTATCGAAGAAAACCGATTACGTGGTGGCCGGCGACGAAGCGGGCACCAAGCTCGCCAAAGCGGAGTCGCTCGGCATCACGATCCTCGACGAAGCGGGCCTGCGCGAGCTGCTGGAATCGTCCGGTTAGGTGATGCGAATCAGCGTGTCGTCGTGCGGTTCGATCGCCGATGCTTCGCCGAGCGCGTCGGCCACGTCGCGTGCGATCACCCCACGTGGCCTTCGCGCGAGCGCGGCATGGCCCGCGCGGCCGTGCCAGTACGCGCCCGCGCGCGCCGCGTCGAGCGGCGACACGCCTTGCGCCAGCAGCGTCGCGATCGCCCCGGTCAGGACGTCGCCCGTGCCCGCGGTTGCGAGCGCGTTCGTGCCCGTCGGGTTGACGTGCGTGACGTCGCGGCCGGCGATGAGCGTCGCGCGGCCTTTGAGCAGCGTGGCAATGCCGTGCTCGTCGACGAAGGCGCGCACGCGCGCGAGGCGTTCGCCCGTCGCGATCGTACCTTTGCCGCTGATGCGCGCGAACTCGCCCGCGTGCGGCGTGATCACCAAGCGTTTGTCGCGGTACGCAGCGAGGCGTTTCGCGAGATGGTACAGCGCGCTCGCGTCGGCGACGCAGGGCAGCTCACAGCCCGACAGCACGCCGTTCACGATCGTGCCGAACGCGTCGGACAAACCGAGGCCGGGCCCAATCGCGACGCTGTCGCAGCGGTTCGTCAAACCCAAGATCGTCTGCACGGCGCCCTCGGGGTCGCGCTCGTCGTACGTCACCACGACTTGCTCGACGAGGTGCGCGCGCAGCGCGGCGGCGGCGCCCTCCGGCGCGACGACGGTGACGTAGCCGGCGCCGGCGCGTGCCGCGCCCCACGCGCACAGCACCGCCGCGCCGGGGAACTGCGTCGAACCCGCGACGATCAGCGGCGCGCCGGCGCTGCGCTTGTCGGACTCACCGGAGCGCGCCGGGAGAAGCGCGGCAAACTCCGGCGGCGTCAGCACGTCGGTGCGCGGATCGCCGACGGCGTTCGCGTCGCCGTCGCGCATCCCGATCGGCGTGCACCACAGCTCGCCCGTGGCGTCGCGGCCGGCTTCCAGCAGGCAGCCGAGCTTCGGCCGGCCCAGCGCGATCGTCGCAGTGGCGTGCACCACGTGCTGTCCCCCGCCGCCCGTGGTCGGATCGATGCCGGTGGGGACGTCGAGCGCGAGCACCGGCGCGCCGCTCGCGGCGATCGCGTCGACGAGCGCGGCGCTGCGCGCGTCGAGGGGTAGGCGCGCGTTGACGCCGAGCACGCCGTCGAGCACGAGCGCCGCGTAGCGCAGCAGCGCCGCGTCCGGCGGGAACGGCCGCTCCTCGACGCCCGCGACGCGCGCGCGCTCGCGCGCGTCGCGCCGTGCTTCATCGTCTTTGCGCGCGCCGGATGGTGCGTCGGCGAAGACGACGCGGCGGCGCTTGCCGCCGTACGCCGCGAGCGCGGCGTACGCGTCGCCGCCGTTGTTCCCGGGTCCCGCGATCGCGACGATCGCGCCGTCGCCGCGCGCGTAGCGGTCGATCAGCCGGGCGATCGCGTCGCCCGCCGCGCGCATGAGCCCGACCTCGCCGACCCGCGCCACCGCCCCCGCGTCGATCG
>Ga0066662_10001011_pt1 | contig 12650 bp, 12 predicted proteins | sample GraSoiAngelo_111_FD_133939 | JGI IMG/M metagenome (GOLD analysis project Ga0066662, IMG submission 133939) | Grasslands soil microbial communities from the Angelo Coastal Reserve, California, USA - 14_0903_12_40cm | ecosystem: Environmental > Terrestrial > Soil > Grasslands | place: USA... | reverse complement strand
CTCACGGGCAGAAAGAAGATGATGAAATTGTGTGTGGCTGGTGGGTTCAACCCTTCACGCGGACCGTCAGCGCCCAGAAAGCTGAAGGGATAGTGTACACCCGTCACAAGGTGAAAGCCCCGGACTTTAAAGCCCCTTAGCGTCCTTTGCGGTAAAAAGGAATCAGGTCTCGGTCGACTTCACTTCGGCTGTGAAACTTCCTCTCGCCACGCGCGCAGAAATCTCCTGACCGGAGGAAAGCTGCCGGGCATCCTTCACCAGCGTTCCCTGGCTGTCAAACACCAGCGCATAACCTCTTTCCAGAATCTTCACTGGAGAAAGCGCCTCAAGCTGAGCGGCAAGCTGATTGAGGCCGGCCCGCTGTGCCGCAAGTTTCGAACGCATCACCCGCGCCAGGGTCTCACTGCCGGATTCCAATTTGCTGCGCGTCACGGCCAGCGAGCGCCGAAAATCAAAGTGCCGGACACGCGCTGAAGCCACATCCAGGCGCCGGTGATAATCGCGCAACTGTCTCTGGTATTGGCTTGCAAGCCTGTAGGTCAACTCGTCCAGCCGCTGTGCACGGCGGGCAATCAGATCCTGCATGCGTCCAAAGGCTCCGTGCTGCGCCAACTCTGTCAGGCCTTGTCTGGCCAGCAGCAGCCGGTAACGTGCACCACGGGCCAGCCGTTCGCGCAGATGGCTCAGGTGCTCGGCCAATTGATGCTTCGATTCGATGACCACCTCGGCCGCAGCTGAAGGCGTGGCAGCGCGCAGGTCGGCAACAAAATCGGCGATGGTGAAATCCGTCTCATGCCCCACCGCCGAAATCACCGGCAACTCGGAAGCGGCGATGATGCGCGCCAACGCTTCATCATTGAACGCCGCCAGGTCTTCAATCGAGCCGCCGCCGCGCGCGATGATGATCACATCCACATCTTTCTTGCGGTTGAAGTACCTCACCCCGGAGGCCACCTCGGCAGCCGCCGATTCACCCTGCACCTGCGCCGGATAAATCAGGATGCCCACGCTTTCATGCCGCCTTGCCAGCACATTCAGCATGTCGTGCAATGCAGCCCCGCGCGGCGAGGTGACAATGCCGATCCGGCGCGGCAGTTGCGGGAGGCGCTTCTTGCGTGAGCGGTCGAACAATCCTTCCTGCGCCAGTTTGTTCTTGAGCTGCTCAAAGGCTAGTTGCAGCGCGCCTGCTCCCAGCGGCTCCAGGAATTCCGCGGCAAGCTGCAGTTCACCGCGCTGGTCATAGATCGTGACTCGCCCGCGGGCGATGATCTGCATTCCATTGTCCGGACGAAAGCGCAGCAGCCTGGCCTGCATCCTGAACATCACCACCCGCAACAGTGCATCGCCGTCTTTGAGGGCAAAATACATGTGGCCCGATTCGGCGATCCGCAGGTTGGAGATTTCTCCTTCCACCCACACATCGGTGTAACCGCGCTCCACCGTGGTTCGGACAGCGCTGACCAGATCAGCCACGCGCCAGATTCGCCTCGTGGGGTCTTCAGTAAAGGTCAACCCGAGTTGATCGCCCAAGGACACTGTCGGCAGTGTAACAAAGGCCCAGCTTTAACGCAGAGCCGCAATTAAAAGCCTTACCACTGATGACACTGATTAACACGGATCGATTTCATTGAGGGAAAGAGCAGCGCATGGGGCCGGAGCGAACAAACGTCATTCGAGCTTTTATGAGCGCAGCCGCCCCCGGCTAATGCCACTTACATTGCGGGTAAAAGCCGTGTCGCCCCTAACGGGGCTTGGATCGTCGTTTGGTCTCAATTCCCGGCGCTTACGCACCGGGCTAACTTCTTTCGCCCGCGTTGCGGGCTATTTATTGAAAATCCTGAATTCCGGTCGGGTGTTTAGCTCTTAAGTAAGTGGCATTGGCCGCCCCCGGCTGCGCGCGAAAATCCGTATAAAACAGAATCAAGTGCGATACTCTTAAATTATAGGCATGGCTGATCTCGGAAAACTGCTGCTGATCGTTGGTCTCGTCATCGCGCTACTGGGTGCGGTGCTGCTCTTTTCCGGGAAGCTCAACCTGCCCATCGGACGCCTGCCCGGAGACATCTACTATCGCGGCAAGCACACTACGCTCTATTTTCCCCTGGCCACCTCCATCCTGCTCAGCATCATGCTTTCGCTGATCTTCTGGCTTATCGGCAAAGCCCGGCATTAATTATCTTTGCGCCCTTCGCGTTCTTTGCGGTTCATCCGCCATGAGGTAACGTGCACTTCCGGTCTCTTCTGCTGCACCGGCAACTGTGCTAAACAGTGCGTGTGACAGTGGAATACCAGGTCCAGGAAGAGCAGTTTATCGAGGTCAAGTCGCCCATTGACCGTCTGCGCGATCAATGGACGGCCCAGTCGGGCGCAAACTTCCTGCGGCAATCCAAGCTTATCCAGCAGAACCCGGAGCTGATCCAGTATTTAGAACTGGCGCGCCTTCCCGGATGGATTCAGCCTTTGATGTTTGCCTTGCAGGGGCTGGTGCTGGCGGCGGTGCTGCTTTCCGGGTTGAACTGGCTCATCACCAGGGACAATGGCAAACAGGCCGACGACATTGCCGCAGTCAAGGCCGACCTGGATATGGAGATGAAGCGCCTTCAGGGCATCATCGATGCCTCTAAATTCGAAATCTCCAGAGTCATACTTTCAAATAAAAAAGAAGGATTCATTGTCGGCGATTCCGGGCCAACTCTGAACAAACATGAGGCCCTGCAGCGGCTGAATGAGCTGATCGAGAAAACCAAAGCATCACAGCAGGAATACACCCACCGGGCTGCGCTCAAAGAAAAAGAACTACATGCCATCGGTGATGCGCATACCCTGGCGTATTCCGGCACTCCCGTGGTCTTTACTCTGGCGCTGATCTTTGCCGCGCCGTTGTTCCGGCGCAGCATCTATGCGGATTATTCCTTGTATAAGCTCATCCGGCAGGCAGACAGCTTCTATCTTTATTGCCTGGTAAGCCGGGGCTTCTGGCTGAATCTTGGGATGGTGGCGCTGCTCAACATTGTTTTGAGCGGAGTCGCTTACGGCCTGGGACACCTCTTTGAAGCCGCCGGCCCGATGGGCGCAACCATTTTCTGGCTGGCCGTCTATGCCCTGCTGCTTTATTACTTCTACATTGTCTCCCTGCATGTCTATAAGACCATGCAGATTCCGGCGCCGCGCAACGCCATGAGCCTGGATAACAAGGTACTGCTGCGCATTCACAACAGCTTCTGGATGGTGTTCGTGGTCTTCGAAGCCGCCCTGCTGGGACTCTCCTACGTGGCCTACCTTGTCGCTGCCAAAACATAGAATGAACCGCAGCGTAGCAGGGTCACAATCAAACACCTTTAACCGCAGAGGACGCAAAGGACGCAGAGGAAGACAAAGGAGATTTTCAGATCACCCGATCACCCGATTTCTTCCGCGGCTTGCTGAATGAGCGTCCAGGTTTCCTGCAAATCTTCCCACTGAGTGGCCATGTTCCCGATGGCGATGCGCAGCACGATCTGCCGATTCAGCGCTGTATGTGAGAAGAATACCCGACCGGTGGCATTGACCTTCTCGATAACCGCTTTGTTCTGATCGTCAGTCCCTTTGTAACGGAAGCACACCACTGAGAACGGCACCGGCGCGACTCTCTCGAACCTGGGATCGTCATCTACGAGTTTGGCGAACTGCTGGGCCCACTGCATATGATTGCGCAGCATGGCCTGGATGCGCTCCACGCCGAAATAGCGCAGCACGAACCAGAATTTCAGCGCGCGAAAGCGATGGCCCAGCGGGATGCCGTAATCCATGAGGTTGTGGGCACGAGGATCATCCTGGGTGCTCAGATATTCCGGAACCAGAGAAAAGGCGCGGCGCAGAATCTCGGGACGCTTTGTATAAAAGGCGCTCCAGCCAATGGGCGTGAACAGCCATTTGTGCGCGTTCACCACCAGCGAGTGCGCCCGCTCGGCTCCATTCAGGATGTGGCGGCACTCGGGAAGGATAGCGGCTGCCCCGGCGTAGGCCGCATCCACGTGCAGCCACATGCCATATTTCTCGGTGATATCGGCGATCTCAGGCACGGGATCAATGCTGGTGGAAGAAGTTGTACCCACCGTCGCCACCACGCAGCAGGGACGCTTTCCCGCAGCTACATCATGTTCCACCATCTGCCGGAGCACATCCGTCCGCATGCGGAATTCTGCATCGGCGGGAACTTTACGCACATTGCCCTGCCCAATGCCGACACAGATTGCGCCTTTCTCAATGGAAGAATGAGCCTGGTCTGAGGTGTAGACAGTATGGTTGGGCTGGCTGCCGTTCACGCGCGCTTCCGGCGCCACCATCTCGCGGGCGCAGGCAATCGCGTGCATGCTGCTGGTGGAAGCCGTATCAAAGACAATGCCAAACCAGCCTTCCTGCAAGCCCATGAGTTGCCGCAGCCAATCGAGCGTGACCAATTCCAGTTCGGCAATTGCCGGTGAGGTCTTCCAGTGCAACCCGTTGGTGTTGAGGGCGGCTGCCAGCATGTCGCCCAGAATCGCCGGTGTCGATCCCGTGCAGGAAAAGTAGGCAAAGAAGCGCGGATGATTCCATTGCGTGACCGCCGGCATAATCACGCGGTCAAAATCCCGCAGAATGGTTTCAAACGATTCGCCCTGAAGGGGTGCGGAGCGGGGCAGCGCGTCCTGGAGTTCGCCTGGTTTTGTTCTTGCCAGCACCGGATATTCTGAAAGGTTACTTAAATACTTTGCGATCCACTCCACGGTTTCATGCCCGGCACGCCGAAAATCTTCAATGTATTTTTGCCGGTCAGCCTGTTTTTGTGGCGCTTCTGCCGGGTTTTTGGAATCAGATATTTGGCTCATAGAGTCTTCTGCTTAACCTGCTTTCAGCGGTAGTTACGGAATAAAGATCGTTGACTTTGGTTGATTATCCGCGCTACTATCCACACCAGCAATGCACGCCAACCGATTTAGCTACGTTTTTGCATACCGTTACTTCTTCAGGAGTAGCGGCGTAGCGGATGGTGTGTGAGTGATTTCATAAAGCAAAGATACACATCATAAGATACCGCAAGCCGCGACTCCCAGGAGTCGCGGCTTTTGCTTTCTGGGAAGAAATATGAGCAAACACCAACAACCTGTATGGAGCGCAGCCGCTCCCGGCTGCGCGGAAGAATCTTCACGAGCAGAGTGCGGGTCGAGCAACGGCACTCCTGAGAGCGCTGCCGAACTCCAGCAGCGCCGCCGCGAGATCGACGCGCTCGACGCAGAGCTGCTCCGGCTGCTCAATGAACGTGCCCGCATCGCCCATGATCTGGCCTCGGTTAAGAAATCTTCCGGGCTGCCGGTCTATGACGGCCAGCGCGAACAGCAGATTCTTGACCGGATTTGCGAAGAAACCCAGGGGCCGCTCGGCCCGGAAAGCATCGTCGAAATTTTCCGCTGCATTATCCGCGAATCGCGGCGGGTGGAGGAAACCTCCATGCGGGAGCTGGAAAACAATCATTTCAAACAGGAGAACCACAATGGTCATCAACATGGCAGCAGGCGCGTCAGAGGCTGAGTTGCAACACGTAATCGACAGAGTCAGGGAGTGCGGTTTTCAGCCTCACGTTACCCGGGGGACAGAGCGGGCCATTGTGGCGGCCGTAGGCTCCGGCGGCTCGCGCAGTTCGCTGGAAGCTCTGGCAGCGGCGCCCGGCGTGGAGACGGTTGTTCCCATCGCCCATCCATTTAAGTTAGTAAGCCGCATTGCTCGCAGCGAACGCACCCGCGTCTGCGTGGGCGATGTCTGCATCGGCGGCGATGAGGTGGTGGTCATCGCCGGACCCTGCTCGGTGGAATCACGCGAACAGCTCATGAGCACGGCCAGGGCAGTGAAGGCAGCAGGTGCGACCATGCTGCGCGGCGGCGCTTACAAGCCCCGCACCTCGCCTTATGATTTCCAGGGCCTTGGACTGGAAGCCCTGCAACTGCTCAGCGAAGTCCGCGAAGAAACAGGCCTGCCCGTGGTCACGGAAGTCATGAGCACCGATGACATTGAACTCATTGCCGCACACGCCGACATGCTCCAGGTGGGCGCGCGCAACATGCAGAACTTCGCCCTGCTGCGCCAGCTTGCGAAAACCGATAAACCCATTCTGCTCAAGCGCGGCCCCTCGGCCACCGTGAAGGAGTGGTTGCTGGCGGCTGAGTATCTGCTGGCGGGCGGAAACTGCAACGTAGTGCTGTGCGAGCGCGGCATCAAGACCTTCGAAACCGAGATGCGCAACACCCTCGATCTTGCCGCAGTGGCCCTGGCGCGTGAACTCTCGCATCTGCCCGTAATTGCCGATCCCTCTCACGGCACAGGAAGACGTGACCTGATTGCTCCCGCAAGCAGAGCCGCCATTGCCATCGGCGCGGATGGATTAATTATCGAAGTGCATCCCTGTCCGGAGCGCGCCATGTCTGACGGCGCCCAATCGCTGAATCTCAACGAATTCGCCGCCATGATGCGCAGCCTCACTGCTCCAGTACGGCCGATAGCAATGGGCATGGCGGTGGGAGCATAAAGCTTCACCGAGAAACAGCAATAAGAAAAAAGGGGCGCGAATCATCGCGCCCCTTTTTCTGAATCTGTTGAGCTTTATGCTGCTGCTTTTTCCATCCGTCCCTTCAAAACCATATAGGAGTTTCCTTCAGGCACCACGCGGAAGCGCTGCTCGCCGCTTTTGAAAAGCGCCTGCTTTGTCAGTTGATCGGCAGATTCCTTGTTCCCCGTATCGGCCTGGAAGCTCAGCTTATTGCCCTTGGCAACCATGTGCACATGGGTATTGGCATTGAGCCCTCCAGCCTGCTGAATCGCCTGGTTCAGCGATTCCTGCTCTTCTGCTGAAAGCGGTATGCTGACCCATTTCCATGCGTCACCGTTGCGCACCGCCCACTGGTATCCATGACCTTCTGTTCCAGTGGCTGCGGCTTTGCCCGCCTGCTGCTTCTGTGCAAAACAGGCGAACGCTGCAAACACTACTGCTGCCATGATGATCCCTTTTCTCATCAGCCCTCCCTCCAAACTGTAATGCTGGTGTGTGCAGAATAGTAGCACTAGATGGAACGGGCGGAGCATTACGAACGGCATGTCACGATAGGGTGAACTCAGAGGCATTTACACTGGTTTGTGCATTCCGTTATTTCACTTCTCGGCTTCGCGGCTGGCACTCTCACCACCTTGTCCTTTATCCCTCAGGTACACAAGGCATGGCAGAGCAAACGCTGCAGCGATCTTTCTTGGGGCATGCTGCTGGCCTTTTCCAGCGGCGTGGTTCTATGGCTGATATACGGTCTGCTGCTGAAGGCTGCGCCTATCATCGTGGCCAATGCCGTCACCCTCGTCTTGCTGATCGCGCTGATCACGATGAAAATTCGATACAAAAGCTGAGATGCTGCCCCGAACTGCTGCTCAATTCCGTTCCTGAAGTTGCATTATCACAGGCTGTATGCGGTCGAAGGCTTCCTCAAGCAGGCCGCGTGAGGTAGCAAAGCAGATGCGCACGTGTCCTCGAGCGCCCGGCCCAAACCAGCGGGCCGCGCCGGGAACCAGCGCCACCCTGGCCTGCTGGTGCAAATGCTGGCAGAAGCGTTCTGAGTCTTCATCCAGAGCCATGGTGTTCGGAAACGCCACGTAAGTTCCTTGCGGAGGATGCACGCTCACGCCCGGCCAGTGCGCCAATCGCTCCAGCACATAGTCGCGCTGTGCTTCAAGGTGGCGCACAAAATCCCGCAGCCACGGCTGCCCATGCTGCACAGCCGCGACCACCGCCACCTGCGACAGCACAGAAACACCATAGACTGTGCTTTCCGCGTCTGCGGCAGCCATAATCTGCTGCAACCACTCCAGATCAGTCGCCAGCACGCAGCCTACGCGCAGTCCTGCCAGGGCAAAGTTTTTGGAAAAGCCATAGACGGTGACCGTATGGCGCGCGATCTCCGGCGAGAGCGCGGCCACGCTCACATGCTGATGCGGCGGATAAACGATGTCCGACCAGATTTCATCGGAGAGAATTTTCAGGCCGTTGCTGATGGCCCATTCAGCTACCTGCTTCAGCCATTCACGCGAGTACACCACGCCCAGCGGATTATGAGGATTGCACAGCCACAGCATGCGAGTGCGTGGCGTGAGGCGCTCCTGCATTGCGGCGATGAATTCCTGAGCCGTAGTTTCCGGAGTGACCGGGACTCTCACAGGGACAGCCCCGGCGCGTTCCACCGTGTGCTGAAACAGGAAGTCCACCGGGTCGGCGATCAACACTTCATCGCCCTCTTTCAGGCTTGCTCGCGCAACCACCGCCATGCCTGAGGCTGCGCTGTCCGTGGCAAAGATGGAGCCGGCGGTGCATTCGATGTGTTTCGAGTTGTGAAACCACCCAGCCACGGCTTCACGAAAGCTCGGGAGCCCCTCTGGCGGTCCGTAGCTGAACACTCCATCACGCACATAACGTACCAACTCTTCCTGGATTGCGGGACAGACGGGAAAATCCGGATCAGCGGCAGTCAGCGGAATTACGCCGGCGGGCTGCTGCGCCCAGCGCAGGTTGAAGGCGCGCTCCCGCAACAGTTCAAGAGGGACTGCATCGTCATCGAACGCCTGTATTCCCTGGAGTGCGATCTCCGGCCTCACGATTTCCCTGCATGCTGCTTCAGATGTTCGAATGCCGTGTTGAAAAAATTGCTCAGAAAAGCGATTAGGTCTTTCTCCTGCTCCCGTGCACAATCGAATTCCACCTTGTACTCGGCAAAGGTCTTATCGCCATCGGTCACCGGCAGGAGCCGCACGTGAGCGAGATAATTTGTAACCGGTATTGGACCCTCCAGCATTTTGTACGTGAAGGCATGATCGTGGTCTGATACTGCCAGCAGTTGTTCCCGTACCCGCCCTCCGGCCTGCAGGCCAAAATCGCGGATGCATCCAACCTGGTCCGACCGCATTCCAGCTTCTATCTTACTGTCAGTAAGTCCCGGAAACCATTTGGGCAATTCATTGAAATCGCGGATGTATTCCCATACCTTCTGCACCGGGACATCAATCACGCTGGAGAGATAAATTTTCGCCATTATTCCCTCATCCCTGCTCTGCGGCCTCTGCGGTTCAGCATCTACCTTTACCTTGCACTCGCCTGGACACTGCTGGTCATGATCTTCTGCACATTCTCCGGCGCAAAGAATTCCTGCACTGGCACGGAATGCGATAGCACTCCAAAAAAGCGGCTGCGCTGTTCAGGATTGAATTGCAGCGCAAATAACAAATCCTGCACTTCTTTTGGAGGAGGCGCAAGCGCAGCTAATTGTGTCGTCAGCTCGAAATACGGGATCTCTGACTGGTTGCGCGTTTCCTCGTATTTCGCCAAAGCCTGCTCCACCGGCTGGCGGCCGCTGAATCCATCATCGATGGCCTGTGCCAGCCATTCGGCGCTGCGAAAAGCATCGGTAATTCCTGATGCCGTACACGGATCTTTCTGGTATCCGGCATCGCCCACCAGTGCCCAGCCTGGGCCGTATGGCCGCCGGATGTGATAGGGAATCGCGCCCCCCACGAAACGCGATTCCCGCCGCCCGCTACTCATGCGCTCAACCAGCTCCGGCGCATACTGGGCGATTACCTCGCTGTGATGGCGCTCAATGCCGGCGCGCACCTCAGGCAGATCTTTCGCGATAAAGGCCACGCCAATGAGCGTGAGCCCGTGATTGGTGTTGTAAGCGAAGATCACGCGCTCCGGCCTTAGCCACAGATGCCAGCCCTTCATCGGAACGCCGCTCCAATAGGCATACCAGGAGCCTTCCAGCGCCGGACTGCTGCGGTATTCCGGAGCCTGCACAGCTTTGGCTACCGCTGAGAACATACCATCCGCGCCCACTACGATCCGGGCGCGCTCCTCGTAAGCTTTTTCCTTATGCCGTCCGCGAATGCCGACCACAGTTCCGTTATCCCAGAGTAGCTCCTGAACTGAAAAAGCATCGCGCAATTCTGCTCCCGCTTCCACCGCTGCTTCCGCCAGCAGCGGATCGAGCACAATGCGCCGGGGCGCAAAGGCGGTGTTCACGCCGTCCGCAGGCGGCACCGGCCCGCTGAGAGAGAAAGCGCCGTAATCAAAAAAGTCCTCAGTGATCGGCGGACATCCGGTTGCCGCCAATTGCTCCAGCAATCCCCAGCGCTTCAGGCAGGCCGCACCTGCCTGGTGCATGAAGTGATTCGAGAATGACATGTCGCTGGGAAAGGCCGAGCGGTCCACCATCAGCACCTTGTATCCTTTGCGGGCCAGCAGCAGGGCTGTCGGTGATCCGGCACAGCGCGCGCCTACAATAATTGCGTCGTACATAAGAATCTCCTTTGGTCAGCCAGGCTATGTCGCCAGCGGCAGCCAGCACTCGGTTTCTGAGATTGGTGCAAGAAATTTCTGCGCCAGCTCGCGTCCCTGTACGAGATATTGTTCGCACTGTTGGTGGCGTTCCTTCGAATAATTGGCCAGCGCTTTGGCGAGATGGCCGTTCACGCTTTTTGTCCAGGTTTCCAGCGCATCAGCCAGGGCAACGGCATCAGCGATGGCGGACGCTACTCCCTGGCTGGTGAAGGGAGAGAATGGATGTGCGGCATCGCCTGCCAGAACCAGGTTTTGTTGATGAAAGTAAGGAACAACATCAGCATCGATGGGGCGCCAGATATGTATCTGGTCAGGATCAGTCATGGCCAATAGATGCGGCGCCGGATGCGCCCAACCACGGGTCAGTTTCCTTACCAGTGCGTACCAGCTAAGCGCATTGCCCTCTTTTGCGGGAGGCGGAGCAAACCGCGCTGTATCCACTTGCACGAACCAGACGACATGCTCCTTATCGACCGGCAGAACGCCAACCGCCAGGCCGCCATCAGGACTGTGAAACTTGTTGAGGTTGTTTCCGGCCCATCGCAACGTCTCGCTACATCGGGCGAGTCCCACCACCTCGATGACCTGGGCCGAACGTGTTGGCCAATCAGGAAACAAGACCTCGCGCGCGCGGGAACGCGTGCCATCGGCGGCGATGAAAAGCTCGGCTGTAACTCTTGTGCCTGACCTGAGGATGGCTGCGCTGATCCGGCCGCCATCTCCGAAGTCCAGCCATTCCAATTCGGAATTAAAGATGATCGGGCTGTCAGCAGGAAGAGCGTTGACGAGGGCGGCCATGAGGTCGCGCCTGCGGAAGCTGCGCGACCCTTTGGGTATCACTTCTTCATACAGCACCTCGCCCTGTGCGTTGCGGCACAAGTAACGATGAAGCGGAATTCCGCTGAACTCTCCACTGAGGTTCACCCCCAGCGAGTGCAAATAAAGGATTGCCTCGGGCATCAGGATGAATCCCATGCCCGCATCGTGGGCTTCACGACTTCTCTCATACAGCCGGCAGCTATGCCCCTGCTTTCCCAGAGTTATGGCTGCCATCAATCCGGCAATCCCAGCGCCGAATATGGCTATGTCCATGGGCTGGCTCCCCATTCCGTTAGAAAAATCCTACATCACGCAAAGACGGGGAAAGTCCACGCTGTCCTAGGCAGGGCGACTAATTCATTAAGAAATCATTAGAATTCCTGCGATGATTTGAGAATCTCAACCCTGCCAGCCTGTGATACTTCATAAATCCTCATACAAAATATTTTTCTTGACGCAGGTTGTGACACCGGCAGGATAGACATCATCGACCTCGCGACTCTCGCCCAAACCGGCAGCATTGACGTGGGCCCCGGACCTGATGGGTTGGCGTGGGTGAAATAATCACCAACTACGCGAAACCTGTGCGATGATTCGCGCCAGAGCATCGAGATCTCGAGTGTCGATGACCTCGCCGGGTGAGTGAGAGTAACGCAACGGCCAGCCCAGCGCTACATCGATCGATCCATATTGCAGGAAGGCCGAGCCGTCATTGCCTCCTCCAGTCACGCCGTATTGCACTGGAATTCTCTGCGCATGCGCCAGTGAAACCACCTTGTCCACCAGCGGGTGCGGAACGATGTTGGAGTTGTCCACAGCGCGCACTACGAATCCCTGCCCGAGAATGGCATCGGCAAAGCGTTTCGATTCGATGGGCGAGTCTGAGCTGACGAAGGTGTCCACGGCAAACACGTATTCAGGCTCGTGACCTTCTGCCGCCAGCCGCCTGGCCACATCAGCAGCGCCCAGCAGTCCCAGCTCTTCTCCGGTAGACCACACGAAAGTGATACTGCGGTTGTTGAGGTTCGGTCCAAGCGCCCACACAGCAGAGAGCAGCGCCGCGCAACCCATGCGGTCGTCAAAGGCCCGTGCGCTGGCGCGAGTGCCAATCAGCTTGTGGTACTCCTTGGGAATCGTGCCCCAATCCTTTACCTTGATTCCAAGCTGCGCCACCTGCTCCGGATTGCTCGCTCCCACGTCTACATGAAACGTCTGGCGGGCGCCACGAGGCCACTGAAAATCAGATTTTTCCCAGCCTTCAGGAAGCTCCATCACGCCCGGATGAATTCCGTTGGTCGAATGAACCAGCGCGGCATGGCCAAGGAAGTACGCCAGCACTCCGCCTCCCCTGGTTTCAACTTCGAGGCGGCCATCCGGCAGAATGGTCTTCACCTCATAGCCGATCTCGTCCTGATGTGCGACCACCAGGACATGCGGTGTACCCGCCGCT
>Ga0066662_10001009_pt1 | contig 12651 bp, 11 predicted proteins | sample GraSoiAngelo_111_FD_133939 | JGI IMG/M metagenome (GOLD analysis project Ga0066662, IMG submission 133939) | Grasslands soil microbial communities from the Angelo Coastal Reserve, California, USA - 14_0903_12_40cm | ecosystem: Environmental > Terrestrial > Soil > Grasslands | place: USA... | reverse complement strand
CGTGCTCATACTGCTCGCTGCAAGTTATCCTGCGTTTCTTCTTCTCAGATTGATTCATGGAAAGGCTGAAAAGTAGAGGGCATTCAACTTCGCTAGACAATCGTATTTCAATCTTTTAATCTCGTTGCTTTCATGGAGAAACTATTTCTCCTCTTTCAAGAGTTGCCGAGGTGGTGTAATTGGCAGCCACGCAGGTCTTAGAAGCCTGTGCCGCAAGGCGTGCGGGTTCGAGTCCCGCCCTCGGCACCAATAATTTTTCAGCGTTAGAAAAATTGCTCGCATAATTTTATTCAAGAAGGGATGCCCGTTCGGCTCATTACAAGCTGCGCCTGAGCGGGCATAAAAATTTTATGAAGACTGAGCTAGTTGATATTTCTCCGACGCGCAAAGAGATAAAGATTGAGATTGAAGCGGACGCGGTGCGCAATGCTTACGACCGCATCAGCGACCAGTATGCAAAGCTTGCGACTGTGCCCGGCTTTCGCAAAGGCCATACGCCGCGCTCCGTAGTTCGCACGCGCTTCAAAGATAAGATTCGCGGCGATGTCTTGCAAGAGCTTGTGCCGCAGGCTGTGCAGGATGCGATTGAGAAGCACAGGTTGGAAGCAATCGGCGAGCCTGAGCTTCATCTGGACAACGCGGAGGGTTTGGCAGATAAGCTGGGCACAGAGCCTATCTCTCTACACGTTCACGTTGAGGTTCTGCCCGAAGTTACATTGGGCGAGTACAAGGGATTGGAAGCCGCGCGTCGCGTGCGCCCTGTGATGGACGAGGATGTTGACAGAGTAATCGAAGACTTGCGCGAAGCGTCCGCAACGCTTGAGCCTGTAGAGGAGCGCGGCGCTGAAGTTGGCGACATCGTGACCGTAAACTTTCATGGTAAGTTCGTTGAGACGCCGGACGAAGAGGACATAAACATTGACGACGTTGACGTGGAAATTGGTGGTCCGGGCGTGCAGCAGGAGTTCACGGATAATTTGTTAGGCATGAAGGCTGACGAAGAGAAGACGTTTACGGTTGATTACCCGTCGGATTTCACTTCGAAGGGTTTGGCTGGAAAGAAAGTTGAGTACACGGCGAAGGTCGTCGCAGTGCGCCGCAAGGAGTTGCCGGAAGTTGATGATGAATGGGCTAAGAGTTTGGGCGAAGAGTTTGAGTCTCTTGCGAACTTGCGCGAGAAGGTGCGCGAGGATTTAGAGAAGCGCGCCGCTGTGGAATCAGATAATCGTCTTCGCAGCGAGGTGATGCGTAAACTTGTCGAAGCGCATCCGTTTGAAGTGCCTGATACTTTACGCGAGCATCAGGCGAATCATCGTCTGGAATCAGCCGTGCGCGATATGATAGGCCGAGGGATTGACCCGCGCGGGCAGGACATAAATTGGGAAGGCGTGCGCGACTCTCTCAAACAGCAGGCGGACTTCGACGTGCGCGGTTCGCTTCTTCTTGAGAAGATCGCTGATGCGGAAAATATAGAAGTCACGGATGAAGAGATTGACGCAGAGATAAACGAGATGGCGGCGAGTTCGCGTCAGACGCCAGAAGCTTTGCGTGCTGCCTTGACAAAGCAGGGAGGCACTACTAGCATCGCCGATAGGTTGCGCAATCGCAAAACGCTCGACCTGATTGTTAACAACGCGCGCGTGACGGACCAGGAGTGGCAGGAAGAAACGGAAGAAGAATCGGACGCCGCTCAGGAAAACGCCGCAAGCCCGGAACAAGATGAACAACAGAATTCAGAAGTCAGGAATCAGAATTCAGAATGAAAAGCCGAAGTCGGTTTCTCTTTTCTTCTGAATTCTGGATTCTGGATTCTGCCTTTGAGGAGAAGTTCGTATGGCTCTAGTCCCGATGGTCGTTGAGCAAACGTCGCGTGGAGAGCGCGCGTTCGATATCTACTCTCGGCTCCTGAAAGACAATCTAATCTTCATAGGCACTCCCATTGACGACATGATTGCGAATCTGATCGTCGCTCAGCTTCTCTTCCTTGAAGCTGAAGACCCTGAGAAGGACATCTGGCTCTACATCAACAGTCCCGGCGGCTCAATCACTGCTGGCATGGCAATCTACGACACTATGCAGTTCATACGCCCGGACGTTGCAACCATCTGCGTGGGCCAGTGCGCTTCTATGGCTGCGCTTCTGCTGACTGCGGGTGCGAAGGGCAAACGCTTTGCGCTTCCGAATTCGCGCATACTTATTCATCAGCCTTCGGGCGGCTCGCAGGGCCAGGCCACAGACATACGCATTCAGGCCGAAGAGATAATAAGAATGCGCGAGTTGACCTCACAGATTATCGCAAAGCACACAGGCCAAACTTACGATAATGTTGAGCGCGACGTGGAACGTGATAAGATCATGTCAGCCGTGCAGGCCAAAGAGTACGGTCTGATTGACGAAGTGATTACACACCGTGAATAAGTTTCAAGTTCCAGGTTTCAAGTGAACGCTTGTCTTGGAACTTGAAACTTGAAACTTCTTAAAGCCATGCGCTTCAGAACCGGAACAGAATCGCCGCTGACGCTTTTAACTCGCAGGATGAGACACGTGCTCAGATGCTCTTTCTGCGGTAAGTCGGAGCATGAAGTTAAAAAGCTAGTGGCCGGACCGCGTGTTTACATTTGCGATAGCTGTGTAGAGATTTGCAATCAGGTCATGGCGGACGCTGACACAACAGCCCCCGCGCCTTCTCCCAAATAAGACGGAAAATTTTTAGACTTTCAACGAAGTTCCCCAAGACCCATTATGGTAAGACGAACCGATGACACCTTGCGCTGCTCCTTCTGCGGCAAGTCGCAGAATGAAGTTAAAAAACTCATCGCTGGCCCCACCGTCTATATCTGCAACGAGTGCATAGACATCTGCAACGAGATAATCACGGACGACCAGCAAGCCGAAAGTGTCGCCACGCGCCCGCCTCTTCCAAAGCCCGGCGAGATAAAAAGTTTTCTTGATGAGTACGTCATCGGACAGGAAGAGACGAAGAAGCGTCTGGCCGTTGCAGTCTATCAACACTACAAGCGAATTGAGATGGCGCGTCGCAGGACCGATGTTGAGATTCAAAAGTCCAACATCCTGCTCATCGGACCAACAGGCACGGGCAAGACGCTCCTCGCACAGACGCTCGCGCGAATGCTCTCAGTCCCCTTCACAATCGTTGACGCGACGACTTTGACCGAAGCTGGCTACGTAGGCGAGGACGTTGAGAACATCATCCTGAAACTCTTGCAGGCCGCGAACGGCGATGTCGAGCGCGCTCAGCAGGGCATCATCTACATTGACGAGGTTGACAAGATTTGCCGCAAGGACGAGAACCCTTCGATCACGCGCGACGTTTCGGGCGAGGGCGTGCAGCAGGCTCTCTTGAAAATTCTGGAAGGCACTGTGGCAAACGTTCCGCCGCAGGGCGGGCGCAAGCATCCGCATCAGGAGTTCTTCCCCGTTGACACGACCAACATTCTATTCATCTGCGGCGGCGCATTCGTCGGACTCGAAAAGGTTATCGAAAGACGTATGCGCAACAAGTCTATGGGCTTTCACGCGGACATCAAATCCGGCAGGCATCGTCACGCAGAAGCCTTCGCGCAGGTGCAACCCGAAGACCTTGTGCGCTATGGGCTGATTCCAGAGTTTGTCGGAAGACTTCCCGTCTGCGGCGTTCTGCACGAACTGGACGAAGGCGCGCTCATAAAGATTCTGACCGAGCCGAAGAACGCTCTCGTCAAGCAGTATCAGAAAAAATTCGACTTCGACAACGTGAAACTCAAATTCACGGATGACGCCCTCAAGTGCGTCGCACGCCAGGCCGTAGAACGCAAAGTAGGCGCTCGCGGCCTTATGATGATTCTAGAAGAGCTACTCTTAGACGCCATGTACACCCTGCCCTCGCAGAAGCGCATCAAGGAGTTCGTCATCACCTCCGAGATGGTCGAACGTCGCCACGCCATTCCGGGCGAAGGCTTGACGGGCATTGACGGCGCTGCTGCCTAATAGCGTTTCAAAGTTTCGTGCGTCACGTTTAGGTTGTCCTGTTGAAAGGAAACTCATGTGCGACGGTTCACCGTCCACTATAAAATTCTTCTCGCGCTCACAGTCACACTCATCTTCGTCGCGTGCAGGGATTCTAGCCGAAGCTCAATAAACAATCAGGCTTCACAACCAATAGCAACACCGCAACCGACACCTCTCATCATTCCTGTCTCCGATGGGTTTGACTATCCCGTTGGCCGAAAGGGTTATGCTACAGAGGCCAAAGATGGCGATGGCTGGTATGTTGCTCAGGATTTCGGTGAGAACAATCATCTAGGTGAAGATTGGAATGCAGAGTCGGGCGGCGATACGGATTGCGGCTTGCCCGTGTACACAGCATCGAAAGGGACGCTTGTTTTTGCCGACGAAGCAGGTGTAGGTTGGGGTAAAGTCATTATCATTCGACATCGCTTGCTGGATGGTACAATCGTTGAGACTTTATACGGGCATTTGCAATCATTCGCAAAAACTCTTGGAGAGGTTGGGCGGCGAGAAATAATCGGCAATATAGGAAATGCAAACGGAGATTATCCTTGCCATCTTCATTTTGAGTTGAGATTCTCGGATTGTGCGGCCTGGGGATTACCTGGGCCTGGGTACAGTAATAATCGAGCGGGCTGGGCTGACCCCTCAGATTTTATTGACGCCCACCGACCAGCAGCGGTCAATAGTTCTTCCAAAGTGCGCCGAAAAAAGAATCAATGATTTTAGCTGTACCACTTGGAGTTTTTCGTTTGAGTGAAATCTGATAAGGTTGTTCCTGTAAAGGCGCAACAGTCACAAGGCTTGTTGACGTAGAAATTCGGAGATAGTCATGGCTAGAAGATTAAAAGATTTGAAAGAACCCAAAATCGAGCGTCCACCCCGCTTAAAGTTATCTGCCAAAGAATCCTTGAAGCGCACAAAAGAGTTCGATAAGAGAAAGGAGCAGTTCATTGCCACTGTCAGAAAAGGCAAGAATTGAAGTTTATCTTCCTGATTTGCCTCGCGCCGCTTATCAGGATTTGTTGAGCGCATTGACGCAGGAATTCACATACACCTTCGGTGGTTGCACGATCATTCGCGGTCTTGATGGCAGTTACCTTTCTCAGTCCGGCTTACCAATTCAAGATCGTATCAATCTGATTTACATGGACACACCATATACCTTCGCGGAGAATTTCGATGTTGTCTCGACGTATGCGGATAAGCTCAAGAATGCTGCGTTTGCAGCTTTGGCAGAAGAGGCGATTCTGGTTGTTGTAAGCCAGGTCTTTCACGCCGAGTAGTTGTCAATCTAGCGCGGGATTATTCAGACCTCTTCTTAATCTCACTTTTTTCGGAAATTCCCTTTTTACTTTCCCATTCCTATGTTCTACAATTAACTTGGTTCACAGAAGGGCGAGACGGCAGCAATCGGCTCGCCCTTATTCACAAGATTTGGTTTCGGTCTATGGTAGAGTTCAAATCGTATGGAAGAATATTCTGATCACACTCCTTCTGATCTGGCGCGTTACCCGATGGTCCCCATCCGCGATGTCGTCATATTCCCTTTCACTAAAGTCGCTTTCAAGATAGGACGGCCCGGCTCCGTGCGCGCTCTCGAAGAAGCGCTCGCGGGCGACCGCACTATCTTTCTAGCCACGCAGCACGACGCGAGCGTGGACGAGCCTTCGCCTGAGCAGATTTACGGCATCGGCACGCTTGGCCGCATCCTGCAATCGCAGAAGCAGGAGAACGGGCAGATCAAAGTTGTCGTCGAAGGCAGAGAGCGCGCAACGACCGTGCGCGTTGATAATGATAACGGAGCTTTCACGGCTCTCATTCGTCGCGCTCCCGTCGTTAGAGAAGAGGGGCAGCGCGTCGAAGCTCTCGTTAATAAGATCAATCAACTCGTTGAGCAGCATCTACGCCTTGCGCCTGAAGCGCAGACCGATGCTCTGCAAACTGCTCTGCGCAATCAAGACCCTTCGCATCTGGCGGACGCTCTGGCCTCGCAGCTACGAATCTCTGTCGAGGACAAGCAGGGGCTTCTGGAAATCTTCTCAACGCAGGCAAGGTTGCAGCGGCTCGTTGAGCTTCTTGAGATGGAGCTTGATAAGCGGCAGCTTGACCGGACCATTCAGACGCGCGTCAAGCGTCAGATGGAGAAGGCGCAGAAGGAGTATTACTTAAACGAGCAGATCAAGGCGATTCATAAAGAGTTGGGTCGCAAGGACGAGAAGGCTGAGCTTGAAGAGATAAAGAAAGCTATAGAAGAGGCAGGGATGACGGACGAGGCCAAGGAGAAGGCCATGCAGGAGCTTCATCGTCTTGAAGCAATGCCGCCCATGTCCGCCGAAGGCACTGTCTCGCGCACCTACATCGATTGGCTCTTGAGCGTACCGTGGAAACAGAAGTCCAAAGAGATTAAAGACCTGGGGAAAGCCGAAGAGGTTTTGAATGACGACCATTATGGTCTTGAGAAGGTCAAGGAAAGAATTCTCGAATACTTAGCGGTGCGCCAGCTTGTGAAGAATCCGAAAGGTTCTATCCTTTGTTTCGTTGGTCCGCCGGGAGTTGGAAAGACTTCTCTCGGAAAATCAATCGCGCGTGCGACGGGCAGAAAATTTGTGCGCCTCTCTCTTGGCGGCGTGCGCGACGAGGCTGAGATTCGCGGGCATCGTCGTACTTATATCGGCGCGCTTCCAGGCCAGATCATACAGATGATGAAGAAGGCCGGGACTGTAAACCCGCTCATACTGCTCGATGAAGTTGACAAGCTCGGCGCGGATTTTCGAGGCGACCCGTCATCAGCTTTGCTTGAAGTCTTAGACCCTGAGCAGAACAATACTTTTCAGGACCATTACCTTGACGTTGAATACGATCTCTCGCGCGTCTTCTTCATAGCGACGGCGAACGTGCTGCACACGATTCCGCCCGCGCTGCAAGACCGTCTTGAGATTATTCGTCTTTCGGGCTACACGGAGCGCGAGAAGCTGGAGATTGCTAAGCGCCATCTTGTGCCGAAGCAGGCTGAGACCAACGGGTTGAAGGCTGAACAGGTGGAGTTCACTGAAGACGGACTGCTTGAGATTATTCGCCACTACACGCGCGAGGCTGGCGTGCGCAGCATGGAGCGAGAGATTGGCTCTTGTATGCGGAAAGTCGCACGGAAATTTGTCTCTGAAGATGCGGGCGAAGATTTCAAGGATGTCGTCACGGCTGAGCGCGTGCGCGACATGCTCGGACCGGTTAAGTTTCGTCAGCAAGGCATCGCGGCTGAAAGTGAAATCGGTTTGGCGACCGGACTTGCGTGGACAGAAGTTGGCGGCGAAGTCCTACAGATCGAGGCGACTCTCGTTAAAGGTCGAGGCGGTGTGACGCTCACCGGAAAGCTCGGTGACGTGATGCAGGAATCAGCGCAGGCTGCTCTGACCTGCATAAAGGCGCGGGCGGAACGCTTGGGCATGAGCCTTGATTTCATTCGCAAGCGCGACCTGCACATACACATCCCGGAAGGCGCGATTCCGAAAGATGGTCCGTCGGCTGGAATCACTCTGGCGACTGCGATGGCGTCTTCGCTGACGCGCGTGCCTGTTCGCAAGAACGTGGCGATGACGGGCGAGATAACCTTGCGCGGGAAAGTGCTGCCCATCGGCGGAGTTAAAGAGAAGTTGATGGCTGCCCACCGTTTCGGCATCACTACGATAATCTTGCCGAAGGAGAACGAAAAGGATTTGGTCGAAGTGCCTGAAGAGGTGCGAAAGGTGCTGGACATCAATCTGGTAGAGACGATTGACGAAGTTCTCTCGCTCGCACTTGAAGACGCTTGCCCGACAGACGCGGGTGCGGTAGTCGAGACAAAGACGCCGCCGCTCTGGTCAACGGAACAGCCGTCGCAGGGCGCTCAGACCATCGCAGAATAGAGTTAGACCTGAGAACGGGCGGCCGCGTCTTAAAAAGATTTCTACGCGCCCGCCGTTTCAAACAGAAAGTTTATCTTTACCCTCGCAAAGCGCCCCGCGAGAATTCTTGCGGGGCGGCAGCAATCAATCTAATACCGAGTTGCGAACAAAGGAAGAGTTTAGAGTTCAATCTTTAGTTTGTCGCTTATAGCTTAAGAACAACAAGCTAAAGTTTGAACTCGCGCCTCTTGTTTCGCGTAAGCCTCTTGTGATTTACCACAGGCGCTACCCGCGCCATAACACAGATGGAGAGTTCAAATATGAGTACTAAACAGGAAGATGCGAATCTGATTCTTAAACTTTACGAGCTTCGCCGCGAAGATGTCATGCGGAAGGCGCGTAACTGGTTCATCATGGAGTTTAACCCTGGCAGTATGCAGGAGATTGTGGACGCTCTGATGAGCGACAAGAGCGCCTACTTTCGCATGGTCACGACCTACTGGGAGATGGCAGCCTCTTTCGTCAATCACGGCGCGATTGACGAGCAGATGTTCAATGACGCCAACGGCGAGCACATGGTAGTCTTCGCCAAGATCGAGCCGTTTCTACAGGAGATGCGCACTACGTTCAATAGTCCGAACGCAGGGGCCAACCTTGAAAAGCTCATCATGCGCAAGCCCGATGCGAAAGAGTATTTAACAGCCCTGCGCGAGCGGTTCAAGCAAATGGCAGCTATGCGCGCGGAAGCTGCAAGCAAAGCGCAAGCCGGGTAAAAAAGAAGTGATGAGTATTGAGGACTGAGTGCTGAGATAAAAGCTGTCTTCACTCAGTCCTCAGTACTCCGTAGCTCATCACTCATGAAAATCGTTAACGCCGAATTCATCAAGAGCGTGTTTGATGAAGAGGATTGGCCGCGCGACGGAAGGCCGGAGGTCGCTTTCCTGGGACGGTCAAATGTTGGAAAGTCCAGTTTGATAAATTCGCTGCTGGGAGTTCGAGGACTTGCGCGAACCTCTTCGACTCCGGGCAGAACGCAGTCGCTGAACTTCTTTCTCATCAATAATCGTTTCCGTTTCGTTGACCTGCCGGGCTACGGCTACGCGCGAGTGCCGAAAATAATAAGGTCTTCGTGGGGCGATTTAGTTACTAATTACCTTGCCAAGCGGAATAGTCTTGTGCTATCAATTCAGATTGTAGATTCGCGTCACGAACCCACGACATTGGATTTGCAGCTAAATGAGTGGCTCGCCGCTCATGCGAAGCCCCGCGTTGTAGTTGCCACGAAATCCGATAAGCTCTCTAACAATGAGTTGCGTAAAAGCATTGAAAGGGCGCGGCGTGCGCTTGATGCGGAGCAAGTCATAACTTATTCCGCCACGACAGGAAAAGGGCGCGAAGAGGTTTGGCGAGCTATCGAAGAAAAACTATCGGGTTAAGGTTTCATAAATTTGTCACCGAAGGCCACGCGCCATGCGTGCGCGGCATCTTATCGAGGCCCTTAAATTTCTAGGACAGTTAACCGTAAGAAGACGTGAAAGAGTTGGGCACAGCCGCACCGTAGCCTCGCCTCTAATTTTTAGAGGGTAAGCCCCACACGCTCGGCCTGCCTTTGGAGTTTCGCGTGCGACCCTTTTATTTCAATCCCCGATTCAAATTTATAGGCAATAATCACTTGACAGCAAACAACACGGCCAGAGCATTCCGGCCATAAGGAAACGAAGCATAGATGAGCGGCACGCTTTTGAGAAAAAGGCGAAGCCGCGAGAGAAGAACTGAAATGTCACAAAGAACACCACGAACGCGCTCATCAAGCGCATCTAGCGCCGCATCAAATGGCGCAGACGACGGCGTGGCAACGACCACCGCCACAGCAGAAGCGCCGGAAGAAAAGAGTACGGCGAAAGAGGATAGAAGCGAAGACATCTTCAACCTGTCGGAATTGAAAGAGATGTCCATCTCAAAGCTGACGCAGATTGCAAAGAGTATGGACGTTCCCGGCGCAACAGGAATGCGCAAACAGGAGCTTGTCTTCAAGATTCTCGCCGCGCAGACGGAAAAGAGCGGCCTTATCTTTTCCGAAGGCGTTTTGGAAACCCTGCCCGATGGCTTCGGTTTCCTTCGCGCGCCGGAATACAACTACCTGCCGGGACCGGACGACATCTACGTTAGTCCGTCGCAGATTCGCAAGTTCGACCTTCGCACCGGCGACACTGTCTCAGGCCAGATTCGCCCCCCCAAAGAGGGCGAGCGCTATTTCGCTCTCATCAAAGTCGAGGCGATAAATTTCGAAGCGCCGGACCAGGCGCGCGAGAAAGTCTTCTTCGATAACCTGACGCCGCTATACCCGGACGAGCAGTTGAAGATGGAGACTACGAAAGAGAACCTTTCGGCGCGCGTCATTGATCTGGTCACGCCGATTGGCAAAGGCCAGCGCGGGCTAATCGTCGCTCCGCCTCGCACGGGCAAAACGATGCTCTTGCAAACAATCGCCAACTCCATCACGGAGAATCACCCGGAAGTGACTCTGATCGTCCTGCTCATTGACGAGCGACCTGAAGAGGTCACGGACATGCAGCGCTCGGTCAATGGCGAAGTCATCTCTTCAACCTTTGACGAGCCGCCTACGCGCCACGTGCAGGTCGCGGACATGGTGATTGAAAAGGCCAAGCGCCTTGTAGAGCATAAGCGCGACGTTGTCATACTCCTGGATTCAATCACGCGACTTGCACGCGCACACAACGCGGTCGTTCCGCCTTCGGGCAAGATTCTTTCCGGCGGTATTGACTCAAACGCACTTCAACGCCCCAAGCGTTTCTTCGGCGCTGCGCGCAATATAGAAGAGGGCGGCTCTTTAACGATCATCGCAACCGCGCTCATAGACACTGGCTCGCGCATGGACGACGTTATCTTCGAGGAGTTCAAAGGCACAGGCAACTGCGAAATCCATCTCGACCGAAGGTTAAGCGACAAACGCCTCTTCCCCGCGATTGACCTGCAACGCTCCGGCACCCGCAAGGAAGAACTGCTCATCAGCAAAGAGGACTTGAACCGCATCTGGGTCATGCGCCGCGTGCTCAATCCGCTCTCGCCCGTAGAGCAGATGGAAGTCGTTCTTGAGCGCCTTGAAAAATCTAAATCCAACGCAGAATTCCTGGCATCAATGCAGAGCTAAATAAGTTTTCAAGTTTCAGGTTTCAAGTTCCAAGACAAGTGATTAACTTGGAACTTGAAGCTTGGAACTTGAAACTTGCCAAAGGCGCGCTTCTTCGCATAGTATCAATCTTAACGCTCTACTAATTTGTTCTTTCGTGTACGCTCCTCTTCGGTGGGGCGAAGTCGAGAAGAGTTTTGCGCGTTGCGATACTTTCGTCCGAAGCTGTGCCTTTCGCCAAGACGGGCGGGCTTGCGGACGTTGCGGGCGCGCTCCCCAAAGCTCTCAGCGAAAACGGCGAAGACGCAATGCTTCTATTGCCGCTCTTCGAGCAGATTGATCGTAAGTATCTAAGAGAAGAGATCATTGACAACTTGGACGTGGATTGGCGAGGCCGCAGCTATCGTGCTCGCGTCTTTTACAGTGACGCGACAGGCGCGCCGTCATTTCTGATTGACGCGCCTGAGTATTTCGCGCGCAATTCGATCTACGGATTCCGTGACGATCACGAGCGATTCGCTTTCTTCTGCCGCGCAGCGCTCGCGCTCTTCAAACGACTGGGTGCGCCGCCGGACATCGTTCATCTGAACGACTGGCCCGGGGGTTTCGCGGCAGCAGAGATAAGGTCGCGCCGAAACTTCGATTCATATTATGCGCGGACGCGGACTCTCTTTTCGATTCACAATCTTGCCTATCAGGGCGCGTTCAACGCGAGCGACCTTTGGATTCTAGGCTTCGGTGATGATGTGCGCGACGCGTTTATGATGGATGGCACGGCGTCCGCTCTGAAGGCCGGACTGATGACGAGCGATGCGCTCTCGACCGTTAGCCGTCGCTACGCTTTTGAGATTCAGACGCCTGAGTTCGGGCACGGGCTTGAGTGGATTCTGCGTGCGCGAAGGGATAGGCTCGTAGGAATAACGAACGGAGTTGATTACGATGTTTGGAATCCGGCGACCGACCCGCATTTGCCAGCGCATTACGATATTAACAACATGGACGGCAAGCGCGAGTGTAAGCGTGCGCTACTGCGCGAGTTTTGGTTGCCGGAGGATTTGGACCGCCCTATCATCGCTAACATCTCTCGCTTAACAGCGCAGAAGGGTTACGACCTGATTAAAGAGGCTGGCGGGGCGATTCTTGAAACTGGAGCATTCTTTGTCGCACTAGGCTCAGGCGCAAGCGAGTATGAAGATTTCCTGCAAGCTATGCGCGACCACGCGCCGCGTCAGGTGGGCATCTACAAAGGCTTTAACGAGCCGCTCGCGCACCGTATTGAAGCGGGCGCAGACATTTTCCTGATGCCTTCGCTCTTTGAGCCTTGCGGGTTGAACCAGATGTACAGCACGCGCTACGGCACTGTGCCTGTGGTCCGGGCGACGGGCGGGCTTGACGATACTGTTCAGGATTTTGACCGCGTGAGTCAGACTGGCAACGGTTTTAAGTTCGAGCACTATACGGCCCTTGCCATGCTTGATAAAATCTATGAAGCGCTTTACTGTTATGCTGAGCCGGATTTGTGGCGCACGATTCAGTTAAACGGTATGCGCGTTGACAATTCGTGGCGGGCTGCCGCGCAAAAGTATATTGAGCTTTACCGCAGAGTGG
>Ga0066662_10001008_pt1 | contig 12667 bp, 11 predicted proteins | sample GraSoiAngelo_111_FD_133939 | JGI IMG/M metagenome (GOLD analysis project Ga0066662, IMG submission 133939) | Grasslands soil microbial communities from the Angelo Coastal Reserve, California, USA - 14_0903_12_40cm | ecosystem: Environmental > Terrestrial > Soil > Grasslands | place: USA... | reverse complement strand
GTGCACGAGAGCCACACGATCGTGCACCTGCAGCCGCGCAGCGACACCGCGCAGTACTGCACGCGGTTCGAGCTGACCGTCTCGCCGCGCGCCCGCGTCTTCAGCTACGCCGACCGCTTCGGCAACGACGTGCAGCACTTCGCCGTCCTGCCCGAGCACGACACGCTGGAGATCGTCGCGCGCTCGCAGGTCGTCACCGCGCGCGGCAAGGCGCACGCGCCGGTTCCGGTGCGCCGCGCCGAGGTCGACGCGGATCCCGCGCTGCTCGACATGTGGGACTTCCTGCACGAGAGCCGCTACGTGCGCTACGGCCCCGAGCTCGAAGCGCTGGCGGCCTCGGCCGGGGCGCCGCGGCCGGACGACGATCTGGCCGAGTGGTTTCGCGCGGCGTCGAAGACGATCCACGACGCGTTCACCTACGAGTCGGGGACGACGAGCGTGCGCACGACGGTCGAGGAGTCGATCGCGCTGCGGCGCGGCGTCTGCCAAGACTACGCGCACGTCCTGATCGCGCTGTGCCGGCGGGCCGGAATCGCGGCGCGCTACGTCAGCGGCTACATCCATTCCGGCGGCGGCGACACGCTGGGCGCCGAGGCGTCGCATGCGTGGGCCGAGGCGTATCTCGGGCCGCGCGGCTGGGTCGGGATCGACCCGACGAACGACACCTGGATCGGCGATCACTTCGTGCGCGTCGCGACCGGCCGCGACTACCGCGACGTCAGCCCGGTGCGCGGCGTCTACGTCGGTGCGTCGTCCAGCACGCTGTCGGTCGACGTCGCGGTGGAGGCGCAGGCGCCGGCGCAGCGCCGCGAGCGCGAGCCGCAGCGCCAGGAACAGCAAGACCAGCAGGAGCAGCAGCAGCAATGAGCGTGGCGACGACCTTGGCCATCCGCGTCGGCTGCGAGTTCGTGTACGACGCGGAGTTTCCGACGCCGGCGGTGCTGCTCGTGCGGCCGGACGACCACGACCCGGCGGTGCGCCTGCGCTCGGAGGCCTGGACGGTCGACCCCGAGACGCCGCACCACGACTACCGCGACATGTACGGGAACGCGTGCCGGCGGCTGACCTTCGCGCCCGGCACGACGTCGTTCCGCTACGACGCGGTCGTCGACGTGCGGCCGGCGCCCGCCGAGACCGACCTTACCGCGCGCGAGCTGCCGGTCGAGGAGCTGCCGGACGACACGCTGGTGTACACGCTGCCCAGCCGGCTGTGCGTGTCGGATCTGCTGTCCGACCGCGCGTGGGAGTTGTTCGGCGGCGTGGCGCCGGGCTGGGGCCGGGTGCAGGCGATCTGCGACTGGGTCCACGACCACCTGAAGTTCTCGTACGGGACCAGCCTCTCGCACACGACGGCGGCCGACGTGCTCGAGGCCGCGACCGGCGTGTGCCGCGATTTCGCCCAGCTCTCGGTGACGTTCTGCCGCGCGCTGAACATCCCGGCGCGCTACTGCTTCGGCTACCTGCCCGACATCGGCGTCCCGCTGACCGACGCCGAGATGGACTTCTGCGCTTGGTTCGAGGCGTATCTCGGCGGCCGCTGGTGGACGTTCGACCCGCGCAACAACCAGCGCCGGATCGGCCACATCCCGATCGCCCGCGGCCGCGACGCGATCGACGTCGCCATGGTGACCACCTACGGGAGCGCGCGGCTGGACAAGATGACGGTTTGGGCCGATCGATGCTAGTGTATGGTAGGACGATGAGCGTCGCTTCCGAGAGCCGCGTGGTTCGCGCGTCGTACGTGCTGCGCCAGCAGTTCCGGTACGAGTACCCGGGTCCGATCGCGAACCTGCGCCACCGGCTGGTCGTCGCGCCGCCGGAGATCTACGGCGACCAGCGGCGGGCTCAGCACGACCTGCGCGTGAGCCCCGGGCTCGCGGTCGGTTGGGACTACGACGCGTTCGGCAACCTGGTCGCGACGATCACCGCGGACCGCGTCGAGCGCGAGGTGCAGCTCGACTACGAGGCGACGATCGTGCGCAGCGAGGGTCCGGCGCCGGTGCTCGAGGCGCGCTGGTTGGACGACCCGCATTTCCGCGTCCCCTCGCGCTTGACCGCGCCGAGCCTCGAGCTGCGGAACGCGGCGGAGAAGCTGATGGCCGGCGACGACGGCTGCGGCAAGCTGGCATCGGCGATCAACTCGTACGTCGCGCAGCACATGCGGTACGTGCCGGACGCGACGACGGTCGAGACGACCGCCGCGGAAGCGTTCGCGCAAGGCCGAGGCGTCTGCCAGGATTACGCGCACGTCATGATCGCGCTCTGCCGCCTGTGCGACATCCCCGCGCGCTACGTCTCCGGCCACCTGCTCGGCGAAGGCGGCACGCACGCCTGGCTCGAGGTGATCGAGCCCGGCCCGGGAGCCGGCACCGCCTGCGTCGCCGGCTACGACCCCACCCACGACCGCCGCACGACGCTGAACTACGTCTTCGTCGCCGCCGGCCGCGACTACGCCGATGTCGCCCCGACCTCCGGCCAGTTCGAAGCCCCGTACATCGGCCGCTTCACCACCTCACGCCGCGTGGACGTCATCGACCGGCAGTTCGCCGCGTAACTACGCCGATACAGGAACCACGGTGACGCGACGGGCTTCAGCCTCGTCGCCAGATCGGTTCAGCGTCGGCGCAGCGGCTCTGTTCCAGCGTGCTGAGCGAGACGGAGTTCATGCTCGGGACGTAAAACCACGCGCAATAGTGCCTGCAACCCGGCCGTTCCACACAATCCGCAAGCGACCGGGTTCCCGCAGCAGGCGAAAATCCTGAGCGCGGCGCGACGAACACAACGAGCCTCGTTCGTCCATCGGTCGGCGCCACGAACGTTACGGCGAGATCGCGTCGCGCTGGCGCTGCGAGACTTGCCCGAACGCTCTGGACCGCGCGGCGTTCACTTTCGCTCAGCTTGAGGTTCGCAGGCACTCCGCTGCCGATTCGAATAAATGACGGATGCTGCACGGACTTCCGGTATACGACGGCGGGCGCCGCAGCAGCACGGATACGGGCTTCCTGCGATCCATGACTAGGCGCTCCATCACATGCGATCAGCATGCCGGCTGCGATCAGAAGTAAAACCGGTTTTCTCAAATTTCGCATCCATTCTGTGGCCGTTATCGCGTGCCGAGCACCCGGCCTCGGCACAGCGCGTCTTCTTCAGCCACCTCCCGCAATACAATTGATGCGACCACAGTTCTGCCCCCCTCCGTCAGGAGGGGGTGCATTAGGGTCAGGGTACGGCTGACGCGGTCCAAATGTGCTCGCACCCGGTTCGGCAGGCGCATTATCGACGAGGTTGATGCCTTCGTACGCATCGTTCGCGTTGGGATGGTCGCTCATCGCACGGTTATCGTTCGGAGCTTGCTCATAACCCTCGAGCCACTCGCCATTTATCGCGTAACGCAGCGTACAATCGTAGGTTTGAAAGCCCGCCTGGCAACTCGATTCTAATTGACCCATGACCGTCTGGTCCCAACGGTTTCCGAGAACACCGTTACAAGCCCCGAAGCATTCGCCCGAAGAGTCATTAACGAACGTCTGGCCGATGGTAGTCATGCGCTTTGCGATACAGTCGTTGCACGGCGAGGCAAAGCCGAGTGCATCCGTACCGGGGTGGCGGAAGTCATTCGGTGCCGGGAATACCGTCCATACCGTATAGCTCCACACCGTCGTCGCGGGGGGCAGATTCGTATCGTACGGCGAGTAATCCGGTAAGCCGGTTGCGGCGAACATCAGATTGCTGTTGTTGCCGGCCATTTGGCCATACATTATCCCAACTGCAGTATTGCAGCCGTACCGCACGGAACCACCGTACTTGAAGCCCTGTACGCCATTCTGGCCGCCGCTCGGCGTTCCGCCCGAATAAAACACGTTGATGAACGGTTGGAGACCGCCCGTCAGGTCCGGAGAAGGCGAGTCGCTGTTGCGCTGAAGTCCGGCATCGATAGCAGATCCGAGACCTTGCTGGCCAAACGCGCCGAGATACATAAAACCCTTGCTGCCGCTGTTCAAGCGGCTATCGTTACAATCCATGGTCGCATAGCTGAGAACGGCGGTAATTCCGAGTTTCGAATATTCGCGGAGGTACGGACCGCCGCTCGCCGGCAAGTTCATCGTACGACGAAATGCCTGCGCCGCACGACCGGTCCCTGAATGCACCTCAACGGTCGCACCAGGGAGCAATCCAGGATTGTTGCTAAACATCGTCCCGTCCATGCGTATGTAGACGAAATCGCCCCGCTTCCTTTTTGGCATCATCTTCATCAGCGAGTGAGCGAGCAGACGATCCGGCCCCGTCACCGACGCGTCGATGAACGCCTCAATGTCACTGTCGCTTATGTCTCGTCCAACCAAATCGTGAAAACCGTGTCGATGCCCGTTCGCTCCGGACGGTAATTTGGACGCCGAGCGTGCGGAGGAAAACACTCCTGTTGAACCACCGCAACCCATCAATAATAAACCTGCGCATACAAATGCGCCGAGTTGTAGTCGTCTCAAGTTTTTACACCCCTCTATCAAATGAGGAAGTTAACCCATGACCTGTCTGAGGCCGGCGCGCAAACCGCTGGAATCGGCTGTAAGGCTGGAAATATGCCCACCCAGCACGCATCCTATGCCGCCAGGGCGAAGAAGCGCCCAAACCACGACGCGTGAAAATGCCGTTGGACTAGACAATGTACACCTCGCCCATTTTGTCCAGCTTCAGCTTGACTTCGGCGCATAGCGCCGAACGTCTCGCCCAGAGGAGTGATCCCCTGAGTGGGAAGAGCATACTGCGAAGCTCGCTGATCGTCAAGCGGAACCGGACCGGGGCTCAAGGACAGCCTTCGAACATGGAGTCGACCGCGTACGCAAAGCCGGGCACTAGCGGATGCATCACCGTCTCGCCCGGACCGAACCGCTTCACGTCGTTGCGCGAATGCGCAGTTACCTTGCGTTTCAGCGGATCGACGACGAATAGCACACTGGTCCCCGCAGCAAGATACGCACCGATCTTCCAGCCGAGGCTGTCCTGAGAGTCACCCAGCGAAAGAACCTCGACCGCGATGTCCGGTGCGCACGGCGGCGTCTCGGACGCGTCCGGTCCCAGCGTGTCGAGCGTTTCGTGTGGCAGGTAGGCGACGTCCGGTACGAGCGACGCGAACGAATGCCCGGGTGCGTGAAACTGGTGTCGCCATTCATGCAAGACCCTTCCATGGTGTCCGGCCCACGCGTCTAGTGCGGCGACCCACCGCTTCTCCAGCGCTTGGTGCGCGCGCTCACCACCGGTCTTCTGCACCAACCGGCCGTCAACGAGTTCGGTCGGCGGTTTCGTCGCCGGTATCGGCACCGGCTCGAGCACTTCATAGACGATCTCACCCGCGTCGGTCATCCGGCGCGATCAAGCCACCAAGGGGTGATCTTCCTGCGCCGATCCGGCCAAGATCAGCCGATGACTTTGGCTTCGCGCTTCGTCACGCGCCAGACGTTGCGGACGTCCTTGATCCCCTGCAGCTTGCGGAGGAGCTTTTGGAGGTGGTCGAGGTCCGTGATCTGGGCGGTGAGCGACACCATCGCGCTCTTGTCGCGTTTCGCGCGTGCGTTCACCGAGCTGATCTGCGTCTTCAGCTCGGCGGCGACGCCGAGCACGTCCTGCAGCAGGCCGTTGCGGTCGTTGGCCTCGATCTCGATGTCGACCGCGTGCGTCAGCGCCGACTTGTCGAGCCACTCCGCCTCGAGGATGCGCTCCGGTGCTTCGTTCATGTAGGCGGTGTTCGGGCAGTCGGCGCGGTGGACGCTGACGCCGCGGCCGATCGTCACGAAGCCCATGATCGGGTCGCCCGGCACCGGGCTGCAGCACTTCGAGAGGCGCACCAGCACGTCGTCGACGCCGGCGATGCGGATGCCGCTGGCGTTGCGGGCGACGCGCCGCGTCGTCGCCGGCCGCGGCAGCGGGATCGCGACCACGTTGTCGGCCTTCGACTCGTCCCGCAGGCGCTGCACGACGTTGCCGGCCGTCACGTCGCCGAAGCCGACGGCGGCGAACAGATCGGTCGGCGTGCGGTAGTTCAGCTTGTGGGCGACCTTGCCGATCGCGTCGCCGCGCGCGAGGTCGGTGCGCAGCCCGGCGCGCGCGAGCTCCGCCTCGACCGCCTCCTGACCGCGCAGCGTGTTCTCTTCCTTCTTCTCCTTGCGGAACCACTGCTTGATCTTGTGCTTCGCGCCGCTCGTCTTGACGATCGAGAGCCAGTCCAGCGACGGCCGCGACGACTTGTTGGTCAGGATCTCGACGATGTCGCCGTTCTTGAGCTGGTACTCCAGCGGGACGATCTTCCCGTTGACCTTGGCGCCGACGTGGTGGTGGCCGACGTCGGTGTGCACCTGGTAGGCGAAGTCGAGCGGCGTCGCGGCGGCGGGCATCGAGAAGACGTCGCCCTTCGGCGAGAACACGAAGACCTGCGAGTCGAACAGGTCGATCTTCAGGTTCTCCATGAACATGCGCGAGTCGCGCATGTCGTTCTGCCACTCGAGCAGCGAGCGCAGCCAGGTCAGCTTCTGCTCGTAGTCGTCCTTCTTGCCGCCCTCCTTGTAGCGCCAGTGCGCGGCCACGCCGTACTCGCTGGTGCGGTGCATGTCCCAGGTGCGGATCTGCACCTCGAGCGGGTCGCCGCTCGGCCCGACGACGGTCGTGTGCAGCGACTGGTACATGTTGGGCTTGGGCATCGCGATGTAGTCCTTGAACCGCCCGGGGAGCGGTTTCCACATCGCGTGCACCAGGCCGAGCGCGCCGTAGCAGTCCTTGACCGAGTCGACGATGATGCGCACCGCGGTCAGGTCGTAGATGGTCGCGAAGTCGCGGCCCTTGAGCATCTTCTTGTGGATCGAGTAGAAGTGCTTGGGGCGGCCGGTGATGTCGCCCTTGATGCCCATCTTCTCGAACTCGGCCTTCAGCTCGGCGATGACGCGCGAGACGGCCTCCTCGCGCTCGTTGCGCTTCTTCGCGACGCGCTCCGCGACGTCGCGGTATGCGTCGGGATCGAGGTAGCGCAGCGCGAGGTCTTCCAGGTCCCACTTCACGCGCCAGATGCCGAGCCGGTGCGCGATCGGCGCGTAGATCTCCAGCGTCTCGCTCGCGATCGCCTGCTGCTTCGGCGGCGGCAGCGCCGACAGTGTGCGCATGTTGTGCAGCCGGTCGGCGAGCTTGATGATGATGACCCGGATGTCTTTCGCCATCGCGAGCAGCATCTTGCGCAGGTTCTCGACCTGCGCGTCCTCTTTCGACTGGTACGGGATGCGCGTCAGCTTGGTGACGCCGTCGACCAGCGAGGCGATCTCGGCGCCGAACTCCTCGGCGACCTCCTCGTTCGTGATCAGCGTGTCCTCGACGACGTCGTGCAGCAGCGCGGCGGCGATCGTGGCCCGGTCCATCTCGAGGTCGGCCAGGATGTCGGCGACCGCGAGCGGGTGCGCGACGTACGGCTCGCCCGACGCTCGCCGCTGCCCCTCGTGGGCGCGGTCGGCGACCTCGTAGACGCGCTCCAGCCACGCCCCGTCCAGCGACGGGTCGTACTGCCGGACCTTCGAAACGAGATCGGTGATCGTCATGGGGATGGAAGCCTTATCCTACCGGAGACACACCCCCGGATGCAAAGGCTTCGGAGAAGTTGATGCGAGATCGGGGCGCGCAGCCGGGGCGGAGCGCCTAATAACGGATGAAGGACGTCACCTCGACGCCGTTCAGCGCCGCCCGGCCCTTCAGTGCCTCCAGCTCGATCAGCACCGCCGTGCCGACCACGTTCGCCCCGAGCTTCTCGAGCAGCCGCAAGGTCGCGGCGATCGTCCCGCCGGTCGCCAGCAGGTCGTCGACCACCAGCACCCGGTGGCCGTTGCCGACCGCGTCGGCATGGATCTCCAGCGTGTTGGTCCCGTACTCGAGGGCGTACTCCTCGCTGAACTTCTCGCCCGGCAGCTTGCCGGGCTTACGAACCGGCACGAAACCCGCTCCGAGCGCGTAGGCGACCGGGGCGCCGAGCATGTAACCGCGCGCTTCGATTCCGACCACCGCCTCGACCCGCGCGTGCCGGAAGCGCTCGACGAACAGGTCGACGGTCGCCTTGAAGCCCTTCGGGTCGGCCAGCAGCGGCGTGATGTCGCGGAACAGGATGCCCGGGATAGGGAAGTCGGGGATCGCTCGGATCAGCGACTCGATCGGCTCGCTCACGGCTCGCCCGCTTCGCTTTTCCCGGCACGGGGCCTGCGCGGGAACCTGCGCGGCGTCACAGCGCGTTCCCTTACGTGAGATCATTCCCCGCTCGGGGAACACAGGAGACGCTATGAACGCGAAATTGCTGACGGCGGGCGCGCTCGCCGCGACGATGACCTTCGGGGCGACCGCGCCGGCGCTCGCCGACGGCGCTGCGAGCACGCGGAACATCATCCTCGGCGGCGCGGCGGCCGCGGTGCTGATCACGAACTACAACCACAAGGTTCGCCAGAAACGCGAAGAGCAGCGGCAGCAGGCGCGTCGTCAGGCGTCGTACCGTTCGTGGTTCTACCGCCGGTACGGGCGTTACCCGACCGACCAGGAAGTGAACTCCTGGTACTACGCGCACTACAGCCGCTGACACGGCGACGGCAACGGAAACGGGAGACCGATGACCGAGCCACCCCTTCCCGGGGTGGCTTTTTCGTCCGGGCCAAAGTGACGCAGCGGTGATCGACTTCAGACGGCATCGCGATCGCATGATCGTGGCGGTGGCGCTCGCCATCGCGGTGCACGAAGTCCTGCTCGGGCTCGTGCACGGGCCGTCGCGCCCGCACGACACCGAGAGCGAGGCGCAGACGACGCGCATCGCGATCGAGACGCCGCGCCCGACGCCGACGCCGCGCCCCACGCCCAAGCCGACGCCGACGCCGAAACCCACGCAGCCGCCGACGCCGCCTCCGCGCGTGACGCCGCCCCCGCACAGCACGCCGGCGCCGGTGCAGCAAGTCGCGGGCCGCAAGAAGGGAACGCCGGCGAAGAAGCGCGGCGGCGGCGCGCACAAGGCGATCGCGAAAGCGCCGAGCGGCGTCCACGCGAACCCGAAGGCCGCGGGCTCGGGGACCGGCACGTCCACCGGCGCGGGCAGCGGCGACGTGCCCGGCGCGGGCGGCGGAAACGGCGGCAACGGGAGCGGCAACGGCGGGAACGGAAACGGCGCCGTCAATGCGAACTCGCCCTGCGGCTTCGTCGACTTCAAGCCGACCGCCGCGCCGCGCTACTCGAACGGAACCGCGTACGAGCCGGTGCAGGCCACGGTGAGCTTCCCCGACGGCCACACCGAGACCGCGCGCTTTCCGTACCCGTGGATCTATCCGAACGGCGAGCAGACCGACCCGTGGTCGAGCACCAACCTGAAGAACCCGAACTTCATCACGACGCTGCACTTCCCGCCGCCGGGAACCGATCCGAATTCGTTGCCGCCGCTGATCCAGTACATCATCAAGCACACCGACAGCGGCGGCTTCACCGACCTCCCCGAGTGCCCGAAGGGGCGCGGGTGAGCGTCGTCCACGTTGCGGTAGACGCGCACAATCTCGTCCGTGACGACCGCGGCATCGGCCGCTACGCCCGCGCCGTGCTCTCGCGCGCGGTGCACGACCCCGGGTTCCGGTGGACGTTCGTCGTGCGCGATCTGCTGCCGAAGCGGCGCGCGGTCGCGCGCGCGCTCGGCGCGGACGCGGCCGACGTGACGCGGCGCGTGCCGCGCGAGGCCGACGTGTGTGGTTTCCGTGGAACGGGACGTTCCTGCGCACCGACCTGCCGTCGGTCGCGACCGTGCACGACGCGGCGCCGTTCGCGTTCCCCGCGAGCGACGCGAAGCGGCGCGCGACCGAGCAGAACCCGTTTCTGACCACGGCCAACACGGCGCGGCGCATCTTGGTGCAGTCCCGGTTCACCGCGAGCGAAGTGCGCACGTGGCTGGGCGTCGACGCGGCGCGGATCGTGGTCACGCCGCTCGGCGTCGATGCGGCATTCACGCCGCGCGCCGCGAGCGACGTGCCGGCCGAGCTCCGCGGGAGGCGCTACGTGCTGCACGTCGGCGCGCACGACGAGCGCAAGAACACCGGCACGCTGATCGAGGGGTTCGCGCGCGCGTTTCCGGACGGCGAGGTCGCGCTCGCGTTCACGCGCGAGCCGCCCTCGCTGCCGCGCGGCGGCGTCGTGGTCGACGCGCCCGACGACGCCGCGCTGGCGGCGCTGTACCGCGGCGCGGCGCTGATCGCGGTGCCGTCGACGTACGAAGGGTTCGGGTTCCCGCTGCTCGAGGCGCTGGCGTGCGGCGCGCCGGCGCTCGCCGCGCGCGCCGGCGCGCTGCCCGAGGTCGGCGGCGACGCGGCCGCCTGGGTCGACGACGCGCACGACGCGGAGGCGTGGGCGGACGCGCTGCGCGCGCTGCTCGCCGACGACGCGCGGCGCGCCGAGCTCGCCGCGCGCGGACCGGCGCGCGCCGCGGCCTTCTCGTGGGAGCGCTGCACCGCGCAGACGCTCGACGTGCTGCGCGAGGTCGCGAGCGCGCCGTGAGAGCGCTGCTCGTCGTGCGGCCGGACGCCGAGGCGAAGCCGGGTGGCGACGTCGTGCTCGCCGAGCGCAGCGCCGACGCGCTGCGCGCGCTCGGTGTCGATGCCGACCTGGTCGCGACCGCCGCGCCGGACGCGCGCGGCTACGACGTCGCGCACGTCTTCGGGATCTTCGAGCCGGAGTTCGCGCGCCCGCAGCTGCTCGCGCTGCGCGCGAGCGGGACGCCGGTCGCCCTCTCGCCGATCTGGTGGGACCGCACCGCGTTCTTCGTCATGGACCCGCACTTCGCGCGCGCGTTGCGCGGCGGCAGCGCCGCGCGCGTGCTGCGCCGTGCCGCCGAGCTGCGCGAGGCCGAGGAGCGGCTGTGCGCGCGACCGGGCAGCGGCGCGTTGCGCCGCCGCCGCGAGCAGGCTAACCTCGTGCGCATGTGCGAGGTCGCGCTGCCCGCGAGCGAGATCGAGGCGTTCGCCTGCGCGAACGGGCTGCGCGCGCCCGACGTGCCGTACGTCGTCGCGCCGTACGGCGTCGACGACGACGCGTTCGCGGTCGAGCCGGCGGCGCCGCGCTCGGGCGTGCTGTGCGTCGGGCGCATCGAGCCGCTCAAGAACCAAGCCGGGTTGCTGTACGCGCTGCACGGCCTCGACGTCGAGGTGACGCTGCTCGGCCGCGCGTACGATCCCGAGTATCTCGCGCTGTGCCGCCGCTGGGCGACGCCGCGCACGCGCTTCGTCGAGCGCGTCGACCGCGCCGAATTGCGCTTGCTGCTCGGGCGCACCGCGGTGCACGTGCTGCCGTCGTGGGGCGAATTGCCCGGCTTCGTCTCGCTCGAAGCGGCCGCGGCGGGTGCGCGCGTCGTCGCCGGGACGCGCGGGTCGGAGCGCGAGTATCTCGGTCCGGACGTCGCGTACGTCGACCCGCTCGACCTCGACGGGATCCGCGCCGCGGTGCTGCGCGCGCTCGAGCGGCGGCCGCGCGACCGCGGCGACGCGCTCGAACGCCGGCTCGGCGCGCGCACCTGGGAACGCTACGCGCGGACGGTGCTCGACGCGTACGCGCGCGCGATGACCGCCCGCCGCTGATGCGCATCCTCGTCGCGGCCGAGCGGCTCGGGCGCGCGGGCGGCATGGAGCGCTACGTCGAGATCGTGCTCGAGGCGCTCGTCGCGCGCGGGACGACCGTGCACGTGCTCGCGCGCGAGATCGACGCTGTCCCGCCAGGCGTGACGGCGGAGCGGGTCCCCTGGGCCGACGAGCACGACGCGCCGAGCTTCGGTGCGCGCTCCGCCGCGCTGAGCGCGCTCGCCGCGTTCGCGCCTGACGTTGCGGTCGCGCACAACGTGATGGACGCGGGGATCGCCGAGGCGCTGCGCGGCGCGCCGCGCTTCGCCTATCACGTCCACGACCACCGGCCGTTCTGCCCGAACGGCGACCGCGTCTTTCCGCGCAGCGCGCGCATCTACACCCAGCCGCTGGGGCGGCCGTGCGCGGTGCACTCGCTCACCGACGGCTGCGGCTACGGCCCGCGCCGCCGCACGCTCACGCTGATCCGGCGGCGCGAGCGCTTGCGCAACGCGATCGCCTCGGCCGACACGGTGGTCGTCGCATCGCGCTACGTCGCGGACCGCGCCGCGCAGAGCGCGATCCCGCCCGGGAACATCGTGGAGATCCCGCCGCCGCTGCCCGACGACGCGTATGCCGCCGGTGCCGCGCACGGCGACGCGCGCACGATCGTCTTCGCCGCTTCAGGCGGGTACTTGTACGCGATGGCCCATCGCGGCGCTTTCCCCGTGTAGCCCAATTCCTGCTGCAGCCCCACGCGATCCACCTTGATTACGATGCCGTCGATCTCGTAAGGCAAGCTCTCGCGCTTCTTTTCCCACTCCTGAATGAAGGCCCAGACCTCGTCAAAGTTCTTGGCGAGGCACCTGCGCGAATTCACCTTGAATCCCGCAGCCTCCAGCGCGTTGAGTGTCTCCCAATGGCGGTCGAAATAAGTTCTCCCATCTCGCAGCAGCATGTAGCCGAAGTAATCCAGGCGGCGCTGCGCCGTGATGCTGGGCTCCAGCTGGCGGACAGTTCCTGCGGTAGCGGTGCGGGGATTGGCGAACAAAGAGAGCCCCTTCGCCTCACGCTCC
>Ga0066662_10001004_pt1 | contig 12689 bp, 12 predicted proteins | sample GraSoiAngelo_111_FD_133939 | JGI IMG/M metagenome (GOLD analysis project Ga0066662, IMG submission 133939) | Grasslands soil microbial communities from the Angelo Coastal Reserve, California, USA - 14_0903_12_40cm | ecosystem: Environmental > Terrestrial > Soil > Grasslands | place: USA... | reverse complement strand
TTTAGGGACACCATGCTGTATCCCAATGAGAGATGTCATTCCGAACGCCCGTTAAGCTCACGCGCGTTTTCTTCAGCGCGTGAGTAGGGCGGAGGAATCTGCCCCGCTGCTGCCCGCCCGTGCAAAAATTCTTTTAAATTCACGCTCGAATGTGCAAAGCAAGTGACATTAGGCGCCCCGGCTGCGAGGAAAAATCTCGTGGTGGAAGAGAGCTTAGTTCAGCCGCACAGAAATGGTACCCTAAGGATGATCTTCCTGATGCGCCCCTAGCTCAGTTGGAGAGAGGTCGCCGCGGCAACCTTCCGGAGCATTAGGTCGGCTTTAATAACTTGCTATTTATTGCTGGCAAATGTTCAGCTTTGGTTCTATAACCTTCGTGTCTCAATCGTTGCAGTAAAGGAGAAACTATGCTCAAATTCTTTGTTTTCCTTCCGTTGCTGTTGACCTGCTTCCCCGGCCAGCAAGACGTGGAGGAACTGATAGCCCGCCACATGGAAGCGATGGGCGGCGTGCAAGGGCAAAAAGCAATTCAGACCGTCCGCATTACCCAAAAAATTGAGACTGGCAACCCGGCCAATGATTCTGAATTAACGATCATGCGGAAACGAGGAAACAAGTTTCGCATGGAAAACCCACCCCTCACTCCAGGAACAGAGAGGCAGGTTGCGAGAGCAGAAGATACGCAAATTCCAGCTTTAGCAATGCGAATAATCAGCGGCTGTGACGGCCAGACAGGCTGGTTTAAGCTTGGCAATCAACCAGCAAAAGCCGTTCCAAGCCTTTTGCGACGGTCCAGCAGACATCGATGGTTTGCTGATGGATTACAAGGAAAAGGGAATCTCAATTGAGTTGGGGGGAAAGGAAGAGATCGAAGGTCGCAAGCTATACCACCTGAAAGTAACCAACAGTAAAACTGGCAGATTGCTTCATTTCTATCTGGATATTGAAACGTTCCTCGTGGCCAGGATTGTGGGCGAGGATAACGGCTTGCATCAAGAAGACATCTACAGCGACTACTGTAAGGTGGATGGAATCATGGTTCCGTTCACGGACCAGATGCGCTGGTGGAAGCTGAAAAACACTGCCCAACCAGCCACTGCTTCCTCCAAAATAGAACCAGAGCAGCAGAAACAAATTATCGAGAAAATTGAATTTAATGTTCCCCTGGATGATTCGCTGTTCGCAATGCCATCCGAAGACACGAAGAAGCCATGAGCAGGACTAATAAGTCTTCCGCCTCGCGTCTCCGTGTTTGTCGCAGATAATGCGGTGAACCAGCGAGTGCTTCTGGAGCGGCGAAGCAGTCTGCTCGATCAGTTCAGATACGACATTTGGCTGCTTTAAATTGCATAAAAGTTCTAGCTAGAGCAATTTTCGAAATACAGTAGGGATTCGCAATTGTGCTTGCATAGCTTCGTGAGAACACCTCGAAGCAGCATGGTGGAGCAAACATCCTCGGGGTTTCCTTCGGCTTCGCTCAGGACAGGCTCTCCACTCCGTCCTCCCTCCTATGTTGGTCGGACTCCGGTTAATTGGAATGACAGAGGGTAAGTGCATTCCCTACACGTTAAGCTAAAATGCTCTAAGATCGTCTCTCCGGGTGCGCCAATTGGTACCCTAAGAATGATCTTCCTGGTGCGCGCCCGTAGCTCAGTTGGATAGAGGTCGCCGCGGCGACCCTCAGGAGCATTAGGTCGGGAGTTCCGCCATGGCGGTCTCTGGGGCGCGGCATTGTTTCAGGAATTGAGCGCTTGCAGTTACTCTCCGCCACGGGCGAGCCAGCTAAAATCCACGACATGTTTTTCATATATGTGCTCAAAAGCGAATCGACAGGGCAGTTTTAAGGATTTGGGGCTTCGAGTGACTTGGAGGAATGAAGCCATCGTGGTTTTCACAGCCTGGAAATGTTAATCTAATAACATTCGATTATGCGCGCCCGTAGCTCAGTTGGATAGAGCGAATGCCTCCGGAGCATTAGGTCGGGAGTTCGAATCTCTCCGGGCGCGCCATATAGATTGAGTTGATTATGGCAGACCCCACAATCACGATCCCGCTGGATCAGGAAACAGCACGGGCCTACAACTCCGCAACACCTGAAGAGAAAAGAAAAATGCAGGCCCTTCTCAGTCTTTGGCTGCGTGAACTAGCCATATCCGCATACCCTTCGCTGGAGCAAACTCTGAAAGATGTGGCGCAGAAAGCAGAGAGCCGTGGATTAACACCGGAAATCCTGGATTCGATTCTCAAGGGCGCTTGATTGCGTTTCGTGTTTGATACCAATGTAATCGTCAGTGCGTTGCTGCTGACCAATTCCAAACCACATCGCGCTTTCCTGCATGCTTTGCAGCGTGGCAAAGTGCTCGTCTCTGAGGCGGTACTTGCAGAGTTATATCAGGTACTTGCCAGAAAACGATTCCGTCACTACATTGAGGAAAAAGATATTCATGCCTTTTTGGCGGCTCTGACGCATGAGGCCGAATGGATAAATGTGAACGTGCAAATCAATGCATGCCGCGATCCCAAAGATAATAAATTCCTTGAGCTTGCTGTCTCAGGCCGTGCGACGCATCTTGTGAGCGGCGACTTGGATCTGCTATCTCTTGATCCATTTCACGATGTTACGATCTTGCCTCCGCAGGCTCTCCTGGAAATGTTGAATCAATAACTTGTTCGCCTGTTCAGTAGGCGGATGTGACCAGAGCGCGTTCAGTGTACCAACACCGGACGCTGCCCGCTGATTCCAGTTCTTTGATACCTGTTCGTCCTTGGAACGGTCAAGATTCTTATTGAAGTTTCACATCGTCTCTTTGGGTTCTGATAACGAATGACCAGACTCCCGACAAAAGACTTCTCCATGCTCAATGTCGAACTTCGATGTTGACACCTTTAATAGCAAGGGTAGATTCTGGAGTGGTTCAAGCTCAATCATCTCATTTAGGGAATTCACTCATGGTCCGTTTTCGAGGATTTGAATCATGGAAAGTCGGCAGTTACTACTATGGTAAGCAGTCCTTAGATAACTATCTCCTGGACATTAATGAAGAATTGCAAGATCACACCCGCTTATTTAAGAGATATGTCGAAATCTCTACATCTCATCAGCAGCAAGTCCTTGAAACGAATCGGGCGATTGTCGACGAAGTGCACAACCTTCGGAATGAATTAGGCATACTCTCAACCGTCTTGCAGGAAGGGCTTTATTGCATTGGCGTTGCTTTGGACACCATTTCGGGGCAGCTTGAGAACATACGCAGCCTTTTGGCAAGACCACGGGCCACTGAAGCGAATGAATTACTTCAACAGGCAGAAGACTTACGCTTTGCCGGAATCTTGACAGATTCGCTTGTTCTTTATCAACGTGCCAGCACACTCGCACCCAACAGTCCTGAATGCCTATATCGGCTTGGAACCATGTATCTCTTGGGCAGGAATGCAGAGGAATCAGTTCTCAATCTCGATTTGGCTGTTTCTACTCTTGGAAAGCGCGCAAGCTGATTCTAGCAACATACAATGCCGACAAATATCAGAATTACTTGTTGGACAGAATAACGAATTGTCTGGGTTTGGCGCTATATGCCAAAGCCAGCGACGTATTTCTTGGTGGAAAGAACGGTGAACAGTACCTACAGCAGGCATGGGAAGCTCTTGTTCCCCAGAATTATCCGTTCGGACCTGAAACCAAGCTCTTGGCTGCCCGAGTGGCCGCCTTAAGTGGGAAGAAAGATGAAGCGATAACAATTCTAAAGCCACTCGCAGACCGCGACCGTCAAATTCTAATTGACGCAGACCAGCACCCGGATTTCAAGAGACTTATCAAAAATCTCGCAACTTTGCGGAGCGAGTTAGACCTGAGCGGTTCATTCACAAGTGAGGTTAGGGCATACCTTCACAGCAGACCGCAACGATTGCAAAGTTGAAGACCCTCTGCGGAAATGACGCCCCAGCGTCGCTAGATACGGATTTAGACGAACTGAAGAACTTAATTGAGAAGACTCGCACGAACAATGCGAATTTGGCGGTTCTTAAAAGGGATGGAGAATCAATCTTAAAGAGGGCGGGAGAGACAGTAGAGCGCGTGCTACGCTCGCAAGTTGAGAATCTTAAATGCAAATTACAAACAAGAATTCAGGAAGCCCGGAGCACAGTTGCCGATCCAAAGGATTTTCGGCCGTGGCCGACTGCGGCCAAAATCGGCGTTGGTTTTTTATGTATTCTGATAGCACGGGCATTGTTTCCACATTCACCTCAGTTCGTCATCGTCTTGGGCGGCTTGGGTTTTTTATTGGGATGGATTTTTGAGCTTTGGCATTTTATCCAGGTGAAGAGATATGAGAACGCCCAGGAGAAGGCCCGATCCAAAATCGCTACCTTGAATTTACCACAGCACCCCATCCACCTTGAGATTGCGCGGGTGCAGGAATCCTTGCGATTTGTAGAAAATCTAAGAAAACGTACACAAGCTGCAACAGCCTAATTTCAAGGCTGTGCCAAAGTCCCTGAGAGATGCCCGCGAAGACAAAGCCGCCAATGCTATTTGGTCTTGTCGACGACCGCATGATCGGGACTGTCCGCCAGCTACTGCGGCGCAACTTGCAAGAGCACATCGTGTGCCGGCCGTCCGTGCTTTGCGGAAAAAGTTGAAGCTCACCCAGCAGGAGTTCTCTGCCCGGTTCCATCTTCCCCTGGGAACAGTTCGAGATTGGGAACAAGGCACCCATCGTCCTGACAAGGCGGCCCAAGTCCTCCTAACAGTTATTGCCAAAGACCCGGATGCCGTAGCGCGTGCGCTCGAAAGCTAATTGCTGGGGAGGCAAAAATTCTAAGATCGTCGTCCAGGGCGCGCCAGGTTTTCCACAAGTTTTGGCATTTATCCGCTTTTTCCACAATCCTTTGATGGCGCTTCTGCCGTTACAATGAGCCATTCCTTCGCTTTCGCGAGCTTAATTTTTTCGCCAGCTTAATTTAACGGTGAGGAGTGAACTCTGCAGCTCCGGCAGTTTGCAGGATGGTGAACCATGAGCGCGTCAATCCCAGGTCCGGGGCCAGCATCTCTGCCGCCAGCTCCGGTCAGCGAGGTCTTCTCCCAGGAGTCAGCCAACGTTTGGACCCTGATTGCGACCGGGGATTCCCGTAAGGCAGTGGATATTGCTAAGCGAGTTCATGAGCGTTGTAAGAACGCCGCTTCTGAAAACTTGCTCATTGATGCTTACGTTGCCCGAATTTCCGCGTTGTTCGATCGCAGCCTTCATGTGGAAGCCAAGTCGCTGATGGAGTTGGTCCGGCGGCGTTACCCTGTATCGCGCGAACGACTACGTCAGTTGGCTGCCTTGCTGGTGGCCGGAAAAGGCGATTTGGATGCGTTGCTGCAACCGCTCAATGACCCTTCTTTGCCATCCGAAAAACAAGCCGCGATCTACAGGTCGATTCGAATCCATGTCGGCGATCTTGGCGCGCTTGCTGGGTGTGGCGCACTGCCGGCTGAACACCCTCTGCGAGCCGCAGCCTCGGTACTGGCCAGGAGTTTTGAAGACGTTACCAGCCGGCCAGTTGAAGATTCGGCGCTGGCATTTCCCGAGATTTCCCGCCAAAATCCGCTTGCTTCATGGAAAATGCTGCTCCGTTCCATTGCTGCGTTCTATCGCCGCGATGACGAGCTGTGCCGGAAATGCCTCGCGGCCATTGAACCTGATTCCGCTGTGGCCCGCCTGGCTCATGCCTTGCGCGCGCTGATGGGAGAGAAGATCGAGCTTAGTCCAGCCGCGCTTGCGCTGGTGACGCAGGTAGGGAAAAATTCAGATGCTCTGCGTTCCATGCTGCAAAAGCTGGAACAGCATCTGCATCGCGGAAACCTAGGCCCAATTCTCAAAGCAATTCGCGAGACCGTGGCTGAGTGCATGCAGAGTAGCCCAGACCTGCTGGAGAGGCTTCGCCAACATATCTGTGTTCGCGCCTTAGTGGACAGGCTGGATCAGCGCCGCGTGCACTCCGCAATGGGCGGCCCGCCACTGGTGAACGCCTATTTCTGGAGACTGATGGCGCGCGCGATTGAGCGGCAGCCTCAGTCAATCTTTTTTGCCTGCGGACTGTGGGAGGAGTTTCGCAGACATGCCCTCCATGAGAACTGGTTTCCCGGCCAGGGACCCGAGCTGGCCGCTTTATATTTGCACATGGCAAGTCTTCTGAATCGTCTACCCCATGACAAGCTGCCTTCTCTCCGGAGAGAATACACCGCCGGTTTCCCCGGACTAGCCGAATTTTATAGCGGTCAACCACCTGAGATCCAGGCGCTCAAGATGGCCACTGGCAAGGATTTCTATTATCTCGATCCATCAGCATTGCTGGAGCGGGCCTGTGAAACCGATCCGTGCGCGGAAAACTTTAGCCAGTGGTTCAATCAAATCAGGAGTGAGCCGGTTGCATGGCGCTGGAGAATTGCTTTTCCCAAGGATGTCCAGCCTCTGCTCCATCTCATGGAGTTCGCAGAGAAAAGAGGCGCCCTGCAAAAGTCATTTAAGTTCATGAAGCAGGCTGAAGAGCTTGATGGTCTTAGTCCTGTAGTGCGCAAGGCCAGGCTGCGGCTCCTGATGTCAATAGCGATTGATCACCTTCGCAGAAACAAAGTGCGAAAAGTGGAATTGGACCTGGCTGAGATCGAAGCGCTCCCGCAAGTCCAACAAGGCGACCGGTTAGCTTTCGTGGCGGCCTTGCGTTGGGTTTCCTGCGTGAAATGGGGATCAGAAGCGGAAGCCCTCCGCGCCCGAGATAATGTTGTGCGGCTGCTCAACAGCGCTGTGGCAGCCGAGATACTGCTTTCCAGTGTGGCCGGCATCTGCAAGCTTGCCCACCCGGTGCAAACGCCAGCGTCGCCGTCCGCGGGAGAGCCGCTGGTTCCTGCAGTAAGCCGGGCTTGCTTACTGCTTGAAGATATGGGATTTGGAGTGGAGATTCCGCCGCAAATTTCCACTCTTTTGATCCAGGAGCTGGCGGCAGATACCGCCATCCCTGAGACACATGGACTTGCCGCGGTAGGTGAAGTTGCCTGGCGGATGAACGATCTAGCTCTGGCATACACCGTTTCAACAGCGGGGCTGGCGGGGAATCCGGCCAGCCAGGCCCAGTTCCTTTTCTTACGCGCCCGGATCTTGCTGTCCCGGGACGCGAACCGGCATGATGCCTGCCTCAGCGCTGCTTCCGAATTGGCGCGCCGCAACCGTGAGCAGGATTTGCTCGATAGGATTGGCAAATGGCGTGAACAACTGGAGATCGACTGGTTGGATCCAATGGTCAATCTCGGCTCCGCATTGAGCACAGAAGAAGTCAATCGGATCCTCGACAGAGAAAAGAAGCAACATTTATTTCCAGTCAAGATGAAAGCAGCCAAAATGCGTAAACGCCGGAAGTGCGATTGTCCGGCCTGCCGCCTGGAACGCGGAGAGATGCCGCGCGCACTTGAGGAGATGGCGGACAAGTACGGCCCAGACATAGTTGCCCAGGCGCTGGAAGAAATTCTCGGTCGCGGTGGAACGCGGGAACGCGGAAAGCGGCGGGGTGGTCCCGAGCGGGAGTTCAATGACTTCGACATTTTTAGAGAACGCCTATGAACATTGACAATCAGCGCCAGATCCTGGGAGTTGGGCCGGAAGCAGGCGACGAAGAAATCCGCGTCGCGTATCTGCGAAAAGTAAAGGAGTATCCGCCCGACCAATGGCCCAAAGAGTTCGAGCAGGTTCGGGAAGCCTACGAAGCATTGCGCGATCCCCGTCGGCGCACAAGGCACATTCTAGATGCTGCTGTTGATGAACCTCTCACCTCCTTGTTAAAGGACTGTCAGCCGGAGCGGCGATTCATTGGGCCTGCTCCATGGCTGGCGGTGTTGACGAAAAAAAAGGCTTGATGGACCGTAGCGATATTCTGCGCCGTTTTGAACAGTGGCTGGATTCCGCTCTTTCGGATGAGGCGCCGCTTCAGGGTATTCCCAGCGAGATTCTCACCGGCAAGGCCAACGACGCGCAGACTGCTCGAATTGATTTGCATGGCATGTGGGCGGCCATCACCGCCTTGACGCAGGAGGTGAAACTCCAGGGTCGCGCGTTCAAGCAGATGAGTGACACCCTGGTGCGCGACACCGAGCGCCGGAGCCGAAAAGAAGTCCTTGACTCGCTCTTGGAAATTCGGGAGCGCTTGCTTCGCGGCCTGACATCGGTTCGCGCCGCATATCAGCATCACGAGGTCCTGCAGCCGGCGTTCTGGGACAAGCTCTTCCCGGTGCGCTGGCAGAAAATCAGGAAGTCAATCGGCGCTGTAGATGCCATGGAAGAAGGCTACCGCCTGGGCCTCCAACATCTCGACGATCTGCTGGAGAGGTTCCAGGTCCGCGCCATCCAGTGCGAAGGCGAACTTTTTGATCCCAAGTCTATGAACGCCGTGGATATAGAAGAGACCGGCGATATCAGCGAAGGAACGGTCTTGTCCGTATACCGGACGGGTTATGAATGGAACGGGGAAGTCTACCGTCCTGCCCATGTTCGGGTGGCCCGGTCCCCGCAAGGAGGCACAGTCCGTGAGTGATCTCATCGTTGGAATTGATTTAGGTACGACCAACTCAGAAGTGGCCGCATACGTGGACGGCCGTGTGCGCGTGCTGGGCCCCGGCGAAACCAAGATGCTGCCCTCCTGCGTGGGCCTTTCGCCGGATGGAAAGCTGCTCACCGGCGAACCGGCGCGCAACCAGCAACTGCTCTATCCCGAGCGCACCGTCCGCAGCGTCAAGCGCAAGATGGGCAGTCTGGAAAACGTAACCCTGGGAGACAAAGTCTTCAGCCCCCAGGAGATTTCTGCGCTGATTTTGCGCGAATTGGCAGAGTGGGCGAGTCACGAACTGGATCAGCGGGTTGGCCGCGCCGTCATCACCGTACCCGCCTATTTTTCCGATGCCCAGCGCACTGCTACCCGCGAAGCGGGGATGATGGCCGGACTTGAAGTGGTTCGCATCCTCAACGAACCTACCGCAGCCAGCCTCGCTTATGGATTCCGCGACAGCGCCCGGCGGACGGTGATGATCTACGATCTGGGTGGAGGAACCTTCGATGTTTCTATTGTCACGATCGAGGGCGATATTACCGAGGTCCTGGCCAGCCACGGAAACAATCAGTTAGGCGGCGACGACTTTGACGATCTTCTGGTCAAGCGCCTGGAGCGCGAATTTCATCAGCAGCACGGCTTCTGGCTCAGCAACAACCATCAGGCTGCCCGGGCGCGCCTGTGGTGGGCAGCCGAGGACGCCAAAAAGAGGCTCAGCTCCGAACCGCATGTGAAGGTCCGCGAGGAGGCGCTGGTGGTGCAAGATGGCAAGCCGCTCCATCTCGAAGTCGAAGTATCGCGGCTGGAATACGAGCGGCTCATCCTGCCGTTGGTTGAGTCCACGCTGGATAGTGTTTCCAAGGCCCTCGAGGATGCAGCCAAAAAACCAGGTGACGTGGATGCCATCCTGCTGGTGGGGGGATCGACTCGTACGCCTTTAGTGTCCCGTTTGTTGCAAGAACGTACAGGTCTTGAACCACGGCAGGACGTGCATCCCGATTTATGCGTGGCGTTGGGCGCTGGAGTGCTGGCCTCGCGCCTGGCTGGACATGACGTTGAGCGCGTGCTGGTAGACGTTTCTCCTTTTTCCTTTGGCCCCTCTTACTTGGGTGAACGAGGCGGAGCGCAGTACCCGCATTGCTATCGCCCCATCATCCGCCGGAATACGCCTTTGCCCGTGACCCGTACTGAGAGTTATTACACCAGCTATGCGAGGCAAACGGAGGTGCGCCTGGAAATCTTCCAGGGAGATGACGAGGACGCATTGAGAAATATTCTGGTGGGCGATTTTCTGGTTGAGCGGTTGACGCCCGTGGACGAACCCAATGAGGTGATGTGCCGCATGAACCTGGATATTGACGGCATCCTGCACGTGACCGCTATCGAAAAACGAACGGGTAAGTCGAAACAAATCACGATCACTAACGCCTTGCAGGCCAAAAGCGATGCTGAGATCGCAAACGCCCGCAAACGCATTGAAGATCTGTACGCCAGCCGCGAACCGTCATTCGTGGATTATGAGGACGAAGACGATATGGAGTCCGAGCCAGATGAAGGCCCAGCGGCCGAAATGGAAACCGAACCGGCTTCAGATTTCCAGGAACCGGCAGGCTCCAATGGTCACGTCGTCTCCATGGAATCTCCTGAATGGGCCGAGACACGCCGTAGCGCCGTGGAAGCGATTCAACGCTCGCGCCGTCTTCTGGATTCGATGCACCAGGAGGACAAGGAGGAAGCACTTGAGCTGGTCCAGAAGATTGAGGCTGCCGTCGCCAGTCACGATTCGTCGAGCCTCCGCGATGCCATAAAGACCCTGGAAGAGCTGCTCTTCTTTGTGGAGACCGTGTGATGTGCCCGGTCTGCGGCGCGAGTTTTCGCGGCTCAGCCGCCTGCTCACGCTGCGGCGCCGACCTCACCATCGTCATGAGTCTTCAGGCAAGCGCCTGGCGGCTTCGCCGGGCAGCCCGGAATGCTGTTCGCGAGGGAAACTCCGCCCGCGCTCATGCTCTGGCTGCGAAAGCACAGGCCATCCACCAAACCCCAAGCGGCGCGCATCTTGAGTTGGTAACTGCTTGGCTTCAGATTTTCGCAGATCAACGCTGACGAATCAGTTATAGCCGTTTGGCTTTTGAATCCTTAGCTTTGAGGACACAAACATCAAGAACCTTGTCTATCAGCAAAATCTCGCAGGCCGAAGAGTCGCAATTGTAGTGCTTGCGAAACCCGCCGCATTGCATGTGAATGGGCAGGAATGTAACTTCCGTACAGCCGATACTCGCCCAGTGACGGCAGATTTCTGATCTTTGAGTGTATCGAGACAGCCGCACTGATGGACCCTTGCAAAGCACCCACGAAATCACTCTTCGTTGTCAGGTTGTGCTAAAGGCTTGATTCCAGTTCTCGCGGACGGCGCGCAAAAGTGACGGATAGACCACCAGCTTGCGGAATGGGTCAATCAGGGCCATGTAGACTGGCGTGAAGCGGCTGACTCTGCGCACATAGACGCCAAAGTAGAAGCGGTATCCATCTGCAGTTTCGACTAGAGCAGTCAGTGCGGCAGCGTGCGCGGTGCGGTTGATGAGCTCGAGAAGCTGCTCGTTTTCGAAGCGGTAGACGACGCGGAATTGTCCTTCGCGCGTGCCCGCCGGCGCAAGAGACTTCGAGCGGTCGACAGTTGTCAGACGCGCTGCAAAGGCTTCCCATTCGCTTGCGGCTGGCTCGCGATCCCAACCGAGCAACCGGCCGACCAAGAGACGGGTGTTCAGGAGAGCCCGCACGACCGGTGAGCAGGTGAAGAGACGCGCTCTTGTCGTCCCTAAGAATTCATCCAGCGTGATGCCGGAGCGCGTCCGCGGCAGATCGACCGCCCACACGTCATGAAGCGGCACGCCAGCAAGAAAATCGTGAACCCTCAGCGGCAGCCGTTCGAACTCTTGTGTCGAGATCTGTGGCATCGAGCCTCCTTCATCGCATTGCTCTTGCGGATTTCGTTTACCGGCAATCCTTCCCCAATCTTACTGACAACCGGGTACAAGACTGCTGCGGCCAGAATGAACATCCTGTAAGTGAGTATCACCCCGGAGCCGCATTTTCCACAGATTTTCGCGAATTTTCACAGCTATATCCTTCCCGTAAAATGAGTTGATACGGTTCCTGAATTGGAGTGCCTGTGTCCCTTTCAACCAGACTGACTTCATACTTCGATAGAAAAATTCGTGAACGCGGTAAGGATGTTTACGGATTCGGTTGGGTCAGAATCAGGGATGGCTCTGATACCCAGGTGTCTGCCCAGGTCCAAGGTTCGCAATTGTACGAGGTGGAACTCACATGGGAAGAGGGTACTGTCAATGGCTGGTGCGAGTGCCCATACTTTGACGATAACGGGGCCTGCAAGCACATATGGGCGACAATCCTGGCCGCTGATGCTCAAGGCTATCTTTCCACAGCAGCCTCGGCCAGAAACCTGGATTTCTCTGACGATTTCAGAGACGAATACGACGAGGAGCCTTCCTCCGGCACTCTCACCAGGATTTCACCAAATTCGTCTGTGGAAATTCTCGAACGGACTCCCAGTTTTTCGAAACCGCCGGCTCCAAAGCCGCAGCCACCGGCATGGCGCAAAAAACTTGCCGAGATCGCCGGCCAGCACGCTGCTCTCTCCCGGGAAACCAATGAATGGCCGGCCAAGCGGCACATCATCTACGTGGTGGATGTTGACGGCAGTATTCGACAGGGCGCAATGGTCCTCGACCTCATGACTCACGACAGGAAAAAGGACGGAACCTGGTCACGTGCTGCTCTCATGAATATGAAACGTAACCAGCTTCCCTCTCTGCCTCTTGCCGAAGACCGCGAAATATTGGCCACCTTGGAAGGCGGAAAACAGACCTACTACTATGGCTATGACCAGGTACCCGCGCAGTTCGTGCTCAGAGATCCTCTGCCTGCCAAAGTGATGCCGGGAATCATTCGCACTGGACGCTGTTTCGCCAAACGCGGCGGCCTCTATACCGAGGTAGATGTCAGTACACCGTTATCGTGGGATGACATGGGAGCCTGGCGCTTCGCATTGAAGATTGCGCCCACCGGGAAAGGGAAATGGGGCGTAA
>Ga0066662_10001003_pt1 | contig 12697 bp, 11 predicted proteins | sample GraSoiAngelo_111_FD_133939 | JGI IMG/M metagenome (GOLD analysis project Ga0066662, IMG submission 133939) | Grasslands soil microbial communities from the Angelo Coastal Reserve, California, USA - 14_0903_12_40cm | ecosystem: Environmental > Terrestrial > Soil > Grasslands | place: USA... | reverse complement strand
CGATTGGGTCGAAGCCCGCCGTCGGCGCCTGCCTCGACGGCAACGTACGCATTCTCGTCACTGGAGACGACGGCGCTAGTGCGCACGCCGAGCCCATTCGCCACCTGCAACGTCGCCGTGCCCACGCCGCCGGCAGCACCGTGCACGAGGACGGTCTCGCCCGATTGCAGCCGACCGCGCGTCACCAGCGAGAACCACGCCGTGTGGTAGTTGAGGATGAGTCCGGCGCCTTGCGCGAAGTCGAGCTCGTCGGGCAGCGGGAAGGTCAGGTACGACGGCGCGACCGCCTGCTCGGCGAACCCGCCCAACATGCACATCGCCGCGACCCGGTCGCCGGTTCGCACCGACGCGGACTCAGGCGCGGACAGCACCACACCGGCCACCTCGCTACCCGGGACGAACGGCACCGGCGGCTTCAGCTGGTACATGCCGCGGGTCTGCAGCACCTCGGGAAATGCGACGCCCGCCGCGTGGACGTCGATCAGCACCTGGTCATCACCCGGCTGCGGCGCCGGCAAGTCGACGGTGCGCAGTGCCGTGTCCGGCCCGGTCAGCTCGACGATCTGAACAGCGCGCATCAGCAGGCGGTTACGCGTCGGTCAGTTCGGCGCGCAGCTCACGCTTGAGGAACTTCCCGGCCGGGTTGCGCGGGATCGGGTCGCGGCGGATCGAGATGACGGTCGGCACCTTGAACGGAGCCAGCTTGCCCGCCAAGAACTCCTGCAGCTCCTCTACCGTGAGCGTCTCGCCGTCGCGAGGCAGCACTGCCGCCGCGACCTCCTCGCCCAGCCGCGCGTGTGGCACTCCGAAGACGGCGGCCTCGTGCACGGCGGGATGCTCGTAGATTGCCGCTTCAACCTCTGCGCAGTAGATGTTCTCGCCCCCGCGCAACACCATGTCCTTCAGCCGGTCGTCGACGTAGATGAAACCGTCTTCGTCGACGTGCCCGATGTCGCCACTGCGCAGCCAGCCGTCGACGATGGTCTCAGCAGTTGCTTCCGGCTTGTTCCAGTAGCCGCGGATGAGGTTCGGGCCCTTGAACCAGATCTCGCCGCGCTCGCCGACCGGCAGCTTCTCGAACGTTCCTGCGTCGCGAATGTCGACTTCCATGCAGGCCGGCACGCGCCCCGCACTCGACGGCTTGGCAATTGCATCCGCGCCACCGATGCCCGGACCGAGCGCGTTGGTCTCCGTCATGCCGTAACCGAAGCCTGGGCGCGCAGCCTTGAAGTCGCTGTTGACCTGCTTCATCAGCGCCGGCGGCGGCGGCGCGCCGCCACCACCGACGACGAGCAGGCTGGAGGTGTCGAACTCGGAGAACCGAGGGTGCTGGAGCATGTCGATGCTCTGCGTCGGCACACCGATGAAGCTGGTGATGCGCTCCCGCTCGATCAGCTCCAGCGCCTTGCCCGGGTCCCACTTGTGCATGATGACGAGCTTGGAGCCGGCGATCAGGCAACCGAGCATGACCGGAACGCACCCGGTCACGTGGAACAGCGGGATGGCGAGGATCGTCGCCGGGTTCTCCGGCGGGTCCATGACCTCGTCCTCGGGACGCCACAGCGGGTCGATCGCCATCCGCGACGCGAAGCCCATCAGCGAGTTGACGAGTGCACGGTGCGGCGACACAGCGCCCTTCGGGCGGCCCGTCGTGCCCGACGTGTAAAGGATGGTCGCGTCATCCTCGGGATCGATCGTGACGTCCGGCAGCGGCTTGCCGGGGACGACGACGTCCTCCCACAGCTCCGCGCCCTCGATCGGCCCGTCGGCGTGCGCGACGAGGATCCGGCAGCCGAGCCGTTTGGCCGAGTCTCGTGCGATCTCGGCCCGCTTCGGATCCGCGATCAGAAGTGTTGCGCCGGAGTCCTCGAGGGCGTAGTCCATCTCGTCCTCGGTCCACCACGCGTTCATAGAGACGTTGATGGCTCCGATCGAGGTGATCGCGAGGAACGAGATGACCCACTCGGGGTAGTTGCGCATCGCGACCGCCACCCGGTCGCCCTTCTTGATGCCGAAGTGGTCGACGAGTGCGGCCGCAAAGGCGTCCGACTCGGCCATCGTCTCGGCGTACGAGCGGCGCTGGTCCTCATAGACGACGAACGGCTTGTCACCGTGCATCCGCCCGAACGCGTAGAAGTCGCGCAGGCTCTGCGGCGCGTTCTTGAAGACCTTGTAGGTGACCTCGCTGACCGTGTAGGGCACCAGCTCGAACATCTGCCCGGGACCGGTGGCCTGGGCGACCGCTTCGGCGTAGCTCATTGGCATGACCCCGACGTTACCGAACGTCGTTCGGTTGCGCAGCCCAGGTACGCGCCGCGCGTAGGTTGCCGTCATGGCGCTTTTCCACCGGGCAACGATCTCCCCGACGAAGGAAGAGCTCATCGCCACGTGGGCGCCCACCCAGCAGTGGGGCCCACCCCCGGAGGAGGACCTCCGCGTCCTCGGCTCCTACCGCTTCGACGACCCTGACGGCCGGGTGGGTATGGAGACGCACCTCTGCATCGCCGGGGACGTGCTGTTCCAGGTGCCGCTGACCTATCGCGACGAGCCGCTGGCAGCTGGCGAAGCCGCTGCCATCGCGCAGATGGAGCACTCGGTGCTCGGCGTCAGATGGGTGTACGACGGCCTGCGGGATCCGGTCTTCGTGATGATGCTGGCCGGCGTCGCCATGACCGGCCAGGGCGAGGCGCAGGGCATGGCCGTCTACGAGGACCGGTGGTACATCGCGCCGAGCAACGTCCGCATCCGCGGCGGCGGTTGGGGCCTTGAGCGCGTGCCTGTTGACGGGTTCGAGCTCGAAACAGACGACACGAGCGCGTCAGTGCTCCGCAACGACAGGTTCGAGCTGACGTTCTTCCGCCGGCCGACGCCGCGTCCCGCACCCGCGATCGGTCTCACCGCGACGCTGCCGACGGGTGACCAGGACGTCGTACTCGCAACCGTGCAGCAATGGCGCGGTTACGTGCCCTTGTAGTTGAACACCTGACGAAGCGTGTGCTGGACCTCGACGAGATCGGCCTGGTCGGCCATGACCTGGTCGATGTCCTTGTAGGCCTCGGGATGCTCGTCGAGCAGCACCGCCGCCTTGTCGGCGTTCCACGTGCGCTCGCCCATCGCTGCGGTCCGCGACTCGCCCGACAGCGACTTGCGGGCCTGGCCACGGCTGAGCCGGCGACCCGCTCCATGCGAGCACGAGTTGTAGGACGCCGCGCTGCCCTTGCCCTTCACGACATAGGACCGCGTGCCCATCGAGCCCGGGATCACTCCCTCGTCCCCGACGTCGGCCTTGATCGCGCCCTTACGCGTGATCCAGACGTCGCGACCGTGGTGGCGCTCCTGCTGGGTGAAGTTGTGGTGACAGTTGATCGTGCGAACGACACTGCCGTGCCCCACCACCTCGAACAGCGACCGAACCGCCGCATCCGCCATCCGCTGTCGGGACGCCATTGCGTAACGCTGCGCCCAGAGCATGTCGCGGATGTAGGCGGCGAACTCGGGCGAGCCCTGCACGAAGTAGGCGAGGTCGGGGTCCTCCAGCGTGATGAACCACGCCTTCGCCAGCTTCTTGGCAGTGGCGATGTGCTTGGACGCGAGCTGGTTGCCGATGCCACGCGAACCGGAGTGCAGCACCGTCCAGACCCGATCATCTTCGTCGAGGCAGACCTCGACGAAGTGGTTGCCGGAGCCGAGTGTGCCGAACTGCTCGGCGACGGTCCGCGTCTGCTTCGGGTTGAGCTCGGTGTTGGGAGTGCCGAGGTCGCCCAGTGCGGCATCGGTCCCTGCGAGCACCGAAGAGTGACCCTTGCCGATGCCGGCCGGGATGCGCTGCTCGATGAGCGGCATCAGTGCACGCAACGACTCGGGCAGGTCCGCAGCGACGAGGTCGGTCTCGGTCGCGATCATGCCGCAGCCGATATCGACGCCGACCGCTGCCGGAATGACGGCGCCGTCGGTCGGGATGACGCTGCCGACAGTGGCACCGATGCCGACGTGTGCGTCAGGCATCAGCGCGACGTGGCCGGCGACGAACGGCAGTCGCGCAGCGCGCGCGGCCTGGTCGATCGTCGACTGCTCGACGTCCGACGCCCACGACAGCAGTCGGGGCGCTACTTCACGTGCGGGCATGGCTCGATTGTCTCCTTATGCCTTGTGAACATCGCGGGTTGTGGGGTCAGAACGGCCAGGTCGTGTCGCGACCGCTCTCCAGGAGCGGGATCGCGGCGAAGGCCTGGTCGGTGAGGCCACCGAAGGTGTGCCGGTTGCCTACACCCGATGGCCCATGTCCGTAGCGATAACCGGCGACGTTGAACGTGTAGACCGGCACGTGCGCCGGCACCACTGCGGTCGGGTCCTCACCCGCCTCGCCTGCCCAGGCCTGCTCGTCGGTGACGAGTACGACGCGGTCGTGGCCGGCGTAGTGGCGACGTACGGCGTCCGCGGTGTTGGTGCCACCGAGCTCGCCGAACGCATCCGTCACCGCGAGCACCGAGGCACCCTTGCGCAGCCGAACGACACGCGAGGACGTGCCGAACTCGGCCAGGTCCGCGGACAGCGCCCGCACCGCGAGCGCCGTACCGAAGATCGCGGCCGCGTCCGCCCGGGTCACGCGTGCCTGCCGCGACAGCGGCGTGAACATGGAGCCAGACCGGTCCACCAGCACCAGCGTCCGGCCCGACAGTGCCGGGACGTTCGCCAGTGACGCCTGCAGTGCCCGTTCGAGCGCCCATCCCCACCGCAGTGACGGCGCGGCGCGATACGCCGAGAGGAACCGCAGCGGCAGCTGACGCGACCTCGCTACCTCGTCGGCGTCGGCCAGCCGCTGTGCGACGCCATCGGCGACCCCGTCGGACACACCGGCCTGGTCGAAGTTGCGCAGGTTGCGCAGCAGCGCCATGTAGCCCATCGCCGGGATCACGGCCTCCCACGCGACTTTGTCCAGCGGACCCTGAAGCCAGCCGGCGAGCGCCTCCCAGGTGACGCCGGCCGAAGCCAGCACGTCACCCGGTTCGCCGAGCGAACCGGTCAGCACCCCACGCCGCTCGGATGCCGGCAGCGCCAGCAACCGCTCGCGTGCCGTGAGCAACGGCAGCTCCGGCCGCACGCCGAACGCTCGATCGTGCCGGCGATCGAGGGCGTAACGGAACAGCGCTGCCTGGCGCGCGTCACGGGGAGCCGGGTGGGTGAGCTCGAGTACGTCGGCAAACCGGAACCCGCGCGCGTCGCCGTCGTACTTCACCAGCGACCGCTCCGAGTAGAGGTTGACCGCCACGTCGGCAACACCGCGCTTGACCGGCTGCGGGAGCCGCCGGCCGTAGCGAGACGTCCAATACGCGAGGAACTCCCCCGGCTCGTCCGCCCGCGCCAGCGCGGCGCGAACCAGCGCGCGGTTGCCACCCGCCTCTCCCGCAGCAATCCGTGCACGCACGGCTTCGGCCGCGGCGACTATCGCAACGGACCGCAGAAGCGCGCCGTTGCGCAGCCAGCCGACGAGACCGAGCGTCCACTCGAAGTCCTTGACCGCAACGCGAGCGACGAGCTCACGCAGCCGCGCGTCGCGCGCGTCGGCGTCTTCATAGAAGGTGTCGTCCGCAACCATGCTCGTGACGGCCAGGAGAAACAGCTCGCTCTTCGGGTCGCGCGCGTAGCCGGGCGCGCCTTCGTAGGTGTGACCGGAAGGCCGCTCCGCGGTGCTGATCACACTGATGCCGGTGCGCCGGGTCCGGCGCAGGTTGAACTTGCTCATCGTGCTGTCCCTCCTTCCGTTGTCTGTCGAGGTATGGATGTCCGGGGACAAGGTCGGCCGCGGGGCCGGGAGTCGAACCCGTTGTTGAGCCAGAAGTAACCGCAGCCTTCGCACCGGACATCGTTGGAGTGCTGTTCTTCAGTGGACGAAAGTGCCGAGAACCCAGCCGACGAGGGATTCGTTGCTCTACCAGCTGAGCTACATCCGGACTGGCCCGGACGACGGGACTCGAACCCGCGACACATGGCTGAAGTAGCCCTCGTCTTCGCACCGGCACGTTCGTCTGATCGCTGCGCGTTGGTAAGGCAGCCGCGCCCCTGCCCCGTCACTCATGTCCCTCTCGCGTCATGTCTGGCGCTCGGCGGAAATGCAAAAAAGCCGCCTGCAGCGACTCTGGCTGCGGCGGCTTCGACGTGAAGCGACTAGTCGCTTACGCGGTTCGCACCGCCACTCGGAGACCGCACAGGCTCATGCGCTGCTCGTTCCATCGCAAGGACATGCTCGTTGGCTCTTGCGGGCACGCGGGCATGCCGAGCGAGCGCATGACGCGCTGCCCTTCCGCGATCGCGTAGCCGTGCATCTCTTGCTCCCGTCAGCCGAGATCCCGCCGGGGTGGCGGGCCGTCGTACAGAGTGAGGCAGGCAACACCCGCAGTCAAAAGGATTTCTGGCTTTACGACGGAATCGCTCTATGCGCGTACGTCGCGTACATGCCCAGCACCAGCAAGGCGATCAGGCCGAAGTACGCGACGGTCATGATGCGTCGCTGTTGCGTGGTGAGTGTGTAGTAGGCGCGCGACTCAGCGGTGTTGCGGCCGCGGTAGCGGCGCCACGCCTCTCTGCCGCCGAGCAGCAGGATCAGCAGGATGACGAAGTTGGGGTGGTAGAGCATCAGCGCGACGAGACCTACAAGCCCGAGCAACCAGATCGACGGATGCAGGGCTGCGGCGGCGCGCCCGCCGTCGAGCGGCACCATCGGGATCAGGTTGAACAGGTTGAGGAAGAACCCGGTGAAGGCGAGCGCGTGCAGCAGTCCGCTTCCCGTGACGTCCCCCCACCACCAGCAGACGGCCGCGGCGGCCGCTCCGAACATCGGGCCGGCGATGCCGGACACCGCCTCGTGCCACGCCGACTTCGGTGCCTGGCGCATCTGCACGAATGCCCCGAGGAACGGGATGAAGGTCGGTGCGCCCGCCCTGATGCCCATGCGTCGTAACGCGACCACGTGCCCCATCTCGTGGACGAGGATCAACGCGACGAACCCTGCGCCGAACTGCCATCCCCACAACCACGCGTAGGCGACGATCGACACCAGCATGCTCGCGGCGAACGTGAACACCTTGAGCTTGAACAGGATGACGCCCCACTTGGCCAACGCAGCGCCGGCGGCGACGATCGGGCCCGTGAAGCGCTTCCAGGCCGAGGGTTCAGGCGCGGAGTAGCCCTGAGCCGGGACGTCGGCGTACTGCATCGGCTTCGTGGGCGAGACGGGCACGGCCGGCACGGCCGCCACCGGCGGCGGGGTCGGCTCCTCGGGGTCCACATCACGAGTATGCGGCGCGGGCCATTCGCTACGGCCCAAGTTGTGCGCTCCTATACTAAATCGGACAACATCCCGTTCTCGCGCTCCGAAAGCGCGCTTACGCCCGGCAACGCTGGGTACCTGATCGCTGACCGACCGTGTCCCACCTTTCGCGCCGTATCCGCGCCGTCCGCCGGCAGCTCGAGATCGTCGTACTCGAGCTGCTCGCCGCCGTGCTCGCGCTGGTGCGAATCGTCCGGGGTCGTCGACAGGCCCGCTGGGTGGCAGCGGGCGTCGCCGTGGCGGTTCTTGCCGTCGCGGCCACTGTTGCGCTACTTCCGCGGTCGACAACACATTCCGTTGCGGAGCAGACCCGTCCTTCGCCGCTGCCGTCCTTCAGCACGGAGCCCACGGCACCTGCCGCCGGCCTGCTGAGCCGAGAGGCATTCGCGGGGGCCGCCCACCGCGCCCCCGCCACCGCTCCACTGCAGCGGCTGCCCCAGGTCGACCTCAACGGGCTGTCCGTTGCCGGCATACCGCCGGCAGCGCTCGCGGCCTACGTCACCGCCGCTCGTACGACGGCCCGTCTCGACCCTGCGTGCCGTGTGCGCTGGTGGTTGCTCGCCGGCGTCGGCCTGGTCGAGTCCGGCCACGCGCGATCGGGCGGGTCGGCGAGCGCCAGGTGGAACGGCATTGCCCGCCCGCCCATCTATGGCCCCGTCCTGGACGGAAGCCACGGTTTCGCCGCCGTCCACGACACCGACCACGGTGTTTTCGACCATGACAACAAGTGGGACCGCGCGGTCGGTCCGATGCAGTTCCTGCCCTCGACGTGGCGGACGTGGGGCGGCACCGACAAGCACGGACGGGTCCGTGACCCCCAGGACATTCGAGCTGCGGCACTCGCGGCCGCGGGTTACCTGTGCGCGGGCGGCGCGGACCTGTCGCAGCCCGAGGGGATGGCGACCGCGATCTACAGCTACAACCACTCGTTCGACTACGTCCGGCTCGTGTTGTCCGTCGCGGCGAAGTACGCCGGTGTCGATCCCAACGCGCTGGGTGTCAACCGGCTGCCGCGTGACAAGCCGGCGAAGCAGAAGCATCAGAAGACGGCTGCCGCAAGCCCGTCGGCTGCGGCTTCCTCCGGCAGTGCCAGTGGTAACGGCAGCGGCGGCAGCAGCAGCCGACCGGCACCGTCGCCCTCTCCGAGCACCCACCCGTCGTCGGCCCACCCCTCGCCCGCGCCCAGCGGGCCGTCGCTTCCGCCGCTGCCGACGCCGACGTCGCCGTTCCACTAGTGGGCTTGTTCGAGGCCCGTGGGTTTGCCCCTATTCGTTCCCGCACACGGCCGACAAGTGGTGACGAGCCGCAGGTAAAGCCGTAGCCTTTGTTGTCGTGGAGGAGCGTCTTTCCGCTGCTGACGAGAGGTCGCGCATGGCTGACGAGCGAGACGCCATCGCAGACGCGCGTGACCGCGCGGCCGATGAGCGTGACCGGATCGCAGACGAGCGCGACAGCGCTGCTGATCGCCGTGACGCCGTCGCCGATGCGCGTGACCAGCGGCTGCGCGGTGTGGTCGACGATGCGGATCGGCGGGACCGCGAGGCCGAGCGTCGCGACCGTGCGGCGGAAACCCGTCATGCCGAGCATGCCGACGGGCAGGCGGCCATCGACCGCGCGCATGCCGGGCGTGACCGCGATGCCTCAGCTGCAGATCGCGCCGCGTTGCTCGACCGCACCGATCACGGTGCGGCGAGCAGACATGAGGCCGCGGACGACCGCTTCGACGCCGCCGTCGACCGGCTGAACGCCGACGACGACCGCAAGGTCGCCAAGGATGCTCGCCAGGCCGCAGCCGCCGACCGGGAGATGCCCGCTCGCGAGACCTAGGCCGGCGCGCGGCCTGAGCCTGATTCCAGGCGGTCCCCGACGGTTCTTCTCACCATCGAGGACCTAGACCTGCGCTAGCGAGGAGGCCTCCGCAGGTCTTGCGCGTCTGGTTCCCCGCTCGTCGTGGCGTATCCCCCTTACCGGGCTACCGTGGTCAAAATCCGCGGCCACGATCGAGAGCGAGTCAAGTGAGCAGTCCGGCGTACACCGCGGCGCTCGAGGTTCTGAGTCGAGGTGTCGACACCGATCTCCACGCGGCGCTTCTGGCCGCGTTGAAGCCCCTGTCGGGCCAGGATCCGATCATCTACCTGGCCGACTTCGCGCACCTGACGCTGATCCCCGTGCTCGCCAACGACCCGAAGCGGGCGACACCCGACGAGGACATCGCGTCCACCATGGCGGGACGCGCGTTCATCAGCCGCGAAGCAGTCACCGCGCAGCGCGAGGATGGCGTCCGGGTGTGGGTGCCGCTCCTCGAAGGCACGATGCGCACCGGCGTCCTTGCTGTCACGCTGCCGAGCGTCGATGACGAGATCATCGCCAGCCTGCGGATGCTCGGCGTCTTCGCCGGCCTTGCCCTGGCCGCGAACGCTCCGCTCACCGACCTGGTCCATCTGCGTCGGCGAGGCAGATCGATGTCACTGGCGGCGACGATGCAGTGGGGGCTGATGCCTCCGCTGTCCGCCTCAACCGAGCGGGCGGCCATCGCTGGCGTACTGGAGCCGGCGTACGACATCGCCGGAGACGGCTTCGACTACACGGTCAACAGCGATGTCATCGAGTTCGCAATCCTCGACGGGATGGGTCACGGGGTCGCGTCCAGCATGCTGACCGGACTTGCCATCGGCGCTTACCGGCATTCGCGGCGTGAGCGCTCATCGTTGCAAGAGATGCACTGCGCGATCGAGACGGCGATCGAACAGCAGTACGCCGGAGAAGCCTTCGCCACCGGCATCGTCGGACGGTTGTCGACGATCACGGGTGAGCTGGACTGGTCGTGTGCCGGTCACCCGGCCCCGCTGGTCCTCCGAGACCGACGAGTCGTCGCGGAGCTGACCTGCGAACCGAACCTGCCGTTCGGCCTGGGTGACGATGCAGATGTTCACGTCGGCGTGCAGTCATTGCAGCCAGGTGACGCCGTCCTCCTTTATACCGACGGGGTCGTCGAGGCGCGAACCGCGGAGGGTGAGGAGTTCGGCCTTGACCGGCTCATCGATCTGTTCGAGCGCGAGGCCGCGTCAGGCCGGTCCGGCGAGGAGTTGCTGCGACGCGCGGTTCGCGCCGTGCTCGACTATCAAGTTGACGACTTGCGCGACGACGCGACGATGCTGCTCCTCGAGTGGTCCGGTCCCCCGCAGCCACTCGACTCGCAGATCCCGCCCCAGCGGCCCGCGCTGTCTATCGGCTAGGTCGCAGCGGGCGCGTACCGCGAAGTCAGGCCCGCTGTTGCGTGGGTCTCGGCTGTGGCCCGCGCCGGTGCGCGCTGCGTCACAGCGGCGGCGGTCGCGAACGCGAGCAGGATCAGCAGCGGTCCCGTGTTGGGGTCGGTCGACTCGCCGCTGAACAACTGACCGAAGCCTTGCCCGAAAGCCCAGAATCCTGCGGCGAGCAAGCCGCCGGCGGTGGTGGCGGCGACGCGAGGTGCACCGGGCACGATCGCTGCAACTGCGATCAGTAGCGGCAGGACGATGAACGCGACGACGACGGCCCCGTGGTGGTCGACATTTGCGGCCAGCATCCGCGTCGGATGCGCGAGCCATCCCGGCACACTGCCGGCGTCGTCTCGGAGCGCCGCAGCAATGTCGCCGGCGCTGTTCTGGCCGGGCAGAGCCTGGAACAGCGCGCCGATCGCCCAGACGGCGACCCAGCCGACCACAGCGAACGTTCCGGGAGCCTCTCCCCGCCCGTCGACGGTGTCGCGAGGCAACGCAGCGAGCGCGATCACGGCATAGACGAGCACCGCTCCGGGCGCACCCGTGAGCAGCATCGCGTGCCCGCTGGCGAGACCGCCCAGACCTTCCCCGAGCCACCACACCGATGCGCTCCAGGCCAGCGAGGCGAGCAGCGCCAGCCGCGACGTCCGTCGTACGACCAACCCGATGGCGATCGCGAGCTGCACGAGCGCGAAGGCAACGTTGATGGCGACGGGATGCGCAGCAATGACGTGGCTCGCGAAGTGCACGGGGCCGGCGACGAAGCCCGGCTGCCCGTCCCCCACGGGACTGATCGCGTCGTGCGCGAAGGCACGCGTGAACATGTACGGTTGGAACTGCAACGCGGCATCGAGCAGCCACAGCGCGGCGAGCGCGAGTTGAAGTCCTCGGCGGGTGATGCGCATTGATCTCTCCCCTACGGCGGTCCGAACGTTGGAACTAGTTCGCACGAACCGCCCCCGCGGTTCTGTCCACGCCTGCGACGGATCGTAGGCAGGTTCAGAGTGCGTCCGCCGGGTCTTTGACCATCTGGCCGCCGCGCTGACGGATTGGCGCAACAAGCGCTGCGACGTACAGCGCAGTGGCGACAGCGATGATGCCGAAGCTCGGCGGCACCCGCGGCACGGCGTACGCGAGGGTGAGCCCGGCCCACACCGAGACGACGGCGATCGCTACGGCCGTGACGGCTCCACGAGCGGGTGTCGTGGTCAGCTGCAGCGCGGCGCCGGCGGGAGCGGCGAGAAGACCGAGCAGCAGCAACGCGCCTACGACCTGGGTGGCTTCCGCGGCTGTTGCACCGGTCAACGCAAGGAAGCCGAGTCCGATCGCACGCACCGGCAGACCACGCGCCGCAGCGACAGCGTCATCGACGGTCGTGAACAACAGTGGCCGCCAGCCAAGTAGGACTGCGACGATGACACCCGCCGCGATAACGACGGCCAGCCAGGTTCGGCCGGCGTCGAGGCCGAAGATGGAGCCGAAGAGCACATTGACGCCGGCCGTTCCGTTGGTGCCGCTGCGCCTCGTCGTGTAGAGCGTGAGGAACAGCACGCCGAGCCCGAGGATCCATGCGAACACGCCGCCGATGACCACGTCGTCAGCACGCCCGCGGGGTCCGAGCAGACCCATCGCGACGGCGACAGCGATGGTGAGCACGTAGAGGCCCAGTCGCGCGTCGAGCCCGGCCGCGAGCGCAGCCAGTGCGCCGGTGAAGGCAACATGGCTGAGCGCGTCGGCGGTGAACACCTGCGCGCGCAGCACCAGGAAGTAGCCGACCAGCCCGGACACGACCGCGACTGCGGTGCCGGCGAGAAACGCGTGCTGGATGAACGGATGCGACAGCATGTCGGCGATCCACGTCCAGGGCATGTCACGCGCTCCCGGCGGCAACGAGCAAACCGGGCCCACGGCGACCGAGCGCACCCAACAGCGAGCTCGCGGCTACGACGGCGACGTACTCAGCAAATGCAATCGTCGACAGCCAGAACCCGATCGGGTACGGCGAGAAGAACGCGACGCCGAGTGCAACCCACGTCGTCACCAGCGCCAGCAGCACCGACAGTGCCAGCCCGCGCGCCGGGCGGGTGGTCAGCCGCTGCGCCGTCGCCGG
>Ga0066662_10001002_pt1 | contig 12700 bp, 10 predicted proteins | sample GraSoiAngelo_111_FD_133939 | JGI IMG/M metagenome (GOLD analysis project Ga0066662, IMG submission 133939) | Grasslands soil microbial communities from the Angelo Coastal Reserve, California, USA - 14_0903_12_40cm | ecosystem: Environmental > Terrestrial > Soil > Grasslands | place: USA... | reverse complement strand
GCCACCGCGACGCCGACGCCGGTCGCCACGGCGACTCCGTCGCCGACGCCAACTCCAACCCCGACGCCCACCCCAACCCCGACGCCGAGCCCGACGCCATCACCCGCGCCGGCTCCCATCGGCGGCAGCGCCGTCACGATCTCGCTCACCAAAGTGGGCTCGAGCGCGCAGTTCACCGTCACCGAGAACGGCTACTCGGGACCGCTGACCGCGGCGAACGGGTCACCGTCCTGCGCGGGTATCGCCACGTTCGCACCGGCCTCCGGGACCGGGCCGAGCGCGACGTTCACCGTCACGGCGGTCGGCGCCGGAACGTGCGCGATCGTCGTCACCGACAATCACGGCGGATCGGTCGGCGTCAACGTCACGGTCACTACCACGACCGGCAACATCAGCAGCGTCAGACGGCTGCCGCACTGACCCGAGCGTAGGCTCGAAACCAACGGCCCGTCGCGATTCGGTATCGCGGCGGGCCGTCTGTTATCCCGCGTCGTTGCAGGCCGGTTCGAGCCGCCGTTTGTACGCCGTGTACGGCGGGAACGTGTACGAACAATCCATTCCATCGATTCATGAGGAGACTCGCACGATGGCAGCATCGACCGGCGGCCGCAAGAAGGCCGCTACGCGCAGGGGTGCCGCGAAGAAGAGCGGCGGAAAGAAGACCGGGACGCGCAAGAGCACCGGGAAAAAGAGCGTCGCCGGCAAGGTCAGCGCGGGCGCGAAGAAGGTCGCGAAGGGTGCGAAGAAAGCCGCGGGCCGCGCGAAGAAAGCCGTCGGAGCGACGCGCAAAGCCGCGACGGGCGCCGCGAAGAAGACCGCCGGCACCGTGAAGAAGGCGACGCGCGGCGCGCGCAAAGCCGGCGAAGTGCTCAAACAAGCCGGTGACGTGTTCGAAGCGGGCGCGGCCGTCGTCGAGACCGTCGCCGCGAAGGTCGGCGACGTCGCGAAAAAGGGCACCCGCGGGGGCGCGAAGCGCCCACGCCGCAAGTCACAAGCCGCGTCCACCTGACCCAGCCGTGAACGACGACCGCCGGCGACGCTATGCGCCGGCGGTCTTCGTCATGCCGGCTATGCGGTGACGATCTTCGCCGCGGTTTCGAGGCCCAGTTCCTCGATCGACGTCTCGCGCATCTTGTACTTCTGAACCTTGCCGCTCACCGTCATCGGCCAGCCGTCGACGAACAACACGTAGCGCGGGATCTTGTAGTGCGCGATCTGGCCCTTGCAGAAGTCCTTGATCTGCTGCTCGGTGGCCTCCGCGCCCTCGTTGAGGATCACCCACGCGCACAGCTCCTCCCCGTAGCGTTCGTCGGGCACGCCGATCACCTGCACGTCCTTGATCGCCGGGTGCGTGTACAAGAACTCCTCGATCTCGCGCGGGTACACGTTCTCGCCGCCGCGGATCACCATGTCCTTGATGCGCCCGCTGATGTTCAGGTAGCCGTCGTCGTCCATCGACGCGATGTCGCCGGTGTGCATGTAGCGCGCCGCGTCGATCGCGGCCGCCGTCGCGTCGGGGTTCTCCCAGTAGCCGAGCATCACGGAATAACCGCGCGTGCACAGCTCGCCCGGCACGTTGCGCGGGACGATGCGGCCTTCGGGGTCGACCACCTTCACCTCGATGTGCGGGTGGACGCGGCCGACGGTCGCGGTGCGCTTCGCCAGCGGATCGTCGGTCATCGTCTGCGTCGACACCGGCGACGTCTCCGTCATCCCGTAGCAGATCGTCACCTCGGGCATGTGCATCTCGCTCTGCACGCGCTTCATCACCTCGATCGGGCACGGCGAACCTGCCATAATGCCGGTGCGCAGCGTTCCGAGGTCGTAGTCCTTGAAGTTCGGCAGCGCCAGCTCGGCGATGAACATCGTCGGCACGCCGTAGAGCGACGTGCACTTCTCTTCGACGACGGCTTCGAGCGTGAGCTGCGGGTCGAACGTCCAGTTCGGGATGACGATCGCTGCGCCGTGCGTCGTGCACGCGAGGTTCCCGAGCACCATCCCGAAGCAGTGGTAGAACGGCACCGGGATGCACACGCGGTCGTGCTCGGCGTAGCGGCAGCCCTCGCCGATGAAGAAGCCGTTGTTGAGGATGTTGTGGTGCGACAGCGTCGCGCCTTTGGGGAAGCCGGTGGTCCCGGACGTGTACTGGATATTGATCGGCTCGTCGAACTGGCAGCGCGCCTTGCGCTCCGCGAGCGCCGCGTCGTCGCAGCCGCCCGCACGCGCGACGTAGTCGTCCCAGCTCGTCTCGCGGCCTTCGGGCGCGGTGTCGCCGGCGATCACCACCTCACGCAGCGCTGAGAGCGAGCCGCGCACTTCGCGCACCATCGCGAGATATTCGCTCGTCTTGTAACGGTCCAGCGTGATCAGCGTACTGACGCCGCTCTGGCGCAGCGCGTACTCCAGCTCGGAAAGCCGGTACGCGGGGTTGACGTTGACCAGGATCGCCCCGGCTTTCGCCGTGGCGTACTGCGCCAGCACCCACTCCAGCGAGTTGGGCGACCAGATGCCGACGCGCTCGCCGTGCTCCACGCCGCTCGCGACGAAGGCTTTCGCCAGCCGGTCCGTCTCCGCGGCGAACTCCGCGTACGTCAGCCGGCGGTTCTGATGGACGGACACCACCGCGTCGTTGCCGGCGAACCGCCGCGCGATGCGGTCGAGGTTGTCGCCGATGGTCTCCCCGAGGAGCGGCACGGGGCTCGCCCCGTGAGCGTAGGACGAAAGCGCCATGTGCCTTCGCTTCGGCGAAGGCGCCGCGGTCCGCCTTTGATCGCCGGCGCAGGCTTTTGCGGCGAGGGGCGAAGCACATGGCGTGGCGCTCACCTCTCGCGCGGGCCGCGCCGTTGCGACGGCCGGCGCCGTACTGCTCGCCGTCGCGTGTTCACCGCGACCGCACGGCCCGGCGAGCGCGCCGCGCGGCATGCTCTTCGCCGCGGGACCGTCTATTGAGACCGATCGCGGCGGTTTGCCGCCGCGCGACACGCGCGTCTTCCGTGACGGCCGGCTCGTCGCGACGGTGCACGGGCGCGTCCTTGCAGCCCGCGATCGCGCGAAGCGGTCGCTGCTCTACGACGAGCTCGCCGGACGGGCACGTTCGATCGGCGGCGGCGCTTGGCGGCCGTTCGATCCGTGCCCGGTCTCCTACCATCTGTCGGGGCGGACGATCGCGCTGTCGCCGGACGGCAGCCGAGGCCTTTGCGTCGGCGAGGGCGACCATGATTACGACTGGCTTTTCCTCTTCGATCCCGCTCATCCGAACGCGGGGCGCCGGCGCATTTTCGAAGCGTCGGACGGTTATCCGTCCAACGCCGCCTGGCTCGACGACAGCCGGATCGCGGTTCAGGAATTCCGCCGGAGCTGCGGTCGCGTGTTCAAGCACATGCCTACCGGCTTGGCGATCGTCGACCTCAACGGCCGCGTGCTCGAGCGCGGGCCGTGCACGCACGGCCTGGTCGCGGGGTCCCACGGGCCGATCTTGGTGAAGGCCGTCACCGACTGGCGCGGCTGGGTTCGCGTGGTCCGCGTGCTGACGGGCGACGCCGTTTCCCGCACGGTATTTTCGGCGGACGGCGGGCGCTCGTGGACTCCCGGACTGCCGCAGTTCGCGGACGCGGACGGCCGCGTGTTCTACCTCGACGCGGAAGACCCGCAGAGCGGGCTCCGCGTCGACGGGATGGTGACGCCGGTCGATCACATCAGCTCCGCCGTGTGGGCGCGCTGGTGAGCGACACGCTCTCGTTCGTGATCGGGAAGCCGCGCGCAGATGACGAACCGCAGGGCATGACCACGTTCGCGATCCCGCATGACGATCTCGTCGCCGTTCGGCGGCGGCTGCACGCCGCGCCCGAGCTTTCGATGGTCGAGCACGAGACCGCCGCGTTCGTCGCCGTCGAGCTCGGCAAGCTCGGGCTCGACGAGGTGCGAACCGCGATCGGCATCACCGGCGTACTCGGCACGCTGAAGGGCGGCAAGCCCGGGCCGGTGACGCTGCTGCGCGCCGACATGGACGCGCTGCCGATGACCGAGCTCAACGACGTGCCGTACAAATCCACGCGCGCCGGTGCGATGCACGCGTGCGGGCACGACGGGCACGTGTCGATCTTGCTCGCGGCTGCGCGCACGCTCGCCGAGCGGCGCGCCGAGGTGCCCGGCACGCTGGTCTTTTGTTTTCAGCCCGGTGAAGAAGGCTACGCCGGCGCGAAGAAGATGATCGACGACGGCGCGCTCGAGAACCCGCACGTCGACCGCACGTTCGCGCTGCACCTGTACAGCGGGCTGGATGCCGGCAAGATCGGCGTGCGCGACGGCGCATTTTTCGCGTCGGCCGACGAGTTCGACCTGACGATTCGCGGCAAGGGCGGGCACGGCGCGATGCCGCAGCTCGCGGTCGATCCGATCGCGGCGGGGGCGTACGTGGTAACGCTGCTGCAGAGCATCGTCGCGCGCGAGGTCGCGCCGAAAGACCCCGCGGTCGTGACGGTCGGCCAGTTCGTCAGCGGAACGACGTTCAACGTGATCCCCGACGAGGCGAAGATGAAGGGCACCGTGCGCGCGTTCGACGCGGGCGTGCGCGCGTCGATGCCCGAGCGCATGCAGCGCATCATCAAAGGACTCGCGGAAGCGCTGCGGTTCGAGTTCGAGTTCGACTACCACTGGTCGTACCCGCCGACGGTGAACGCGCGCGAGGTCAACGACGTCGTGCGCGACGTGGGCCGGCGCGAGCTCGGCGCCGAGAACGTCGTCGAGCACGACATCGTCATGTGGGCCGAGGACATGTCGTTCATGCAGGAAGAGCGTCCCGGGGCGTACTTCATCGTCGGCGCACGGGGTGGCCCTGCATCGGCGTTCCCGCACCACAACGCCCGCTTCGACATCGACGAGCGCGCGCTCGGCGTCGGCTACCGCATGATGGTCGCGCTGGGGCTCCAGGGCTGAGGACCGCTTTCTCGGCGAAGTCTCATGCGCTCCTCATCTTGGACTCAAACTGTTCTCATGAAGCGAGCGTACCTTCGGTAGAACACCCTGTTCTTCCGAGGAGTGATCGTGTACGCACCCCGCAGCCAGGCCATTTCAGCACCCGTCGCCCTACGGCTCATCGGCGTGCTCGACGCGGACCTCGTCACGGCGTTCACGGCGCTCGTGCGCGGCATGGTGGGCTTTGAGAACGCGACGGTGATCGTCGACGTGCGCGACCTCGAGCTGTACGGCGAGGCCGACCTCGCCGCGTTCGTCGCCGCCGTGCGCCGCGCGCGCTGCGAAGGCCGTGACGTGCGCCTCGACACGCGCAGCCTCGCATGGCGCCGCATCGTCAAGAGCGAGCTGCCGGCGATGCCGGCGGTGGAAACCGAGTCCGGCTCCGACATCCGGCGCACGGTGATCCTCGCGCACAGCGTGCGCAAGCGCCGCAGCCGCTAGCACAGCAAGCGAAGCGCCGCCGCTAGCAGAGCGATGCGCCGGGGCGTTCGACGGTTCGCCCTTTGCACAATGACAGCGGCGTCCCGGTGGCCGTATGGTGGAGCATGCGCCATGAAGAGCACGACGCGTGCGGGGTCGGCTTCCTCGCCGACCTAGCGCAAAAGGCTTCCCACGACGTCGTTCGCCTCGCGCTCGAAGCCGTCGGCGCGATGGAGCACCGCGGCGCGCGCGCGTCCGACGGGCGCACCGGTGACGGCGCCGGGATCTTGATCGAGACGCCGCGCGCGCTGCTGCAGCGCGAGCTCGCGGCGGCGCACGTGCGCGTCCCCGACCAGCACCTCGCGGCGGTGTGCGTCTTCTTGCCGCGCGCGGAGGAGCTCGCCGCGGCGATGCGCGCGCGCATCGAGCACGCGATCCGCAGCGAAGGCGTCAAGCCGATGCGCTGGCGCGTGCCGCCCGTCGATCCCGCCGTGCTGGGCGCCCACGCCGCGGCGACCGCGCCGTCCTACGAACAGCTGCTGGTCGACGTCGGGCCCGGCAACGCGCGCGAGCGGATGCGCTCGGTGCGGCGCACCGTGATTCGGACGCTGCGCGAAGAGAACGACGCCGCCACGCTGGTGAGCGCGTCCACCACCAAAGTGGTGTACAAAGGCTTGCTCTCGTCGAGCGAGCTCGGCGCATACTTCGCCGACCTGCGCGATCCCGCGTGCACGTCGCGCTACGCGACGTTCCACCAGCGCTTTTCGACGAACACCGCGCCGAGCTGGGCGCTGGTGCAGCCGTTCGGCACCATCGCGCACAACGGCGAGATCGACACCATCACCGGCAACCGCGCGTGGATGCGCGCGCGCGGCATCGTGTCGCCGCGCGGCGCGAGCGACTCGCTGGAGTTCGACGTCGCGGTCGACGCGATGGTCGGTGCGGGCTACCGCGTCGACGAAGCGGTGGACTTCATGCTGTCGCCCGCGGTCGAGGACCACGACGATCGCTTGCGCGCGTACTACGACGCGCACGTGCCGACGATCGAGCCGTGGGACGGGCCCGCCGCGATCGTGTTCGCCGAAGGCGACCGCGTCGGCGCGGCGCTCGACCGCAGCGGCTTTCGTCCGCTGCGCTGGTGCCGCACGGAGTCCGGCAAAGTGCTCGCGGCGTCGGAGACCGGTGTGGTGGACTTCGGCGACGACGAGATCGTCGAGCGCGGCCGGCTCGGCCCCGGCGAGCGCATCACCGTGCGCTTCGCGACGGGCGAGCTGATCCGGCCCGCGGCGTTTCGTGCGTTCCGCCGCCACGGCGCGGACTTCCGCGCGACCGTGCAGTCGTGGCGCTTCGAGCCGCCCGCCGACATCACGTCGCTCCCGCCGCAGGCCGAGGCGCTGCGGCGCGACCTCGTGCGCTTCGGGTACACCAAGGACGAGCTGCTCGGCGTCGTCGGGCCGCTCGCGGACGGCACGGAAGCGACCTCGTCGATGGGCGACGACGCGGCGCTGCCGTTCCTCGAGCGCCGCATGCCGGTGACGGAATATCTGCGCCAGCGCTTCGCGCAGGTGACGAACCCGCCGATCGACGCGCTGCGCGAAGGGTTCGTGTTCGACATGCGCGCGTGGGTCGGCAGCGGCGCGACGAACGGCGACGTGCCCGCGCCGGGCAGCATCGTCACGATCGAGTCCGCGCTGCTCGAAGAAGGCGCGTTCGACGCGCTGGCCTACGACACGCGGCTGATCACGCACCGCATCGCGCTCGACTGCGCGCAGACCGGCCTGCGCGCGCGCATCACGCAGATCGCCGACGAGGCGGAGCGCATGGTCGGCGAAGGCGCGAGCTATCTCGTGCTCGACGACCGCCACGCGGTGCTGCCGGTACCCGCGATCCTCGCGGCCGGCGCGGTCCACCAGCGTTTGACCGACAAAGGCCTGCGCATGCAGGCGTCGATCGCGGCGTGCGACGGCGCGGCGCGCGACGCGCACGCGTGCGCCGCGCTGATCGCCGCCGGCGCGAACGTGGTGACGCCGTGGCTGGCCGCGCGCGCGTCGGTGGCGCAAACGGGTTCCGCGGCGGCGTACCTGGACGCGCTGCGCGCCGGTCTGGTGAAGATCCTCGCGAAGCTCGGCATCTGCACGCTGCGCTCGTACGTCGGCGCGCAGACGTTCGAGGCGCTGGGCCTGCGGCGTGAGATCGTGCAAACGTGCTTCCCCGGCATGGCGGTGCACGTGCAGTCGCTGGGCTTCGACGAGCTCGAAGAAGACCTGCGCGCATGGGACGCGCTCGCCCGCGAGCCAACGGAGCTGCCGCAGCGCGGGCTGTTCCGCTTTCGCCGTGACGGCGTGCGCCATTCCTTCGATCCGCCGCTGCTCAAGAATCTGCGCAAGACGATCGTCGCGCGCGACGAGGTCGCGTTCTATGCGCTGTCGGACGCGCTCGAAGCGCGGCCGGCGATCGCGTTGCGCGATCTCGTCGAGCCGGTCGCGCTCGGCGACCCGATCCCGCTCGACGACGTCGAGCCCGAAGAGGACATCCTCGAACGTTTCGTCACCGCCGCGATGTCGCTGGGCGCGCTTGGCCCCGAAGCGCACGAGGCGGTCGCGCTCGGCGCGAAGACCGCCGGCGCGCGCAGCAACGGCGGCGAAGGGGGCGAGGACCCGTCGCGCACGCTCAACGAGATCAAGCAAGTCGCGTCGGCGCGCTTCGGCGTGTCCGAAGACTATCTCGCGACCGCCGGCGAGCTGGAGATCAAGATCGCGCAAGGCGCGAAGCCCGGTGAAGGCGGTCAGATCCCGGGGTTCAAGGTGACGGCGGAGATCGCGGCGCTGCGCGGCGCCGCGCCGGGCCAGTCGCTCGTGTCGCCGCCGCCGCACCACGACATCTACTCGATCGAAGATCTCGCGCAGCTCATCTACGACTTGCGCCGCGCGAACCCCAAGGCGAAGATCGCCGTCAAGCTCGTCGCGCAGTCGGGCATCGGTTTCGTCGCGAGCGGCGTCGCGAAAGCGTGGGCCGACGTCGTGCACGTCGCGGGGCACGACGGCGGCACCGGCGCGTCGCCGCTGGGTTCCATCAAGCACGCGGGCTTGCCGTGGGAGCTCGGCCTCGTCGAAACGCACCACACGCTCGTTGCGAACGGGTTGCGCGGCCGCGTGAAGCTGCGCGTCGACGGCGGCTTCAAGAGCGGCCGCGACGTGGTGCTCGCGTCGATGCTCGGTGCGGACATGTTCGGGTTCGGCAGCGCGCTGCTCGTCGCGCTGGGCTGCATCTACGCGCGGCAGTGCCACCAGAACACCTGTCCCGTCGGCATCGCGACGCAGGACGCCGCGCTGCGCGGCAAGTTTCCCGGCAGCGCCGAGGACGCGGAGACGTTCCTGCGCTTCGTCGCGCGCGACGTGCGGCGGCGCCTCGCGGCGCTGGGCGCGCCGTCGCTCGACACGATCCATGGCCGCAGCGATCTGGTGCGCCCGCGCTACGAGCGCGCGCGCGGGATCGATCTCGACGAGGTGCTGCGGCTACCCGAGACGCGCGCGCCGCTCGACTTCGCGCGCGTCGACGACGCGCACCTCGACGACGCAGCGGTCGCAGGCGGCGTGCAGCGCATCACGCCGGCCGACCGCGCGGTGGGAACGCGCATCGCGTACGACGTGGTCGTGCGCAAAGCGCGCGGCGAGTACGTCGCGCCCGCGACGTATCGGTACGACGGCAGCGCGGGCCAGAGCTTCGGCGCGTTTCTCGCCGCGCCGCTCTCGCTGGAGGTCGACGGCGACGCGAACGACGGCGTCGGCAAAGGGATGAGCGGCGGGACGCTGGTCGTGCGCGGCGCCGGGCGACCCGACGAGCCGGCGATCGGCAACGCCTGCTTCTACGGCGCGCGCGGCGGCGCGGCGTTCGTGCGCGGCACCGCCGGCGAGCGGCTCGCGGTGCGCAACAGCGGCGCGACGATCGTCGTCGAGGGCGCGGGCGACCACGCGTGCGAGTACATGACGAAGGGCACCGTCGCGATCCTCGGCGCGACGGGCCGCAACCTGGCGAGCGGGATGACGGGCGGCGAGCTGTTCGTGCTGCGCGAGCACGCGACGCGGTTGGGGCCGACGCCGCTGGTCGCGCACGAGCTGGACGCGGATGCGGCGGAACGCCTGCGCGCGCTGCTCGCGCGCCACGCCGCCGCGACTGGCTCGCAGCGCGCGCGCGACTACGTCGCGGGCGACCCCGCGGCGCTCGCGGCGTTCGTGCGGCTTGCGGTCGTCGTGCCGCAGCCCGCCGCGCTCGCCGCCGCCCCCTGACGGTACGCGAAAGGAGCGATCCGCAGGCGGGCGCAACCCTCGGCGCGATGACGGTCGCCGAACGCGTCTGCGTGCACTGCCACCAGCCCGTGGCGACGCCGTTCTGCGTCGCATGCGGGGCCGACGCCGGCGGTGCGAGCTTCCCGCTGACGCGCACGTCGAGCGAGGTGGCCGCGCTGATGCGCGGCGTGAGCCTCGGCGGCGGCGGCGCGCCCGGATTGTGGACGTTCGCGCACGGCACGCCCGTGCTGGGGTCGCTGTACTGGCTGTTCTGGCTGCCGCTCCCGCCGGTGTCGCTGGGGATCGCCGTGTACTTGTTCTTCAACGGCAACCGCATCGCGCTGCAGCGGCGGCGCTATCGCGATCCGCAGGAGTTCCGTGACGTGGAGCGGGCGTGGGCGATCGCCGGCGGCGTGCTGCTCGGGCCGACGCTGTTCTTCACGTTGGTTTGGGCGGTCGCGACGCTCGCGTTTCTGGCGCACGCCGGGCTGCTGCGATGACGACCACGGCGCAAAGCGGCTGCTGGTCGTGCGGCACGCCGCCGGTGGGCCGCTACTGCGGCGAATGCGGCGTCGAGCTCGCCGCATGCGGCGGCACGTGGCAGGACACCGTGTATCTCGGGCCGCGCAACGCGGCGCTGTACCGCCGCGCGCCGCGCGAGATCCGCGCGCTGATCCCGGTGCTGTTCGAGCCGTTCCGGCATCTCGACGCGATCGCGCCCGGCCGCTGGCGCAACGTCGCGCTCATCGCGATCATGGGGATCGCGCCGCTCGCGTTCATCAGCTACTTCGAGGCGCACAAGGACGCGGTCGACGCGTTTCGCGTGCTCGGCTTGTATTTCTCCGCGCTGTGGGCGCTGTTCTTCGCGTCGGCGTTTCGCGCGACGGGCATTCGCTGGCGGCTCGGGCTCGCGGCATACTTCGGTACGACGCTCGTCGCGATGACGCTGCTGCTCGTGTCGCTGGCGCTGAACATCGAGCTGCTGCGCGGCCCGCTCGTCGCCGCGCGCAGCGTCTGGATTGCGATTCCGTCCGCGATCGCGTTCATCGGGTTTCCGGAAGAGCTGACCAAGTCGCTCGTGCTGTTCGCGATCTGGCGCTTCGGCGGGCCGTTACCCGCGTTGCGCGCGTTCTTGTTCTACGGCTTGATCTCGGGGCTGGGCTTCGGCATCAAGGAGGGCGTGCATTATCAGCTCGGACCGTATACCGCGGCGGCGTCGAAGTCGGGCGCGTTCGCGGGGTTCTATCTCGACAGCGTGCTGCGGCTGACGTCGCTGCCGTTCTTTCACGCCGTGTGGACCGGGATCGCCGCGTGGCTCATCTGGTTCGCGGCGCGCATCCCGTCCGCGCGCGCGGGACTGCTCGTGCTCGCGATCGTGATCCCCGCGACGTTCCATGGGCTCTACGACGCGCTGGTCGACCGCGCGCCGGTGCTCGCCCTGGTCGTCGTCGGCCTGAGCATCGTGCTGCTCGGCATCTACGCCGCGTCGGCGGCGCAGTTCGAGCGCTGGTTCGGGCTCGAGGTCGACGACGACGACGGCGTGGTGGTGCCGGTTACGGCTGCGGAGGCGGGCTCGGCGGCGGTTCGGTAGCGCCGGCACCGCCGGTCGCGTCCGATGCGCCCGTTGCGCCCGACGCGGCGGAGCCCGTCGCGTCGGTCTTCGGCGCGGTCGCCGCGTGCACGGCGCTGCGCGCGGCGTCCGCGGCCTTCGCGGCTTGGTCGGCGAACATGCTCAGGCCCTGCTGCGCTTGCGAGGCGCCCGCCTCGAGCACGCTCTTGCCGGTCGCGATGAACGTGCCGGCATGCTGCAGCGCGGCATTGTACTGCTCTTGCGCGGCGGCCGTGACGTTGGGCGCCTGCTCGATGAGCGTCTTCTGCAGATCTTGCGCTTTGGCGACGGCCTCTTTGACCAGCGGCTGCGCCTGTTCGACGCCTTTTTGCAGCGCGTCGGCCGCGAGCTGCTGCATGTGCTTCGCCTGCTCGATCGCCTTGTTGAAGAAATCCATGAGGTTCTCGTTCGTCTCCTACGGCGCCGCATCCCCACCGTCGACGGTGAGAACCCAGCGCAGCGCGCGTGCGTATTGGTCGAGCTCCCGGACCGTCCGGCGCAGCCAGCGGAACGCGGGGTCGCTGCGTTCCTCCGCAGCCCAGCTCGATTCCACCTGTCGCACGAAGGCGAGGATCGCCCCGAGCTGCGCCTCGATCCCGTCCCAGCGCTCGCGCAGCGTCGCTTCCGAGGCGTCGGGGAGCCGTTCCAGCGGCGGCGGCGCGGGCCGCTCGCCGAAGCGCATGCTGAACTCGAGCCGCGCCAGCGCGTAGTCCCCGCTGCCCCGAATGAAGCTCGCGAGCAAATTGACCAATCGGGGATTCACGGGGTGCGGGCTCTAATCTGAGGCTCCGTGGCTGATCGTCGGTATGTCATCGTTGGGAACGGTTTCGCTGGGACCACGTGCGCCGAGCAGTTGCGCAAGGCCGATCCGGCGTGCTCGATCGTGCTCTTCGCCGACGAGCCCTACTGTCTCTATAACCGGATCGCGCTGCCGCCGATGCTCCGCTTGCAGGTCGCCGAGCAGAAGGTGATCATGCGCGACATCGCGTGGCACGAGAAGCTGCGGATCGATTTGCGGCTCTCGACGCGCGCCGACCGCATCAACGTGGAGGAGAAGACGGTCGTCGCAGCCGGCCGCGAGGAGCCGTACGACGCGCTGCTGATCGCAACGGGCGGCCGGCCGAACCCGGCGACGGCACCCGGCGCGGCCGGCGCCGCCAACGTCTACAACTTCCAGTACATGGACGACACCAAGGCGATCTCGCGCGCGCTGGAGACCGCGAAGGTCGCGGTGGCGGTCGGCGGCTCGTTCATCGCGTACGAGCTGGCGGAGGCGTTCATCGCGCGCGGCGTCCAGACGCACTGGCTGATCCGCGGCCCGCGGTTCCTGCGGCGCATGCTCGACGAGGCCGCCGGCGAGCTGCTGCACGACGCGGCGCGCGCCGACGGCGTGCACCTGCACTTCGGCGAG
>Ga0066662_10001000_pt1 | contig 12721 bp, 11 predicted proteins | sample GraSoiAngelo_111_FD_133939 | JGI IMG/M metagenome (GOLD analysis project Ga0066662, IMG submission 133939) | Grasslands soil microbial communities from the Angelo Coastal Reserve, California, USA - 14_0903_12_40cm | ecosystem: Environmental > Terrestrial > Soil > Grasslands | place: USA... | reverse complement strand
ATCTTCCCTGCGCTGATTCTTCTCTCGGCCATCCTTGCCTATCTTCCGGTTGCCGATCTCTTTAATCAAGCGATTTCACTCATGTCGGGCTTTATCCCGCCAGACAGTATGGACCTGATGCGCAAGGTGCTCGCAGATGTAGTCACACCGAACCGCGGGACCTTTCTCTCTTTCGGCTTGCTGGGTACCTTGTGGACGGCTTCGGGCGGCTTCGCCGCTGCCATTGAGGCGCTGAATATCGCTTATGAAGTCGAGGAGGCGCGTCCCTTCTGGATCACGCGACCGACGGCTATCGGCTTGACTCTGCTGGTTGGCGCCCTGCTGCTGATAGCCCTGGGTGTGATGATCGTTGGCCCGGAGTTCGGCACCTGGGTTTCATTGCGGCTTCATCTCTCCTGGCTATTTGCTGAAGCCTGGCCTTACATTCACTGGACAGTCTCGGTCCTGTTCACTGTGCTGGCCATCGAGTTTCTCTATTTCCTCGGCCCGAACGTGAAGCAGCGCTTCTGGAGCACTCTGCCCGGCGCAGTGCTTTCCGTAGGATGCTGGATCGGTCTCTCCTATGCACTAGGCATCTATTTCCGCAGTTTTGCCCATTTTAGCAAGACCTACGGCACCCTGGGCGCAGCCATTGCATTGATGGTGTGGCTTTACTGGACCAGCTTCGCCATGCTGCTAGGCGCCGAACTGAATTGCCAATTGGCCAAGGAAAGCGCCAAAGGAAAAATCCCGCAGGATGAGGACCCCAGCGGACTCACTCATCTCGATATTGCTGCATAGCGGATTTACCGCAGCTTGGCGAGCCACAACCAAACGGCTTTAACCGCAAAGGACGCAGAGGAAACTAATGAGATTTGTAATTGGTGATTTGAAAATTTGTAATTGAATCTTCCCCCAAGACGCTGAACATGTTTCGGTTGCGAGCTGCCGCGATTCTCTGCGGTTCTGGTTTTTTACAAACTAAAGACTTCTTAACTTTGCGCACCTTCGCGTCCTCTGCGGTTAAACGTCACGAAGCAGTCAGCAACGACTCCACTTCATTCACGAAGTTCTGCGGACCTTCTTCTTTCGACACCACTCTGTCCGGGCACGTGTTGCGGTTGAGAAAAAGATGATAGTCCACCTGCATCAGGACCTTCTGGTCAGGATATTTCCGCTTGAGCTCTTCGCAAAGCTCCAGGCCGGGTTGTGCAAAATGGCCCACGTCCACGATCACCAGTTCATACTGGAAGAGATCGGTCTTGCTGCGGGCCTCGTCCAAGTCGGCGGCAAGGTCGACCTCATGACCTTTCAAGCGCAGCATGAGTGCGCGCAGATGCTGTACAGTATGGTCGCCATTCACGAGAAGAATTCTGGATCGGGGCATGGGATTGCCTTTTCTATTGAGAGTATTTGGTGAATGAAGAGTACTGCACCGGGACGCTGTGACTATGACCCAATCACCGTAATCCACCTTAGATTTTCTTAAAACGATCTAAGATTAAGTTTCAACGCCAGCATTCAATGCCCCATGAATTCTGGTAGCCACACCGCAATCTGTGGGTATGGACGAGGGCAAAATGACAAAGCCCGCGCAGCGGGCGAGATACCTCCATGAGAGATCGTCGGGAAATCCTGCTGACGAACAAAGCTCCCATGACATAAAATTCAGGAACAAAAGTTCTTATATGCGCCTCTATCACCTGCTGCTGTTCGCATTATTTACCTCGCTGGCTTTTGGCCAGTTGACCACAGAAAAAACTCCGCTGAAAGTCCCGGCGCAGCCCAACATGAACCTGTACCGGGCCGATGCCCATCCACAGCAGGAGATTGCCCAGGCGATCGGGAAAGCAGCGCGCAGCAACAAACGGGTGCTGCTGGTGTTCGGCGGCAACTGGTGTGCGGACTGCCACGCGCTGGATTACGCCTTTCATCAACCCCGAATCGAACCTCTGTTGACCTCGAACTATGAAGTGGTGCACGTGGACATCGGCAGATATGACAGGAACCTTGATGTGGCCAAAAAGTATCACGTGGATCTGGAGAAAGGCGTGCCCTCGCTGGTAGTGCTCAACCTGCGCGGAGGCCTGCTCTACTCCACCGCGCAATTCGAGCGGGCACGATTGATGACCGAGGAAGAAGTCATGACCTTCCTCAATGCCTGGGCACCGCCGCCCCCGCAGGCAAAGAACAATAAGGTCTCCTGATTTGCCTTCCAATTGCTCTGGCACATGCCGTTTATCATCGACGCGGTTCGAAAAATCTCTGTAACAAACAACGCCATTAATTCACTATCTGACGAGTGCTGTCTACCCTGAGTAGCAATTTCCAAGTATTTAAGATGGTTTTACCTGTTATGTTAAATTCATTCAAAAGAGGAACTGATGCTAACCAAGGTAATCGTGTCCAACAATTCAGCATTGGCCCGAAAGTATGGACCTGCAGCGAAGTCTGTGGATAAAGCCATTGGAAACTGGATCGCCCATGACATGACAAAAGGAATTGCAGCACAATATGTTGCCCTTGATGACGTGGCTGCGATGGCAACGTTAGGACTTGCGCCGGTGGTGCGCTGGAATGATCAGGCAGACGTGAAACGGGCGATTGATTATATATATAACAAGACAAATCCGGATTACATGGTGTTATTCGGTGCTTCGGATGTTATTCCTCATCAGGAACTCAGGAATCCTGTAGCCTCTGATCCAGATTCATCGGTACCGAGTGATCTTCCCTATGCAGGTAACAGTGCTTACAGCACGAACATAGGCGAATTTGTTGGTGCAACTCGCGTCATCAGTCGGCTTCCTGATATTAACGGAGATGCTGATTCTGACAACGCAATAAAGCTAATCGAAAATTCAATGCACGCAACGTCTCATCCAGTCAATTTCTATATGGAGTATTTTGGTGTCAGTGCGGAAGTATGGAGCAAATCCACTCGTTCAAGTTTAATTAATTTGTTTGGTAATGCGTCCACACAGCAGGACGTTCCCAATGCAGCTTCCCCCTGGGCAGGGGCAGACCTCGCGAAACCGTCCCATTTCTTCAATTGTCATGGAGCGCCAGCAGACCCCAAATGGTATGGTCAGAGCAAAATAGATGAAAATGATTATCCAATAGCTCATGAAACTCGAGCGGTCCTTGGAATGCTCACTTCTGGAACTGTTGCCACTGCAGAGTGCTGCTATGGTGCGCAACTGTACGACCCATCCTTAGCAGCAGGCCAACTTCCACTCTGCAATGCTTATCTTCAATCGGGGGCCTGCGCATTCTGGGGCAGCAGCAATATCGCCTATGGTCCTGCTTCTTCCAATGATAATGCGGACCTTATTTGCCAATATTTTTTCGACGAACTCCTCAAAGGTGCATCTGTCGGCCGGGCTGCGCTTTTGTCACGACAAAGGTATGCTCGTAAAACGCTGACACTTTCGCCTGTAGATCAGAAAACGCTTGCCCAATTCATGGTTTTTGGTGATGCCTCAACTACTTGCGTTGCCTCTAAAACCGTTGGAGAGTTGTCAATGAAATCATTTGGACTGGAAAATCGAGCGAGAGAGAACGAGGCAAAACAACGCCGCGCCCATCTTCTTATGGATGGAGAGGAGTTGCAGCGGTCCAGATCAATAAACCTCCAAGATATTCCGACGAATGTAAAAATATCGGGCCAAATGATCGATTTGGCCAAAAACTTTGGCATTTTGGAACCAAAAATTGCATCTGTCCAAGTTGTTCGCAGAGAGTGGGCAATGGCAATGGCGGTCGCTGGTTTAGAAAAGGCACTCGGAGCAACCAGAATCTCTGAATTTCACATCCTAGCCGATGTCAGGCAAGGTTCCGAAAGGGAAAGCTTTAAGTTACTGGAGGTTGCTGCCTCCGATGAGCATATAATATTCGTTAGAGAGTTATTTTCGCGGTAGAGGAAGAAGCATGCAAATACGGGGTCAGGTCATTCTAAAGAGAATCGCTCCGGGCTCAAAAAGCGAACGCGATGCGTTTGTTCTCAAGAGTGCTGCGGGCGACTTTGTCCTGCGTAAACAGGGTGCTAACCCTTTTGTTCAAGACACCGAATTTAATACCGTATTAGGCCGCGAAATCGACGTAGAAGGCAGAGTATTAGATTATCTTTTGCTCGTTGACTCCTGGAAGCCAGCATAGTAGTGAAAGGCTTTGTCTTAACCGTCGTGTCTTTCTGCAAATTTCTGTTTGGCCTAGACTCTTCTGCATCGCTGTAATCCCAAAAACATGCGTTTATTTTCAGTGAGCTAAAATGCTTTAGCAACTTTCCCAGTATCTTTGCTTTCTCTTCGCTGCTGGTCGATAATAGCTGTAATGCAACGCTCAGGATTTGCCGACCTTCCTCTGCATGGGGGACGTGTGCCTCCGTGGCTGGCGGAGCGCATGACCAAACTCGGCACCGGCATCAGCGAGAGCGTTCTCTACCATTACGGCGCACCTGAGTTGCTGTCACGATTGAGCGATCCTTTCTGGTTTCAGGCGTTAGGCTGCGTGATGGGCATGGACTGGCACTCCTCCGGCATTACCACGATTGCGCGCAGTTGTGGGATCGGGCTGAGCACAGTTCACGAGTATCTGGAACGGGCGGCGGCGGCGGGGATCAGTTGGCCGTTGCCCGAGGGCTTGGGCGAGGAAGAACTACAAGCCAAGCTGTTCGGGAACCAACCCGTAGCAGCCAAAGCGGTGCGGCAGCGGCCGCAACCGGATTGGAAAGCCATTCACGAGCAACTGCAGCAACATCGCCATCTGACGCTGCAGCTGGTGTGGGAGGAATATCGGCAAGCCCATCCCGATGGATATCGCTACAGTTGGTTTTGCGAGCGTTATCAGCACTGGCGGCGGCACTTGGATGTGGTGTTGCGGCAAGAGCACAAAGCCGGGGAAAAGATGTTTGTGGACTGGGCCGGAGCGACCCTCCCGGTCTATGACGCCGCCACCGGTGAGGCGCGACCCGCCTCGTTGTTTGTGGCGGTGCTGGGAGCCAGTTCTTACACCTACGCGGAAGCGACACGCGATCAACAGTTGGAAGCCTGGATTCAAGCCCATATTCACGCTCTGGAATTTTTTGGTGGTGTACCGAAGTTGGCGGTACCCGACAATACCAAGACAGCGGTGACGCGATCCTGCCGCTACGATCCCGATCTGAATCCCACCTATCAAGAGTTTGCGGTGCATTATGGGATGGGAGTGGTGCCGGCGCGGCCCTACAAGCCACGCGACAAAGCCAAGGTAGAGAGCGGGGTGCAAGTGGTCCAACGCTGGATCGTGGCCGCTCTGCGGCAGCGGAAGTTCTTCAGCCTGCCGGAACTCAACCAGGCGATCCGCGAACTGCTTCTGGGGTTGAACCAGCGCCCTTTCCGCAAGCGCGAAGGATCGCGGGCCAGTCTGTTTCACAACCTGGAAAAATCCGTCTTGGCGCCGTTGCCGGGCGAACGTTTCGACATGAGCCAGTGGTCGCGCGCCACCGTCAACATCGATTACCACATTGCCTTTGACGGGAACTTCTACAGCGTACCGTACATTCTGGTGCAGCAGGTGGTGGAAGTTCGCTCTACGCCCACCACCATCGAGATCTTTCACCGGGGCACTCGGGTCGCTTCCCACCTGCGCCAGCACGGGCAGGGCCGAAGCCTTACGCAGAGCGAGCATCGCCCCAAAAGTCATCAGGCCCATCTGGAATGGTCCCCTTCGCGCCTGGTGAACTGGGCGCGCACCATCGGTCCCAACACAGCCCAGTTGTTCGAGAGAATCATGCAGGACAAACCCCATCCGGAGATGGGCTACCGTTCCTGTCTGGGCATCATTCGTTTGGCCCAGCAGTACTCGGCGCAGCGCATGGAAGCCGCTGCCGAACGAGCTATTCTCTCCCACGCCTGTCGCTATCAGAGTGTAAAGTCGATCTTGAAGAACTCCCTCGATGCCGTTCCCGTATCTCCACCGCCGTCTGGCTCTGAACCTCTGAAGCATGACAAGTCCGCGGTGCTGATTACTTCGACCAGGGAGGGCCAACCTCATGCTGAACCAACCCATGATGGAAAAACTGCTGGCCCTGCGGCTGCACGGCATGCTCGAAGCCCTGAAGGTGCAGCAACAAGATGGGGCTGTGAACGAGTTGAGTTTCCTGGAACGATTCGCTTTGCTGGTGGATCAGCAATGGAGTTGGCGGGAGAATCAGGCGCTGACGCGAAGATTGAAAGCCGCCAAGCTGCGGGGAGCAACCTGCGTGGAGGACATCGATTATCGAGCGGCCCGCGGCCTGGACAAGACCTTGCTGCGCGCTCTGGCCAAGGACTCCACTTGGGTCCGCAATCACGAGAACATTTTCGTGATCGGACCGTGCGGCGTGGGCAAAAGCTTTCTGGCATCGGCTCTGGCCCAGAAAGCTTGTCGCGATGGCTACTCGGCTCTCTATCTTCGCGCCGCTGCCTTGTCTCGCGATCTGGCCCTGGCCCGAGCGGATGGAAGTTTGCGCCATCTTCTGGCACGACTGAGCCGCATCGATGTTCTGGTCCTGGATGACTGGGCCATGACGCCACTGAGCGAAGTGGAACGTCGCGATGTCTGGGAGATCTGCGAGGATCGCTATCAGTCTCGCTCCACTATCCTCACTTCGCAACTGCCCATCTCGCGCTGGCATGAGCAGATCGGCGACCCCACCATCGCCGACGGCATCCTCGACCGGCTGGTTCACAACGCCCATCGCATCGAGATGCGGGGAGAATCGATGCGTAAAAAACGCAATGCCTCAGCCGAGGAGAAGCAAGAATAAAAGCAAAGTCTCTTCGACAAGGATGAGCAGGGGATAAAGGGGCTGCCGCCCCTTTCCCCTGCACCCCAAATCCCCGCCCCAACCTCCTCCGCTTCGCTCCGGACAACCCTCCCGCTTGACCAAGGCGAACACTTCTTGCACAATCATCGTGCCAGCGTCGCTTCGCTCCGACTGCTGTTCACCATCACTCCGGAAACGCCGTTCGGCTTCCTTCCGGAATCAGCGTTCGCCTTCACCGGAATACCCAGGCATCACGAGGTGCGCGCCGGGAACATGAATTTGAAGCGTCTGGGCGCGGTGCTGGCAGTTGCCTATGAACGGGAGCTGCGGGATTTCGCTTCCCTGCTTCTGCTAGAAAACCTTGGGCCGCGCACTTTGCAGTCACTCGCGTTGATTGCGGAAGTAGTGCATGGCGCGCCCACCCGTTTCTCCGATCCGGCGCGCTTCTCGTTTGCGCACGGCGGCAAAGACGGCCATCCTTTCCCTGTGCCGTTGAAGACCTATGACCAGTCGCTCTCGGTGCTGCGCCGGGCTTTGGACCAGGCCAAAGTTGGCCACTCAGAAAAGCTGGAAGGTTTTGGCCGCCTCGATCGCTTCGTTCGCAACGTAGAGAAAACCCACGCGCCCAAAGCCAATTTTCAGGCAGTCATGGAACACGAGCAGCAGATCTCAGCATCACTGGATGGACGCACCGTCCTGGGCAAGAGCACGCCTCAACGCGCATCAGGGCAGATGAATCTATTTGAGTAGCCACTTTGCGTCCTGGCGTCCTTTGCGGTGAGACACGGCACCCATGAACCGCCATTCAGACCAAAGTCCAACTGCTGAATACAGAAGCATGAAACGTTTCTCCGATTTGAGTCACCATCTATTTACGCTCACTTGTTTCTGGAGGACCAATGGATACCCTGCCAGGAGAAAAGCTCCTGCTTGAATCAGATAATGGCAAGCTCCTGCTCACCACGCATCGGGTGCGTTTTGCGGCGGTAACCTGGGGCAACTCCCGATTTACCAGCATCATGCTGGAAGAGGTAAGCTCATGCGAGATCACGCTGCTCAGCCATCCACGGCTGCTGGCGCTGGCCCTGCTTTTCTTTATAGTAATGGTCTATGCCCGCTCGGCATTTTATGTGCAGAGATTTTCGATTGGCGTGGAAGACTTGATCCTGCCTGGCATCCTCGTGGCATTGTATCTGGCGACACGGAGAAGAGTGATTTCGCTGCGCTCTGCGGGCGTGGCTATTCACGTCCCTATTACCCGGATGAGCGCGGGAACGGCAATGGAATTCATCGGCGCTGTAGAGGGCGCCAAGAATGAACGCTATCTGCTGGGAAAGCAGGCTGCGGGCGGGTTCAGGCCAGCTTAGCGATCTTGTTGTCCAGATCATTCAGCGCCTGCCGCAGGGCCGCGACATGGCGTTCATTGGAAGTTGCTTCAATCTGGCGCATCAGGTTGGCGCGCGCGAGTAACAGTATCTCGCGTTCCCGCTTCGTGCTTTTCTGTTCTTCACTCAGTGGCGAATTAGGGCTTCCGGGGCCCTGTTCTGCTGCATCCATTTGTGATTCAACCGACTTGCTTTCCCATCCACGGGCCATGTCTTAATTATAAGCAATACGAGAGGCCGTGCTGCAGCGGGAATTTATAATCAGGAATTACGAAAGGGAATATGCAATACGTAAACCTTGGCTCGACAGGATTAAAGGTGTCGCGCATCTGCCTGGGCGCGATGACGTATGGCTCCAGAAAATGGCGTGAGTGGGTGCTGGAAGAAGAGGAAGGCCGCCCATTCATCAAGCGGGCGCTGGAACTCGGCATCAACTTCTTTGACACCGCCGACATGTATTCGGTCGGACGCAGCGAAGAGATTCTCGGCCGCGCCCTCAAGGATTTTGGCCCTCCCCGCGAGAAAGCGGTGATCGCCACCAAGGTTTTCTTTCCCATGGGCAATGATCCCAACCAGAAGGGGCTCTCGCGCAAGCACATCATGCACGCCATCGACGCCAGCCTGCGGCGGCTGGGCACCGACTACGTCGACCTGTACCAGATTCACCGCTTTGACTACGAGACACCTATGGAAGAAACCCTGGAAGCATTGAGCGACGTGGTGCGTGCGGGTAAGGCGCTCTACATCGGCGCTTCCTCGATGTATGCCTGGCAGTTTGCGCAGATGCTCCAGGTTTCAGAACGTCGTGATTTTGCCCGCTTCGTCACCATGCAGAATCACTACAACCTGATTTATCGGGAAGAAGAGCGGGAGATGATTCCCCTGTGCCGCGCCCAAGGAATTGGCGTGATCCCCTGGAGTCCGCTGGCGCGCGGACTGCTGGCCGGAAGCCGGAGAGCAGGGACTGAACGCTCCAAGGCCGATGACTATGCGCACAAGCTCTATACGGCAGCAGCCGATGAGCAGGTGATCGACTGCGTGCAGCAGGTAGCCAGCCAGCGCGGCATTCCTGCCGCACAGGTGGCGCTCGCGTGGCTGCTGCACAAACCCGGCGTCACCGCGCCCATCATTGGAGCTTCCAAACCGCATCATCTGGACGACGCATCGGCGGCTGTGGATGTGACGTTATCGCCCGAGGAGATTGCGACCCTCGAAGCGCCCTATGTGCCGCATCCGGTGCTGGGACACCACTGAACGGAATGGGTAAGTGGGTAATTTGGTAAATGAGTAATTTAAGGGACTAAGTCCGTTGAACATCATCGATACTGCTGATGCAGCAATGGCTTAATTTACCCATTTACCAATTCTTCTTCATTCGTACCTGAGCGCGATCATCGGGTCCACGGTGCTGGCTCGCCGGGCGGGAACAAACGCTGCCAGAACCGCTACCAGGATCAGCAGCACTGGAACAAGCACCAGCGTGAAGGGATCTGCGGGCTTCACTTCAAAGAGCAGTGACGAAAGCAGACGTCCCACAAAGATGGCAAACCCAATTCCAACCGCAGTTCCAACCAGCGCCAGCACAACACCTTTCGAGACTACCAGGCGCAGAAGATCGGCGCGACGCGCGCCCAATGCCATGCGAATGCCGATCTCGCGCGTCCTGCGCGTGACATCGTAGGAGAGCAGCCCGTAGAGGCCGATACACGCGAGCACCAGCGCCAGCACGCCGAAGAAGCTGGAAAGCTTGGCAATCAGGCGCTCCTGTACGAGCATCTGGTCGATCTGCTCGGTTTGAGTGAGAACATTGATCAGGGGCAGATTGTTATCGTGATCATTCACCAGGTTGCGGATGGCCGGAATTATGGCTTTCGGATCGCCAGCGGTACGCACTTCAAAGGTTGCATTCTCCCCCGTAAGAGGCGAGTACATCACGGGATCGGTAGCTCGCCTCAGATTGTTATACTTCGAGTCCTGCACCACACCGACAATGATGTAGCCGGGATCTTTGTGGGGATCCTCGGGATCGCTGCCGTCGTTTTCGCCAAAATTCCGTCCCAGCGGGTTTACTCCCGGAAAATTTTTGCGCACAAACAACTGGTTTACGACCACAGGAACAGGGGCCGTAGGCGCGGGCGGCACTTGAATTCCCGGCTTAGCTTCACGGATGGCAGTCTCAACTGCTTCGTTGTTGGCGGCAAGCTGGAAGTCTTCCCCGCTCAGCACGCGTCCCGCAAGAACAGGAATTTTTACCGTGCTGAAGAAGTCCGGGCCTATTCCCATGTAGTCGGCCTCAACCTCGATTTTTTGGGAAGCGCCAGGCGGAAGATATTTGAACGAAGTGCGGAACCAGAATCCGCTCAGCAGAGCGCCTTGCGAATAGCTGACCGCTGTCACTCCGGGCAAAGCGCCGATCTGGTGCTGCAGCTCGCGATACAAATTGTCGACCTGTGGTGATTTGTACCCGGCCAGCCGGGGATCAAGCCCAAAAGTCAAGGTATTGCGGGTATCAAAGCCGGGATTCAACGTCTTCAGATTGGTGAGCGTGTGCACCAGAAGACCGGCGACCGTGAGCACAACAATGGCAAGTGCCGTCTGAATCACGACCAGGACATTACCCATGCTCCACCAGCGGCGCCGCGCCCCCGAGCTTCCGGCAATGGACGCGCCTGAGCCATCTTTCAAGGCAGGCGTGAGATCGCGGCGCAGGCTGCGCAATGCAGGCGCCAGGCCAAACAGAATTCCGGTCAGCAGAGAGATGGCAGCCGTGAATGCGAGCACGCGTCCATCGAGTGCGGGACCAAAGCCGAGTGGACGTGACTGACCACCGGCAACCATACTGACGATAGCCCTTGCGCCTGCAATCGCCAACACAATACCCAACAGGCCGCCCACAATGCCCAGCAATATGTTCTCAGTCAGCAACTGCCGTAGCAGGCGGGCAGGACGCGCACCCAGCGCCAGCCGCACTGCAATTTCGCGTCTGCGGGTAGCCGCGCGTGAGAGCACCAGGCCGGCGACGTTGGCGCAGGCGATCAGCAGAATGATGCCTACAGCAATCATCAGCACCCGCAATGGATCTTTGTACTCGCCGCTTGAGCCGACCAGGGCTTGCTGTGCTGATACCAGCGTAATACGCGGCGCATCGCCTTCCTCCAGCATCGGCTTGTCCGCATGGGTTACATGATTTCGGAACAAGACATCCACGGCGGCCTGCGCCTGCGCTGCTGTCACGCCCGGCTTGAGGCGTGCCGCGACGAGCAGCCACCATGCCGTGATGTCGTTTTGGCGGCGAACAAAATTGGGGTTCAGTTGTGGAGCCTTCGCCATGGGATACCACAGGTCATAAACGTTGCCCAGCGCGAGGCTGATGAATTTCGGTTCGGCTACACCCACAATCGTGAACGGCACGCCATTCAGATTCACCACCTTGCCCACGGCTGAAGGATCGCCACCAAAGGCACGCTTCCAGTAACCGTAATTCAGCACCAGTGCCAGCGAAGAGGATGGCTGGTCATCGCCAGGCTCCAGCAGCCGTCCAGCGGCAGCATGAATGCCCAGCGTGCAAAAGAATTCTCCATTCACAGATTGCCCATGGACTGCCGCAGCCGGACCATAGCCGCTCAGGGCCAGCGGGCCGCCGCCGGCAAAAGCGGCAACGCCCGCGAAGACGTTGGTTTTTTCTACCTGCTGAAGAAATGGAAATGAAAACGAATTGCCTGCTGGATTAGCGCCGCGTCCAAACGTGTTAGGTTTGGTGTCGCCGTAATTGCTGTACCAATGAAATTTCGGCGTTTTGTTGGCGCTCCATTGCAGTACCATCAGTTGCTGCGGCTCCTGCACCGGCAGAGCACGAAACATGACCGCATCGATCAGGCTGAAGATGGCAGTGTTCGCGCCGATTCCCAGCGCCAGAGTGATTACTGCAATGATGGTGAATCCTGGAGCACTGACGAGCAGCCGCAACGCATAGCGCGCATCCTGCCGCAGAGTATTGAGGAATTCGAACATCCTGGCCGGAAATGCCGCAGGCTTGGGATTCATGCACACCTCGCTTGATCAAAATGACATTAGACTGCAACCGAGGTAAATTGTCGCCAATAAAATGCAGCGGTGCAGAATGGCAACCCAGAGCCAAAGGCTCATCCACGCAGCCCAGGACCTCTGCGCTCCATAAAAACTTTGGCTGTTATGAAATTTCTCACTCCAGCTATTTGGCATATACAAGAGTAGAAGTAATTCAATTTCTCAATTACCAAGTTACCCATTACCAAATTCTTCCGGGGCCACCTGCTCTTCATCCCTTGAATCCAAAAATTCAGGCATCTGGAGGTCAGAACATGAAGGTCCCATTTCTGCTTGGCCGTCTTCTTTTTGGCGGCTTCTTTCTCTACAACGGAATCAATCATTTCAAACAGCGGAAACAGCTTGCCCAATATGCCAGTGCCAAAAATGTTCCTATGGCTGAATGGGCGGTAACCGCGTCGGGTGTTGCATTACTGGCTGGCGGAACGAGCATTCTGCTGGGCGTGAAGCCGAAACTGGGCGCACTGGCGCTCAGTGGCTTCCT